>Ga0172382_10000697_pt1 | contig 62855 bp, 51 predicted proteins | sample Leawel138RmetaG_FD_122245 | JGI IMG/M metagenome (GOLD analysis project Ga0172382, IMG submission 122245) | Leachate microbial communities from a municipal landfill in Southern Ontario, Canada - Leachate well 138R metaG | ecosystem: Engineered > Solid waste > Landfill > Unclassified | place...
GCCTGGCGGCAACGCCGCCGTGGCGGGCCAGACGGGGCCCCTGGATCCGCTCGCCACGGCCGAAGGGCGGGGACTGGCGGCGTCGCCAGACGGCGTGGGCGCAGGCACCGGCGCCCCAGCGCAACCGCGGCGCCCGCCGCTGGCAACGCGGCGCGACCAGCCGCTGGCCGTGCTGGTCGACAACGTGGGCGGCTACCCGCAGCACGGACTGCGCGAGGCCAGCATGATCGTCGAGATGCCGGTGGAAGGCGGACTCACTCGCCTCATGCCCATCTACGACCGCACCGACCCCGTGCGCGTGGGCCCCGTACGCAGCGCGCGCGACTACTTCGTGCAGCTCGCGCAGCGCAGCAACGCTGTGCTGGTGCACGACGGCGGCTCGCCCGGCGCCATGATTGCCATCAGCGCGGCCGAAGTGCCGACCCTCAACGCCTACACCAGCGGCCAGCTCTTCGCGCGGGCCAACGACCGCAGCGCGCCTTACAACCTGTACAGCGTGGGCACCGACCTGCGCACCGCCGTCAGCCGCCTGCTGCCCGGTGCAGACCGCATCGTGACCAGCCAGGTGCACGCACCCGCGCTGGACGCCGAAACGGTGACCGAAGTCCAGGTGCGCTACAGCGGCGCCTACACGTCGGGCTTCAGGTACGACGAACGCCTCGGCGCCTACCGCTGGATCCGCGATGGCGAGCCCGCCGTGCACCCAGACGACCAGATCGTGCTCATGGACGCCGTGCTGGTCGGTCACGTGACCGCCGTGACCATCCCAGGTGACACCGCTGGCCGCCTGTACATCCCGCTTGAGGGCGGAGCTGCGACGCTCTACCTCGAGGGAGTAGCCGAGCGCGGCACCTGGGAGCTGGCCGACGGGGTGGGCCTCAGGTTCCGCACCAGCGCGGGCGACCTGGTCGACCTGGCGCCGTTCCGCACCTGGGCGCTGCTCACGCCCACCTACGACTCACGAACCGAGAACTGAACGCGCCAGGGGGGCGCAGAGCCTCAACCCTTGGGCATTATCTCGTCGAAGAAGTTGCCGTGCATCTTCAGGCGGTAGCTGTCGGCCCTTAGCTCGACCTCGAGCCACGCGTACTCGCCCAGGTGGCCGTTCGTGTCGAGCAGCAACGCGCGGCCCTGCGAGGCCACGTTAACGCCGCCGCGTACGGGCGTGTGGCCGTACACGCCGAGCCTGTACGGGGTGCCCTCGAAGAAGTCGCGATCCTCCTGCAGCCAGCGGCGCCGGTTCTCCAGGTAGAACGACTGGTCGAACGTGTTGTGCTCCTTAAGCGGGCCCACGTGAGCCAGGTGCAGCTCGTCGATCGCCAGCTCGTAAGGCCAGGTGAGGATCCATTCGCGCAGGTCGTCGTCGAGCTCGTTGCCGTAGCCAGGCTTCCACTCGAGGTGCGAGACGTCGTCGGTGCGCAGCGGACCCTGGTCGGGTGACACGGCGTTGAAGTCGTGGTTACCCATGAGGATGGTCATGTTCTCGCCAGGCACACGGTCAGCGAACGCCTTGACCTCACGCAAGAAGCGCGTCTGGGCTATCTCGGCGCGCTCCAGGTGCCGCGGGTTGTACTCGTCGTAGCGGCGCACGTTTATCAGGTCGGCGTAACGCTGGCGGCTCTTGGGGTGCACCAGGTCACCGAGTAACACCAGCCTGGTGGTGTCGTCACGCAGCGCGTTGGTGGGGCGGTTCTGTTCGTCGGCCAGGCCAGCCTCTTGCAGCATGCGCCACAGTTTCTCGGCCTGAACGTGAATGTCGCCGATGACGACGAGACGCAAGGGTTGCTCCAGCTCTGCGGCTCCGGCTCAGCGGACGGCCGTCGTCTCCAGTATGGGGAGAGGGTCAACAGGATCGCCGTCCACGCGCACCTCGAAGTGAAGGTGGGGGCCCGTGGAGTTGCCGGTGCTGCCAACACGCGCTAACAGTTGACCGACCTGCACCGCTGTGCCCTCGTCCACCAGAAGCTCGGACGCGTGCGCGTAGTAGTAGTCGGTGTTGCCGTTCGTAACAATCACGAGGTAACCGTAGCCGCCCCGCCATCCTGAGTGAGTGACCGTGCCCGACACCGCGGCCACGATGGGGTCGCCGGTGTCGCCATCGATGTCGAGGCCAGTGTGGAAGTTAGAACCGCTGACCCTGAGCTGCCGGTAACCGAACCGCGAGGTGATAACACCGACCAGCGGCCACACCATTGGAGCGCCGGCGGCGTCGGACAGGATGGGCGTCGGTACGGCCGCGCGGGTGGCCTTGACCTCGGCGCCCGGCACGATGCGCAGGCGCTGACCCACTTGCAGGCGGTCAGAGGTGAGGCTGTTGGCGCTCATGATGGCCGAAACGTTGCTGTCGTAACGCAGCGCGATGCCCCACAGGGTGTCGTTAGCTGCCACCACCACTTCGACCGGCGCGGGACCGCCGACGTCGACGTCGCTGGCCGCGTAACGCCCGGGGATCACCAGGCGGTCGCCGACCCTGAGGGTGGCGTCGCGGTCGATGCCGTTGGCCAGGGCGATTTCGTCGATGGTGGCGTCGTAGCGGCGGGAGAGTACCCACAGGGAATCGCCCACCCCCAACACTACCTCAAGGGGTTCAGGGGCGGTCTCGCCCGGCGCCAGCACCAGCTCCTGGCCGGGATGGATGAGCGTGCCGTCGAGGTCGTTATAAGCGATGAGCGACTCGACCGTTACTCCGTGGCGCAACGCGATCTCGTAAAGGGTATCGCCGGGGCGCACGGTCACGGTGGCGGGCTCCGCGCTGGCTTCGGCGTCGCCGCCGGGCAGTATGAGCGTCTGACCCACCTTTAGCAGGTCGGAAGTGAGGCCGTTCAGTTGGCGCAGCGTCTCTACGTCGGTGCCGTGTTTCTGAGCCAGACCCCACAACGATTCGCCTTGCTGCACGGTGATCGTCTTGGCGAACGCCCCTGCACAGAGGCACAAGACGAGGGTTCCGGTGAGGGCGCGTAGTAGGGCTGGAAAGGGCATCGCTAGCAAATGTACCAGAGATGCGTCTACCGCGAACAGGAAAAAACTGGCATCTGGACCGCCGCGAAATACAACGGCGGACAGATCACCAGTTAGCGAAGCGAGCGGCGGCTGTTAGTCGCGCGGGTCGAGCACCATCTCCCGGGCCAGTCGGCCCCCGAGTTCTATCTGGATGAAGCAGAACAGCTCGGTGTCGATAGCCGTAGAAGTGCCGTGCAGGAGCTTCTGTTCGAGTCTGGCCGCTTCGACAATCAGTAGCGGGGTCGGTAGGGCAGTTAGTTTGTCTAGCATCCGCGCACTCCCTAAGAGATCGCCGGTGCGCCTGGGGCTCGAGCCTGCAGCCGGGCGCGCTTAGCGGCTAGTAGGCGCCGCCGTTCCGTGTCGTTGCCGGAAGTTAGCAACTCGCCTCTTACGGGAATCTCACCCGTGCAGGAGCGCTTTCAGCCCGCCGTGACGCGCGTGCCGCCGCCGGCCAGGGCGCGCGCAACGCCCTCGGGGTCGCGGCCGTCGGCCACCACCGCGAACGGCGCGCCGTGATCAAGCGCGGCGAGGGCGGCCTCCACCTTGGGGATCATGCCGCCAGCGATTCGGCCGTCGGCCAGCCTCTCCAGCGCCTCGCTGCGGGTCAGCTCGCTGATCAGGCTGTGCGGTCGATCGGGGTGCTCCAGCACGCCGGGGACATTGGTGAGGAACACCACGCCCTCAGAAAGCGCGCCCGCCACGGCGCCAGCCACCTCGTCTGCGTTGACGTTGAGGAGGCCGCCGTCCTCACCTACGGCGAGGCACGCCACGACCGGCACCAGACCCGCCGCCCGCAATGCGCCAATGACGTGCGGCTCGACGCGCGTCATGCGGCCCACCCGCCCTAGCCCCGCGCGCTGCGCTGCGTGCAGCAGCCCGGCGTCGCGGCCCGTTAGCCCGACGGCGGGACCTATCTCCTGAGCCAGCTGCTTGCCCAGCAGGGTGAGCACGCTCTCGATGACATCGAGGCTTTCCTCGGTCGTGACCCGCAGGCCGCGCTCGAAGCGGTGCTCTAACCCGGCGGCGTCCAGCGCGGCTTGGATGAAAGGCCCTCCGCCGTGTACGACCACGGGCGGCTCGCCCCCAGCAGTAGCGTCGTAAAGCGCCGCGGCTGCCCGCTGCCGCGTTGCTGCGTCCGTCATGGCGTTGCCGCCGTACTTGATGACCATGCTCACGGGACTAGTCTATGTAAACCGCGCTAGCGCGGGGGCGGTTACGCTTGGGTTCACTTGCGTCAACCGTAGGCTCTCGCGGAGGGGACGATAAAAAGCATGGCGAACGAAACGAACGGGGCCCGCTCCGGCCCGGACGAACTCGTGTTCGGCACGGACGGCTGGCGCGACGTGATAGCCGAGCGCTTCACCTTCGCGAACGTGGCGCGCGCGGCGCAGGCGTACGCCAATACCCTGAACGCCGCCGGCGGGCGCACCGTGGTGGTCGGGCACGACACGCGCTTCCTGGGCGAGCGTTTCGCGCGGCGCGTGGCCGAGGTGCTGGCGGCTAACGGCCTCAACGTGCACCTCTCGCAGGGGTACCTGCCAACACCGGCGCTGTCGTTCGCAGTGCGGCACCTGGGCGCCGACGGCGGCGTCATGCTGACCGCGTCGCATAACCCCTCCATCTGGAACGGCTTCAAACTGAAGGGCGCCTACGGCGGCTCGGCCAGCGACGCCACCTACCGTAGCGTCGCTCTGGCCACCCAGCAGGTTGACCACGCCGACGTGGCGCAGTCAGGGTCGGCGCGGCGCGGCATAGAGAGCCTGGACATCAGCCACGACTATTACGCAGCGCTCGCTGCGCTGGTGAACGTCGAAGCGCTTGGGCGCTTCAGTGCGCCCATCTTGCACGACGCCATGGGCGGCGCCGCGGCCGGCTGGCTGGCGGGCTTCTTCCGCTACGTGGGACTGCCCGACGCCGTGGTGGAGATGCGCGGCCGGCCCGACCCCATGTTCTACGGCGTGCACCCGGAACCTATCGCGCTGAACCTGGCGGCCACCGCTGAGCGCATGACGGCCCAGGCGGGCACCCCGCAGTTCGCCGTAGCCACCGACGGTGACGGCGACCGGCTCGGGGTGGTGCTGCCGGGCGGCGCGTTCTTCAACTCGCACCAGATCTTCGCGGTGCTTATAGATCAGCTGCAGCGTGCAGGCGGGCGCGGCGCGGTGGTGAAGACGTTCACCGTCAGCCGCGTGGTCGAGCGCCTGGCTGCCAGTCGCGCTCTGCCCGTGCTCGAGACGAAAGTTGGGTTCAAGTACGTGGCAGACGCCATGCTGGCCGGCGACGTGATGATTGGGGGCGAGGAGTCTGGCGGCATCGGCGTCAGCGCGCACCTGCCCGAGCGCGACGCCCTGGCGAACGCGCTGCTCCTCATGCAGGCGGTGGCCGAGAGCGGCGAGAGCCTGACGCAGCGCTTCGCCCAGATCGAGCGCGAGACCGATTGGCGCCACGCTTACGACCGTCTCGACCTGACCCTCACGTCGAACGAGCAGAAGGAGCGCGCCCTGGCCGCGGCGGGGGAGGCCGCTCAGCTAGCCGGGCGCCAGGTGACCAGCGTGGAGCGCCTCGACGGCGTGAAGCTGAACCTAGAAGGCAACGCCTGGCTGCTGGTGAGACCCAGCGGTACGGAGCCGCTGCTGCGGATCTACTGCGAGGCGCCGGACGAGGCGGCGGTGGCCGCCATCCTGGCAGCCGCCAGGCGGCTGGCCACAGGGGAGTAACGCCGGGGTCCTAGCCGCTGGCGCCCGCCGCTTCGAGGCAGGGGCGTTAGAGCGAGCGAAACTCCTTCGGGCTGTGCGACAACACCTCGTGGCCGTCCGCGGTCACGACCGCCAGGTCCTCGATCCTCAGGCCGGTGAAGCCCGGGAAGTAGACGCCTGGCTCCACGGTCACAACCATGCCGGGTCGCAAGACGTCCTCGCTGCGGCTGGAGAGGCGCGGCCCCTCGTGAATGACGAGACCGGTGCCGTGGCCCAGGCTGTGACTGAACTGCTCCGCCATGCCGTGGCTGGCGAGGATGTCGCGCGCCACCTTGTCGACCTCGCGACCGGACTTGCCGGGCCCAACGGCGGCCAGCGCGGCCTTCTGAGCCTCAAGCACGGCGTCGAACAGGCGCCGCTCTTCGGCGCCGACAGCGCCGATGGCCACCGTGCGGGTCATGTCGGCGTGGTAACCGTTGACCACCGCGCCGAAGTCAAGCGTCACCAGGTCGCCCGCCTCCAGCTTCTTCTGCGAGGCCGTACCGTGCGGCATGGCGCCCCGCACGCCGCTGGCCACGATGATCTCGAAGGCGCTGCCGTCGGCTCCGGCTAAGCGCATGGAGCGCTCGAGTTCCAGCGCCACCTCGACCTCGGTCACGCCGGGCCGCATCATGGCCACAGCTGCTTCGAACGCCAGGTCCGTGATGCGGGCGGCTTCACGCAGCTGACTTATCTCGCTCTCGCTCTTAACGAGCCGCAGAGGCGTGAACAGGCCCTCGGTGACCACCGGGTCGTAACCCAGGCGGCCGGCCAGCGCCTTGTACTGGCTGAGGTTCATGGCGTCGCCTTCGACCGCTAGCCTGGCGCCGCCAGCGCGCTCGGCGGCGGCTTCGTGCAGGCCCGCGACTATCTCGAACGGCAAAGCGGACTGCTCCTGCGCCTGAGCGGTGTAGCGCCCGTCGGTGAGGAGCAGCGCGTCTGCCTGCCGCACCAGCACCACCGCGTCTTCCGGTGTGCCGAAGTCGGACACGTAGCGCACGTTAGCGGGGGTGGTCACCAGCAGCGCTTCGGCGCCGGTGGCCGCCAGGGCATCGCGCAGGCGCCCGAGGCGCTCGGCCACCACGTTGGCGGCGCTCACGCTGCCGCCGTGGCGCTCTCGATGGCCAGCAGGTCCGCCACCTCGAGGCTGGCGCCGCCGATCAGGCCGCCGTTCACGTCGGGCTTGGCTAACAGCTCCGCCGCGTTGCCGGGCTTCATGCTGCCGCCGTACAGCACGCGCACGCTACTGGCGTGCTCGGGCAGGTGGCTCTTCAGAGCCTGCCGGATGGCGTGGCTCATCTCCTGAGCGTCCTCGGCGGTGGCGGTCAGGCCGGTGCCGATGGCCCACACGGGCTCGTACGCTACGACCAGGGCGTCGGCGGTGGGCGGCTTCACGCCGGCCAGCGAGCCCGCCAGCTGCGCGAGCACCACCTCGGTGGCGCGGCCCGCGTCGCGTTCCTCGCGGTTCTCGCCTACGCACACTATGGGGGTCAGGCCGTGCGCCAGCGCCTGGCGCGCCTTGGCGGCCACGGTAGCGTCGTCCTCAGCGTGGTACTGGCGGCGCTCCGAGTGCCCAACTATGACGTACCGCACGCCCAGGTCGGCCAGCATGGCGGCCGCTACTTCGCCGGTGTAGGCGCCAGCCTCGTGCGCGCTGACGTCCTGCGCACCCAAGCTGACCGGCCAGCCGAAAGCGGCCTCGGCCATGCCCGGTAAGTGTGTGAACGGAACGCATAACAGCAGCTCGCTGCGGTCAGCTTGCTGCGGTAGCGCGTCGAGTTCGTTGAGCAGCCCCTGCAGCCACGAAACGCTTTCGCTGGGGAGGCGGTTCATCTTCCAGTTGCCGGCTATTAGCGGCTTGATAGCGTTGGTTCCCATGGCCCCAAGATACCGCGAGGGTGCAGCCGGACAGTAACCGGCGGCAAGGTAACGAAACCGCCGGCACGCTTGAAGCAGCGTGCCGGCGGCTGGTTGGCTGAAAGGCTCGGGCTCAGGTGTTTAGGCTCGCACGCCCTTGTCTACCGGCTCGACCGGCCGCTTGCGGCGGCTGGGCGCCTTCTTCTCACCCGAACCGCTGGGGCCCTTAGAGCCGGCGGCTTCCAGGGCGGCCATGCCGCCCACCAGCGCCACGTCTAGCACCTGGTCGAGGTCCTCGACCGCGTGCGTTTGCAGACCCTTGGTGAGGTGCGCCGCGATGTCCTTCATGTCGGCCTCGTTCTTGGTGGGGTAGACGATGTGCTTGATACCGGCCCGCTTGGCGCCGAGGATCTTCTCCTTGAGGCCGCCGATGGGCAGCACGCGGCCGCGCAGGGTTATCTCGCCGGTCATGCTGACGTCCTTGCGCACCGGCACGCCGGTCAGCGCGCTGATGAGCGAGGTGGCCAGCACGATGCCAGCGCTGGGGCCCTCCTTGGGGGTGGCGCCCGCCGGGATGTGGATGTGGATCTCGGACTCGTCGAGCAGCGCCTTGTCGATGCCGAAGCGCTCGGCGTTGGCCTTGGCGTAGGTCAGGGCGGCGCGCGCCGACTCCTTCATGACGTCGCCCAGCTGACCCGTGAGGACCAGGCCGGCCTTGCCGGGAGTGACCGAGGTCTCTACGAACAGGATGTCGCCACCGACCGGGGTGTAGTACATGCCGGTCGCCACGCCCACCAGGTCCTCCTCGGCCTCCGCCTCGGGGGTGAAGCGCTCGGCGCCCAGGTACTTCTCGATGCCGCGCTCTGTGATGCGGATGCGTTTAGCGTCGCCGTCGGCGATGGTGCGGGCCGCCTTGCGGGCCACGGTGCCGATGATGCGCTCGAGGTTGCGAACCCCCGCCTCGCGCGTGTACGAGGTGATGATGCGCGACAGGGCGCCGTCGGTGAAGGTGACCTGCTTGGGCGCCAGGCCGTTCTCGTGCAGCTGGCGCGGCAGCAGGTAGCGCTTGGCGATCTCGAGCTTCTCCTGCTCGATGTAGCTGGAGAACTCCAGGTTCTCCATGCGGTCGAACAGCGCCTCGGGTATCTGCTGCGCGTAGTTGGCGGTGGCGATGAACAGCACCTCAGAGAGGTCGAACGGTACGCCCAGGTAGTGGTCCACGAAGCTGTAGTTCTGCGCGGGGTCGAGCACCTCGAGCAGCGCGCTCGAGGGATCGCCCTGGTAGGAGACACCCAGCTTGTCGACCTCGTCGAGGAGGAAGACGGGGTTCTTGGTGCCGGCCTGGCGGATGCCCTGGATGATGCGGCCCGGCATGGAGCCGATGTAGGTGCGGCGGTGGCCGCGGATGTCGGACTCGTCGCGTGCGCCGCCCAGGCTGATGCGCACGTACTCGCGGCCCAGCGCCTTGGCGATGGACTTGGCGATACTCGTTTTACCAACGCCCGGCGGGCCGGTGAACAGCAGGATGGGGCCGCGGTTCACGTCGGCCTGGTCGAGCTCGCCCTTCTTGGCGCGCTCGCTCTTGAGCTTGCGCACGGCCAGGTACTCGATGACGCGGTCCTTGACCTTCTCCAGGCCGTAGTGGTCTTCGTCGAGGACCTCGGCAGCCTGAGTGATGTCGAGGCTGTCTTCGGAGCGCTCGTTCCAGGGCAGCTCGGTGATGGTGGTGAGGTAGGTGCGGATGACGGACGCTTCCGCCGAGTCGGGGTGCATGCGCGCCAGGCGGTTCAGCTCGCGCTGCGCTTCCTTCATGACGGCTTCCGGCAGTTCGAGGGCCTCGAGCTTCTCCTGGAAGGCCGCCACTTCGTCGTCCTCGTCATCGCCGCCGGAGAGTTCCTTCTGGAGCGCTTTTATCTGCTCGCGCAGGAAGTACTCGCGCTGGTTGCGGTCGATCTCTTCCTTGACCTCGCGCTGCAGGCGGCGCTGCGTTTCCTGCAGTTCGATCTCGGTGTCTATGAGCAGCAGCACGTGCCGAATGCGGGCGGCCACGGTGGGCGCCTCCAGCACTGCCTGCTTGTCGGCCAGCCGGAAGTCGAGGTGGTATGCCACGTAATCGGCGAACTGACCGGGGTCCTCGAGGTTCATGACGAACTGCGCCACCTCGGACTGGACGCTGCGGCTGCCGCTGTCGATGAGTTCGCGGAACTTCTCGCGCAGCTCTCTGAAGGCGGCCTCCAGTTCGACGGCGTCGCCTTCTGGTATCTCTAGCGGCTCGACGGTGGCCTCGATGAGGCCGCCTTCCTGCTCGTACTGGACCACTTTCACGCGCGCGAACGCCCGGACCAGCATCTGGATGGTGCCGTCGGGGTTCTTCTTCATGCGCATGATGTTGCAGGCGGTGCCGACCTCGTACAGGTCGTCGATACCCGGCTCCTCGACGTCGCGGTCGCGTTGGCTGACGATGACGATGGTGCGGTCGCGGTCGAGCGCGGCGTTGATGGCGCGGATGCTAACGGGGCGGCCAGCGTCTATGGGCATGACCATGGTGGGGTAGAGCACCGACCCGCGCACAGGGCAGACGGGGATGCTTTGAGTGAAGTCTGCTTGGTTCACGGCGTCTGCCATGGGACACTCCTAAGCCCGACTGGGGGCGATTGAGGGGCGGAACTGGCCGCGGGGCGCACGCTGACAGCGTAGCCGACCGCGGGCCATAACGGCGTGGTAGTGGGCCGGCTACTACCTGGCGTTGAGCGTAAGGGTGCTACGCGGAGAGGTGCGGATGCGGGAACTTGAGCCGACATTGCTCAAGTTTACTAGGTGCAATGAGCGCAGCATGGCTCCTGGGGCACCAAGCGGGGGAGCTACAAGGCCTAAGCGTAGCGGTGATTGTAACCGACGACGGCCGCCGGGCAAGGTGTTCCGGTGTGGTAGCGTTCTCCGTCATGAAGAGAGTCGTTAAGTCCCTGCAGGACGCCGTAGAGAAGGCCGTAACCGGCCTGGGAGTGGCGCAGCCACAGGTGCTTATCCAGGAGGTGCCCGAAGGTAAACCGGGCGACTTCGGCACGCCGGTCGCGTTCACGCTTGCGAAGGCTCTGCGCCAGCCGCCAGCTCAGATAGCCGAGCGCCTGGTAGCCGCGCTGGAGCTTCCCGAAGGTGTGCGCAGCGCGGAGGCGGTTGGTCCCTACATCAACTTCGTAGTGAACGCCGAGGCGTTCGTGCGGCAGGTCGCCCAAAGCCCGGCCCGCCCCGAAGCCGAGCGCCTGAAGGTGGTGGTGGAGCACACCAGCGTGAACCCCAACAAGGAAGCGCACGTGGGCCACCTGCGCAACATCGTGCTGGGCGACGCCACCGCCCGCCTACTGAACGCCGTAGGGCACGACGTTGAGGTACAGAACTACATCGACGACACGGGTCGGCAGGCCGCCGAGAGCCTCTTCGCGGTGACCTACTTCCAGGCGCGCTACGACGCCAGCGCCGGCGCGCGCAAGTACGACCACTGGCTGGGCGAGCTGTACGTGAGGCTCGGACAGGCTAAGGAGACCGACGGCGAGGCTATCGAGCGCGGCGTCACGCAGATCATGCACCGCCTGGAGCGCGGTGAGCTGCGCGGCGAGGTCGAGCGCGTGCTGCGCGCCCAGCTCGAGACCTACCACTCGCTCGGAGTCGAGTACGACCTGCTGGTGTGGGAGTCCGACATCGTGAACGGCGGCCTGCTGCATAAGGGCCTCGAGGTCATGGAGTCCAGCCCCTACGTCTCTAAGCCCACCGAAGGAAAGTTCGCCGGCGCCACGGTCATGGACGTCTCCGAGTTCCTGCCTGGGCTGGAGGAGCCGCTCGTGGTGCTGGTGCGCTCGGGCGGCGCCGCCATGTACGTGACCAAGGACATCGGTTACCAGTTCTGGAAGGTCGGCATCTTCGAAGGCCTGAGCTTCGAGCGCTTCTCACAGCAGCCCAGCGGCAAGCCGCTGTACACCTCCAGCCCGCAAGGCGAGCTCAGGCCCGACGGCCGCACCTTCGCGCACGGCGAGGAGATCATCAACGTGATCGACGTGCGCCAGAGCCACCCGCAGACCATCGTCCGCACCGCGCTGGCGCTGTCGGACACGCCGGAGGGCAAGGCGGCGTACGAGAACAGCCACCACCTCGCCTACGAGGTCGTGACCCTGGAGGGGCAGGCCATGAGCGGCCGCAAGGGCATCACGCTCTCGATCGACGAGGTGACAGAGGAGGCCGTGCGCCGCGCCCGCGCCGTGGTGGAGGAGAAGAACCCCGACCTTGCTGCCATAGACACCGTGGCGCGGCAGGTGGGGGTGGGCGCGCTGCGGTTCGGCATGCTCAAGAACGAGGCCCGCAAGGTAATCGACTTCCGCTGGGAGCAGGCGCTCTCACTGGCCGGCGACAGCGCACCTTACGTGCAGTACGCCCACGCCCGCGCCTGCAGCATCCTTAGGGCGGCCCGCGCCGAGGGCATCGACCTGGACGCGGCCCGGGCGGGCGCCGACTTCGCTGAGTTAGGCGAGCTGGAAGTGCGCCTGGCGCGCGCCGTTGGCCGCTTCGCGACGGTCGTAGAGGGCGCAGCGGCTGACCTGGCCCCCCACCAGGTAGCGCAGTACGCGCTGGACCTAGCCACCGCCTGGAACGGTTACTACAACCACAAGGGGGCGGACGGCCGGCCCGACACGCAAGTCCTGCGCTCTAAGGCGGGCCTGCGCGAGGCGCGCCTGCTGCTGGTAGACAGCGTGCGCCGCACCCTGGCCGACACGCTTGGCCTGCTCGGCATCGGTGCACCTGAAGAGATGTAGCCGCCCCCACCGTTTGGCGCAAGCACCAGCGTCGGGCGAACGTACGAGTGCCCCGAAGGCGCCGCCGCTGTCTGCTACTTTGCAGCCAGGAGGTGTGCGAATGGCGATCGTTAAGGTAATCGAGCTGATGGCGCAATCGGAAAAGGGCTGGGAGGACGCGACCCAGGTGGCCCTGAAAGAGGCCGCCCGCACCGTCCGCAAAATCAAGTCGATCTACGTCAAGGAGTTCAAGGCCATCGTCGAGAACGACGAGATCACCAACTACAGGGTGAACGTGAAGGTGTCGTTCGAGGTCAGCTAGGCGCCTCGCCTTGCGGGCCGAACAGCGTAGCTACGGTGGTGGCCAGGCCCGCATCGTCGAGGTGCCTGTAAGCGTGCACGAAGGTGCGCAGCCGGTAGCGCCGCACCAGGCCATCTAGGAAGCTCGCCGACTCGTACGGCGATAACCTCGTTCCGCTCGCTAACCTGACGGCGTTGCCGCGCTCGTCCAGGAGCCCGAGTTCGTTAAGCGCGGCCATAAGGTGCTCGCACTTGGCGGGAGCGTAGGGCAGGGCGTGCCCCCGCCTGATGGCCTGCAGGCCGCGGCGCAACTCCGACACCGTTGGCAGCTGTAAGGCCTCGGCCTCGATGGCGGCCACAGCCCGGGCGGGCAGGTCCAGGGTCACGGGCGGTCCGGCTGTAAGGCTCTCCAGCGCCGCGACGCTGTCGCCGGGCGGCAGCTCGCGCAGCACGGCGCCTCGCGCCAGCGGGTCGCCGTGGCGCCTGACCACTGGCTCGGCCGCTGGTCCGGCGGCTGTTCCGACTGCGGGCTCCACCGCCGCCACGCTGAGCAGCGCCAACGGCTCCGCCGAGCGCACCGCCTCGGCCACGAACTCGAGGCTCTTCGTGCCCTGCCACTCGGACTCGTTCAACGTGACGGCGGCGTTGACCGTGCTGCCCGGCGCCAGCTCGGCCGCCAACTGCCCCTTACGCCACGCCACGCCCTTGACGCCGTTTATCCGCAGTTGCAGCGTGTTACCGCCCTGCCCCACGGCGCGTGCACCGTCGAGGCGGTCGGTGAGGGCGAACAGCGGCGCCGGATGCCCCTCCCCGTAAGGCTCCAGGTCCGTGATGGCGCGCCACAGGCCGTCGTTAAGCTCGTCAGCGGTGACGACAGCGTCGGCGATCACCGTGGGCGTGGGCCGCGGGTAGCGCGAAACGTAATCGTAGATGGCCGAGCGGAAGGCGCCGAAGGCGCTCATGTCGAGGGCGAAGCCCGCCGCCTGCTGGTGCCCGCCGTAACGCTGCAGGTGAGCAGCGGCTGCGCGCAGGCCGCCCACTGCGGAGATACCGGGGGTGGAGCGCACCGAACCCTTGCCGTCGGCCGCGATGTAAACGGGCAGGTAGAACGTCTCGAGCAGTTTGCTGGCGACGATGCCCATGACGCCGGGGTGCCAGCCCGGGTCCTCCAGCACCAGAGCGGGGGCCTCCGGGTCGGCCTTGCCGAGCGCCTCGCTGAACATGGCGTCCTGGATCTGGCGCCTCTCCGCGTTGCGGGCGTCTAGGTACACGGCGAGCTCGCTCGCGCGCCGCTCCGACAGGGTGGTCAGCAGCTCGAGGCCGAGGTCCGCCTCGCCGAGCCGCCCAGCCGCGTTGAGGCGCGGCGCCAGCACGAAGGCGACCTGACGCGCCGTGACCTCGTTACCGAGCCGCGCCTGGTTCACGCTGGCGCGTACGCCGGGCCAGCGCGAACCAGCCAGCCGCCTCAGGCCCTCGCGGATCAAGGCGCGGTTCTCGCCCAGAAGCGGCGCCACGTCGGCGATCGTTCCCAGCGTTGCCAGGTCCGCGTAGTCAAGGGGCGCGGCTTCGCCCAGGTGCTCACGCAGCGCCCACAGCAGGTGGAACGCAACGCCAGCACCGGTGAGTTCCGGCAGGCCGCGCTGCGCCAGGGGGGAGAGGCCCGGGTGCACCACCAGGCAGTCCGGCAGCTCGTCGCCCGGCGTGTGATGGTCGGTCACGATGACCTCCACGCCCAAGCGCTGAAGTTCGGCTACCTCGCTCAGGTTGCTGATGCCGCAGTCCACGGTCACGAACAGATCGGCGCGTTCGGCATGTTCGGGTACGCGCTGCGGGTTAACACCGTAGCCGTCGGTCAACCGGTTGGGTACGAAGGCCGCCACGTCGGCGCCGAGCTCGCGCAGCCCCAGCACCAGGATGGCCGTGCCGCTGATACCGTCGGCGTCGTAATCGCCGTGGATGAGGACGCGCTTGCGCTCGCGGATAGCCAGCGCCAGGCGCTCCGCGGCCTGCTTGAGGGCAGGGTTGGGACTAAGCACGAGCGGCGGCGTGAGGTGGTCCGGCGCCGCGTCGTGCAGCCCCCGCGACCAGAGCAGCGCCGCTAGCGCTGGCGGCACCTGCAGCGAGCGGGCCAAGGCCGCCACGGCGGCGGGTGGCGCAGGCGGCCGCACCGTCCAGCGCAGCGCGGGCGGCGCGGACACCGTGGCGGGAACTCGTGAGCTCATGATCTAACCGGTGTAACTGGTGTCGGCGCCAAAGGGCGCGGCCACGAACGCTTGCCTGGCATCAACCAGCTTCGTCCTCGGCCGCGTCGTATGACCCGTCGTACGTACCACTGGCCGCGGCGTAAGGGTCGTGCTGCGCTGCGCGGTCAGGTATCACCGGGTAGGCGGGGTCCTGGTACGTGACGCCCGCAGCCGGCACGCTCGGGGCAGGTGTGAGCTCGGCCAGGCGTTTCTCAAGGCGCTTGACCTCGCGCCCCCGGCGCCAGGCCAGAAGCCGCGAGGGCAGCCAGCCGCTAAGGAAACCCACGATCAGCGCCAGAACCACGATGTACGAAACGGGTAGGGGCGGGATGAACACGGAGAGCCAAGGCAACCCGACCAGCACCGGGTTGGCAGTGTGGAACAGGAGCAGGTAGAGGACCAGCAGAACCAGCAGAACGATCCCGACTATCCGTCCGACTTTCACGACTACCTCCGGGTTGGAGTGTACCGCAGCCCGGCGCCGCGGCGTCCGCCCCTGCCCTGTGCGCTTGCGCTCGTGAGGTTACAAGTGGGCCGGCGCCGCTGCACTACAATCGGAGTTCGTGAGTGACGCAGGAACACAGGCCAGAGTTGCCACGACCGCTACAGCCCCCGACGCGCAGGCGCCCGTGAAGGTTCTGGCGGCCATGTCGGGTGGCGTCGATTCATCGGTGGCCACCGCACTGCTCACGGACCAGGGCTTCGAAGTGGTGGGCAGCATGCTGCGCTTCTGGCCCGACGACCGCCCCACCGGCGCGTTCGACCTGTGCTGCAGCCCCGACGCGGCTTACGACGCCAGGCGCGTGGCCGACAAGCTCGACGTACCGTTCTACCTGCTGGACTTCCGCGACACGTTCCAACAGATCGTCATAGACCCCTTCGTGCCGGGCTATACCGCCGGCGAGACGCCCAACCCGTGCGTGTGGTGCAACCGCCACATCAAGTTCGGCGCCTTCGTAGAAAGGGCTCAGGCGCTAGGTTGCGAGTTCATGGCCAGCGGGCACTTCGTGCGCCGCGTCGACGGTCCGCACGGCCCCGAGCTGCATAGGGGCCGCGACGACGACAAGGACCAGACCTACTTCCTGTGGGCCCTGCCGCGGCGCATCCTGCCGTACCTGCTGTTCCCGCTGGGCGACATGACCAAGGCCGAGGTGCGCGCCATGGCCGCGGAGCGGGGCCTGCGCACCGCCGAGAAGAAGAGCTCGTCCGGGCTGTGCTTCGTGCCCACCACCGTGAAGGACTACCTGGACCAGGCCGCCAAGGCTCAACCCGGCCAGGTCCTCGACGCCGCCGACGACTACAGCGTTGCCGGGGAGCACCGAGGCGTCATGTACTACACCATCGGGCAGAAGAAGGGCCTCGGGCTCAAGCGTTCGCACCTGGAGCGCTACGTCATCGAGCTCAGGGCCGACACCAACGAGGTCGTGGTCGGCACGCGCGACATGTGCCACTGGACCGGCCTCGAGGCGAGCCGCAGCAACTTCCTGGTAGCCGACGAGCTACTGCCCTCCAGAGTGCAGGCGCAGGTGCGCTACCGGCAGAAGCCCGAAGCTGCCACCCTCACGCTGCTGCCTGACCAGCGCTTCCGCCTCGACTTCGACGACCCGCAGTTCGCCGTGGCCGTTGGCCAGAGCGCGGTCATCTACGACGACGAGCGGCTGTTGGGCGGCGGGGTAATAGCCACGCGCCACGCATGACTTTCTCGCTTCTGTAAAGGGCCTCTTGCGCTACAATCTCGTTAGGAGGTCCAACCGTGGGAAGCCTCATCGTCTTAGCCATCCTGGTCGCGTTGGTTCTGTACGCGGTCTCGATCTACAACCGGATAATCACGTACGAGAAGCGCTACCAGAACGCCTGGAGCCAGATCGACGTGCAACTCAAGCGGCGCGCCGACCTGGTCCCCAACCTGGTGGAAACCGTCAAGGGTTACGCGGCGCACGAGAGCCAGGTGTTCGAGGAAGTGGCCCGCTCGCGTCAGGCCATGATGAACGCGCAGTCCGTCAACGAGTCGGCCGAAGCCGCCAACATGATGTCGGCCGCGCTGGGGCGCCTGTTCGCTATCGCCGAGAACTACCCGCAGCTGAGGGCCAACGAGAACTTCCTGCTGCTGCAGGAGGAGCTGTCGGGCGTTGAGAACAAGATCGCTTACGCGCGGCAGTTCTACAACGACGCCGTCATGCAGTTCAACACCCTCATCGAGACCGTGCCGGCCGTCTTCATCGCCGGTCCCATGGGCAAGAAGGCCGCCGTGTTCCTGCAGATCCCCGAGGGCGACCGCGAGGTACCGCAGGTCTCGTTCGGCGCCTCCACCGGCGCTTCGGAAGCGTAAGAGCTGGCTTCTCCGAGCTTGCAGGCAAGCGCGCGTGAACCGCTGAGCCCAACAGAGTGAGTGACCAGAGGCAACGCCTACCTGACCAGTTCACCGAACCTGGTACGGGTAGGCGTATCAACTTGCTTGACTACAAGGCCGCCAACATGCGCGGTTCGTGGTTCCTGGCGCTCTTCACCATGGCGCTGCTGGTGGCCACCGGTTACCTGCTGGCGCAAGTAACCGACCCGTCAGCCGCGGTGTTCTTCGTGGGCATGGGCTTGCTGATAGGCGTGGGTCAGGCCGTGGCCGGCTTCTGGTTCTCCGACAAGATCGCCTTGGCCGCTTCTGGCGCCAGGCCCGCCACCGTGGAAGAGCACCGCTACCTCGTGAACGTGTCGGAGGCTGTGGCCATCGGCGCGGGCGTGCCCATGCCCAAGGTCTACGTGATCGACTCGCCGGCACCTAACGCGTTCGCCACCGGCCGCGACCCGCAGCACTCGACCATCGCGGTGACCACGGGCCTGCTGCAACTGCTGGACCGGCAGGAGCTGGAAGGCGTGGTGGCGCACGAGATGGCGCACATCCGCAATTACGACATCCGCTTCATGGCGATGCTGGTGGCCACCCTCGGCGCCCTGCTCGTGCTGCGCGACCTGGTGCTGCGCTGGTCGTTCTTCGGCGGTTTCGGTGGCAGCAGCCGGCGCTCCTCACGCCGTGACTCCAGCGGCGGCAAAGGACAGGGGATCGCCATGATCCTCCTGCTGGTCCTGCTGGTGCTCGGGCCGATCCTGGGTGCACTGGCCCGCATGGCCGTCAGCCGCAAACGCGAGTACCTGGCCGACGCAGCGGGCGCGTTCATTACGCGCAACCCGGAAGGCCTGGCGCGCGCCCTGGAGAAACTGGCGAACTACCACGGGCAGCCCCTCGAAGTGAGCGAAGGGGTGCGCAGCCTGTTCTTCGTGAACCCCCAGATGAACCTCAACGCCGTGGGCCTCATGGCAACGCACCCACCGATAGACGAGCGCATCAGGCGACTGCGGAGCATGTGACGGCGCCGCTGTCCGGTGCCCGTTGCACGCGGGGCGCCGGACCGAGCAGCCGGCGCCCGACAGAACGCCTACTCCTTGGGGTGATGAGCCACCAGGGTGGCGATGTACTGCGCCCGCGTGTCTAGCCCCAGCTTGGTGAGGATGTTCGAAACGTGGGCGTTAACCGTCTTCTGTGTGACCCGCAGGCTTTCGGCCGCCGCCGCCGTGTCGTAACCCGTTACCAGCAACCTGGTCACGCGCAATTCCATGTAGGTGAGCCCCGACCGCCACTGGTACACCTTCATGGCAGAGGCCGCGGCGTAGATGCCCGTGATCAAGGCGTTGGCGTCGTGCGCCTCGACCACCGCGCTGACGTGGAAGGCCGCCAGCATGTCTAGGTAGGCAGGATGAGTGGCCTGGGTCACGACCACAGTCCGCGCGCGCTCGACGCTGTTCATGAGGTCTAACTGGCTGATGGCCCACGTGAGCGGGAAGTCGAGCAGCACGTGAGCGTAGTTGCCGTTGGTCCAGTTATCGGCACTGGTGTCGACCTTGTCGATGACCGGCTTGACGAGCGTCGTGAAACCGATGTCGGCCGTGAGGATCTTGATGCCAGTATCCGTACTCATGTCCTGCTCCTTCGCGGCTGGGTCTCGGAGCCGACGGGCCCCGGGTTACCCCACGTGCCTGGTTGGGGTGTCCCATGTTGCGAGCAGCAAGGTTACGGTTCGGTTGCAGCCGGAGCTCGGTGTCCGCACCGGCTCCGGCGGTAAGAGTACTCGGCCAGGACGCAAGAAGCGCACCTGGCGACTGGGACTGCAGCGGGGCCCAGGACGGGCCGGCACAGGCTGGTTCAACGGGTTCAGGTAGGCGCTGATTCAAGCTCGCGGCGAGGCCCGCCGCAGCGGCAGCCGGGTCAGCCGCGCGGGTCCCACAGGTCGCGCATCGCGTCGCCCAGCAGGCTGAAGCCGAGCACCGTCCACACGATGGCGAGTCCCGGCACCAGGGCCGGCCACGGGCTCATGGCCATGAAGCTCTGGCTCTCGCGCAGCATGTTGCCCCAGCTGGGAACGTCGGGCGGCGTGCCGAGACCTAAGAAGCTAAGAGCCGCTTCTGCCAGCACCGCGACCGCCAGGCTCAGGCTGGCCTGCACGATGAGGGGTCCAAGCGCGTTAGGCATCACGTGCCTAAGCAGGATGCGCCCGGAACCCATGCCCAGGGCCCGGCCGGCTTCCACGAACTCGCGCTCCTTGATGGTGAGCACGCTAGCGCGCACGATCCGCGCGAAAATTGGCACGGTCGCGATACCGATGGCCGACATGGCCGTCAGGGTGCCGGGCTGGAACACGGCCGCTAAGAGAAGGGCCATGAGGATGGCGGGGAAGGCGTACGCAACGTCTACGAGGCGCATGATGACCTCGTCTATGAACCCCCCGAGGTAACCGGCCAGCGCGCCCAGCAGACTGCCGACCGTTAGCGCTATTCCGACGGCGGTGAAGCCCACGTAAAGAGCCGAACGGGCACCCAATAGAACGCGCGCGAGCAGGTCGCGACCGAAGTGGTCGGTTCCCAGCGGGTGCGCCGCGGTGGGAGCGCTGAGCTGCGCCGCGAAGTTCATGGCCTGCGGATCGTAGGGCAGCCACACGAAGCTCAGCAGGGCGGCCAGCACCAGCACGCCTATGAGGAACACGCCCAGGTAGAGGTTCAGGCGACCCAAGGTCAGGCGCCGCAGCGTCACGGCGCTCATGAGTAGCGGATCCGCGGGTCTAGGAGACCGTACGAGATGTCGACGATGAAGCCGAGCGCCACGATGGTGGCGGCGTAGACCAGGATCTCTCCCTGCAGGAGGGGGAAGTCGCGGGTGCCGATAGCCGTGAGGGCCAGGCGTCCCAGCCCGGGCAGCGCGAAGACCTGCTCGATGACGATGGAGCCGATGAACACGTTGGAGAGCGACAGGCCCAGGATGGTGATGATGGTGACCATGGCGTTGCGCAGCGCGTGCTTGAACACGACGCCCCGCGGCGCCACACCCTTAGCGCGCGCCGTGCGCACGAAGTCCTGGTTGAGCACCTCGAGCATGGCCGCGCGCGTCATGCGCGTCATCACGGCGGCCTGACCAAGCGCTAGCGCTAACACTGGCAGCGCCAGGCTGCGCGCCCAGGCTGTCGGGTCCTCACCGAACGGGGTGAAGCCGCCAGCTGGCAGCAACCTCCGCTCAACGGCGAAGAACAGGATGAACAGGAGCCCGAGCCAGAAGCTCGGCACCGCCGCACCGAGCTGCGACAGCGACGTGACCAGAGGGTCCCACACCGTGCCCTTGCGCACGGCGGCGAAGATGCCGAGGGGGATGGCTATGAGGCACGCCAGGAGCGCCGCGCCGATAGAGAGCGGCACGCTAACGCGTAAGCGGTCCGCGATGAGCGGACCGACTGGGCGCTGGTAGTTGATGCTCTCACCGAAATCGCCGCGCGCCACGCCACCGAGCCACTGCACGTAACGCTGCACCGGAGGCACATCGAGGCCCAGCTTGCGCGAGAGCACCTCGCGCGCCTCCGGCGTGGCGTTGATGCCGAGGATGATGGCGGCGGGATCGCCCGGCACGGCGAGCAGGGCCGAGAAGACGACCATGCTCGCCAGCAGGACACTAAGCAGCGCTGTGAGGAAGCGCCTGACTACGAATCCGAGCATGCAGGGCGGACCGAACTACATCAGTTGGTCTTGTACACCCCGGTCACGTCGATGGCGGGCGTGGGCTGGTCCTGCCAGAAGCCGTAAACGTTCTGGCGGGCGGCCACGAGGTAGGGCGGGGAGAAGACCCACACGTTCACCGCGTCGTTGGCGATGATCTGTGCGATCTGCTGGTAGGCGGCCGTTTCGGCCTCGGCGCTGGTGGCGGCTTCGGCTTCGGCCAGCAGCTCGCGCACGCGCGGGTTGTCGTACTGGTAGTAGTAGTCGGGGTTGCCGTACACGTTGATGTCGCGCGGCTCAGAGTGACCGATGATGGTCATGTCGTAATCGGCTCCCAGCAGGATGCGCTGGATCCAGGTGCCCCACTCGACCACGCTGAGTTCGACGTTGATGCCGACGGCGCGGAGCTGCTGGGCGATGACCTCGCCAGCTCGGCGCTCGGTCTGGTACGGCTCGGGCAGTTCGAAGTGAATGGTGAAGCCGTCCGCGTAGCCCGCCTCGGCCAGCAGTTCGCGGGCGCGCTGCGGATCGTAAGGGTAGGTCTGCGACAGGTCGATGTAGTACGGCTCGGCCGGGCTCATGTGGCTGCCGATCACCGTGCCGAGGCCGAAGTTGGCGCCGTTGACGATGGTGTCCTTGTCGATGGCCAGCGTGATGGCCTGACGCACGCGCAGGTCATCCAGCGGCGCACGCGAGTTGTTCATGGCCAGCGTGATCTCGGTGGTGGCCGTGCCCTCGGTACCCTTGAGCTCCGGGTTGGAGGCGACCTGCAGGTACTGCTCGGGCTGCAGGGCTACGCCGATAAGGTCGATGTCGCCCGACTGCAGCGCCGCGAAGCGCGTGTTGGCGTCGGAGATGATGCGGAACACGGCGCGGTCGAGGTAAGGAACGCCGGCGATGTAGTAATCCTCGAAGCGCTCCAGTACGACCTGGCTGCCCTCGGTGTAAGACACGAACTTGAACGGCCCGGTGCCGATGGGCTCGGAACGCTGCGTTTCGGCCTTGGCGGCGGGATAGATGATCGAGTCGGGCCGGGCGAGGTTGTAGAGCAGGCCGCGGCTCGGCTGGCTCAGCTGGAACACGACGGTGTTCGCGGCGGGCGAGGTGACGCTCTCGATGGAGGCGTAGTAAGCCGGGTTGGTGTGGCCCGACTCGGTGTCCATGGCGCGCTCGAACTTGGCGATCACGTCGTCGACCGTGAGGTCGGTGCCGTCGTGGAACTTGACGCCGCTACGCAGGTTGAAGGTCCAGGTCAGACCGTCGTCGCTGGTCGTGAAGGTCTCAGCCAGGGCAGGCACGATGTTGCCGCTAGCGTCGAAGCGCACGAGTCCCTCGTACACGTTGTGGTACATGACGCGCGGGATCTCCTGCGAGGTGGAGATGGTGGGGTCCCAGCCGGGCGGGTCAGCTGTGATGGCCACAGTGACCGTGCCGCCGTAAACCGGTTGCGGGTCCTGCGCGGACGCGGTGCCAACCAGCAAGCCCAGCGCCAGCAGCAGGGCGAGGGCCAGCTTGAGAGCGGGGGTGCGTGAAGCCGATTCGGACATGCGTTCCTCCTGGGTACGGTTATCGACCGGTGTCGACCGGTTGGGCGAGAGGTTTGTTAGCGGCGGACCGTGCCGGTCCGTCATCCGTTGGGTGACGCCAGATAGGTTACCGCAGCGGCGGCGTACAGGCGTGCCGAAGCGACGGTCTCGGAGAGCCTCACGAACTCGTCGACCTGATGCGGGATCTCGCGGTCGCCGGGCCCGATGGTAACGACCGGTATGTCCTTCCACGCCCACAGGAACGTGCCGTCGGTGGCGCCCGGCACGCCGCCGTAACGCGGCGCCTCGCCCAGCACGGGCTGGTACACGGACTCGAGCGCGCGCACCAGCGGGTCGTCTGCCTGGGTCTCGGTCCAGGGGCGCGACTCGAACACGTCGATGTCGAACTTGAGCCTGTCGGTACCGGCTTCGAGCCGCGCCGCTACGGCTCGCAGTTCAGCCTCGATGTCGTCATGTGACTGGCCCGGCACGGTTCGAATGTCGAGCGCCATGTACGCCTGCTCGGGCATCACGTTCAGCTGCGCCTCGCCGGCGGCGGGCGCCCGCGTGACAGTTGGGGTGATCCAGGGGAGACCCAGGTACGGGTGCTCGCCCAGGCGCTCCTGTTCGCGCCGCTCGAAGTCGCGCAGCGCCACCACGAAGTCGGCCAGGCCCCTGACGGGGTTAACACCGGCGTAAGGCATGGCTCCGTGGCTCATGACGCCGGTAACGTGCACGTTGACGCGCATGGCGCCCTTCTGGAAGAGGCAGATCTCGTTCTCTTCGGGCTCCGCTACGATGGCGCCCGTTACTTCGTCGGCCCAGCCGTTGGTGATGAAGCTCTTGATGCCGAGCATCATGCCTTCCTCGTCGACGACTATGCCGAGGCGGATGCGGCCCGCGAGGTTCGGCGCGGTCGCCATGACCGCCTCGAGCGCAGCGATGCTGGCCGCCACGCCGGCTTTCATGTCGGCCGAGCCGCGGCCGTGCAGCACGTCACCGTTAATGCGGCCCTCGAAGGGCGGCACCTGCCACTTGCCCGGGTCGCCTTCGGTGACCACGTCGGTGTGGCCCTCGAACATCAGGGTCCGGTGGCGCTCCGGGTCGAAGGAACTGCCCGCCCAGTCACAGATGACGTTGGGTCGCCCCGGCGCCACTTCCTCGAGGATCGGGTCCAGTCCCAGAGAGCGTAGTTGCTCGGCCACGTAATGAGCGGCGGCCGTCTCGTTGGTGCCCGCCTCCAGGTCGAAGACGCTGCGAATGCGGACCAGGCCCTGCGCTAGCTCTGCCACCCGCGCCGGATCTACCGCCGCCGCGGCGCGTTCAGCCAGGTCGGTTGGGAACGCCTTTTCGCCTGCCACGCCTGCCCCTCTCAGAGGGGCGGCGTGAAGCGGCCGTCCTGCGCCGTCCAGCCGCCGTCGACGTACAGCAGGGAGCCGGTCACGAAGCTAGCCGCGTCCGACACCAGGAAGATGACCGCGCCCACCAGCTCGCTGGGTTGTGACCAGCGGCCCAGGGCGCTCTTCTCGGCGTAAGCCCGGTACCACTCGGGCTGCGCCTTGATCTGCTCGGTTAGCGGCGTCTCGACCACACCTGGCGCGACAGCGTTGGCGCGCACGCCCTTCTGCCCGAGCTCTGAGGCTAGGGCGCGGATCATCTGCAGCGTGCCCGCCTTGGTGGCGGCGTACACGCCCTGGCCCGGCTCCACCACCTGCGAGCGGATGCTGGAGAAGAACACCATGCTGCCCTTGCCCTGCGCGGCCATGACCTCGCCCGCCTCCTTCATGACGTTGAAGCTGCCCTTCAGGTTGACGTTGATCACGCGGTCGAACTCCTGGCCCGTGATGTCGGTCAGGCGCTTGCGCACGTTGATGGACGGGGTGCACACCAACCCGTCGAGCGTTGGCAGCGAGCGCACCAGGGTGCGTACCTGCGCTTCGTCGGTGATGTCGACCTGCGCAGCGCTGGCCTGGTAACCCGCGGCAGTGAGGTCGGCCACGGCCGCTTGCGCGGCGCCGAGGTCCGTGTCGGCGACCGTTACGGCGGCGCCGAAGTCGGCCAGGCCCTTGGCGGTGGCGCGCCCGATGCCGGAGCCGCCCCCTATGACGAGCATGTTGCGCCCGTTCAGGTCGAAGAGGTCTCGGTAGTTCACGGTGGTGTCCTTTCGCTCCTGACGGTGGTCAGGCGAGAGTGCGGAGTTAGCCAGGAGGCTATCACCCGTTACAGCTCCTCGTCGTCGGTCGGGGGCCAACTGCCGCCCAGTCTGAGCCACGCCTCCACCATGTCGGCCGGCACTTGCGCCGTGAACGTCATGGCCTCGTTGTCGGCGGGATGAGGCACGGTGAGCCTGAACGCGTGCAGCGCCTGCCTGCCGATGCTGCCCGACGCTCGCCCGTACACCTCGTCGCCGAGGATGGGGGCGCCCAGGTGCGCCAGGTGCACGCGGATCTGGTGCGTGCGGCCGGTATGCGGCCGGGCTTTCACCAGCGCGTAGCCGGGCAGCGCGGCGATGACCCTGAAGCGGGTGGTGGCGCTCTTGGGGTTCTCGCCACCCACGGTCATCGACTGGCGCTTGACAGGGTGCCGGCCGATGGGCGCGTCGACCGTAACGTTGTCTTCGATCAGGCCCACGGTTATGGCCACGTACTCCTTCTCCGTGAAGCGCTTCTTGAACGAGTTGGAGAGGTGCCGGTGCGCGGCGTCGTTCTTAGCCACCACCATGACGCCCGACGTGTCCTTGTCGAGGCGGTGCACGATGCCGGGCCGGTAAGCCTCGTCGGCCGGGTCCTGCGTGCCCTCCTTAGAGAGCGGCATGCGGCCCAGCAGCGCGTTGACGACCGTGCCGGAGCGCAGGGTGGCCGTTGGGTGAGCCACCATGCCTGGCGGCTTATTGATCGCCGCCAGGTCCTGGTCCTGATAGATAACGTCCAGGTCCAGATCCTCGGGCTCCACGTGGTGCGGTCGCGGTGGCGGCAGGATCACCGACACCGTTTCGGTGCCCGCCAGCTTGGTGGAGGCCTTACCCACCGGGCGGCCGTCCACGGTGACGTAACCCTCGCTCACCAGCTCCTTAGCGAACGTGCGTGAGAGCTCCAGCGCCATGGCGATAGCCACGTCGAGCCTCTCGCCTGCAGGTGCGTCGAAGGTGCGGAACTCCACCCGGCCAGTCTAGCGCCCCTCTCTGAGCACCGTCCTGCAGCGCTATACTGCCCCGGTTATGGAACGAGACGCAGTCATCGCCCTCGACGCCATGGGCGGCGAGAACATGCCGCAGGCAGCGGTGGAGGGCGCCATCAAGGCGCACCTGGCCGGCACCCGCGTGGTGCTCGTAGGCGACGAAGGCGTACTGAGGCCCGAGCTGGCGCGCCTGGGTGGGCTCGACCTCGAGATAGTGCACGCCTCAGACGTCATCTCGATGGACGAGAACGCCACCGACGTCAGGCGCCGGCGCGACTCGAGCGTCATGGTGGGCATGCGGCTCGTGAAGGACGGGCGCGCGCACGCCTGCGTTTCTATGGGTCACTCCGGCGCCACCATGGCCGCCGCCCTGTTGGTGCTAGGCCGCATCTCCGGTGTCGATCGACCGGCCATCCTCGCCAACGTGCCCACGTCGAACGGCTTCCTGGCGCTGCTCGACGCGGGCGCCAACGCGGACTGCCGGCCCGAGTGGCTGCAGCAGTTCGCGCTCATGGGCAGCGCGTACGTGGAGCGCGTGTGGGGCGTACAGCGCCCGAAGGTCGGCCTCATGTCGATAGGCGAGGAGCCGCATAAGGGCAACGAGCTCACGCGCGCCGCGCACGTCCTGCTGGCAGAGACCAGCGGCCTCGACTTCTACGGCAACGTCGAGGGGCGTGACCTCTTCAGCGGCGTCGTCGACGTGGTCGTTACCGACGGCTTCACGGGCAACGTCATCCTGAAGCTGGCCGAAGGCGAGGCGCGCGCCATCTTCGGCTGGGTGCGGGCCGCGCTCGAGAGCGACCTGCGCTCGAAGATCGGCGGCTTGCTGGCGCGCCCAGCACTGCGGAGCCTGGGCGCCCGCATGGACCCGGCCGAGTACGGGGCGCAGCCGCTACTCGGCGTGAACGGTTACGCCTTCATCGGCCACGGCAGCGCCGACGCCCGCGCGGTGGCCAGCGCCATCCGCACGGCGCAGGGGGCGGTGCGCTCGAAGGCGCTCGATCAGCTGGTCACGGCGCTGGCGGAGGGTCAGCAGCCCGCACCCAACTGATCGCGCCGATACGGCGCCCGCTGGGGGCCAGCGGCAGGGTCAGCTCAGGCACCTCGAAGGGCGTGGCGGCCAGCGGATCGCCGGAAGCGCCGCCCGTGTACAGGTCGACCACCACCACCGCGCCATCTTGCAACAGGTAGGCGAACGCCCTGAAGGCGTCGATCGTGGCGCCCGCGGCGGCGTAGTTGAGGCGGTCGGTGTCCGGCGCGTCGTCGGCCAGGCTCGTGTGAACCTCCACCTGCGAGGCGCCCAGCACCAGCGCGTGGTCGCTCCGGTTGAGCGGGTCGACCACCAGCTGGCGCCCGTTGCCGAGGGCTGGCACCGGGCCCAGCTGCGAGCGGTTGGCCGGCACGCTCAGGTCGGCTCCCACCAGCTGCGAGTTCGTGAGGGCCACCAGCACCGAGCCGCGGCCGGCCATGGCGACCAGCTCGTTCGGGTCCGCCGCCAACAGCTGGCCCGCGTACCAGTTCGAGGTGGCGTTCTCGAAGTCGACCTCGAACACCTGCGCCGAGGTGGTGCCAGCCACCAGGAAGAAGCCGCGCTCGTCGTCCTGCCGCTGGTCCGTGTACGGTGCAACTGCCAGGACCGGGTCTGGCGTGTTCACCTGCAGCGAGGTGGCGCTGCCCGCCTGCGTATCGACCAGCCACACGACCGGGAACTCGCTGGAGGCGGGCACGCAGTGCGCCGGGACGTCGAGCACCAGCAGCCAGCGTCCGCTGCGGCTACTCTGCAGCGCGCTGGGGCAGATGACGCTGTTGGTGGTCTGCTCCGCGGGCAGTATCCCCCCGCCGCCCGGCTCCACCAGCACCAGTTCTGTGCCCACTTCTGCGAAGCCAACCGGATCGGTCAGGTCGATGTTGGCGACGTCGAAGCGGTGCAGGTACGCGCTCACCGCCGTGCCAGCAACGGAGCGCGCCAGCACCCAGGCGGTGTCGCGCCCCAGCTCGCGGGCGGTGACGTCGATCGAGACGGCCGGAGCGCGCAGCGTGCGCAGGCTATCGGGCACGAAGCTCATGCGGTCGTCTAAGGCGGTGCCGTCACGCCGGTCCTCCACCAGCGCCAGTTGCGGGGTGGCGCCCTGGACCGTGCCCACGATCAGCAGCGTGGCGGACTGCTCCTCACGCGTGCCGGTGCAGGCGGAGGCCAGCAGTGTCAGCAGCGTCAGAAGGGCGAAGGTACGTGTGCGGTGGCCGAATGCGCCGCGTCTGCTCATGGTTCTCTCCTGGGGATGATCCAGCCCGTGTCGAAGATGTGGCCCAGCCCCTGATCGGCGCCCGGCGTGGTGAGGGTAATGGCCACGGCGCCAGTGCGGCTGTTCCAGGAGCCGTAAAGCGCCCAGCAGCAGCGGTTCCAGGCCACCACGAAGGTCGGCTGCAGGTTGAAGGCGGGCTGGCTGGCGTCGTTACCGGTCAGGTCCCACACGTCCGTGATGACGGCGCCCACGTAAAGCGTATCCAGCGGGCGCACCACCAGCGCTACTTCCTGGAGGCTGAGGCGACCGCTCACGACCTCCTGCGCCGCGGCCGAGTAGAGCCCGCTGTAGCCCACAGTGCCCTGCAGGCCCACTCGATCGTAAATGTCGACCCCGAAGCGCACGTTGGCGCGCCTGAGGAACGTACTGGGCTGCGCGTCGTCCTGCCACATGAGCTCGGCGAAGCCGTCTACGCTGAAGCGCACGGGACCCGCCGCGCGGTCCGTTAGTAGCACCCGGCCAGTGAGTAGCGAGTTGCGAAAGCCGTAGGTGGTGGGCGAGGAGCCCAGGGCCGGGTCGAGGCGGGTGCTGTAACGCACCTGCCAGGTCGGGCTGCCGCGCAGCGGTGCCTCCTCGATGGTGAACGACAGGTTGCGGGCGTAAGGGGCAGGCTGCGGCAGGCCCAGCCAGCCGGTCGGTAGCCACATGAGCCCGTCGGCCTGCGCCGCCACCACCCCGGGCCACGCCAGCCGCAACTGACTGCGTGCCAGCTGGCCAGTTGGCAGCGACAGCCGCTGCGACGCGTCGAACTGCAGCGGACCCGCAGTAACGGCCGCCGCCACCTCGAACGCGCTGGCGCGGTCCAGGTCCAGGTCGTGGGCGTACTTGACGGCCAGGCCCGGTACGCGGTCGTCGTGCCGCAAGGTCCCCAGCGTGAGGCGCAGGTTCAGGTCGTCCCAGTGATCCGGCGGCTCTCCGGCCTCCGGTGGGGCGGGGAAGTAGCGGTAGGCGGTCTCGGCCGACAGCTCGACGATGTTGGTCAGGCCCGCCGTGGCTGCGGCGCTGGTGCTGGTGGTGTCGCGCGGCACGCCCGTCACGCGGTCCGGCCTGACGGCCAGGTCGTGAGAGTGCAGGACGTCGAGCTCGGAGTAGAGCCTGCCGCGGGTGCGCAGCACGAGCCGGGCGTCGAGGCTGCCGGGATCGCCGGTGTTGGGGTCGTACTCGTTGCGCAGCGTGAGCGTGATCCAGTTCAGGTTGTGAAGCAGCGTCGCGGTGCTCACGAGCGGCAGCCAGCCGACCTCGCCAGGGTTGCGGTCATCGAAGAACACGTAACCGCCGGTCTGCTCCAGGCGGAGCCAGGCTGTGGGGTCGAGACGCAACTGGCTGCGCACGTCGGTGCGGCTGCGGTACGGCAGCAGGTCGAAGCGGAACGGCGTCTCGCCCTCGCGCACGTTGCGCGTGAAGGTCAGCGACAGGCTGCCCGTGCGGCCGAACGCCTGCCGCGCGGTCACGGCGGTGAGCCACTCCACCTGGCGTTCGGCGGTCGAGTAGTAGTAACCCGTGAAGAAGGTGCGTCCCTCCAGCGTGAAGCCGCTCCAGAACGGCAGCGGCGCGAGCGTGATCGTGTGCCCCAGCGTCGCCCGGCCTGCGGTCGCTGTGGGCCGCATGGCGGCCGAACGGTTGAGGCTGTTGCTGACGTCCTGGAAGGCGCCCAGGTCGACAAGGAAGCGCTCTAAGCGCACAGCGCCGAGGTTCAGGCTGCGCAGGTCATCCGGCTCGAGCTGAACGCGCGACAGCGTCTGTAGCGGCACGGAACGCCCAGCGTAGCTGGGGCTGCGCACCAGGCCCGGCTCTAGGTCCACGAACACCTGAGCGCTGTAACGCCCGCGCCAGCCTTCGACTACGGCCTCGTGAGCGAGGCTGGCCTCCCACATCGAGGGGCGGCGCGCGTCGTTGCGCTCCACCAGCAGCGTGGTCCTGGGTGGACCAAGCACCTCCTCGTCGGCGTAGACCAGCCTGACCTGGAACTGCTGCTCCGTGCGCCCCGCCGTGGTCTGGAACGCCGGCGTGAAATCGAACGTGAAGCTGCCCTTGCCCGTGTCCGTGTAGAAGCGGTGCTGAAGGAAGCCGCCCACGTAGCTGCGCAGCACGGCGCCGCCCAGGAAGAAGTCGCCCGCGCCGGAGCCGCCCGGCAGCACGTCGGCGTAGTAGCGCACGCCCACGTCGCCGTACGAGTCGGCGCCCACCACGTAAGGCCAGCTGAGCGTGATGCGCGCCCGCTGCGTGGCCGTGCCCGTGACCCACTCCAGGCGCGGCTGGCGGTCCTGCGGCCCGATCGGCAGCACCATGATGGGCAGGCTCAGCACGGCGGCCGCGCGCACCAGCACGGTCACCTCGTAAGCCACGATCCGGTCGCCCGGGTATATCTCCAGCGTTTCGGCCTCGAAGCCGTAATCCTCGATGTCCTGACCGCAGCGGGTGCAGGGGCTGAACTGCCCCATGGCTACGCGGATGAGGCCAGGCACGCGGCTGGCGCGGTCGCCCTGCACGGTGACCGCGTCGGAGATGATTAGCACGTCGTCGCCTGCGAAGCTCTCGTCCCTCAGGTCGATGACCAGGTCGTGCGCCTCGACCACCTCGCCCCCCGACGTGTAGCGGCCGAAGCCGATGACCCGCACGAGCCGGTTGGTGAGGTCGACCTCTACGTGGTCTGCCTCCAGCAGCGAATCGTCGATACTTACGCGCATGCCCTCGCCCTGCAGGACGTAAAGCTGCACCTCGGTGCCGTCCGGCAGGGTAATGGTCCTGATCTCCAGCCGGCTGTTCGGGTCGTTGGCCGCGTCGATACCGATGCGCGCGGCCAGCGCGCCCTGTCCCGCCAGCAAAAGCGCCAGTAACGCCAGCAGAGCCGCCCAGCGCAGCCGTGATGACCCTGCGCGCCCGGGCATCTCAGCGCCTCCAGATGAGCGCCAGTAGACCTCCGCCCGCTGCTAAGTACAGCGCCACGGGCAGCCAGCCAGCCACGTAGGCGGGCAGTGTGCCCTGGGCGCCCATCAGCTTCGACACGCTCCAGGTGGCGTAGTACACGAACGTCATCAGCAGCACGGCCACGAAGCCGAGTTGCGCGCCGCGCCTGAACGTGTAGAGGCCGACGGCGGCGGCGAAGAGCGCGAAGGCGGTGGCGGCCAGCGGTTCTGCCAGCTTGCGGTGCAGGGCGGTCCACTCGGCGGGCTTCGGCGAGCCCGGATCGACCCGTAGCCGGCCCAGCAGTTCACGCAGCGGCAGGTAGGCGAGGTCGGTGGCAGTTGGGCTGCGCGCGGTGAGGCCGCGGACCGGTAACGTGGCGGTTTCTGCGCGGAAGTCGAGCGTTAGGCGCGCGTCGCGCAGCACCCTGAAACCTATGTCCGACAGGTGCCATACGCCGGCGGCGTGGTCCGGTACGCCCAGTTCCGCCTGCAGCAGCTCGCGCGGGCCGGACGCCGAGCCTGGTGTGATGACCGTGACTTCGCGGAACTCGCCGGCCTGTCCGACCTCGCCGATGAAGATGCTGCGCCCCAGCGCGTCCTCGAAGAACGAGCCTTGCTGCACGATGGTCTCTGGTGAGATGAGGAGGATGTCGCGCTCGACTTGCGCCGCGCGCTCCTCGCTCCACGGCACCACTAGTTCGTTGTTGAGGAGCGCCAGCGCGCTTACTCCAAGGCCGAGAACCAGCAGCGGCGCTACGAAGCGCTTGGGTCCGATACCGGCCAGCAGGGCGGCTTTGATCTCGCCGTCTTGCCCCAGGCGGGTAAGCGACAGCAGGGCGGCGAACAGCAGCGCGAGCGGCAGGCCCGGACCGATGGCGCTGGGCAGTTTGTAGAGAAGGTAGCGCGCTACCAGCGCGACCGGCGCGCCGCGGGCGAGCACGTCGGCCAGCACGTCGAGCAGGAAGTAGAGCAGCAGTAGCAGTACCAGCGTGACCAGGCCCGCGGCCAGCAGCGGCAGGGTCTCCCTGATCAGGTAGCGGCCCCAGCGGGTCATGAGGAGAGGGTCCTCCAGGCCAGGACCAGAGCACCAACTCCGGCCAGCGCGGGCGTGAGCCAGGCGGCCAGCACGGGTAGCAGGGCGCCGGTATCGAAGAGGTTGCCCGCCAGCACCCATAGCGCCCAGAAGCCCACCAGCAGGACGATGGTCCAGGCGAAACCGGCCGCGCGGCCGCGCACCCTGAGAGCGATAGCGCCGGCGAAGGTGGCGAAGATGGCGGCGCTGAAAGCGTCGGCCAGGCGCCTATGCAGGCTGAAGGTCAGCTCGCGCACATCGCCGCCGGCGCTCCTCACCTGCCTGAGCTGCTGAAGCAGGCGGTCAAGCGGCAGCTGCGCGGCCCTAACCAGTGTGTCGGCGGGCGAGGCCTCCAGCATGAACGCGAAGGTGGCGTCGTCGCTGGCTACCGGCTGCTCGCCGGGCCGGCTGGTCTCGGTGCGGGTCAGCGACCAGGTGCGCGCGTCCGAGTCCCAGCGGCCGGACGGTGAGGTCACGAGGGTGCCGTCCTGCAGCGAGATGAGCACGCCCTCTAGGTTCGCGAGGGTTGGCTGCCCGTCGACGGCGCGGACGCGTGACGCGAAGAAGATGTCGCCGCCTATCTGGTAGGCGGCGTTCAGTTGCAGGGCGGCGGGCGGCCTGGCGTAAACGTAGGCGTCGATGCGGCGCTGGTACGCCTCCTCGCCCCGTGGCTCCAGAAAGCCGTTGTTGAGAAGCGTGATCAGGCCTACCACCAGACCGAAACCGATGAGCGGCGTCAGCAGCGCACGCGGCGGCACCCCTAGCGAGTACGCCGCCTTGAGCTCGGAGTCCTTGGCCATGCGGCCGCCCGTTAGCAGCACCGCGAACACCACCCCGACGGGCAGCGCCAGGTGCAGGAACCATGGCAGCCTGTAAAGCAGGAGCAGCAGGACGTCGGTCACGGAGGCGCCCTGCTCGATGAGGAAGCGCGCCAGTACGCTTAGCTGGTCAATGGACAGCAGGAGGCAGATGGCACCGACCCCAAGCGGGTAGAGGCCGGCCGTCTCTCGTAACAGCGCGTGGGGTAGGCGTTTTGCCACTGGCGCAGTATACCGGCCGCTTGTGAGCGGAAGTTGGCGGATGTGCGTGCTGGCCGCGACTTCGGCTGCCGTTTGGGTAGTTCGTTACCTCAACGCCACCGGCTGTCAGGGGTACGATATCCAGCGTGACTGGCACCCTCGGGCTTTTCTCCCTCGTCGACCTCTTCCAGCTGCTGGCCGCTGCCCGCAGGACGGGGCGGTTGTCGATCGAGCATCCCGTAACTGGCGCACGCATCTACTTCGACCGTGGCCAGGTCATCCACGCCGAGTTCGGTGAACTGGCGGGTGAGGACGCCGTCTACACGCTGTTCGCCGACGAGCGTGGCGCGTTCGAGTTCCGCCTGGGCCTGCCGAGCCCCGCTAAGAGCATCTCGGTCGGCACAGAGAACCTGGTGCTGGAAGCAATGCGCCGACTGGACGAGGTGAACAAGGGCCAGACCCCGCGCCCGGGCGCTCCGGGCGGCGGCGGAGTGCACATCTCGTCTGAGGCCGTGCCTGCAGTGCCCGAGGTGGTGGAGGGCGAACAGCGTGAGTTCGCGCTCAACCCCGAGGAGCTGGCGGTCATGAGTCAGGTCGACGGTCACCGCACCGTGGGCCGCATCGCCGCCAACCTGGGGCTGGAGCTGGACGACGTGCGGGTGGTGTGCGAGCGCCTCGTGCGCACCGGCGTGCTCAAGCTCCAGAACAGGCGCGCGCGCACGGCCAGGCTCGTGACCAGGCTCACTCGCAAGCGCCTCGCGCCGCAGGTGGTCGGCATAGATGTGAGCATCCTCAACGCGTGGGAGAAGGTGCTGGGAGCGCCGGTAGACGAGGTGGCGTGCCGGCGCGATAACGGCAGCGTGCTCCTCTTCGAGGTGGCGCCCATGGAGGGCGTTGGCCCGTACCTCGAACTGAGCCGCGACACGCTGGTGCGCGCCAACCTGCGCGTCGAGCAGACGCTACTGGTGCGCCCGGTTACGGACCCGACTTGAGCGGGGCACCCGAGAACCTGGCGGCAGAGTCGCCGTTCCTGGCCTGGCGCACGCTGCCGTTCCCGACCGACTGGGCGGGGCAGTTCCGCGAGTCCGGCCCGCTGGTCGTGGAGGTGGGCTTCGGCGACGGCCGCTTCACAGTGAGGCGCGCTCAGGCGGAGCCCGAAACGAGGTTCGTGGGTCTCGAGGTGTCGTCCGGCAGCTTGCAGAGGGCGCTGGGGCGCGTCAAGCGCACGGGCGTCACCAACGTGCGGCTCATCAAGTCGGGCGCCCACGTGGCGCTGCGGCAGCTCTTCGGCCCAGGGAGCGTGGACGCCATGGTGGTCAACTTCCCGTGCCCGTGGCCTAAGGAGAAGCACGCCCGTCACCGCCTGCTGCAGCGCGGGTTCCTGGAGCTGGCTGCGGCGCGCCTGCGGCCCGGAGGCGAGCTGCGCCTGGCAACGGATCACCCTGAGTACCTGGAGTTCGCGTTAGAGCAGGCCGCTGAGTCAACGCTGTACGAGGCCACCTGGCCGGAACCGCCGGCCGACGTGTTCGAGACGAAGTACGCCCTAAAATGGCGTGAGCAGGGCAAACCCCTGCACTACGTTGTGTTCCGCCGCAACCCGGTGGAGCCGCCACAGTTCCTCGCCTGGGAGAGACCCGAAGCCATGCCTCACGCACTGTTCAGTGGCCGCCTGCCGGCCAGCGCCCCCTTCGAGAAGCGCGTTCTGCGCTACGGCCACGGCCACGTGATCCTCCACGAGCTGGCCACTGTGGTGGCGGGCGAGGACGGGGCGGGCCGCTGGCTGGTTCGCACCACCGTCGACGAGCCAGACATCCGGCAGCAACTTCTGGTGGTCGCGCAGCAGCGTAGCCCGGACGAGGTCATCGTGCGGCTCGAAACGTTCGGCGATCCCCTAATTACCCCCACCACTCGCGGCGCTGTGCACGCGGTCACGGACTGGCTGGAGGGCGCCACCAGCCTCAGCGTCACGGCCCGCAACTACTGAGCTGGCGCAGGCGAACGGTAGGAGGACGCGAGGCAGTCATGAACGAGCTACCCCAAGCAGGAACCCTAGCCGCCTGGCGCGCCGCTAAAGACGACTACCTGGTCAACCACCGCACCTCACCCCTTTACGGGGAGGAGGGCTTCGCGGGCCTCAGCTACTTCCCGGAGTCCGACGCGCTTAGGGTCGTGGCGCAGGTGGAGAGACCCGCCGAGCCCGAGCCCGTGATGCTCGCCACCAGTAGCGGCGACGAGCGCCTGTACCTCACCTACGCCGTGGCGCGCTTCGAGTTGAACGGCGTGCCGCAGAGCCTGGTGCTTTACGCCACACCCGACGCGCCTAACGGGCCGCGGCTGTTCGTGCCGTTCCGGGACGCCACGTCCGGGCGCCTCACCTACGGTGCGGGCCGCTACCTCGAGGTGACGCTCGAGCACGAGGGGCAACACGGTCCGGTGCTGCTCGACTTCAACTACGCCTACCACCCGTACTGCGCGTACGTGGAGGGGTACAGCTGCCCGTTCCCGCCGGCGAGTAACTGGCTCGAGCAGCCTGTGCGGGCGGGCGAGCGGCTGGCCGAACCGGTCGGCGACGCGGACCCCGAGTGAGCAGCGCGGGCACCAGTCGCTACTTCACGGCTGAGCTGCCGGTGGTGCACGGCTTCAGCACCCGCCATGGCGGCGTTAGCGGCCAGGCGTTCGGCACACTTAACCTGGGGCTAAGCTCCGGCGACGACGCCGCCGCCGTGGAGCGCAACCGCGACCTACTGCTGGCGGACCTGGGCTTTGACCGCGCTGCCGTGTGCGCCTTTCACCAGGTGCACGGCAGCCGCGTTCTGAACGGCGAACCGAGCTGGTTCTCCGAGCAGGCCGACGCTGCCGTTACGAACGACCCAGACACGCTGCTGGTCGTGAGCGTGGCGGACTGCCTGCCCGTGCTTGTGCACGACCCCGTTACCGGCGCCGTGGGCGCCGCGCACTGCGGTTGGCGTGGCACGGTGGCTGGCCTCGCGGGCGAGGTGGTGCAGCGCATGACGCAAGAGTTCGGGAGCCAGCCCGAGCACCTCAAGGTGCTGCTTGGACCCGCGGTGGCAGGTGAGTGCTATCAGGTGGGCGCCGAAGTGGTCGAACGGTTCACGAAGGCCGGTTTTCCCGCCGCGGTGGCTTGGCCCGACGCTGTGCCTGGCAAGTACCGGCTCGACATCAAGAGGGCCAACCGCTGGTTGCTCGAACAGCAGGGCGTGCCGGCGGGCGCCATCGTCGACACCGGTCTCTGCACCCACTGTGAGCCTGAACGCTTCTACAGCTACCGCCGCGACGCCGGCGTGACCGGTCGCCACTGGGCCTTCATCAGCCCAAGGGCGCGCTGAACCTGCCTGCGCGGTGCCCCGCCTGGCCCCAGCCTGAACGGCCCGGGCGCGGCGCGGCTGATAGCATGTTGGCCATGTTCTCCGTCGCCGATACGAGCTCGTGCCGCGCCCCCCTCGAGGGACGGCGGTGACCAGTCTGTCGGCTGGTCTGCGCACCGAGCCAGCGGAGCTGGCGCGGCGCCTGGCCGCTGCCGAGCCGCGGGGGCTCGAGATCGCGGGCTTCAGACGCGCCAGCGTGCTCGTGCCCCTGCTGTACGGGCCCGAAGGCGTCGAGCTGCTGTTCACCGTGCGCGCTGCGCGGCTCAAGAGCCACGCGGGCGAGATCGCCTTCCCCGGCGGCCGGCTGGACCCAGGCGAGACCCATGTGCAGGCGGCCCTGCGGGAGACCGAGGAGGAAGTGGGCCTCAGGGTCTCAGAGGAGCAGGTGCTGGGGCGCCTCTCCGATCACCCGTCGCCCGCGGGCTACGTAGCCACGCCGTTCGTGGCCCACGTGCCCTGGCCTCAGGAGCTCACCCTCAACCCCACCGAGGTCGATGCCGTGTTCACCGTGCCGCTAACGGAACTGGCCGCCATCGAGCCTCAAACGCGCGTGGCCGAGCTGGCGCGCTACAGGCGGCTTCTCTACTCCTACCCGTGGGGCGAGTACCTCATCTGGGGCTTCACCGGCAACGTCGTGCGCGACCTGCTGGAGGTCCTCGCGGGCGAGGCGTCATCGCGTCACGATCCGTTCGACCCGGAGTAAGGTAGCTCTGTGTCCGCAGAGCACGAACGGGGCGACCCGAGACCTCCAGCCAAGCCCGGTAAACCGCGTGAACTCACCGTTACCAGGGGCGAGGAGCGCTTCCCGTACTCCGCCGGAGCTGTAGTCGAGGCGTTGCAGAGCGCGGGCGTGCCAACAGAAGACGCTATGAACATCACCCGCGACGTGGAGCGCAGGCTGCGCAACAGGTCGCTCAAGGAAGTGGAGCTCGAGGCGCTGCGAGGGCTGCTGGCGACCGAGGTGCGCTCCACCACCAGTGATGATGCCGCCAGGCGCTTCCTCAAGCAGACGCCACCGTTCGTGCCTCTCCTGGTGGGCCCGCGCGGCAAGGTCCTGACCCGGCGGCGGCTGACGTCCAGTCTCGAGAAGGTAGGGCTCGGCTTCAAGGAAGCCAACGTCGTGGCGCTGCAGGTAGAGCAGGGCATCCGCGCCGACGGGCTGGAGCGGATCCAGCGCGACGAGCTGGCGCGCCGCGTGGCGCTCATCCTGGAGGGGCGCTTCGGGCGCGACGTGCGCCTGCGCTACGAGATGATCACCTCGGCCGCGTTCGAGCTGCGCGTGCACGAGCCCGGCGGCGACACGCTGCCGTACTCGCGCGGCATCCTGGCGCAGTCGCTCACCGCCATCGGCCTCACGCCGGAGCTCTCGCACAACATCGCGAAACGGGTCGAGACGGCGCTGTACGCCACGAACGCCACCGTGGTGCAGCGCGACCAGGTGCGCGACCAGGTCGTCAGCCTGCTGAGGCGTGAGGCGGGCGACGAGTTCGCCCAGCGCTACCTGATGATGCGGCAGACGCGCCGGCGCGATAAACCTCTGGTGGTGCTGTTCGGCGGCGCGCCCGGGGTAGGGAAGTCGGCCATCGCCAGCGAGGTGGGTTACCGCCTGGGCGTGCCGCGCATCGTGTCGACCGACAGCGTGCGGCAGGCCCTCAGGTCGCTCATCGGGCCCGATCTCAGCCCCGTCCTGCACGCCAGCACCTACGAGGCTTGGCGCGCCGAGCTGCTGCCTGACGAGCGCGAAACGGCGACCCCCGAACGCATGCGGGTACTGAGAGGCTTCCTCGCTCAGGTCAACCAGCTGAAACCCGCCCTCACGGCGATCGTGCAGCGCAACATCTACGAGGCCACCTCCATCGTCATGGAGGGCGTGCAGCTCATACCCGGCGTTTCGCCGGCGCTGCACGTGGAGGGCGCTACCGTGATTTCTATCGTGCTCAGCGTGGAGGACGAGGACGACCACCTCAAGCACTTCGCTACGCGCGAGGGGCAGACCGGTAACCAGCGGGGCCAGCAGAACTACCTGGCGCACTTCGAAGAGATCCGGATCTTGCAGCAGTACGTGACCGATCAGGCGCTGGAGCACCGCGTCCCGGTAGTGGAGGCCAGCGACTTCGACCGTGCCGTTGAGCGCTGCGTAGATCACGTGCTGGACCTGCTTATGCTCGAGCAGCGCCGCCGCCTGGAAGCCGCCGAGAACGCGCAGCCGAGTGCATGAAGAATGTTATCGCCCGGACCCCGCGGGCAACATAAACTGCCGCGAGGAGATCCATGGCAACCCCCGCTATCGCATCTGACGCCCTGACCAAGAGCTACGGCACACGCACGGTAGTCGACGACTTCACGTTCAGGGTGAACCCCGGTGAGGTCTACGCGCTGGTGGGTCCAAACGGCGCCGGCAAGACCACGGTCATCCGTTTGGTTGCCGGCCTGGCGTTCCCAACCAGCGGCGAGGTCCGCATCCTGGGTGAGGACCCGCAGCAGACCCCTTCGGTCCGGCGCGAACTCGGCGCCGTGGTAGAGGCGCCAGCCGCCTTCTACCCGTACCTGACGGGCCGCGCCAACCTGCGGCTACATGCCGACCTGGCCGGCGGCGTCGAGCGCGGGCGCATCGACGAGGTCCTCAGGCTGATGGAGCTGCACGACGCGGCCGATCGCAAGGTGGGAGTGTACAGCCTGGGTATGCGGCAGCGCCTCGGCGTGGCCGCCGCCATCCTCACCAGGCCCAAGGTGCTGATCCTCGACGAGCCGGCCAGCGGTATGGATCCCCTGAGCCTGCACCTGGTGCATTCCGTTTTGCGCAAGTCCGCCGAGGAGGGCACGGCCGTCCTGCTCTCGACGCACCACCTCGACGAGGTCGTGGCCTACTGCACGCGCGTCGCCATTCTGGAGGAGGGGGTGCTGATCGACGAGGTCAACTTGTTCGACCGGCGCGAACGCTTCCGCATGAGGGTCACCGACCTTAGCTGCGGCGTGCGCGCTTTGGAGGCGCAGCCCGAGCTGGTGACTCACGCCACCATCCGCGGCACTGAACTGGTGTTCATCCCCCGCACGCACGAGGACCTCGGTTCGGTCAGCGGCGTTCTGGCAGCCGCCGGCGTGGGAGTTCTGGAGATGAACCGCGACGTGTTCGACCTCAGGGCCTACTACCGCGAACGGGTGAGCGCTGAGCGCGCCCGGCGCACCGGCGTGGCGCCAGCCACGAACGACAGCGGTTACGGAGGCGCGGCATGATCAGCACGCTGCTGCGTATGGAGTTCGCCAAGATCTGGCGCCTGACCAGCGTGCGCTTCGGGCTCGCTCTGCTGTTGGTCTTCCCGCTGCTGTGGGCGTACGCGCCCGGCATCTTCGAGGTTTACGGCTTCTTCCTCGTGTCCGGTTTCCAGGTGCCCGCGCTCTCGCTACTGTCGTCCATGCAGTTCCTGCTACCCCTGCTGGTGGCGATATCCGCAGCCGAACTGCTGGGCACAGAGATCTCCAACGGCACCCTGCCCACCATCCTTTTGCGGCCAGTGACCAGACCCAACTGGCTGGCGGCCAAGCTCATCGTCATCGCCATCTACCCGTTCGTGATGCTCTTGGTGTTCCTGCTGGCCTCGCTGGCGGCTGGCATCCCGTTCGGTTTCGGCGGTTTCTTCGGTGGCACCGGGCTGGGTGAAGCCGGGCTGCTAGGGCAGGGCATGCTCACCCCAGGCGCTGCATTAGGCGAGGTGGTGCGCGGTTACCTGCTGGCCGCCCTGGCGCTGGTTCCCATCGGCATGCTGGCGCTACTGTTCACGGTGGTGTTCATGAACGCCGCTGGCGGTGCGCTCGCCACACTCGCCTCACTTATCTTCATGCAACTGTTGGTGGTGTTCCCGGCCATCGAACCGTTCCTGCTAACCACCCAGCTCAACGCGTACGCCGCGCCGGGCTCGGAGGTGGCGTGGGTGGTGGCCCTCATCGCGCTATATGGAGCGCTGTTCGCAGCGCTCGCGGTGGTCCTGTTCGAGCGGAAGGACTTCTAGCGTGACGCCGCCATTGCGGCGGGCGCGTGGCGTCACGCCACTCGCCGTGCTGGTGGCGGTCCTCTCGCTCCTCCTCACGCTCGGCCACTACGGCGCGGCGCAGCAGATCAGCTACACGGTTCAAGTGGTGGCCCTCTCCGACCTGGACTCCGCCACAGACGTGCAGACCGACCTGCTGCGACAAGGGTTCCCCGCTTACGTGGTGCGCTCCACCTCGTCGCAGGGCGACGTGTTCCGCGTGCGCGTGGGAGCCTTCGCCAACCGCCAGGCTGCGCTGCTGTACGCCGAGGCCATGCCCATGGTGGCCGGCGGTCAGCCCGTACCCGCACTGGCGGAGGGCATACCCGCTGGCATCACACCGGTGACGCCCAGGCTGGTGCTGTCGCAGGACGTTACCGGCCTCGACACGCGCCTCCTGCGTGTGGGGGGCAACATCGCGCTCAGGACCCAACAGCGCACGCCGCTGCTGCCAGCCGAGTACGCCATTCTTTCCGGCGGCACGGTGGAGCGCGTGCGGGCCTGGAACCTGAGCGTGGACGAGAACGGCGCCAGGGTGATAGTGCGCGACATGACGCTGTGGCCCGACACGTGGCAGGAGGAGTCAGGCGAGGTGCTCGACGGCTACCAGAGCACCCTGGTGAACCTGGTGGCGGAGCGCCTGGGGCTGGACCCAGCCACCGTGCGGGCGGCCCGCTACGGCACCACCGCCGGTGCGCCGCGCCTGATAGTCGTCGAGCGCGTAGTGCCCGGTTCGGCTGAAGGTCCTGAGCTCATCGGGCTGGGCCTGCCCGTTTCGGGCATGACGCCGGCGGGACCTCTGCAGTACCTGGGCGTGCAGCCTACCGACCTGCCAGCGCTGCCGGACGGCGTTCGAGTAGATCTGGTCAGCGGCACGGTAGTCGGTGAGCTCGCGGTGGCGCCCGCCGACGGGACGGAGTCGGAAACCGAACCGGAAACCGAGCCGGACACGGACACCGAATCGGACACTGAACCAGAACCCGAGCCTGAACCCGAGCCTCAATCCGAGCCCGGCGCGGGCGGGGAAGACGCTTCGGGGGAGTCCGCCACTGCGCCGCAAACAGCGGTTCCGCCGGCAGCACCGCCACCACCTGTGGCCTCCGGGGCGGTGCAGGGTGAGGGCTGGGTGGCGGAGCCCGATGGTCCGTTCGTGCGCCTGACCGTGTCGTCGCCGGTCGCGGGCGCCGGCGCAATAACCTGGCGCGCTGCGCTGGGTACCCCGCTATGGAGCGGCGAGGGTTACCTGCTGGCTCACGTTGGGAAGAGCGTGCTCATATACGACTTCCTCCCGCGCGATTAGGCGCGGGAGGAAGATGGACTCGGTAGTTCTGCGGCCGCTAGCTGGCGGCTGAGTTCGGCTCAGCTGGCCGCCACCGCAGCCTCTGCGGGTTGTGCTTCCTTCGGTACAGGCGGTACGCCCTCCTCCACGAGCCACTTCTCGGCCATCATGGCCGCTCGTGTGCCCGCCCCGACGGAAGTGGAGAGCTGCCGGTAGATCTCGTCGGCCACGTCGCCGGCTGCGAACACACCCGGGACGTTGGTGAACACCTCGTTCTCCACTGCCACGTAGCCGGTGGGCCCCAGCTCGACGAACCCCTTCAGGTAGTCGGTGTTGGGCACGTGGCCCACGTACACGAACACGCCGTCGGTGGGGAGGAAGCCCTCCTCGCCCGTTTGCACGTTCTGGGTCTTGATGCCCTTGACCACGCCGTCGTCGCCCACGATCTCGGTGGCCACCGTGTGCCACATGAACTCCATCTTGGGGTTAGCGAAGGCGCGTTGCTGCGCGGCCTGGTTGGCGCGCAGCTCGCCGCGCCTATGGATCACCGTGACCTTGGAGGCGAACTTGGTGAGGAACGCGCCCTCTTCGACGGCGGCGTCGCCGCCGCCCACCACCACGACCTCGCGGCCCCGGTAGAAGAAGCCGTCGCACGTGGCGCAGGTCGAGACACCGCGCCCGTAGAGCTCGTCCTCGCCGGGCACACCCAGCAGGCGCGGGTTGGCGCCGGTGGCGATTATGACCGCGCTGGCGTGGTAGTTGGCCTCGAGGCCCGCCACCATGAAACCGCCCTCCGGCAGGCGGCTGATGGACGCGACCTCGTCCATGACGATGCTGGCTCCGAAGCGCTCGGCCTGGGCCACCAGGCGTGCCGATAGTTCTGAACCGCTAACAGGTTCGGGGAAACCGGGGTAGTTCTCGACCTCTTCCGTCTGTGCTATCTGACCACCCGGTACGGCCTTCTCGATGATTATGCTGCTCAGGTCCGAGCGGCCCGTGTATATGCCGGCGGTGAGCCCAGCTGGGCCACCACCGATTATTACGACGTCGTGGCGATGAGTTTTCTTAGGCATCCGTGCCTCCATACGTACGAGTTTATAGGAGGTAATTGGGTGTAAGAGTAGGGCTGGAGACTCCCTCCGCCGGGTCGGTCAGGCGGCGCGAAGCTACGTGGATTTACTCACAGGGCCGGTGTGGGCGGAGAAATGTCATACGGACGACGAGGGGTTGCTGATACTTTGCGAGTCGGAAGAGTTAGGGATGCCGGAGGGTGGCTGTTGGGCGGGGTAGGGAACCCCACCCGGCGGCGAACGAGTCTCACCGGGCCCAGAAGGAGACGTATCCACGCATGTCGTCACCAACCAACACGTCCCCAGGGCTACCAGCACCTGCTGTGACCGATCGGCGTTCGCCCCACGAACCTCAAAATGCGGACAGCTTTAAGGCTGAGCACGGCCAAGCGGCGGGCTCCGTCGCCAGCGCTGCTGCGGGCGTGTTCGATGACCGCAGCGTCATCGAGGCCACCTCGCGGCTGTTCACGCACGAGAGCTTCTGCCTGACCGACCTCAGGCAGGTCGGGCATCCGGTCATTCATGCCAGCCCCGAACTGGCGGCGCTCACACGCTACGCGGCGAACGACATAGTGGGCAGGAACCTCGGCTTCCTCATGAAGAACGACACCGACCAGGAGGGCGAGAGGGCGCTGCGGGAAGCCGTGGCTGAAGGGCGGCCGGCTACTGCGCTGGTGCGCTCGTGGCGCGCCGACGGCGGTCTCTTCTGGAGCGAGCAGCGTCATTACCCCATCCAGGACAACACCGGCGCCGTGAGCCACCTGCTTACGGTCATGCGCGACGTCAGCGACCAGGTTCACGCGCAGAGCGCGCAGGCCGCCAACCAGGAACTCAGCGACTCGCTGGAAGGCGATGGACGCTTCTTCAGTTACGCGCTGCTGCTCCATGACGACGGCCGCAACGAGCTCATCTGGGTGTCTGACGCGTGGCGTCACCTCACGGGCTACGACCTAGAGGGCGTTGTAGCGAGCGGCATGGAGGGCTTCACGCACGTGGAGGACCGCCAGCGCCTGCAGCAACGCATGATCGCCTTGCGGGAGTCCGACAAGCGGGTCGACCAGTACCGCCTCGTCACGCATGGCGGCAAGGTCATCTGGGTGGAGGACTTCGCAACGCGCCGCTGGCGCAGCGACGAAGCCGGCATCACGGCCGTTTACGGCATGATGAAAGACGTGACGCAGTCCAAGCAGCGCGCCACCGAACTCTGGCGCCTGGCGCACGTAGACGCGCTGACCGGCTTGCCCAACGCGCAGCTGCTGGAGGACCGCATCCAGCAGGCGCTGCTGCATGGGCGCCGTAACGGCACGCATGTGGCGCTGGCGATCCTCGATCTGGACCACTTCCGCTTCGTGGAGCGCACCTTCAGTCAGCGTCACGGCGAGCGGTTGATCATCGAGGTCGCGCGCCGCCTGCGGCGCGCCGTGCGCCGCACCGACACGCTGGCCCGCTTCGGTCCGGACGCGTTCGCGCTGCTCATCTGCGACCTGCCCAACGAGCGTGCCGCCCTGCCGGTCCTCGAGAAGGCGCTGGCCGCCGTGCACGAGCACTACTCGGACGGCACTCTCACCCTGAAGCTCTCCGCCACGGTGGGCGTCGATATGCCTGGTAACGGCGTCAGGGCCCAGGGCGTGGTGGTCAGGCGCGCAAGCGAGGCGCTGGCGCGCGCCAAGGAGGCTGAGCGTGGCGGTTTCCGCTTCTACGACGACGGCCTGAACGCCAAGATGCGCAGCCGGCTGGCGCTAGAGGGCGAACTGCGCCGCGCGCTGGTGGAGGACCAGTTCGTTCTGCACTATCAGCCGCGCGTTCAGCTCGACAGTGGGGCCATCAACTCGGTCGAGGCTCTGGTCCGCTGGGGCCACCCGGTCAAAGGGCTCCTCAGGCCCGCGGATTTCGTGCCCCTGATAGAGGAGGCGCAGCTCGGCTCGCAGCTGTTCCAGTGGACGCTAGAACGCGCCTGCCGCCAGGCGAAAAGGTGGCAGAAGCAGCGTTCGCCGCGGCGCGTGGCTGTGAACGTGAGCCCCAGCGCCCTGTCCAGTGGTGAGATAACGCGCCAGATTCAGGACGCGCTGGGTCGCTACGACCTGCATCCGGGACTGTTAGAGCTCGAGATCAGCGAGCGCACCGGGCAGGAGACGCTGGAGGCGGCCGCCGCGGAGCTTTCGGAGGTTCGCTCGATGGGCGTCCACGTGGCGCTGGACGACTTCGGCATCGCTCACTCGTCGTTGACGCAGCTGAGGGGCCTGCCGCTAGACGGACTGAAGATCGACCGCAGCTTCATCTCGCGGCTGGGCGCGAACACAGGGGTGGAGGAGATCGAGCTTCTGCGGGCCATCATCGCGCTCGGCAAGAGCCTCAGGTTGCGCGTTACGGCCGAAGGCATCGAGACCAAGGAACAGAACAGCCTGCTGCGGCGCCTGAACTGCGACGATGGTCAAGGGTTCCTGTATAGTCACCCGGTACCTGCGGAGTACGTACCTGCGTTCGCCTGAGCGCCTAGCCTGCTCCCGCTCATCTTGTGCACGTGCGCTGGGCGCCGCTCACTGCGGCGCCGGCGTGTTCTCATTGGAGTCCTGATGCAAGCCAACCCCCTTCTGTCAACCGATTTCGAGATCCCGTTCGACCGTATTCAAGCGCAGCACGTGGTGCCGGGTCTGCGCGCTGCTTTGGCGGTCGCCGAGCAGCGCCTCGAGGCCATGGCCGAGACCGCTGCCGGTAGCGCGCCGGTCACGTACGAGAGCAGCCTCGGCGCCCTCGACGAGCTCGCCGAGGGCTTGTATAGACCGTTCGGTCTGGTAGGCCATCTCAACGGCGTCGTCAACTCCCCCGAACTGCGTGCGGCCTTCAACGAGGTTCAGCCCGAGGTGGTGGCGTTCTTCGCCAGACTGTGGACCGACCAGCGCGTCTGGAGCGTGCTGAAACGCTTCGCGGAGTCAGCCGAGGGCAAGGCGCTCACGGGCGTGGCCGAGCGCCACCTGCACAAGACCATGGAGCAGTTCCGCCGGGCGGGCGCCGACCTAGACGAAGCCGGGCGCAAGCGCGTAGAGGAGTTGAAGGTCGAGCTGGCCCGCCTCTCGACGCGCTTCTCTGAGAACGTCCTCGACGACACCAACGCCTTCGAGCTGCTGTTAGACGACGAGGAGCAGCTGGCCGGCCTGCCAGACAGCGCGCGCCGCCGCGCCCGCGCCTCTGCCGAGGCCAAGCAGCAGGCGGGCTACCGCTTCACGCTGCAGGCTCCCTCGTACATGCCGTTCATGAAGTACTCCGAGCAACGGGGCCTGCGCCGCCACATGTACGAGGCCTACTTCTCGGTCGGCGGCGAGGGCCCCCACGACAACCGGCCCCTGGTGCGCCAGATCCTCGCCAAGCGCCGCGAAGTCGCCAGCGTCCTCGGTTACGCCGACTTCGCCGACCTGCAGACCGAACCGAGGATGATCGGCTCGGGCGCCAACGCCGCCGCCTTCACCACCGAACTCACCGCCAAGACGACCGAGCACTTCGTGCGCGAGGTCGAGGAACTGGCCGAGTTCGCGGCGCGCGAGCTGGGCATACACGAGCTGCAGCCGTGGGACCTGGCCTTCGTGAGCGAGAAGCTGCGCATGGCGCGCTTCGACATCGACGAGGAGGAGCTGCGTCCCTACTTCCCGCTGCCGGGCGTGCTCAAAGGCCTGTTCGACCTCACCGAGCGCCTCTTCGGCGTGAACGTGAAGCGCGTCGACGGCGTACCTGTCTGGCATGAGGACGTGGAGGTCTACCACCTAACGCACGAGGACGGCACGTTCCTCGGCTCGTTCTACGCGGACTGGTTCCCGCGCGAGAGCAAGCGCGGCGGCGCCTGGATGAACGGACTCGTTACCGGCGGACCCAGCGCTAACGGCTTCGAGCCGCACGTCGGCATCGTGGCCGCCAACTTCAGCACCCCCGAGGGCAGCGGACCAGCGCTCCTCACGCACGACGAGGTCGAAACGGTGTTCCACGAGTTCGGGCACCTGCTGCACCACCTCGTTTCGCGCGTGCCCATCAAGACGCGCAGCAGCATGAACGTGCCGTGGGACTTCGTCGAGCTGCCGAGCCAGATCATGGAGAACTGGACGTGGGAGAAGCAGGCGCTGGACCTGTTCGCACGCCACGTAGACACCGGCGCGACCATCCCGACCGAGCTGTTCGCACGCCTGGAGAGTACGCGCACCTTCGGTGGCGCCATCGCCCAGATGCGCCAGCTGGCGTTCGGTACGGTGGACCTGGCGCTGCACCGCGACTACGACCCGGGGTCAGACGTCGACCCCCTCGACTTCGCCAAGGGCATCATCGCCCCGTTCGAGGTGCGGCCCGAGTTCGCAAGCGGCAACCGCCTCACGCGCTTCACGCACGTCTTCGCAGGCGGCTATGCCGCCGGGTACTACAGCTACAAGTGGAGCGAGGTGCTGGACGCCGACGCCTTCAGCCGCTTCCAGGCCGAAGGGATCTTCAACCCCGACACGGGCCGTGACTTCGCCGACAAGGTCCTGGCCAAGGGCGACGGCGCCGACTCGGCGCAGCTGTTCCGCGACTTCATGGGTAGAGACCCGCAGCTCGACGCACTGATCCGGCGCAACCTGGGCGCAGAACCGACAGACGCCATCCCCGTTTAGCGCGCGCTTGCGGCCTAAAGCGCCAAGTGGCGCGCGTGGTAGAGCAGCAGCGCCAGCTGGGTGCCGCGGTCGTACTCGGCCATGCCGCCCGCCTCACCCTGACTGCGCAGGTACAGGTCGTACGCCGCCGTGGCCCCGCGCGTGAGCCTGGCATCCTCGAACCGCCTGGTGGCCCGGTCGGCTGCCCGCACGTCCGCGTGGGCCGCGGCCGGCCACTGCGCCATGAACGCCTGCCGTTCGTTCGCCGGTAGCGCGGCGGCCATGGCGCCAGCCAGCCGCAGGGCCGCCGCGTAGACCACCCGCTGATCAGCACACTCGAGACCTGCCACCAGTCCCACCGCCTCCGCTTCGGCTTCGGCGGCGTAACCCGCGCTGTGTGCCAGCTCGTGCAGGGCTACCCCCAGCGCGCTGACCGGCGCCAGGCCCGCGTCGATGTGTGGCTCGAGCAGCCACGGCAGCGTTATGCCAGCGAAGCCGAAGCGCAGCATGAGTCCTGCGGGCAGCAACTTGACCCGCTGCGGCAGCGTGGCTGGTCTGTACTCCGAGCGCAGGTCGGAGGCCAGTTGCGCCACGCAGCGCGCCGCGCTGGCGGGCAGGTCGGCGCTGTCCGGAACGGCGTTAAGGGTTGGTGCCGGGCCGCCGCGCGACCAGGCGCTGCTACTAGCCAGCAGCTCTAGCACGCGCAGCTCCAGCCCGCCCCTGGCGTCCGCCGTGAGCGATTCGGGCGCCAGCCCCTCGCGCTCCGCCAGGCCCGGCAGCCGGTACGCCAGACCGAAAGTGAGCGAGAAGAGCAGCAGCAGTACCAGCCCCGCCGCAGCCCAGGTGGTCAGCACACCTCTAAGCGCCCGCCTGCCGGCCGCTGGTAACACGGCCAGCGGAACGCTCACCAGGAGGATCAGCAGCACACCGCTAACGGAGAAGCCGGCCGCGTCGACCACCGGGGCGGAAAGGGCGGACCACGCCGGCAGCAGCACGCCCAGGTAAACGCGCTCGACCAGCGCGCCTGGCCACGGCAGCAGCGCCAGCGCTACGCCCGCCAGGAACAGGGCGAGCGCCGCTCGCGTGGCGGCGCGCCTCACCTGCGCCACCCCTCGAGCGTGAGGAACTCTCCCAGCCCCAGCGACCACCAGCCGGAGCTGGCCGACGACAGCACCGTGCCGGGCAGCGGACCAGCATGGTGCAGCTGAACGGCGCGCGCCCCGAGGCGCGTGAACGCCAGGCGCGCGCCCGCGTCTGCCAGCGCTGCGCGCACGTACGGCAGCGTGCACGCCTGAGTGCGGTCCACGAACTGCAGGTGACCAACCTGCTGCTGCAGGCGCACCTCCAGCCAGGAGGCGGCGCAGTCCAGCAGCACGTGGTCCGGATCGGCCAGACCGCCGCCGGCACCGTTACGCGCGGCCGCCAGGCGACCGAACGCCGCCGCTGCGGTCGCTGCAGGGCTGCTGGTGCTGCCCTCAGCGTGAGGCTGCGGCACGACGACCACCAGGCGGTCATGGGGTGTGGGACCGTTCAGTCGGCCGGCGCCATCCTCGAGGTGATCGGCGAACAGCGTCAGACCGCCCTCGACCAGCCGGTACGCCGGCGCCGCAGCGGGCAGCCTAGCGCCGTACGCCGCCATGAGCGCCTCCTCCACCTCGTCCAGCGCTGCCTGCACGCGTCCTCGCTCCCTTTCCGAAAGCGTACTTAGCTCGTCCCTAAGCCTCAGCAGTTCAGAGCGGCGATCCTCCAGCGCGTCGAGGTCCGCGCCCGCAGGTGCCGGGGCGCCCGTGGCGCTAGACCCCACATGCTCGTGAGACTCTAGAGCCCCGTCCGCGCCGACCGCGGCCCCGGGTTGCGTTGGCTCTGGGCCGGTCAGCGCTGCATCAGGGCCCAGGCTCGCCGCGGCCGCGGCTGTCCCTTCGGCGGCCTGACTGCCGATGTAGTCGCTGACCGCGGCGAAGCGCGCGACCTGACCGTCCTGCAGTGTCCACACTTCGGTGGTCAGGTTGGCCGCGAGGCGGCGGTCGTGGGTGGCGAGCAGCAGCGCTGCGCCGCTACCGTCGAGCTTCTCCAGCAGTTGCGCCTCCAGCGCTTCCACCGCCGCCAGGTCCAGGTCGTTGGTAGGTTCGTCGAGCAGCCACACGTCCGCCTCCTCGGCCAGGCTCAACGCCAGCCCGGCGCGCGCCCGCTCACCGCCAGAAAGCTCAACTGGCAAGGCGGACCAGCGCTCCGGCGCCACGCCCGCGCCCGCCAGGAGTCGCCCGGCGCGCACGCTGCCGACCCGCTCGCTGGCCTGCTCCCACAGGCTCACCCCGTCAACCAGGCCGCGGTCCTCCTGACCGATGAGGCGCAGCTTCAGGCCCGGCAGGTAACGCAGCTCCGTGGTGGGGTCGCTGGAGGGGCGAGTTCCGGCCAGAAGTTCTAGGAGCGTGCTCTTGCCGCTACCGTTGGGGCCCAGCAGCGCCACTCGGTCGCCCCGCCTGACGCTAAGGTCGGCGCTGGCAACGACCGGCGGGCTCGACAAGGCGGTGGCCTCCAGCAGCACGGGCGCCCCCTGCCGCACCGTTGTGTCAGCCGTGGTCGCCAGGCGCGGCGGCGCCTCGACAGAAGCACGTGCCAGCGCACCTCCAAGCCGCAGGCGGCGCAGGTCGCGCTGCGCAGCGCGCTTGCGGGCGGCCGCTTTCTTGCCGAACGTCGCCAGCTCTGCAGCCATGACCTCCAGACGCTGCGCCTCCTTGTCGCGCTCCCTGGCGCGCCTGTCGGCCGCCGCGAGGGAGCCTAGGCGCCGCGCCCGCGCCTCGGAGTAGGGGGCGCGCTCCAGGTGTAAGCGGGCGGGCCCGTCACCCGGTAGCGAGGGCCTCTCCAGGAACGCTGTGAGCGTGGTCGCGTCGTCCAGTAGCGCCCGGTCGTGGCTCACCACCACCAGCGCGCCGCCCCACGCAGCCAGGCGGCGCGAGAGGCTCACCCGCGCCGCGAGGTCCAAGTGGTTAGTGGGCTCGTCCAGCAGAAGCAGGTCCGGGGCTGAGGCCAACGTGCCAGCCAGCGCAAGGCGCCGCCGCTCGCCCGCCGAGAGCTGGGCCACCTGCCGCCCGTCGTCGGCACCGGTGAAACCGACCAGCGCCAGCTCACGCCGCAGGGCGGCTTCGGCACCGAAACCGCCGGCACGCTCGAACTCGCTTTGCAGGCGCGCGTACTCGTCGGCCGGCGCCCCACTCAGGCCGAGCGACCGCTCGACCTGGCGCATGCGCGCCTCAAGCTCGCGAACGTCGCTCAGGTAGCGGCTGGCGGCATGCCACAACGTCTGGCCCTGCGGGATGGGTGGCGCTGACTGCGGCAGGTAGCCCACTCTGACGCCGGGCGCGCGCCACAGGCGGCCTGAGGCTGGCTCGACGGCTCCCGCCAGTGCGCGCAGCAGCGTCGACTTGCCGCTGCCGTTGGCGCCCACCAGCCCCACCCGGTCGCCCGCGCTGAGCCTTAAGCTCACGCCCTCCAGCAGCTCGGAGCCGCCAGCCAGAAGCGTGAGACGTTGGGCTACCAGTAGTTCCATTCGAAGGTCCACGGCAGAGTAGCTCGGGCTGCCTGCCGGTCATCTTAGCCGTGGGCGGGTCGCGGCGGCCGTCCGGGGAGTCGTGTGCGCCGCGGCCGCCGCTGCGGCAGGCAGCTATGCTCGGGCTGTGAAGCTGTTCACCGGCCGGGGAGCCAACCAGCCTTTCGACTGCGTAGTGTGCGGCGCAGTGGTGCCGCCGCTCGAGGCCGGGGGGTACCGCAACCACTGCCCGTTCTGCCTGCATTCGCTGCACGTCGACGTGAACCCGGGAGACCGCGCCAGTGACTGCGGCGGCGTGCTCGAGCCGGTGGGGGTGGAGCCCGGCAAGAAGGGCTGGGTGATCGTTCACCGCTGCCGCGAGTGCGGCGCCACCAGGCGTAACAGGGCGGCGCAGGATGACCCCGGCGTCAACGACGACTACGACGCCATTCTCGCCGTTTCGGCCGGCCGGCCGCCGCGCTGGTAGACTCGCGCAAAGGTCCGCCGCGGTGCCGCGCCGGTCAGTCCTAGGAGTGAACATGGCATACCAGACCATCGCCCTGCACGAGGAGGGCGGCGCCCTCCGGATCACGCTCGACCGCCCTGAGGTTCTCAACGCCCTGACCTTCGAGCTGCTCGGCGAGCTGGCGCACGCGCTGCGCGGCCCGGCCGCCGAGTCTGGGGTGAGGGCCGTGCTGATCACTGGCGCTGGCCGCGGCTTCTGCGCGGGCGCCGACCTGGCCAGCACCCCTCTGTCGGGCGACATCGGCGAGATCCTCGAGACCTCCTACCACCCCGTGGTTCACGCCATCGCCGAGCTGAACAAGCCGGTTATCGCGGGCGTGAACGGGGTGGCTGCCGGCGCCGGCCTCAGCCTGGCGCTCGCCTGCGACATGCGCTTCCTGGCGCAGAGCGCCTCGTTCGCGGTGGGGTTCACCGGCATCGGTCTCGTCATGGACGCTGGCGGCAGCTACTTCCTGCCACGCCTGGTGGGGGTTGGGCGCGCCATGGAACTGGCGCTCTCGAACCGCCGCGTGGGGGCCGAGGAGGCGCTGGCGCTGGGCCTCGGTGAGCGCATCCTGGAAGGCGACTTCGCCCAGCAGGTCTGGGTCGAGACGCTCAAACTAGCCCAGGGGCCCACGTTGGCCTACGGCCTACTGAAGCGCGAACTGCGCGCCAGCCTGAGTAACGGCCTCAGCGAGCAGCTGGCGCTGGAGGCCCGCTCGCAGGCGCGCGCCGCGACCTCGGCAGACGTGCGCGAGGGCATCACCGCGTTCATGGAGAAGCGCGGTCCGGAGTTCAAGGGTGAGTAGCGCCACGCTGGCGGGCTGCCCCTTCGAGCCTGGTTCGGAGGCAAGGCCGTGACCGCCGCCGGGCACGCCGACACGCTGTTCTACGGCTCGGTCATAACCATGGACCACACCAGGCCGCGAGCGGGCGCGGTAGCGGTGCGAGGCGGCAAGGTCCTGGCGGTCGGCAGTGCCGCCGAGCTGCACGGTTACGCCGGGCCCGGCACGCGCGTGGTGCAGCTGGAAGGGCGCACACTGATGCCGGGCTTCCACGACGCCCACGTGCACCTCACGGGCACCGGCGAGGAGCTGGACCATATCAACCTGTTCGACGCGGCCACGCTGGATGAGGCGCTCGCCCGCGTACGGCAGCGTGCTGCTGAGCTGGGACCGCGTGACTGGGTCAGGGGAGCCGGTTTCGCGCTGCACCGCTGGGGCCTCACCCGGATAACGCGAGCTGAGGCCGACGCGCTCGACGCCGCTGCCGGTGGCCGTCCCGTGCTGCTTGCCAGCCAGGATCACCACTCGACTTGGGCCAGCCGCTCGGCTCTGGCGCTGGCCGGGGTTGGCGCTCACACCACGGTTGCTGGCGGCGTCATCGAACTGGACGACGAGGGTGAACCCACGGGCCTGCTGCTCGAGGAGGCCCGCGACCTGGTCGACACTGCCCTGCCGCCCCCCGACGTGGCAACCATGGCGCGCTGGTTGGAGAAGGCGGCTGAGCATTTCGCGGCGTTAGGGGTTACGACTGTGCACCACATGGCCGCCGAGCCCGCCGCCTATTTCAGGCAGCTGGCTCTGGCCGCCTCCGACCCCGGTTACCCGCTCAGGGTGTGGGCCTGCGTGCCGCACGCTCAGATAGAGGCCGCTGCGGCCATAGGGCTGGCCACGGGGCAGGGCGGGCGCAACTTCACGGTCGGCGGCGCCAAGTTCTTCGTCGACGGCGCCCTCGGCAGCCGCACGGCCTGGATGCTCGAGCCTTACCTGGGCACCGCCACCACGGGCATCGTGGTAGACGGCCCCGAGGTGCTGGCCGAACGCGTGCCGCTAGCGCTGGCGGCTGGCCTGACGCCGGTCATACACGCCATCGGTGACGCGGCCACCCGCGCTGTGGTCGACGTGTACGAGGCCACCGCACCTCAGTGGCGTGCGGCGGGCCTGCGGCCGCGGCTGGAGCACGCCCAGCACATGCACGAGGACGACGTAAGCCGTGCGGGCGCCTTGGGTCTGGTCGCCTCCATGCAGCCCATACACCTGACGTTCGACGTTGACTCCATAGCCACGGAACTGGCCGATCGCCAAGCGCGCGCCTACCCCATGCGCTCGCTGGCGCGCGCGGGGGCGGTGCTGGCGTTCGGCTCCGACAGCCCTGTGGCGCCCCCTGACCCGTACGAGGGGCTGCGCGCGGCCGCGCGGCGCGCGGCCCCCAGCGGCCGGCGCCTCACGCCGACGGAAGCCGTGGGGCCCGACGAGGCGCTGAACGCCTACACCCGCGGCGCTGCGTACGCCGTTCACGCGGAGGACCGCTCGGGCATGCTGGCGCCCGGCTACGACGCCGACCTGGTGGTGCTGACGCACGACCCGACCGTGAGCCTGGATGGTTTGGCGGCGGTGGCCACCATGAAGGGTGGACGCTTCACGCACGGTGAGGACGCGCTGGGCTAACCGGGGGTAACCACCAGTTCGTGCACGCGTCCGCGCGGGCGGTTACCAGCGAGGTACAGAAGCGCCTCCGCCAGGGCCGCCGGGTCGATCCAGCGCGCCGGATCGGCTTTGGGCATAGCCGCGCGGTTACCTGGCGTGTCGATGGCTCCGGCTGGTATCAGCAACGCTACGTGCACTCCGTGCTTGGCGGCCTCAGAAGCCAGCGACCGCTGGAAGGCCGCCAGCGCGCCCTTGGAGGCGGCGTAGGCGGTCATGCCCGGAGCGGGAGCCGTTACTGCGTTGGCGCCTACGGCGGCCACGAACCCCGAAGCGCGGCTTTGCATGCCGGGTAGCAGCGCTGCGGTGGCGTTGACGGCGGTGCGCAGGTTGAGGTCCAGCATGTGCTCAAGCGCCTGCGCTCCGTGGGTCACCGGGCCGCCCATAGCGAAGCCGCCGGCCAGGTTGAGGAGCGCGCTGACCGGGCCCATGTCGGCCTCCAGACGCCCGAAGCTCGCGAGGCAGTCTTCGGGTGAGAGGAGGTCTATGCCGATGACGGCGACCTCGGTCCCCGCGGACGCGGCGGTGAGCTCTGCCACCAACGGGTCGAGGGCCGTTTCTCTGCCGGGACGGGATACCAGCGCCAGGCGGTAGCCAGCGGCGGCGAAAGCGTGCGCCACTGCGGGGGCCAGACCCCCGGTCGCGCCGGTGATGACGGCCAACGGTCGAGGACTGCTTTGGGGCATGCGCCACTCTACTGAAGGTGCCCTGCCTGGGGGTCCGCGCGAGGTTACTTAGGGCCGCCTGGCGGACCGGCCAAACTAGGCGAAAGTCCCGCCCAGAACGGCAAGAACCGTTTGACCGGGGGTAGCGTGGCGGGGTAAGATTAGCAGGTTGGGAGGCGCCCCATACGCGGCCTGTAGCGGCATCTAAGCCAGGTATCTGGCGAGCGCGGGGCACGGCGCCCGGCACGGAGGTTCAGTTGACTGTTCCAAACAAGAACAACGGCGATTACACCGCCGAGAACATCAAGGTGCTGCGCGGCCTGGAAGGCGTGCGTAAACGCCCCGCCATGTACGTGCAGGGCGGCACCGGCATCGACGGTTTCCACCAGCTCCTCACAGAGATCATCGACAACGCCATCGACGAATGCCTGGCCGGCTTCGCCGACACGGTCGAAGTCACACTCAACGCCGATGGCTCCGCCAGCGTGGCCGACAACGGCCGCGGCATCCCGGTCGACACCATGGAGCGCGAGGGCCGCCCCGCCATCGAGGTCATCTTCACCGAGCTGCACGCTGGCGGCAAGTTCGATTCCGGCGCCTACAAGGTGTCCGGCGGCCTGCACGGTGTGGGTAGCTCCGTGGTCAACGCCCTGTCGACCAAGTTCATCGCCGAAGTGTGGCGCGACGCCAAGCACTACCGCATAACCTTCGAGAACGGCGAGGTCATCGAGCCGCTCACCGTGGTCGGCAGCGTACCCAAGAAGCAGTCAGGTTCCAAGGTCACGTTCTACCCGGACCTGGCGGTGTTCAAGGACATCGAGGGCTACGACTACAGCCGCGTGCGCCGGCGCCTGCGCGAGCTGGCGTTCCTCACCGGCGGGGTCAAGATCGTTCTGAACGACGAGCGCGGCGGGACCACCAAGACCGAGACCTTCCACGAGAAGGGCGGCGTTGCGGCATTCGCTCAGAACCTGGCGCGTGAAGCCGAGCTCCTCTACGACAAGCCCGTTGAGATACGCGGCGTGGCCTCCGTGCAGACCGACCACGGCATGCACGACGTCGAGGTAGACGTGGGCCTTATCCACAACACCAACTACGGTCAGACCATCCTCACGTACGCCAACATGATCACCAACCGCGACGGCGGCACTCACCTCACGGGCTTCAAGATGGCGTACACGCGCGTCCTCAACAACTACGCCAAGAACAAGAACCTGCTCAAGAAGGGCGAGGCCGCCCCAACCGGCGACGACTTCCTCGAAGGCATCTCCTGCGTCATCTCCGTCAAGCTACCCGAGCCGCAGTTCGAGTCGCAGGCCAAGGTCAAGCTCCTCAACCCCGAAGCGCAGTCCGCCGTCAACAGCGTGGTGTACGAGAAGCTCACCGAGATCCTCGAAGAGAACCCGAAGATCGGCAAAGCCATCATCGACAAGGCCGCGCAGGCCGCCCGCGCCCGTGAAGCGGCGCGCAAAGCGCGCGACCTGGTGCGCCGCGCCAACCCCCTCGAGAACGACGACCTGCCCGGCAAGCTGGCCGACTGCCAATCGGAAGACCCCACGGTTAGCGAGATGTACATCGTGGAAGGCGACTCCGCGGGCGGCAGCGCCAAGCAGGGCCGCGAGCGGCGCTTCCAGGCCATCCTGCCGCTACGCGGCAAGATCCTCAACGTCGAGAAGGCCAACATCGGCAAGATCCTCAAGAACGCCGAAATCCGCGCCATGATCGCCGCTATCGGTGCGGGCGTGGAGGGTACCGGCGACGACGCCCACTTCAACCTGGAAGACGTCCGTTACCACCGGATCATCATCATGACGGACGCCGACGTCGACGGCTCGCACATCCGCACGCTGCTGCTCACGTTCTTCTACCGCTACATGCGCCCCCTCATCAACGCGGGCTACCTCTACATCGCCCAGCCGCCCCTCTACGGCGTGCGCGTGGGCCGGCAGCGCGAGATGCAGTACCTGTACGACGAGGCCGCCCTCACCCAGTTGCAGCGCGCCAACCGCGACAAGAAGATCGAGATCCAGCGCTTCAAGGGCCTCGGCGAGATGAACCCCGAGCAGCTGTGGGAGACCACCATGAACCCCGAAACGCGCGTGCTCAAGCGCGTCACGATAGAAGACGCCCTCGAAGCCGGCGACACCTTCGAGATCCTCATGGGCACCGAGGTGCCGCCGCGCCGCGAGTTCATCGAGACGCACGCTCACCTGGCCAACCTCGACATCTAAGCGTCACGCCCCGCCAAGCGGCCAGCGGTCCGCACCACATAACAGAGCGCCGCCGAACCATTCAAAAGGTTCGGCGGCGCTTCCTGATGGGCGTAGCCACGGCGCTCAGCGCCGGGCGCGAGCGTCAGTCCAGACCCGCCGCGGTGCGCAGGTCGTGAACCTCGGTCATGGTCAGCATCTGGCCGCGCAGCGCCTCGACCTCCGCGGAGGTGTAAGGCACGAAGTCCGGCGCCAGTGCGTCGTTACCCCAGGAGGTCATGACGTAGTTCGAGATCGACGCGATGGTGGCGTCATCCAGGTGCAGGTGCGGGGTCATGATGCCGTTGTAAGGCATGCCGTCCACCGTGATAGCGCCTTGCAACCCGAACAGGATCGTGGTCGGAATGAGGTCGCGGTCCGCCGCGTACACCTCAGGCGCGTGGCCCACCAGCGGCGGGAAGGCGCCCACGACGCCCATGCCGGTAGCCTGATGGCACGCCATGCAAGTACCCAGGAAGGCGGTCTCGCCGTCGGGCAGGACCTCGGCCGGCGCGGCCGACACGGGGGTCGGGTCCGCGGCCGGGGCGTCGGCGGCGGGCTCCGCAGTGGCGGGCTCCGCAGTGGCGGGTTCCGCAGCCGTGGGCTCCTCAGCAGCAGGTTCCGCAGCAGGCTCCGCGGCGGCGGGCTCTTCGGCCGCCGCGGGAGCGGCCGGGGCTGCGGGAGCGGCCGGCGCAGCTGCCGCCGTGCCGTAGAAGCCGGGGTTTTGCACGCCCCGCTCGGCTACCAGCTCGATGGCGCGGTTGATGTCGATGGTGGCGCGGTCGCCGTCAACCGAGTAACCGCTCAGGTCGTCGGTGGCGTTGGCCAGGTGCTGCTCGAACTGCGAGGTGTCCAGCGGCTGGAAGCGCCCCTGCGGCCTGGAGGACGCCAGGAACAGGAGCACCACGATGGCGGCGATCATGCCGACGGTGCCCAGCGCCACGGCCAGCCGGACCTGCTGAGGGCTGAACATGTACTGGCGCGTCTTCTGGAAGGGGGAGCGCTCAGGCATGATGCTCGGCCACCACCTTCACCAGCCGCGGGTCGTTGGCGGGCAGAACGTTGCGGGCTCCCAGCGCGCGGGCGTACAGCGCAACCCAGATGCCGACCATGCCGACCGTTAGCAGCACGTCGATCAGCGTGAGCTGCGCGCCGCTGCGCTGGAACTCCGGAGCGAGGATCCAGTAGATGTTCATGAGCTGCACCACGAGCGCCCACACGGCCACGATGCTGAGTGCGCGCCGGCGGCGCTTGACCCACCTGGAGAACAGGATCATGAACGGGGCGAAGAAGCCGAAGAAGAGGATGAACGCGCTGAAACCAACCCAGTCCGGGCCGAGGCGCGAGTAGTACCAGGTAGCCGTTTCCGACACGTTGTTCGACCACTGGATGATGAGCTGCGAGATGTGCGTGTAGGCCCAGAACATGGTCACGGCCATGAGGAGGTTGCCCAGGTCCTGCAGGCGCTTGGGGGTGAGCAGCTTGTCGATGGTGGGGTTCACCTTGGCCAACGCGACCATGACCAGGATTATCAGCGCCAGCGCGCTGATGACCTGGCTGGCCATGAGGATGCCGGGGTAGATTCCCGAGAACCACGTGGGGGTGACGGACATGGCCCAGTCGAACGCCGCGAAGGTCATGGAGAGGATGTAAAGCACCACCCACAGGCCCGCCATACTCTTCATGCGGTAACCGGCCCGGCCCGCCTGCGACTCTACCGACGTCTCGTCCTGGCGCCGGCTGAGCGAGCGGTACAGGAACGCGCCTAGCGTCCAGATGGCGAACACGGCAACGGCGCGCGCGATGAAGAACGGCGTGTTGAGGTACGCGGTCTTGGCTTCCACCATGGGCCAGGCGGCCACGAAGGCCGGGTCGGTCCAGGGGTAGAGGTCCTTCATAGCGAAGAGGATGGGTATGAACAGCAGCGCCAGCAGCGGTATGAGCGACACCGCCGCCTCCAGCGGCCTGAGGATCAGGGCGCCCCACGAACCGCCGGCTAGGTGCACCACGAACACGAGCATGAGGCTGCCGAGCGAGAGGCCCAGGATGAACATGTAGCTCATCAGGTACGACTCGAAGAAGCTGCCCGCCGTGGTGAAGCCCAGGATGGCGGCTCCTGCCAGGGCTATCAGGCCGACCACCAGGGCGCCGAGCTGCAGCTTGCCGGTGTCGATGGGGGGAAGTTTCAGTGCGTTCACCGTGCGGCCTCCGTGGTGCTCAACTGGCTGAGGACTTCGGCCGGAACGTCGGTGATGGAGGCGTTCTGGCTCAGCTGCAGCGCCTTGATGTAAGCGGCGACGGCCCAGCGGTCCTCAGGCTTGATGCGTGAGGCGTAACTGTACATGCGGCCGAAACCGTTGGTCATGGCGTTGAAGAAGTAGCCGACGGGCGAGTCGAGGAGCCGCTGCTCCGAGGTGAACGACACCGGCTGCGGGAAGCCGCGCGTGATGATCATGCCCATGCCGTCGCCGTTGTAGTTGTGGCACGGCGCGCAGTAGATGTCGAAGCGCTCCTGCCCCCTCAGCAGCAGGTCGGTGTTGAGCTCCACCGGCAGCTCCGTCAGGAAGCCCGTGGGGCCAAGACCCGTGAGGAAGGTGGGCTCAAGCGCCCCGCGTTCGCGCGAGACGGTGTTGGCGGGGATGGGGCGCATGGCGCTGCCGTCCGCGAAGAACTGGCTCGACTCGAAGGCGTCGGCGCGCGGCTGGTCGAACATGTTCCGGCCGCACGAGGTTAGCGCGAGCGTGACGAGCGCCACGGCAGCCAGTAGGCGCCAGGTCTTGCCTCTCATCGCTCCACCTCCGAGATGCGCTCAGGTCCCAGCGCCTCGAGGAAGGCGCGGGTGTGGTCGACGTCGAACTTCGGGTCGCGCGCTTCGATGGAGAGGAAGAACTTATCGCGTGAAGCGTGCTCGAAGCCCGGCGTGTTGAAGATCGAGTGGTAGGGGCGGGGCAGTCCGTTGCGGAGGATCATGCCAAGCCCGGCGGTGAGGCCCGCGGAGAGGATGGTGAACTCGTACATGATGATGATGAAGTTGGGCCAGCTGTTGAGCGGCCTACCGCCGATGTTGAGCGGGTAGTAGGTGGTGGACGACCACCACTGCAGGAAGAAGCCGCCGAGCCCGCCCAGGATGCCCACGATGAGCACCACCCAACCGAGGTTGGTAGGGCGCATGCCGAGGTCCTCGTCGAGGCCCTCGACGGGGAACGGCGTGTACGCGTCGGTGCGGGTGTAGCCGGCTTTACGCGTGCGCGCAGCGGCCTCCCGGATGTCTTCCACCGTGTCGAACTGCGCGACCAGCGCGTACAGTGGTTCGGTCTTGCGGCCCAAGGTAACGCTGCTCATGCGGTCTCCTCGGCGTGGTAGTAATCCATCCTTATCTTCTCGAAGGCGTCAGAGCCGTGATGGTGATCGTGGTAGGCGGTCTCCTTGGTTTCGGCCGTGGCGATAGACGGCAGCAGGCGGATGAACACGAAGAAGAGCGTGCTGAAGAGCCCCAGGCTGCCGATGAAGAGCGACCAGTCCCAGAAGGTTGAGACGAAGTCGCCCCACGACGAGGGCAGGAAGTCGCGCGTGAGCGACACCACGAAGATCACGAAGCGCTCGAGCCACATGCCTACGCTGACCGCGATGGAGATGAGGAACAGCGCCCACGGGCTCTGCCTGACCTTGCGGAACCACAGCGGCTGGATGGCGATGAAGTTGCAGAAGATCAGCGCCCAGAAGTACTTGCCGTGCGGACCGAACATGCGGTTCCAGATCATGTACCGCTCGGCCTCGACGCCCGAGTACCAGGCGATGAAGATCTCGATGAAGTAGCCGTACACCACGATCATGCCGGTGGCCAGCATGAGCTTGGCGGCGTTGTCGAGGTGCCGCAGCGTGATCAGATGCTCGAAGTGCAGCGCCTTGCGGAGCGGCACCGCCAGGATGAGCACCATGGCGAAGCCGGCGAACACCGCGCCAGCCACGAAGTAGGGCGGCATGATGGTGTTGTTCCAGCCGGGCAGCTGCGCCACGGCGAAGTCCATGGCGATGGTGGAGTGCACGCTGAGCACGAGCGGGAAGCTGAGGGCCGCCAGCAGCAGGTAGGCGCGCTGGTAGCGCTGCCACGCCTTGGTGGAGCCGCTCCAGCCGAGGGCCAGGGTGCCGTACAGCAGGCGCTGGAAGCCGTTCCTGGCGTTATCGCGCAGCGACGCGAGGTCGGGGATGAGGCCGATGAACCAGAACACCAGCGAGATCGTGAAGTACGTGCCGATGGCGAAGAGGTCCCAGTCGAGCGGGCTGCGGAACTGCGGGAACAGGCCGAAGGTGTTGGGGTAGGGCACGAGCCAGTAGAAGACCCACGGGCGGCCCAGGTGGAGGATGGGGTAGAGGCCGGCGCAAACCACCGCGAAGATGGTCATGGCCTCCGCGAAGCGGTTGACCGTGGTGCGCCACGGCTGCCGGAACAGCAGCAGTGCCGCGGAGATGAGCGTACCGGCGTGACCGATACCGATCCACCACACGAAGTTGATGATCGGCATGCCCCACGCCACCGGGATGTTGTTACCGAAGATGCCGATGCCGGTGGTGATGAGCTTGACCACCGACACCAGGTACATGACCAGCAGCGCGGCGCTGATGCCGAAGCCTATCCACCACCACGTCGGGGTCTTGTCGACCCCGGCCAGTACGGGCGTCAGGACGCGGTCGTCGATGCCGCCGTAGGTCTCGCCCGGTCTGATGACGCGGTTGGTCTCCGGGTAAACCTTGATGTTGCCTGTCTCTAGCGCCATCAGCCGACCGCCTCGCTTGGATTCTTGACCTTGGCCAGGTACGTGGTGCGCGGGAAGGTCTGCAGCTCTTCGAGCATGGCGTAGTTGAGGGACGAGCTCTTGACCGCCGCGATTCGAGAGGTCGGGTCGTTGAGGTCGCCGAACACGATGGCCTGGGTGGGGCACGCAGCCTGGCAGGCCGTGACCACTTCGCCGTCCGCGATGCGGCGGTCCTCGTTGGAGGCGTCGATGCGGGCCATCGAGATGCGCTGCGTGCAGTAGGTGCACTTCTCCATGACGCCGCGACTGCGCACGGTTACGTCGGGGTTGTTAGCCAGCGACAGCTCGGTGGCGTCGGTGGCGAGTTCGGCGTACTGCAGCCAGTTGAAGCGGCGCACCTTGTAGGGGCAGTTGTTGGAGCAGTAGCGGGTGCCCACGCAGCGGTTGTAGACCATGACGTTCAGGCCTTCGCTGTCGTGCACCGTGGCGCCTACCGGGCAGACGGGCTCGCAGGGAGCCTTCTCGCATTGCTGGCACGGCATGGGCTGGCTGAAGAACTCGGGCTCGTCGATCGAGCCGCCATAGTAGCTGTCGACGCGGATCCAGTGCATCTCGCGCCCGACCGCCACCTGGTCCTTGCCAACGATGGGGATGTTGTTCTCGGACTGGCACGCGACCACGCAGGCGTTACAGCCGGTGCACACGGTCTGGTCGATGACCATGCCCCACTTGTAGCCGCTGTACTCGAAGTCGGGGAACAGGTCGGCGTGGATGTGCGGTACGGGGTGCACGAAGCTGAGTTCGTCGGGGTTGGCCACCATGTCGCGGAACTCCTGAACGGTCCCGGAGCGCACGATGTGGCGGGCGTCGCCAGTACCTTCCAGCGAGTGGTGGATCTGGGTGCTGACCAGCTTGTGGCTGCCGGCGACCTTGCTGACCGACACGCCTATAGCGCCGTCGGTGCTCAGGTCGAGGAGCTCGTAGCCGTTGACGCCAACGTTGTTACCGACGTTGCCTGCCGCTGTGCGGCCGTAGCCGAGCGGCAGAGTGATGGCGCCAGCCGCCTGGCCGGGCTGGATCCAGACGGGAGCGGTTACCTCGCGACCGCCGGCGGCGAGCCGGATGAGGTCGCCCGTCTTGACGCCGAGCTCCTCAGCGGTGGCGGGCGCCACCAGTGCGGCGTTGTCCCACGTGAGCTTGCTGAGCGGCCGCGGCAGCTCCTGCAGCCAGCCGTTGTTCGCGAAGCGTCCGTCGAGGATGGCGGAGTCCGGCACCAGGCTGAGCTCGTACTGCGACGACTGCGGCAGCGTGACGTTCGCCTGCGGGGTGGGGATAGCGACGACCGGGCTGTTGGAGCC
>Ga0172382_10000698_pt1 | contig 62756 bp, 54 predicted proteins | sample Leawel138RmetaG_FD_122245 | JGI IMG/M metagenome (GOLD analysis project Ga0172382, IMG submission 122245) | Leachate microbial communities from a municipal landfill in Southern Ontario, Canada - Leachate well 138R metaG | ecosystem: Engineered > Solid waste > Landfill > Unclassified | place...
CGGCGACGGCAAGGGACCAGGACGGCGCGGTGGTTCAGTTTCTCGGCCGCCTGCAGGAGAAGGGACGGCTGGTCGATTTCATCATGGAGGATATCACCGGCTATTCGAACGAACAGGTCGGCGTCGCCGCCCGGGTGGTGCACCAGGGGTGCCGGGAGGTGTTGCAGTCCGCCTTCGCCATCGCCCCGCTGCACGCCGGCGGCGAGGGGGAGGAGATCAGCCTCGGCGGCGACTACGACGCCCGCCGCTACCGCCTGGTGGGGAAGGTCCCCGACCGCGCTCCCTTTCGCGGCCAGGTCCGGCACCACGGCTGGCGCACCGGCCGCGTCAATCTGCCGCGGGTGGTGGCGGAGGATGCCGCCGCTTTGGAGGTGATCGCGCCGGTCGAAATCGAAGTCGGCGAGAAGCGATAGGGCGCCCGCATGGAAAAACGCTTCGCCGTCGGCATCGACCTGGGGACGACCAATTCCGCCTTGGCCCTGACGCCCCTATCCGCGACCGGGGCGCCCGCGATCGTGCCGGTGCCGCAGATCCTTTCCCTGCAGTCCGTCGGCGCAGAAGAGATTCTCCCTTCCGCCCTTTACCTGCCGCCGGAAAGCGAAGCGGCGGCGATTGCCGCCCGGTTGCCGTGGGCGCAGGACCCGCACGCCGGCATCGTCGGCCGCTTTGCCCGCGAACACGGCGCCCTGCTTCCCGACCGGCTGGTCGCCTCGGCCAAGTCGTGGCTCGGCCACCCGCATATCGATCCGCGCCAGCCGGTACTGCCCTGGGGCGCCGATCCGGGGGAGCGCCGCGTCTCTCCCCTGGAGGCGAGCCGCCGCTACCTGGCGCACCTGCGCGAGGGTCTGCTGGCGCATCTGCGACAACAGGGCGAGGCGGCCGACCTGACGGCGTGCGCAACGGTGCTCACCGTCCCCGCCTCCTTCGACGAGGCGGCGCGCGGGTTGACCTTCGAGGCGGCGGTCGCCGCCGGCTGGGGGGAGGTCACGCTGCTGGAAGAGCAGCAGGCGGCCTTCTACCACTGGCTGGCCTGGGCCGGCGACGACTGGCGGCGATCGGTCCGGCCGGGGGATGTCGTGCTCGTCTGCGACGTCGGCGGCGGCACCGCCGATTTCAGCCTGGTGGCGGTGGCCGAAGCGGGCGGCAACCTGCTGTTGGAACGGATCAGCGTCGGCGACCACATCCTGCTCGGCGGCGACAACATGGACCTCGCCCTGGCCTACGGGGTGCGTGGCGAACTGGAGCGCAAAGGACAGAAGCTCGACACCGGTCAGTTCCTCTCTCTTCTGGCCGCCTGCCGCAGCGGCAAGGAGCGTCTCTTCGCCGACCCGGAGCTGGCGGAAATTCCCTTGGCCATCCCCAGCCGGGGCGCCGGTCTGTTCGCCGGCGCCATCGCCGGCCGGCTGCCGCGGGAAATGCTGCAAACGGTGATCATGGACGGCTTTCTGCCGCCGGCAACCATCGCCGCCGAGCCGCAGCACCGGCAGGCGGGCGGCCTGCGTGAATTCGGCCTGCCGTACGAGGCCGATCCCGTCCTCAGCCGGCATCTGGCCGCCTTCCTCGTTCGCAGCTGGCGCAATGTCAGCTCCAGCGAGGCGCTGACGGCGATGACGGCCGAGCGACGGCGGGAGGCGGCCGGGGTGAGTTTCGTCGCCCCCTCGGCGATTTTGTTCAACGGCGGCGTGTTCAAGGCCGAGCCGATCCGCCGCCGCCTGCTGGACCTGCTGCACGATTGGAGCGGCGCGCCGGTGCGCGAGCTGGCTGGCGCCCATTTCGACCTGGCGGTGGCGAAAGGGGCGGCGGCCTACGCCCGCCTGCGGCTGACCGGCGAGGGCATCCGCATCCGCGCCGGCACCGCCCGCTCCTACTATCTCGGCCTGGAGAGCGCCATGCCGGCGGTCCCCGGGCTGGCGCCGCCGGTGCGCGGCATCTGCGTCGCGCCGCAGGGGATGGAGGAAGGCAGCGAAGCCGCCCTTCCCGGCCGGGAGTTCGGCCTGGTCACCGGCGAGCCGGTGCGCTTTCGCTTCTTCTCCTCCAGCGTGCGGGCGGGGGACCAGGTCGGCGCCCTGGTCGAGGAGGTCGGCGAACTGGAAGAGACCGCCGGCCTGGAGATGACGCTGCCGCCCCTGGAAGAGGGGAAAGGACAGGTCGTGCCGGTGCGCCTGCATGCTTTGGTGACGGAGGTGGGGACGCTCGATCTGTGGCTGCGCAATGAGGCGACGGGCCGGCAATGGAAGCTGGAGTTCAATGTGCGGGAGAACCCGCCGTAGGCGCAGGTCCCGCGCCTGCCTGGTTGGTTTGGCCGCCCGCCCCCCAGGGCGCTTACGAAATCGGATGAAAATGCCCCGTCGACAACGCTACAACATCGGCATCGATCTCGGCACCACCAACTGCGTCTTGGCTTTTCTGCCGCCGGGTGGCGGGGCGGCGCAGGTGCTCCCCGTCCCCCAGTGGGAGGAGCTGAACAGTGTGCGAACGGCAGCCGCCCTGCCTTCCTTTTACTATCTGACCAGCGCCGCCGAGCGCGCCGGCGGCTTCGCCGAAAGCGCCGCCGCACCGCCGCCAGCCGACGGCTGGGTGCCGGGAGTCTTCGCCCGCAACCGCATGGCCGCCCATGCCGGGCGGGTGATCCATTCAGCCAAATCGTGGCTTTCGCACGCCGCCGTCGACCGCACCGCGCCAATTCTCCCCTGGCAGTCGGAGGAAATCCCCGCCGCCGAACGCCTGTCGCCGGTGCAGGCGAGCGCCGGCTATCTCGGTTGGCTGCGGCGGGCGTGGAACGCGGCGCTGCTCGCCCACGATCCGCAGGCGGATTTCGATGCCCAGGAGGTGGTGGTCACCGTCCCCGCCTCCTTCGACGAGGCGGCGCAGCGGCTGACCCTGGAGGCGGCAAATCTCGCCGGCTATCCGCCGGTGCGGCTCATCGAGGAGCCGCAGGCGGCCTTCTACGACTGGCTCGGGCGGGGCCGCAATCCGAGCCTGCTTCTCAATCTGCTGGAGACGACCGGCGGCCCGGCGCGGGTGCTGGTCTGCGATATCGGCGGCGGCACCACCGATTTCAGCCTGTTCGAGGCCGCCGCCGACCGGGACGCCGCCGGCGGTCTCGCCCTGCGCCGCTTGAAGGTCAGCGATCACCTGCTCCTCGGCGGCGACAATATCGACCTGACCCTCGCCTACGATCTGGAGCAGCGCCTGACCGGCGGCCGCAGCCGGCTCACCGGCCGGCAACTGAGTCAATTACTGGTGCAGGCGCGGGAGTTGAAGGAGCGCATTCTTGGCGGCCAAACGCCGGATGACGCCGAATTCCCTTTGGTGCTGGCGGGGAGCGGCGCCGGACTCTTCGCCGGCGCCCTCAGCGCCCGCCTGCGCGCCGCCGAGGTGCGCCGGATCGTGGTCGACGGCTTTTTCCCCGAATGCGGCGCCGGGGAGCGTCCCCGCCGGCAGGAGGGGGGACTGCGCGAATGGGGGCTGCCCTACGCCGCCGATACGGCGATCACCCGCCACCTGGCGGCCTTTCTCGAAGGGGAGCGGGTCGATGCCGTCCTGTTCAACGGCGGCGCCGCCACCCCCGGCTTTCTCCGTGAGCGCCTGCATCGCCTGCTGGCCGCCTGGCAAGGCGGGCCGTCGCCCACCATCCTCGGCAACAGCTTGCCGGCGCTGGCGGTGGCCCGGGGCGCCGCTCGTTATGCGTTTCTCCTGGCGCATCCCGAGGCCGGCCGGCGCATCGCCGGCGGCCACGCCCACGCCCTGTATCTGGAAGTGGTGCGGGGCAAGGGGAAAAAGGAGCGCTCTTTGGTCTGTGTGCTGCCGCGCGGCATGGAAGCCGGAGAAAAACGGCGCATCGCCAACGCCGAGTTCGATCTGCTGGTCAACCAGCCGGTGCGCTTCCAGTGCCATTCGTCGCACCGCCGCGCCGGCGATGCCGCCGGCGCCATCGTCGCCTGGAACGAGCGCGACTTCCACCCCTTGCCGCCCCTGCAGACCGCCATCCATCTGTCGCCGGAGCGGCCGCGTCCGGCCAACGACCGGCTGCGCGTCTCCCTCGAATGCCGCCTCAACGAACTCGGCCTGCTGCAGCTGTGGTGCGTCGAGGAGGACGGTCCGGGGCGTTGGCGTCTCGACTTCAACCTGCGCCGCGCCATCGGCGGTGAAGAACCGGTGCAGGCGCCGGAGGTCCCCCTCGTCCCGGAGCGGCAACTGCAACAGGCGCAGGCGGTCCTTCTCGCCATCTTCGGCAAGAAAAAGGAGGCGGCTTTGCCGGAGGTGAAACCGCGTCAGTTGCCGCGCCGGCTGGAGGAGATCCTCGGCGGCGGGCGCGACGGCTGGGATTCGGCCACCCTGCGCGCCCTCTGGCCGACGCTGGCGCAGGGGATGGGACGGCGCGCGCGCAGCGTCGAGCACGAGGCGGCCTGGCTGTTTCTCGCCGGCTGGCTGCTGCGCCCCGGTTACGGTTTCGCGCTGGACGAAGCGCGGATGGAGGAGCTCTGGCATCTGTTCGGCATGGGGCTGGCCCATCCCGGTGAGAAGCGGGTACAGACGCAGTGGCATATTCTCTGGCGGCGGACCGCGGGGGGCCTGCACGCCGGCCGGCAGGAGAAGCTGCTCGAAAAACTGCTCCCGGCGCTGCGCGGCGGCGACGGATTGAGCGCCGAAATGCTCTATCTGGCCGGCGCTCTGGAACGCCTGCGCCTGGCGCGCAAGGAGGAGTTGGTCAAGTTGTTCACCGCCGGCTTTTTGCGGCCGCGTCTGAAGACCCGCGAACCGTACGCCTGGGCCCTGGGCCGCCTCCTCTGCCGCACGCCCCTCTACGCCGGTCCCGACGCCATCCTGCCCCCCGGCGAGGTGGAAAAGCTCTTCGCCAAAGTGCGCGACGTCGACTGGCGCGACCCGGAATTCGCTCCTTTATCCCCCCTCTTCGCCCTGGCGGCCCGCCGCACCGACCGGCGCGACGTCGATGTCGCCGAGGCGCTCCGGCGGGAGATTCTCGATAAAATGAAGGGTGCAGGGGCGCCTTCGGAGCAGCTGCGGGGGGTGCGCGAGACGATCCCGGTGGATTACGAGGACCGGGTGCGCCAGTTCGGCGACTCGCTGCCGGCGGGCTTGATATTGATCGGCGGGAAGGACTGAGGCAGGGGGATTATGGTCGCCGCAGACCTTTGCGGCGGCGGTCCAGTGGCATAATCGGGCCGCTCCTCGTCGCCTCAGAAGGTGCGGCGCAGGGCCAGATGCAGCACGACATCGGGAGAAGTCTCTTCGATGAAATTTTCGGTGATGGCGAAGTCGCAGAAGACGTCCTGCGGCAACGCAAAGGTAAAACCGGCGACGATCTGTTGCGACCAGGAAGAGAGTTCCCGTATTTCGCTGCCGGAGAACAATGGGGAATGGATGTCGATCTGCAGTTTGCAGGACAACCAGGAAAGCGGGTTCCAGGAGGTGCCGAGGAAGCCGGCGCCGACGATGTTCCTTTGCAGCTCGGGCAGAATATCCCCATCGGTCATCAGGAGCACGCCAACACCGCCGAAGAGGGTAAGGCGCAGATTTTCCAGCGCCTGGCGGTCCGTTCCGGTCAGGCGCAGAGAAAAATCGGTGCTGCCGCTCCCCAGCAGGCGATCGGAATCGCCGGTCGGCAGCTTGATCCCCATTCTCAGCGCCAAGGCCCGCTGATCGCTGTCTGCATCGACCAGGGGCAGTGCGTAAAAAAGCGCCACATCGCCCATCCCGGCCGTCTCGCCGTCGACGGAGAAACGCGTTTTGCCATCGCGGGTGAAAATATATTGGATTCCCCCGTCCTGTCTCCCATTCCGTCCGTTCGAACTTATTTTAAAAAAATCGTGGAACTCGTCGATGAAATCGTCGAAATAACCGTCATGGTGGTGCACCAGCGGAAGATCGATCCCCCCTTCCCCGCCCCAGGGAAGGCCGTAGCGCAAAACCAGCTCATAGCGAGTTGTTTCCCCGGCCAGATATTGCGCATCCCGCTCCGTGCTCCCGTGAACGAAAGAATTCGCCACATTGAGCACCAGACGCGCATCCAAAGCTTCGGCAGCCGTCAACCGCCCGCCTTCGGCCCCCGGCAGGCCGAAAAGATTGCTGATGGGGCTTAAATGCCGGGTGAAAAAGGGACGATCCTGAAAGGTCCAACCCGCCTCGGGGACGGCCAAGAGGCAGATCAGCAGCCAAACCGGCAGAAAACCGGTGCGCAAAGAAAAAAAATAGTTTGCCCCTATCCGCCAACATCGCATTGCAGAAGCCTTCCCTTGCGAGGAAATCCAAATGAAAAAACTTTAGCAAAATACGACCGGTTCGCCATCATATTTGGCGGATGCCATAAAAAAACACCGTCGCCGGGCGACGGCGAACCGGATTAATAGGGCGCCGGGCGCCAAGCTTACTCGAACAGGATCAGCGGTTTGATCACCCCTTCCGCCTTGGTCTTCATCAGCTCAAACGCCTTCTCGATCTCGCCGAAAGAAAAGCGGTGGGTGGTCATCAACGTCGGATCGACGCGGCCGTTGCGGATCAGGCGCATCAGTCGCTCCATGCGCTCGCGGCCGCCGGGGCAGAGTCCGGTGGTAATCTTCTTGTCGCTCATCCCCACCCCCCAGGCCATGCGCGGGATGTTCACTGTCTCCCCCTCCCCATGATAGCCGATGTTGCTGATTGTGCCGCCGGGGCGGGTCACCCGCACGCAAGCCTCGAAGGCGGCCTGGGCGCCGAGGGCTTCGATGGCGGCGTCGACTCCCTTGCCGCCGGTCAGTTCCATAATCGCCTCGACCGGATCGCGCTTCTGGAAATCCACGATCTCGTCGGCGCCGTACCGCAGGGCCAATTCCTGGCGTTTGGCGATCGATTCAACGGCGATCACCATTCCCGCTCCCAGAAGGCGGGCGCCGACGGTGGCCATCAGTCCCACCGGTCCCTGGGCGAAAACTGCGACGGCGCCGCCGAGGGGGATATTGGCGTGCTCGGCGCCCATGAAGCCGGTGGAGAGCATGTCGCAGCAGTACGCCGCCTGCTCGTCCGACAAATCTTCGGGAATGGGCGCCAGATTGGCCTCGGCGTCGTTAACCACAAAATAGTCGGCGAACACGCCGTCGCGCATGTTCGCGAACTTCCAGCCGCCAATCATTTCGGTGCACTGGGAGGTGTATCCCCGCAGGCAGTTCTCGCAGTGGAAACAGGGAGTGATGGCGTTGACCGCTACCCGCTCGCCTTCGCGGAAACCTTTGACCTCGCTGCCCAGGGCATGAATGCGCCCCACGCCCTCGTGCCCGAGCGTGAGCTCATGTCTTTCTCCTATCCCCCCGGCCAGGGTGTGGATATCGGAGGTGCAGACCAGGGCGGCGGTGGTCTTGATCACCGCTTCCGTCGCTTTCGGCTGCGGGATCGGTTTTTCGATGACGCCAATCTCGCCGATCTTCCGCATGACGAACGCTTGCATCGTTTCAGCCATTGCCGTTCTCCTTTTCGGGTTGATTTCGCTGGCGAATTGTTGCTCGATCCGGCAAGGAAGGTCCTCTCGATCTACGTTTCGTGATATCAAACTCCCGGGAGGTTGTCAAAGAGGCCGGGAAAAACACGGAAAAAGGCGCCCCATTGCGGCATCCGCAAGTCCTCCCGTGGACAACCTTGTTTCACCTCACTCCGGCGGGCGGCCGGCGAGAATACGCGCGATCCGCCGCTGCGTTTCCGGATGGGTGGCGAAGAGATCCCCCAGAGGCTGGCGCCCTTCCGATGTTCCATGGCGCTTCTCGTGCGCCGCCTGAAGACGGTCGAGAATGTCGGCGAAGCGGCCGACGGCGATGCCCCGGCGCGCCAGGTAGTCCGCGGCGTCGTCGTCGGCTTCCATTTCGAACAGGCGCGAATAGCGCGCGTCGACCAGGGCGGCCGGCAGGGCGGCGGCGAGGGAGGTCATCGACGTGAGATCGCCGCTCAGGGAGGCGACCAGCAGGCCGGCGGCCGAGTTCTGCAACACCTGCCGCAAAGCGTGGCGACGGCGCACGTGGGAGACCTCGTGGGCGAGAACGGCGACGATTTCCTCGTCGTGCGCGGCCAGGTGAACGAAATCGTCGGTGACGACGATGATTCCCGAGGGCAGCGCCAGGGCGTTGGCGCCGAGCGGCGCGCTGTGGCGGAAGTCGAGCCGGTAGCCGGCGGCGTCGGGAAGGTCCTCGCGCAGGGTGTGAAAGAGGGCGCGCACCTCCTCCTGCCGCCCGGCCGGCAGCTGCGTCGGCGCGAACAACATCCGGTCGAGGATGGCCATCGTCTCCGTCCCCATGCTCTGCTCCATCGCCGGCGGGATGGCGAAAGCAACCTGCCGGGCGAGGACCGGGATGCCGAAGCGGACAAATCCCCAGACCAGCAGCACGGTCAGCGCCAGGGCGACGCCGGCCAGAACCAGACTCCTCTCCCAGCGATGCACCAGGTGGGCCAGCCGGCCGCCGGCGGCGGGCAGGAGCTCTGCCACCGCCGCGCCGTCGGCCAGTTCGCAGACCGCCCCGTCGGGCAGAAGCAGGGAGCGGCGCGTCCGGCCAAGGGGGGGCGTGGGCACCACCCGCCGGACGTCGTAGGCCAACACCAGCCCTTCGCCGGTGATGCGCAGCCGGTCGCCATCGCGGCATACCGCGACCGGATGCCGGTCCGAGCTTTTGCCGTCGTAGAAAATCCCTTCTTTCATCCCAGTCCGACCTCGATGCCGAAGATGTCGCCGAACTCCTCGCCGGCCGCGCCGACCGCCGGCTGCTCGGCGGCCAGGATGCGCGGCGCGCCGGCCATGGAAACCGCCAGCCGCTCGAAACGGTAGCGCGCCAGCCGCACCGCCGCCCAGGGGACCAGCAGCCCGAAGGAGCAGAAGATGGCCACGGCGCTGGAAAAATAGAGCCAGGCCATGTCCCGGGTGCGCAACTTCGAGGCCAGGCGCACCTCCCCGAGGCGGGTGGCGTTCCAGGTCATGTTGGACAGCTCCGTCTGCACATAGACGACGACAAAAAAGTAAAGCGCCACCGCGGCCAAGATCATGGCCGGGAACAGGACGCCGAAGGCGGCCGGCTGGCCAAGGCCGCCTAAAGGCAGACCGACCAGCGTCGAAATCGCCCCCATGGCGCTGAGCAGAAGCAACAGCCCGAGACCGACCTTGAGGAAAAAGCGGTAGAAATCGCCGGCGGTCGCCGTAAAGGTGAAGTCGGTGCTCCCATAGCCGCTGTTCTCGACCTGAAATTTTTTCTGCCGGTAGACGATGTAGGGAAGAATAAGGCCCAGGGTGAAGGGGACCAGGAGGGAGAGGCCGGCAAAGACGACATACGCCTCGCGGTAATTGGGACGAAAGGTGAAGCGAATGTTGCGATAGGTCGAATTGCGGGCGCCGAACATGCGCGCCCGAACGATCACCCACGGCACGCCGAGGAAGATGGCGATGCCGAAGATCATGCCGAGGGTGGGGCTGACCTGGGTGCCGATGGAGTAGACGACGAAGGCGGCGGCGCCGAGGCACCACCCCCGAAAGATGGCCATCGGATCGGCGGTGTAAGCAAAGGGGGCGTCGTCGAGCAAGGTGCTACCGTAAAAATAGCGGCGCTTGCGCACCTTGGCCCAGGCCGTGTAGATGCCGAAAGTAACCACCTTGAGCAACAGGTTGACGATCCAGATGCCGAAGTATTCGCCGGCCGTGCCGGAGAATACGAATCGATGCGTGGCCCTTTTCAGCGCAGCCGACCGGGTTTCGATAGCGGCGGGAGGCGTCTCGCCGGTCGGTGAATCCCCCGGAGACGCCAGCGGCGGCGCGAGGGGCGCCACGGCGGCGGCCGACGCTGGCAAAGGCTCAAGGTGGGCGGTGAACGGAAAGGACGTCCGGCAGCGCGGGCAAATGGCCTTGATCCGGCCCGGTGGAATTTTCTCCGGCGACGTCTGCCGCGTGTGACTGCATTCGGGACAGGTAACAGTGAAAGTCATCGATTTGGCCTCCCTGGCAACAACAACTGGGACAAGGGGGAAACACCGCGCTGCGCAACCGGTTGCCAGGGTACGCACGCAGACCTCAATGCATAAAAGCCGCCGGCCGTTTGGCGCGGCGTGGCGGCTTTTCCTTTATTCGATCACCGATGCGAATTTTCCATCCCCCGCCGCGCTTGGAAAATTGCATTAAAATTTTCGCAAAATATCCTCAGTTCCTCGCCATTGTCAATGTAATATCGTTCATTCTTGCCATGCGGCCGCCAATCTCTCGCCGATTTTTACATCGACGGCATGCCCCGTTTTTCCCGATGGCGTAGAATAGGAGGCAAGGGACCGGGAGCAGGGACGATATGCGGTCCGGACCTCGCCCGGCTGCAACGTCGATGGGAGGCCACATGAAATCCGTATCTGTCGTAGTGATCCTTTTCGCCACGGTGTTTTTCGGCTGCCAAAAGAGTCAAAGCATGGACCCGCCGGCCGGTGAAATGGCCGAAAAAACCCAAACGGCGATCTTCGCCGGCGGCTGCTTCTGGTGCACCGAGGCCGATTTCGAAAAGGTGCCCGGCGTGGTCGGAGTCGTTGCCGGCTACACCGGCGGTCACCTGCCCAACCCTACCTACGAACAGGCTTCGGCCGGCGGCGCCGGCCATGTGGAAGCGGTCGAGGTGACTTATGATCCGGACCGGGTCGACTACGGGCAGCTGTTGACCTGGTTCTGGCGCCACGTCGATCCCACCGATGCCGGCGGCCAGTTCGTCGACCGGGGCGCCCACTACCGGAGCGTCATTTTCTACGCCGATGCCGGGCAGCGCCGTCTTGCCGAGGCGTCCAAACGGCAGTTGGCCGCCTCGGGGCGCCTCGAGAAACCGATCGTCACCGAAATCCTGCCGGCCGGCATTTTTTACCCCGCCGAGGCGTACCATCAGGATTATTACAAGAAGAACCCCATCCGCTATCGCTTCTACCGTTTCAACTCGGGGCGGGACCAGTTTCTGGAAAAGATCTGGGGTGAACAGAGCGCCGAAGCGATTCCGAAGGTCATTGGCGGGCCGACGCCCGCTTCGATGCGAGGAGAGAGCGCAATGAGCGAGAAAAATTATGTCATGCCCGACGACGCCGAGCTGCGCCGGCGTCTGACCCCGCTGCAGTACAAGGTCACCCGGCAGGAAGGAACCGAGCCGGCCTTCAACAACGCCTACTGGGACAACAAGGAGGCGGGCATCTACGTCGATATCGTCTCCGGCGAGCCCCTCTTCAGCTCCATCGACAAGTACGAGTCCGGCACCGGCTGGCCGAGCTTCACCCGGCCGCTGGTCCCCGCCAACATCGTCGAGAGTGAGGACCGGCACTTGTTTTATACGCGCATCGAAGTGCGCAGCCGGCATGCCGATTCCCATCTGGGCCACGTCTTTAAGGACGGCCCCCCGCCCACCGGGCTGCGCTACTGCCTCAACTCGGCGGCGCTGCGCTTCATCCCGAAGGGGGAGCTGGAGCGGGAAGGATATGGCCGGTTTCTGCCGTTGTTCGAATGAAAGTAAATTCGGACCTGCTGACCACTGATCTGCCGCGGAGCACCAGGAAGGACTGCGGGGCAGAAGATGAAAGGGCCGCTCGCCCGTCCTGAAAACCGTTGCACGCCTTTCGCGCATCGGCTATTCTGCCCACCTTCTCCCGACCGGGTACGCCCCTGCTGCGAACAACGATGAGCGCTTTTCCGACCGCCACCCTTCCGTGGAAACCCGATGCAACGCCGCTGATGCTGGCGCCGATGCAGGGAGTGACCAACCGCGCCGTGCGCGCCTATTTCATCGAGACGGTTCGCCCGGACGTTGTCTTCACCGAATTTGTGCGCGTTGCCGGCCGCCCCCGCAAGCGCGTTGCCCCAAGGGACCTGCGCGAGATCGGCGCCGGCGACCAAGCGCCGCTGGTGGTGCAACTGATCGGCAACGGCCGCGCCGCGCTGGTGGAGGCGGCCCGGATCGCCGCCGCCGCCGGCGCCCGCCACCTCAATCTCAATCTCGGCTGCCCCTACGGCCGCATGACCACCGGTTTGACCGGCGGGGCGCTGCTGCAGCATCCCGACCTGCTCGCCGAATTGATCCCGGCGCTGCGCGACGCCTGTAACGGCAGCTTCTCCCTCAAGCTGCGCGCCGGCTACGACAACCACAACGACGCCCTGGCCCTGCTCCCCCTCTTCGAGGCGGCCGGCGTCGATTTTCTCATCCTTCATCCGCGCACCGTGCTGCAGGCCTACGGCGGTCAGGCCGATCACCGGGTCACCGCCGCCATGGCGCGCGCCACCCGCCTGCCGGTCATCGCCAATGGCGATATCCGCAGCGCCGCGCAGGGCAGGCTGCTGCTTGCCGAGAGCGGCGCCGCCGGGCTGATGCTCGGCCGCGGCGCCCTGGCCGACCCGCTCCTTTTCGCCCGCCTGCGCGGTGAAGCGCCGGAAGCGGGGAGCCGGGCCGAGCGTTTGGCGCAGCTGCGCCGCGCCATCGAGAACATCCTGGCACGGTACCTGGAACTTTTCTGCGGCGATGTCCAGGTGCTCTCCAAGCTGAAGGGGGTGCTGTTGACGATGGAAGATCCGCTGCTACCCGAACTGCTGCCGTTGCGCCGGGCCAAAACCCTGGCCGTCTTCCGCAACCTCCTGGCGGAAATCGACCCGCTTGCAGCGCGCGAAAGTTAAAACCCCGAAGACCGCCCGGCAAGGGCATCCAGCCAGCGCGAACGCCCCTTGTTTCCCCTCCGCCCAACCGCCACGCCATCTCCTGGAAGCAGATATTCACTGATGGCCCGGCCCGTCTGCAATCCCCTATGGGAGCAATCCCTCATGGCAATCGGCGCAGGGGACCTCTTTCCAGGCTTCATCGATGTCCGTGGGGTGACGGAACTCCAACGATTCGCCCATCGGCGCCACCTCGATGCTCCCCGGCGTCCCCTGACTGCTGATCAGATGACATCCTTCGCAATCGGTGCGAATCGGCTCCCCCGCTTCCGTTTCGAAACCGCTGATGTGGCAGCGGACGCAACCGTTGAAGACCATGTGGCCGATGTGCTCCGGATAGGCGCTCCAGCGGGCGTTCATGTAGGGAAAGATGTTTTCGCGAAAGGCGGCCTGAAATCCGGCGATCGCCTGCTCGATATCCTGCTCGCGCTGAGCGAGGATTTCCGGGTGTTTTTCCCGGTAGTAGGCCAGCACTCCCGCCCGCAGTTCGGGCAGCGCCTCTTCGATGGTTGCGAATTCCTGCGCGCACAGCGGCACCGTCGCCGCCTTGATCCACGGCAGATCGGTCGGCATCGCCCCTTCGGCCAGCGCCGTGTCGACGAACTCGCTCGGCGAGCGATAACGGTGCGAGGGGCGATTGTGACAGTCGATGCAGTCCATGGTGCGCACCTCGCCGGCGGCCTCTTCCCCGTCGCCGGCAAAGGCGGCGTTGCGGTACAGCTTGACCTCGCCGGTATCCAGATTGGTGTAGCGCACCCAGTCGATTTCCTCGCGTTTTTCGTCGCGCGCGTGGTACTCGATTCGCACCTGGGGGTTGATGTGCCAGTGAATCCCCTCGGCAAAAGCGTCGGCCGCATGGGGTGCGCCGACCTTCAGGGTCAGGCCGATGTCCCAGCGGGTGTTGTTCTCATCCGGCAGGTAATGGCTTTGCGCGCGGTAGGTATAGGCGTAGAACTTCTGCGGCCAATGGCACTGCTCGCAGACGTCGCGCGCCGGACGCAGGTTCTCGATCGGCGTCGGGATCGGCCGCGGATAGATGCCCGTCAGCACCGCGTAGACCTGATACATGCCGGAGAGTTTGCTGCGCACATACCAGTCGACGCCGGGTCCGACATGGCAGCCGACGCAGGCGACCCGGGCGTGGGGCGAATCCTGGTGCGCCACGTATTCCGGTTCCATCACCCGGTGGCACAAGGTGCCGCAGAAGGCCACCGACTCGGTGTAGTGGAAGGCCTCGTAGCTGCCGATGGCCGAGGCGAACAGCAGAATGGTGGCGCCGACAACGAAAATAAAGGCGGCGCTCCGATGGTCCGGCTTGTTGAGATCGATCTGCGGCCAGCCCGGTTCCGGCCGGCTGCCCGCCCGATGTTCGCGCCGCACCTTGAGCCACATGCCCAGGGGAATGAGGATCAGACCGAAAATCATCACCGCCGGCAGCAGGATGTAGACGACCAGGCCGAGATAGGCCGCCTGCGCGCCGAATATCGCGGTGACCGCAAAGAGGAATACGATCATGAACACGCTGATGATGGCGATCATGGCGCCCGCCAGGGAGGTCCAGTTTTTCACCGAGGGCGGCGGATGCAAGGGCATTTTTCCGTCCTTTCCGTCAGACGCAAGTCGAACAATGGCTATAGTTTAATTTCTCCCTTCGATTTTTCCAGCCGGGGAGTTTTTTAGCCGCGCTCTTGACCCGGCGGCGCAAACCTATGTTAGGATAGCAGCGATATTTTTCCGTCCTCCAGCTGCCCCGAACCTTCGGCCGGAGAAGAGAATCCTCACCAATCCCCACAAGGAGATGACGGGCCGGAAAGGCGCACCTCGCCGGCCGCTGGATAGAGCCATGAATATTCTGCTCCGACGATTTCTGACCATCACCCTGCTGTCCGTTTTTCTCGCCAGTCCGGTCGCCGCGTTGCAAAACGGCGCCGAGGTGCAACGGGACAAACTCCTCAGCTATCTGCTGCGGCAGCAGTTGACCACCAACCATTACCAGCCGAAAGAAGTCAACGATCAGCTGTCCAACGATGCTTTCGCCCTCTACCTGAAGCAGCTCGATGTGCAAAAACGCTTTTTGCTGAAGAGTGACGTCGCTCGCCTGCAGACCTTCGCCAGCCGCATGGACGACGAGATCAACCAGGGCGTGATGGAACTGCCGGCGGTCAGCGCGGCGATTCAGAAGGAGCGGGTGCGGCAGGTGCGGGACATCGTGCGCCGGCAGCTGGCGAAGGATTTCGACTTCAGCCGGCGGGAGCAGTTCGAGACCGACCCGGAAAAACTCGCCTATGCCGACAATTTGCCGCAGCTGGCGGAGCGCTGGCGGCTGATCCTGAAATTCCAGGTGCTCAATCGCTATCTGAGTCTCGAAGAAGACGAGGCGATCGCCGCCGACAAGCCGGCGAAGAAGATCACCGCCGCCGAGCGGCAACGGACGGCCCGGGAAAAGGTGCTGAAGAACCTGGATAGTTTTTTCTCCCGGATGCTGGAGGAGCGGGAACAGGATTACTACGACCGCTACTTCAACGCCGTGGCGCAGGCCTACGATCCGCACACCAACTATCTGCCGCCGATGCAGAAGGAGGATTTCGACATCGGCATGAGCGGCTCCCTCGAAGGGATCGGCGCGACGCTGCGCGAAGATGCCGGCTACATCAAAGTGGTGTCGATCATCCCCGGTAGCCCCGCCGCCCGCCAGGGGCAGCTGCAGGCGGAGGACGTCATCCTCAAGGTGGCGGAAAAAGAGGGCGAAGGCGTTGACATCACCGACACCCGCATTCGCGACGCGGTGCGGCTGATTCGCGGCAAAAAGGGGACCGAGGTGCGCCTGACGGTTAAAAAGCCGAGCGGCCTGTCCATGGTCGTTCCCATCGTCCGCGATGTGGTGCAGATCGAAGAGACCTTCGCCAAATCGACGATCCTTCCCGATACGGGCGGAAACCGCAAATTCGGCTATCTTTACGTCCCATCCTTCTACCGCGATTTCAAAAGCGCCGGCGACGGCGGCACCGGCCGCAACGTTACCGACGACATAACAGCCGAGCTGCGCAAATTGAAGGCGGCGAAAATCGACGGCCTGGTTCTCGATCTGCGCGACAACGGCGGCGGCGCCCTTACCGACGCGGTGGCGACCGCCGGTTTGTTTATCAAAAACGGACCGGTGGTGCAGGTGCGCGCCAGCGACGGACGCACCCAGGTGCTCGAGGACGACGACAACGCCATCGAGTACGCCGGACCGATGGTCGTCCTGGTCAACCAGTTCAGCGCTTCGGCATCGGAAATTCTTGCCGGCGCTCTGCAGGATTACGGCCGGGCTCTGGTTCTGGGCGGCGCGCACACCCACGGCAAGGGAACGGTGCAGGCGGTCATTGATCTGGACCGCACCATTCCTTTTCGCAACATGGAACAGTACAAACCGCTGGGGGCGCTGAAGCTGACCACGCAAAAGTTCTATCGGGTCAGCGGCGAGTCCACTCAGTACCGCGGGGTGGTGCCGGACATCGTGCTTCCCGACCGCCTCGGCCATCTTAAAACCGGGGAAAAAGACCTCGATTATTCCCTGCCCTGGGACAAGGTCGAGTCCACCGATTTTGTCAACTGGACCGGGCTGAACGGCACCGATCTGCCGCTGATCCGCAGCCGCAGTCAACAGCGGGTGACCGCCAGCGACAAATTCCGCGAAATTGCCGCCGACGCCGAAAAAGCCCGAAGCAAGAACGAGCAGACCATGCAATCGGTCAATATCGCCGACCTGCGACAGGAGCGGGCGGAAGCCAAGAAAATGGCCGAACAGGCCGGCATGAATCTCCACGCGCTGATGGAGGGCGGCGGTGAGCCGCAAGCGGCTAAAACCGAAAGTCCGGAGGAAAAACGCCTGGCCTGGGAGAAGAAGATCCACGAGGATCCCTATGCCGGCGAAGCGGCGGCGGTTCTTGCCGATATCCTTTCCGGACAGTATGTCATTCAGCCGAAAGGTAAATCCGCCACGGTCGGCCAGACCAAAGCCATGCACAACTGATTGCACCGACTTCGGCGCCGGTCGTCCGCGACGGCCGGCGCTGTTTTCTCGCCGTCGCGCGCCCTTGGAACATAACACGTCACGCTCCGACCTATCCTTGCTCCAAACCCGCCCCGGAGCGGTCGCCGTCTGCGGTTTGGGCCATGTTTGCCGTTGACATGCGACCAAGTCCGTGATAATCAGTCCGAATTAAAATGGAGTTCCAGGCATGTCCCCTCGCCAATGCAGCTTTACCGGCATTCACATGATGGCCCGAGCTACCACCGCGGCCGCAGCGGCCGCGCGTCGGGAATTTGTCCATTGCCTGGGGACAGCGGTCTGACCGCTGCCGACCGAACAGATTAAGGCCATGGGCAGATCGCTCATGGCCTTTTTGCATCCTGGCCGCGCCGGCGGCCCTTTTCAGGGAGCATGGGGAAAAATTATGCGCAACAACATCGTGCACATCGGGGCGGGTGAACTGACCTACGAAATCCGCGCCATCGTCGAAATCGCAGAAACCCTCCGCGCGCTCGGCATCAAGACGAATATGGAAAACATTGGCGATCCTATTGCCAAGGGGGAGAAAATACCGGATTGGATGAAGAAAATCGTCGCCGATCTGGCGATGCAGGACTGCTCCTACGGTTACTGCCCCACCCGCGGCGTGCTTGAGACCCGGCAGTTTCTCGCCGAGTTGACCAACAAGCGGGGCAAGGCCCAGATCAGCGCCGACGATATCCTTTTTTTCAACGGGCTGGGGGACGCCATCCAGAAGGTGTACGGCTTTCTTCGCCGCGAGGCGCGCGTCATCGGCCCCTCACCGACCTATTCCACCCACTCTTCGGGCGAGGCGGCGCACGCCGGTCTGCGGCCGGTATCCTACCGCCTCGATCCGGACAACAACTGGTATCCCGATCTCGACGATCTGCGCCTGTCGGTGAAACACTACCCGGCGATTTCCGGCATTCTCATCATCAATCCGGACAATCCGACCGGAGCGGTTTATCCTGAGCGGATCCTGCGCGAAATCATCGCCATCGCCCGGGAATACGACCTGTTCATCATCGCCGACGAAATTTATCACAATATTGTCTACAACGGGCAATCGACCAAGCCGATTTCCGACCTGCTCGACGGGGTGCCGGCCATCGTCATGAAGGGGATCAGCAAGGAAGTCCCCTGGCCGGGCGCCCGCTGCGGCTGGATCGAGGTGTACAACGCCGACCAGGATCCGGTGTTCCAGAACTATGTGGCCAGTATTCTGAACTCGAAGATGGTCGAAGTCTGTTCGACCACCTTGCCGCAGAAAGCCATCCCGCTGCTGCTGAGCCATCCCAAATACCCGCTCTATCTGGAAGAGCGCAAGAGGCGGTATGAAAAATATTCGAATATCGCCTTCAACATCCTGCGCCAGGTCCCCGGCATCAAGGCCAATCGCACCAACGGCGCGTTCTACATGGCCATCGTCTTTGAAAAGGGCAGACTGAACGACCGGCAGACCCTGCCCATCGAAATCCCGGAAGTCAAAACCCTGGTCGAGGGTCTGGTGGGTCAGCCGGGAGTTTCCCTCGACAAGCGCTTCGTCTACTATCTACTCGCCGCCACCGGCATTTGCGTGGTGCCGATTTCCTCTTTCTGCACCCCTGAACTCGGCTTCCGCATCACCCTGCTCGAACGCGATGAGCGCGAGTTCACCAAAATATTCGCCGCCATCGGCCAGGCGATCACCGCCTATCTCAATTCCTGATTCTTCGCGCCAAAGCCGTCCCGGCGGGGACGGCTTTGTTTAATGAAATGTGGAATGACCCCGTTTCCCAGCACCGGAAGAGGTGGTATGCTTTCGCCATGACTACACTCGTCAAAACGAATCTGGATTTCCCCATCGAATCGCGCGGCGATCTGGTGGATTATTTCGCCCGCGGCGCTCGGCCGCCGGAACGCTGGGGCATCGGGGTCGAGGTCGAAAAACTGATCGTCGATGCCGAGACCGGCGAGGCGTCCTCCTACCCGCGGATCGAGTCGCTGCTGCAGCGCCTGGAGGCGACGGACGGCTGGCAGGGGCTCCGGGAGCAGGGGCATCTGATCGCATTGATGGGCGAGGACTCCTCGATCACCCTGGAACCGGGCGGTCAAATCGAGCTCTCGGGCCGGCTGTGCCCCCACGTTCACTGCTGCGATGGGGATTTCAGCCGACATATCGCGCAGATCGTCGCGGCGGCCGAGCCCTTGGGCCTGGCTTTTCTCGGGTTGGGCGTCCAGCCTTTCACCCCTCTGCGGCACATCGACTGGGTGCCCAAGGCGCGCTACGGCATTATGGGCCCCTACATGCTCAAGACCGGCGACATGGGACAGCGGATGATGAAGCAGACGGCCGGCGTGCAGGTGAACATCGATTTTTCCGATGAAGCCGACTGCATCGAGAAGCTGCGCGTGGCCCAGTTGCTGTCGCCCATCCTGTATGCGCTGTTCGCCAATTCGCCGCTGTTGGAAGGCGCTCCGAGCGGCTTTCTTTCCACCCGGGGCGAAATCTGGTCGCGCACCGATGCCGCTCGCAGCGGCCTGCTGCCTGCGCTTTTCGACCCCGACGCCGGTTATGCCACCTATGTCGAATACGCCCTCGATGTGCCGATGTACTTCATTCTGCGCGACGGCCACTTTCTCAATATGACCACCGAACCCTTCACCTTCCGGCGTTTTCTCGCCGAAGGCTTTGCCGGCCAGCGTCCCACCATGGAAGACTGGGACCTGCACCTGTCCACCCTTTTCCCCGAGGCCCGCTTGCGGCCGCAAATCGAGGTTCGCTGCACCGACAGTCTGCCGCCGGCCCTGAGCATGGGGGTGGCGGCGATGATCAAGGGAATTTTTTACGACGGCGAGGCGCTGGCCGCGACCGGCGCCCTTTTTGCCCGGCTCGACATGGCCGAGCTGAGCGAATTGTACCGGCAATCCTGGCGGCTCGGACTGCGCACCCCTTTTGCCGGCCGCACCCTGCGCGAGGCGGCGCTTGACGTTCTTGCCCACGCCCGCCAGGGCCTGGCCCGACAAGGGCGAAAAAATGCGCTCGGCCAGGATGAGACGATCTACCTGGATGCCTTGACGGAAATTGCCGACAGCGGCGTCACCCTGGCCGAACGTCTCTTGCAGAACTGGCGCGGCAGTCGCCAGGAGAAGGTGGCGGCCTTGACGACCCACTGCGGTTATCGATGAATATCCCCGGCTCTCTCTGCCGAATCGATTCCACTTGGAGCACTTCGCTCATTTCCGCATCGTATCGTGACTGCGCAGGAAAGTCAGATAGTCCGATGATAGCCGGTGCGCTTCCGCCCCGCGGACGATCAGATCGAGATATTCGCGGCTCGGTTTCAGACCGCTGCGGAATTTGGCCGCCCGGTAGGTGACGCAATCGACCTCTCCGCGGGAGGTCTGAACGCTGACGCGTATCCGCCGGTAATGCCCCTTGTCCACTCCCGCCAAGACGTCCAGCCGCTCCAGGCTGCTCTCCGGCACGTCCCAGATCACCCCTTCGACCGCACTCCCCCGGTCGTCCATCAGATCGGCCAACCCACTGCCGTCGCTGGCCGGCTTGTCAAACACCAGGCGGAAATCCCGCGCCCGGCCGACGCCCACCTTCTCGAAAGTCATGCTGCGCTCGCCTAGAGTTTCGATGTCCATATTTTCGGCATAGGCAAAATAAAGCATAGAGCATCTCCTTCCGCTTTTTCTTTTATTCTACCCGAAGGGGATGGTTTCTCCTCGTCCTTGCTTTCTCCGAAAAATCCTGATTCAATTGCACGCCGTATATTCCCCCAGCAGCCACAAGGAGACCCGCATGCCTGCCGATCTAGATCCGAATTTGAGCGCCGAGAGCATTGCTACCATTCGCCTGCTGGCCATCGACGCCGTCGAGAAGGCCGCTTCCGGACATCCCGGTACGCCGATGGAGGCCGCGCCCATCGGCTACCTGATCTATAACCGGCATCTGCGGCACAACCCGCAAAATCCCGCCTGGCCCGGCCGGGACCGCTTCATTCTGTCCTGCGGCCACGCTTCAATGCTTCTGTACAGCCTGCTGCACCTGTCCGGCTACGATCTGTCTCTCGACGACCTGAAGAACTTCCGTCAATTGGGCGGCCGAACCCCCGGCCATCCCGAATACGGCCATACTCCGGGGGTGGAAACGACCACCGGCCCGTTGGGGCAGGGATTCGCCGTCGGGGTGGGAATGGCGATGGGCGGCCGCTACCTCGCCGAGAATGTCGACCGCGAACTCTTCGATTACCGCATCTACGCGCTCTGTTCCGACGGGGATCTGATGGAAGGAGTGGCGGCGGAGGCGGCCTCCCTGGCCGGCCATCTGCGGCTGGGCAACCTGATCTATTTCTATCTGGACAATTACATCACCATCGAGGGGGAAACGCGACTCGCCTTCAGCGAAGAGGTGGCGACCCGCTTTCTCGCCTACGGCTGGCACGTGGAGAGGGTCGAAGGCGACAACCTGCTCGACATCGAGCCGGCGCTGGAGCGGGCCAAGCTCGATCCGCGCCCATCCCTGATCGTCGCCCGCACCCACATTGCCGAGGGCTCGCCGAACAAGCGGGGGACCGCCGAAGCGCACGGCGCTCCCCTGGGCGCGGCCGAGATTCGTCTGGTCAAGCAGGCTTTCGGACGCGACCCGGACGCCCATTTCACCGTGCCCGCTGCCGTTCGCCGGCATATGGGACAGGCGGTGGCGCGGGGGGCGGCGCTTGAAGCGGCCTGGCAAAAGCGTTTCGACCAACTAGCCGAAACTCCCGATTCGCCCCTCACCCCCTGGCGGCGGATGATCGACGGCTTTCCCGATGGCTGGAACCGTGAACTGCCCGCCTTCGAGCCGGCGGACGGCCCGATGGCCACCCGCAAAGCGAGCGGCATCGTTCTCAACGCGCTGGCCGCCCGTCTGCCGCTGCTTTGCGGCGGCTCGGCCGACCTCGCCCCGTCGAACAACACCTCGTTGAAGGGGGAAGCCTCCTTCGGTCCCTACGGTTGCGGCCGCAACCTGCATTTCGGCGTGCGCGAGCACGCCATGGGCGCCATTCTCAACGGCCTTTCCCACACTCCGGGCATCGTCCCCTACGGTGGCACCTTCCTGATCTTTTCCGATTACATGCGCCCCCCCATGCGCCTCGCCGCCCTGATGGGTATGGCGCCGATTTATGTTTTCACCCACGATTCCGTCGGCCTCGGGGAAGACGGTCCCACGCACCAGCCCGTCGAGCAGTTGGCCAACCTGCGGGCGGTCCCGAACCTGACGGTGATTCGTCCGGCCGACGCCAACGAAACCGCCGAAGCCTGGAAACTGGCCATCGAAAACCGGCGCGGCCCGACCGCCCTCGTCCTCAGCCGGCAGAACCTGCCGGTCTTCGACCGAACCACCCTGGCGCCCGCCACCGGCACGCGCCGGGGGGGATACATTCTCGCCCGGGAGAAGGGAGAATTGCAGGCCATCGTCATCGCCAGCGGTTCGGAAGTGGCCCTCGCCCTGGCGGCGCGAGATCTCCTGCAAGTCGAAGGACTCGGCGTCCGGGTCGTTTCCCTGCCGAGTTGGGAAATCTTTGCCGGGCAACGGGCCGACTACCGGGAAATGGTTCTGCCCGCCTGCTGCTCGCTGCGGGTGGCGGTGGAAGCCGCCTCCCCTTTCGGCTGGGAGCGTTACGTTGGAGAGCAGGGAGCGATTATCGGCATGCCCGGCTTCGGCGCCAGCGCCCCCGGCGCGGAACTGATGCGGCATTTCGGTTTCACCGCCGATAACATCGCGCGCAAGGTGCGAGAACTGCTCGCCGAACACCTGTGAGCGATAAAGCAAGGGCGACCGTAACGGTCGCCCTGAAGCACCGGAATTCCAGCAATTACTTTTGCTTTCCCCAAGCCGCTGTGCTAAAAAGAATTTCGCCCCCGCCCCATTACCGATAAATCAGGTGATCCCATGAACTTTACCGAATTCGGCCAAAAGCTCGGCGCCCTGCCTGCTGGCAAAGAACGAACCGGAGCCGTGGCGCGGGCGCTAAGTAAATTTTTCCGCGTTCCGACAGAGGATATCGGTATTTTTTCCTTCGATGCGGAAAAGCAGCTTATCCGTTTTCTATGGCCACCGAAGTTGGAGTCCTTCGGTTTTCTGCCCTTGTCCTCCCCCGATTCACTTGCCGCAAAGACCCTTCGGGAGAACAAAGCCTATCTCAACAACCGCTTCGCCAGCACCATTCACCCCTCCATTTTCGAAAAGGTGAAACTCGACAAGGAATCGGAAGAACCCCCGCTGCCGGTGCAGAAAATCATCAGCGTGCCGTTACAGGTGAACGGCGAAAAGTCCGGCGTTGTCCAGATCTGCCGCAAAGGCGCCAACGCCAATGAGGCGGATGCCGATTTTACGAAAGATGATCTCGCCACCATGATGGAGATTGCCAAAGCCATCGCGCCCCACCTGTAAACGGAACCGCCCCCCAAAAAACGCGGCGGCCGAACCTCTTGCCGGTTCGGCGGCCGCGATACAATTCACCGGGTAAATATCTACTGCAATTCGAAGATGGCCAGGGCGGAGCGCCCCTTGGACAAAAATCCCTTGCGGGCAAAAACCAGCGCCTGCACGATTTCCGCTTGGCCGTCGTTATCGGCATCGGCCAGGCGAAAATCGGCCAGATAGGCCGGCTGCGGACTGGTGCGCCAAACCTCCTGCAGGGCGAAACCATTCCAGACCATGGCCCGCAAGTGACTGCGGTCGAAACTGCGCACCCGGCGCAACACCCGACTTCCCTCGTTGACCGGCACCAGCAGCGTCCCATCCGGGGCAGTGGCTAAGCGGGCCGGCACGAAGGCATTTCGGGTTGCCGGACCTTCGGCGGGATCCTTGGCGGGATCCAGGCGCTCGACAAAAGCCTCGCTGCCGCCCACGCGTTCACTGCTATGCCAGATCGTCTCCCCCGCCGCATCGACGATCTGCAGCTCATCCAGCGCGGTCAGGTCGGCATACAGGCTTTGGCCGTCCTTGCCGGTGACCGGCGCAAAGCCGAAAAGGTCGATGTTCCGCGGCAAATCGAGCGCCGCGCCCTCGGCCGGCGCGCCGTCGCGCCACACAAGGCGAAAGATCGGCCCGTCGAAATCCCGTTCCAGCCGCCCCATCTTCTGTCCGAGCAGCACCCGCCCCTCTCCCGGAAGCCGAACACCCCGAACATACCAAGGGATATTTCCTTTGATAATCTTCAGTTGCCCTTCGACGAAAGCAATCGCCAGGGAGCTCAAATCCCCTTCAGACGCGGCGGTCAGGAAAAGTTCGGGGCGGCCGTCGCCATCAAGGTCGGCCCCGTCCATGCCGACCGCTTTCTGGCCATAGCCGAGATCGAGAGACGCCACCTGGCTATATTCCCCCCCGACAATCCGTCCCAGTTCCAAACGGTAGGGAAAGGCGGCGGCGATTTCCTGGCGGCCGTCGCCATCGAAATCGGCGACATGCACGCCGACGATTTCTCCGGCAAGCTCCGGACTGCGCCAAACACCCGCGCCGGCTTCCATTTCCTGGCGAATAATGCCTGGCGCCGGCGCCTCGGTGGCCGCACTTGCGCCAGCCAAGCCCGCCGTCGGCGGACCAAGCGCCTTGCCGAGGGGAAAGGACGCCAGCAAAACACGATTCGGACCGTACGCCTCCAGCACCTCGCCTTTGAAAGCGAACAGCAGAAGGGCATCCTTACCGGCGGGCCGCCAGTCCAGGTGCGGGAGGGCGGCCCGGACCCGTCGATGACGGCCCCCGTCGTCTTCTCCTTCGCTGCGGAACGCGGCGGGGACCTGGCTCCAGCGCCGCACCGGATCTCCGCGCTCGACACCCGCAGCTTTGCCGAGGGGCTTGGCGTGGGAGTAGCCGTTTTTCACCTGGATCACCTGCAGAACCGCTTTGACCTCATCAAGGCTGCCCAATTGCTCCCCAGTGACCGGGTGGATGATTTTTTCTCCAGGGACGATCACCGTCAGCAGGTCGCCTTCGCGAATCCCCTTTGCGGCGTCCAGATCGATGAGGATTTCATCCCCCGCCGGCATGACGACCACCCCCGAGGCCGGCCGGAAATATTCCGTCACCTCAGTGAAAGTCGCGGCCGGGGCCGGTTGCGGAAAAGCGCCGAAAAGAAGCACCGAAAGCCAAAGAACCGAAAATTTTCCTCTTCTCACACCGATCTCCTTCCGAGCGGAATAAACAAAAAAAGGCCGGGCACAAGGCCCGGCCGAAGGATATCACAAGAGAAATTTTACGACAATTTCTAGAACTTGTAGGTCAGAGCGGTACCAACCTTGTAAGCGTCGTCGCCGGCGCCGAAATCGTCGTCGGCCAGCAGATAACCGCCGCCGACGGTGAAGGTCAGGCCGGGAACGATGGCATGGTCATAGTACGCATCGATTTCGTGCCCGAAGGTGATGGAGTCGCGGCCATAATAATCTTCGGCTTCCTTGGAGAAAACATAGAAGGCGGAAATGCTCTGGGTGTCGTTCAGCTTGTAGTCGCCGCCCGCCTTGAAATAGACATAGTTCATGTAGTAGGAAGCGTTGGCGGGTACAACCGAGGTGTTGCCGCCCATGCCGGTGCGGGTGTCGAAACGGCCGCCGGCGACCATCTCGGAGAAGTTGTTGTAGCCGCGCACGTTGACGAAGGTGCCGAGCTCGTCGTCGCCGTAGTAGGCGGCTTCGGCCATCAGTTTAGCGGCGCCCATGGTGTAAGCGGCATTGATGGACAGGGCCATGCCGGTGCCGTCGTCGACGTTGGTCAGGCCGGTCACGTTCTCGTCGTTGTCCCAGCTGTTGTAAATGGCGGTGGCCTTCAGGGCAACCGGGCCAACCTTGCCAGCCGCTTCGATGCCGCCGTAGTAGGCGGTGAAGTCTTCGGACAGGCCGGTCAGGGACAAGCCGGTGGGGGCGCCGTCCAGGTAGGCGATGAAGGGGCTGATTTTCCAGCCGCCGAAGGTGCCGTCGTACTGCAGGTGGTAGTAGTTGGTGTCGTCGCTGTCGTTGGTCACGGCGCCCTCAACGGCCTTGGTCATGCCGAAAAGAATGCTCGTCTCCTTGGTCGGGGTGTAGCGGACCTGGAGACCGGCAGCGTCATCGGCCTGGATGAAACCGCCGCCGAACTTCATGTAATGGACGCCGGCCTTGACGTTGGTTGTGGCTGCCGGGATGTTGAAGTCGAGGTACATGTTCTTGACTTCGAGGGAATCCCTATCGTCGGCGCCAACGTTGCCGGAGCCGGACCCGCCCCAGAGCGTGTCGATCTCGAGAGCGAATACGGCTTTCACGTTCTCGTTCAGGGCGGTGCTGTTCCACAGGCGGAAGCGCTGATCGACGCCGGTGGTGTTGTCGTCAACGTCGTCGTCGCCGTTCAGATTGTCGTAGGAAAAGGCGCGGACTTGGTAGAAACCGGTAAAATCGGCGGTGATGGCAAAGGCCGGGGCCGCCAGGGCGGTCATGGCCACCAATGCAACGAGTACCTTGAAAACTTTGCTCACTTTTGCCTCCTGAATACAAAAAGAAAGTATGTCGCCCCGCGAGGGGCTGTTTAGCCGCCTCAGAGAGGCGCGTCGAACTCAAACCCGCAGGTCGGACACTTCACGCGGGGCTGTTCCTGTTTACCCTGGTGGTCGCAAATGTGATGGTTAGAGGACAGAAACAACAGAATCAGCGTTACCGACCCTTTCAACTGTTCACCTCCTTTCCGAATTGCGTTCCAACATCCGGACCATTGCGCGGGCTCAATGAAGAAATGCCTTTCTTTCTACAACAATGGTGCCAAAAAATCCATTTAATTATGAGTCTCTAGAACAAGGAGGAACCGCCGGATCTTTCCTCATCCATTCCGTGCCGCCCGCATATTCTGTGGACGCATCGCTACAAATGTGTCGGCCGCAACACAGTCGTCGTACAGAGTCGGCAAAAATGCCGGTCGGCGGAATACCGGCAGGTCAAAGGAAATGGAAGCTATTTGGCGATGAGTTGCCCGATGCCCTTTTTCAGTTCCTCGGCGCCGATCAGGCTGCCGTCCCGCCGCACCTTGAATTCACGATCAATGAGCAACACCCGCGGGATAAGATAAACATTGTAGGATTTGACCGCGCTGCCATCATCAAGCAGCACGATGCGGTCTGCGGATAAATCCCTCCCGGCAAAGTAATCCCGAACCATTTTCTCGGAATCCTGGATGAACACCTCGACGACGGCAACATCGTTTTCCTGCAAATAATCCTTTATTCGATCGATCTCTTCCGTCTGCTGCGTGCAGGTCGGACACCAGGTGGTTGCCAGCTTGAGCACAACGATCCGCCCCTTGAAACCGGATATATCGACGGTGGCGCCCGCAAGAGAGGGGAGGGATAAACCTGGGGCGGTTTGGCCGATCTCCAAGGCCGCAGCGGGCAAAGCAAAAGCCACAAGGAACAAGAGGTGAATAATCAGCGAACGGGAAGTTTTCATGGGGATCTCCGAGTGCCGGGGGCACGGGTCAACAACCAAACTCTAACGATCCGCCATTCCAAGTCAAGAATATTAAAGGTTTATTCTGCCCCGTTCTAAAATGATGCGAAGAGAGTATAAATTTTAAAACATGCTGTCAAGTTGAAAAACCTGATGGTTGGGGTTTTTTCTTCAGGCTTTGGGCAAAACCGGAGAACGCCCGAAGAGTGCCCGCCCCCTGTAATTTTCCGGTTAGGATCGTGTGGTTTTTTCGTGTGCCTGCGGTTGGCAAAGCTCGGTAAGAACACCGCCACTCGCTTTTGGATGCAGGAAGGCAATCAAGGTGTTGTGCGCGCCCCGGCGGGGCGTTTCGTCGATCAGGCGTATCGGCGCGGACTTCAGGTCGGCTAAGGCCTTTGCCAGATCGTCGACCCGATAGGCGAGATGGTGGATTCCTTCCCCATTTTTTTCCAGGAATTTCGCCACCGGCGAATCGCCGGCGGTGGGTTCCAGCAGTTCGATCCGGCTTTCGCCCACGGCCAGAAAGGCCACCTTAACTTTTTGCTCGGCAACCTCCTCCATGCCTTCACAGGTCATCCCGAGGACGTCGCGATAAAAAGGCAGAGCGCTGTCGATACTCTGCACGGCGATGCCGATATGATCCAGTTTTTCGATCTTCATGCCTTGGCTCCGTTTGAATGCGGCGATTTCGGTGTCATGAGGCGTCTTTCACATCCACCGGCACACTGTAGCACTTTCGTTTTTCGGAGAAAACGTTAAATCCACCAACGACAAAACCCCGCCTCCAAATGAAAGCGGGGTTTTGAACTTTCTTGGCGTCCCGGCCGGTACTACTTGACCTTGTTAACCGGATAGCCAGCCTGTTTCCAGGCGAGGATACCGCCCGGGTGCCTGTAGACGTTGGTATAACCAAGTTTTTTCGCCCACATGGCACCGTTGTGGCTACGGGTGCACTTGGTGAAGCCGCAGTAAAAAACGATCTGCCGGTCTTTATCGGGGCCTAGCAACTCGATCAGTTTGGCCAGAGTGGCATCGTCTATTTCTGTCATTTCGGGGATAGGAAGCTCAAAGGGAACCGCGTTCGGAATGTGGTTCTTTTTATAACTGGCATCATAGGGCATGGTATCGACGATGAGCATCGGCTTGCCAGAGTCGATCCAGCCTTTCAACTCGTCGGTCGTCACAACCTGATAGCCACCGCGCTCGACTTCCCGGGTGAAGGTAACGGCGGCTTTTTCCACCGTCAGGTTATCTTTGAACCAGTCGTTGGCCAAGGCGCCGGTGGCCGATAACGCCACCAGCAGAACTGCAATACTCAGCATGATTTTCTTCATTGAACATTCTCCTTGAATGGATGGTTTGTCCGTGCCCGCTGGCACGGCAGCCGGATCACGGAACTGAGATGCGCCGCCGCCAATAGAGAAAAGCGGCGCCGGCAAGCATGAAAAGATCGCGGACGATGGCAACCAGGATTCCATATCGATGGCGCACATCCTCCAGAGAGAAACAACCGCAAGGGACATCCATGCCGCTCCACCAGGCATAGCCGAGGATGGCCAGAAATGCCAGTAGCAGCAGGCTCATGATTTCAATGCCGCCGCGCAGCCCGAGTATGGTGGCCAAGCCCGCCAGAAGCTCGATAATCGGCAGCAGCCAGGCTACCGGGTCGAGCCAGGTTGCCGGCAGCACACCGTATTTTTCGATCTGGATGGCAAAGGCAAGGGGGTCGCTGAGCTTGAGAGCACCCGCATAGAGAAAAAGTCCGCCCAGTCCCCATCGCATAAGCCGATGAAACCAACTTGAGAATGCGATTTGCCTGATGTTGAATGGACTTTTTTCCATGAATTCTCCCGTTTCTCGCCGGAAGATTATAGGAAATTCTGATCGCTTGGTCCAATAGAAAGAATTTATTTTATTTATATCTTTTATCGGTATTGCCGATGGCAAAATCCCCAACATTGTTGACTGCGCCAGACATTAAATTGACAGATTGGTGAGGGGGAGGGTATATAATCCGCGGAATCGCCATCTGGGTTTGAACGGGGGCTGATACCGAGTGCCGTAGTCATAACTCGATGGAAGGGGGGTGTGGGGTTGCCCCCGCCTCCCGGCCGACTTGGGTGCGCCAGGAACTCAAGCCGGCAGGCAACCACCCAGGCCCCCTGCCTTTGGTCCAACCAACCTGGGACCTGCCTGAAAAGAAAAAAGCCCCTCCCGAGATGATCGGAAGGGGCATTTTCTTTTTGGCGTCCCCAGGGGGATTCGAACCCCCGTCGCCGGCGTGAAAGGCCGGTGTCCTGGGCCGGGCTAGACGATAGGGACTTGAAACTTCAAGTACCTAGCAGGAAACGAGCCTGCAAGTTACGGGGTGTTAAATGGTGAGCCGGGGGGGGATCGAACCCACGACCATCTGATTAAAAGTCAGATGCTCTACCAACTGAGCTACCGGCTCTTTCAAGAGACGGACTTTATACAGAACAAACTGCTCCGAGTCAAGCCCTTTTTCCTTCATCCGTCTGCAGAAGGTCAGGCGAAGGGATTTTTCACCTGGATCGTCTGGTCGCGCCGGGGGCCGACGGAAACCAAAACGACCGGACAACCGGTGACTTGCTCAAGTTTGCGCAGGTAGTCCGCAGCCTTTGCGGGCAATTCGGCGAAGGTGGTGGCGCCGGAAATATCGCTTTGCCACCCTTCAAGCCCTTCATAGACCGGTTTGCACTCCTTCAGCACATCCAGGTCGCGGGGAAAATCCTCCAGCAACTCCCCCCGGTACGCATAGGCGGTGCAGATTTTGATTGTATCCAAATCGTTGAGCACGTCCATCTTGGTGATCGCCAGACCGGTCATGCCGTTGGTGCGGACCGCTTCGCGCAGGGCGACGGCGTCGAACCAGCCGGTGCGCCGCGGGCGGCCGGTGGTAGAGCCGAACTCCTGGCCCGCCTGACGCAATTTTTCTCCCATTTCATCGGTCAGTTCGGTGGGGAAAGGTCCCTCGCCGACCCGAGTGACGTACGCCTTGGAAATGCCGACCACCTCGTCGATGAAGCGGGGCCCGAGGCCGGCGCCGGTGCAAGCGCCGCCGGCGATGGTCGAGGAGGAGGTGACATAGGGATACGTGCCGTGATCGACGTCGAGCAGGCTCCCCTGTGCTCCTTCAAAGAGAACGTGCTCGCCGGCGGCAATGCTCTGGTTGAGCAGCACCGAGGCGTTGCCCAGGTACTTTTCCAACTGCCTTCCGTACTCCGAATATTCTTCGATGATCGCTTCGCCGGAGAGGGGCGTGCCGCCAAGAAATTTTTCCAGGAGAAAGTTTTTTTCCGGGAGGACTTCCTCCAGTTTGCGGGCAAAGGCCTCCGGCTTGACCAGATCGATCAGGCGGATGCCGCGCCGGCCGATCTTGTCCTCGTAGGTAGGTCCGATGCCGCGACCGGTGGTGCCTATCTTGCGCTGCCCGGAGTTGCTTTCCCGGGCGATGTCGATCGCCTTGTGATAGGGCATGATGATGTGCACATTGCTGTCCACCACCAGTTGCCGATCATCGGCGAGATATCCCTTTTTTTTCAGATTGACGATTTCCTGAAGAAAAACTTTGGGATCGAGAACCACGCCGTTGCCGATGATGCAACGTTTCCCCTCATGCAGTATGCCCGAGGGAATGAGATGCAGGATGGTCTTTTCGCTGCCGACCACCAGGGTGTGCCCGGCGTTGTTCCCCCCCTGATAGCGCACCACGTCATGGGCATGCTCGGTGTAGATATCGACAACTTTGCCTTTTCCTTCATCGCCCCACTGGGCGCCGACGATAATCACATTGGCCATACGGTGTTTACTCCTGATCCTGGTTCAGAGAATGAAATCGGGCGCCAGAACCGCCTGATAGGGAAGCCGTCGTTCGGTGTGGTCGGCCAGGCGAAGCAGCCGGACCTCCTGTTCCGTTTCACCGCTGATAAGGATGTAACGAAAGTTCATCTTGAGCGCATAGGCGATACTTGCCTCTTCATCCCGCGGGATCATATCGCGGGCGACCGAATACCCCCGCTGGCGCAGGGATTGTGCCAGCCGCTGGGCCGGTTCTTTATCACTACCAGCCTGGAAAATCAAAATATCGCTGTGTTGGCCGGCGCTCTGGTCGAGTTGCCGGTCGAGGGCAAACAGAAGATTGAGCAGGTTGAAGGCAAAACCGGTGGCCGGGGCGGGAGAGCCATAGCGGGCCGTCAACCCGTCGTAGCGGCCGCCGGAGCAGACCGCCCGGCCCAGACCGGGCAGATAACCCTGGAAAATAATCCCGGTGTGATAATCGAGACCGCGCAGTTCGCCGAGGTCGAAGGTGACATGCTTTTCGATGTTATAAACCTCGAGGATTTCCAGAACCCGATACAGGTTGTCAAGGGCGCGGCGCGAGCGATCGTTGGTGACCACGGCATCGGCCCGCGCCAGCACTTCCCGGCCGCCGAAGAGCCGGGGCAACGCGAGAATTTCCTCCCGCGCCCGCTCGGTGAGGGGCGCCTGTGCCAGCAGGCTCTGCAGACCGGAAAGATCTTTGCGCGAGATCGCCAGCTGGACTTCGTGGGCCAATCGCCCGGAAACCGGCAGTTCGGCCATCACACCGCGAAAAAATTCGACTTGCCCGATATCGATGGTGAATTCGCCGGCCCCGAGCAGGGTCAGGCATTCCACCGCCATGGCGATCATCTCGGCGTCCGCTTCGGGGCTTTCAAGTCCGATCAATTCGACTCCGGCCTGAAAGATTTCCCGATCCTTGCCCGCCTGCTGTTCGGTATGGCGCAGCACCCGCCCGCTGTAACACAGGCGCAGCGGCAGCGGAACCTCTCGCATGCGGGTGGCGACAATGCGCGCCACCTGTGGCGTGATGTCGGGAGGAAACGCCACCAGGCGGCCGCTCTGACGATCGTCGAAGCGAAAGGTTTTCTCCCGCAGCCCTTCGCCCAACCCTTTTTCCAGGACATGGAGATATTCCAGGGACGGGGGCAGGATGGGCCGAAAGCACCAGCGGGTGAAGGTATCGTGGAGGGTGCGGTCCAGATAAGCGATCTTTAGAGCTTTTCCGGGAAGAAAATCCTTGACTCCCTTGGGGAGCATGCTTTCCAGGACGGCATCGAAATACATGGGCAAGATAATACCAGTTCTGTGTTTAAAACATGGGAGGCGCGGCCAAAGCGGCAAATGCTCTGCCCCATTTCTCCCGAAATTAAAGTTTCACCTGCACGGCGGAAAGAATGTGTTCGTTGTTGCGCAAACGATCGAGAACCGCATCCGGGATGGGGCTGTCGATATTGATCAGTGATATCGCCCGCCCTTGAATCTTGCGCCGCGACAGATTCATCATCGCAATATTGATTTCCGCCTCGGCGAGCACCTGGCCGATGAAACCGATCACCCCGGGGCGGTCGTCATTGAGCAGCACCAGGATGTTCCCCTGCGGCACCGCCTCCACATGATAATCGTCGACCCGCACAATGCGATAATCCTCCTCGCCAAAGAGCGTTCCGCAAACGGAATGCGTCCCCTCGGCGCCGGTGACGGAGAGCCGGATCAGATTGGCGAAGCCCTCGCCGGTGTTGCTCCGCGCCTCCACCACCCGGATTCCCCGTTCCCGCGCCAGGTGCGGCGCATTGACGAAGTTGACCATGGAGCCGATCATCGGCGTCAGCAATCCCTTCAGCAGCGCGGTGGTCAGCGGTCCGGTCGGGTGATCGGTGACGCTGCCGGCATATTCGACGGTGATTCCCACCAGCCCGCGAGCCGCGTACTGCGCCTGAAAGGAGCCGAGGCGTTCGGCAAGCTCCAGATAGGGACGAATGGCGGTAAGCAGGTCGGCGCTTATCGAAGGAACGTTAAGGGCGTTCAAAATAACGCCCCGCTGCAAAAAATCGACGATCTGCCGCGCCACCTGCACTGTCACATTGATCTGCGCATCGACAGTGGCAGCGCGCAGGTGCGGAGTGCAGATAACCTGATCGAGGGCCAGCAACGGGTTGTCGCGCTCCGGCGGCTCCTTGGCGAACACATCGACCGCCGCGCCGGCCACCCGACCATCCCGGATGGCCTGGGCCAGCGCCGCCTCGTCGATAAGACCACCGGTGGCGCAGTTCAGAACCCGGCATCCGGGTTTGACCAGGCGCAAAGTCTCTTCATTCACCAGCTGATAGGTGTCGGTGTTCAGGGGGATATGCAGGGTAATAAAATCGGACTGGGCCAAAAGATCATTCAATTCGACCGGATCCGCCCCCAACTGACGCACCATTTCCTCGGCCAGATAGGGATCATAGATGATGACCCGCATTTTCAGGCCGATGGCCCGCTCGACCACCAGACGGCCGATTTTGCCGGCGCCGATGACGCCGAGCGTCTTGCCGGCCACCTCGGTGCCGAGGAAGCGATCCTTTTCCCACTTGCCGGCCTTGGTCGAGCGGCTGGCTTCGGGAATTTGCCGGGCCAGCGCCAGCAGCATGGCAATGGTATGTTCGGCCGAAGTGGTGGTGCTGCCGAAAGGGGTGTTCATGACGACAATCCCCTGCCGGCTGGCAGCGGCCACATCCATATTCTCCACGCCGATGCCGGCCCGACCGACCACCCGCAGCTTCTTCGCCGCCCGGAAAACCTCTTCGGTCACCTGGGTGCCGCCGCGAACCACCAGTGCGTCCGCATCCGCGACCGCAGCCAACAGCTCCGGCGACGAAAGGCCGGGCTGGTACTCCAGCTCGATACCCTCGGCTTCAGCAAAAACCCGCAATCCCTCCGGCGAGAATTTATCGGAAACGAGAACCTTCATGAAGTATCCGGAATTTCTTGGTGCGCCGAGGGGAAAACAGGGGAACAGCTCGCCAAAACGACGTAGTACGTTATCAACAGAACCCCTGGGTGTCAAGAGCAAAGCCGGCTGGCAAAACCGGGAAAAAGACCGATAATGCAAAGAAAAAAGGTTCCCTCGCAAAGGTGAAACCTGGCCTCGCCATGGCACAGCGGCGGCCGGACCGGCCTTGCGACATTTTGTGCCCGTCCCCTGGACTCCCCCGATTGACGATAATCGACGTGAAAAGGCCCCGCCGGAGGCGGGGCCTGATGATGCATATCCCCGGCAAGGCGTACTCAGGCGCGCATGACGCTTTGCGCCTGAGGTCCTTTGGGTCCCTGGATAATGGTAAAGGAGACGGAATCCCCCTCGGCCAATGTCTTGAATCCCTCCATGTCGATCGCTGAAAAATGGACGAAGACATCCGGCCCACCACTTTGCTCGATAAAACCGAATCCTTTCGCATCATTGAACCATTTAACCGTACCGTTTGCCATTGCTCCGTCTCCTGTCGAAATGCTTTTGATAATTTCCCCGGTCAGCCGAGGGGTCCTTAGCCTCGCCTAACTTTAAGCAATTCGACGAAGAAAGCAACAATGATTTATAAAAATTTTTAACTTCAGTGGCGATCGATGCCTTTTTAGCGCAGATACTCCAGCAGCAGCCGGACGCCGATACCAGTGCCGCCGCGCGGGGTATAGGGACGGCCCTTCTCTTCCCAGGCGGTGCCGGCGATGTCGAGGTGGGCCCAGGATGTCTCGCCGGCGAATTTTTGTAAAAACGCGGCGGCGGTAATCGTGCCGGCGGGACGACCGCCGATGTTTTTGACATCGGCGATTTCGCTTTTAAGTTGTCCCGCATAATCCTCCCAAAGCGGCAACTGCCACAGGCGCTCGCCGGCCTTTTCGCCGGCGCGGATCAACTGCCGGATGAGTCCTTCGTGATTGCCCAGCACCGCCGTGGCGTGATGCCCCAGGGCGACGATGCAGGCGCCGGTGAGGGTAGCCAGATCGATGATCAGGCGCGGCTCGAAGCGCTGGGCGTAGGTGAGGGCGTCGGCCAGAATGAGCCGCCCCTCGGCATCGGTATTGAGCACCTCGATGGTCCGACCGGAGAGCGAGGTCAGGATATCGCCGGGGCGAATGGCGCTGCCGGAAGGCAGGTTCTCGACCGCCGGAATGATCCCCACGAGGTTGACGGGCAGCTTCAACAATGCCGCACTGAGCATGGTGCCGAGGACGGCGGCGGCGCCGGCCATGTCCATCTTCATTTCGTCCATTTTTTCCGCCGGTTTCAACGAAATGCCGCCGGCGTCGAAAACCACACCTTTGCCGATGAGGGCCACGGGTTGCGAGTCGCTGTTGCCGCCGCGATGTTCAAGGGTGATCAGGCGCGGCTCGCGCGCACTCCCCTGCGCCACTCCGAGCAGAGCGCCGAAACCCTCCCGTTCCAGTTGGGCGCGATCAAGGACGGTGCACTGCAATCCGACTTCCTGCGCCAATTTTCGCGCCTGCTCCGCCAGGTATTCCGGCGCCTTGACGTTGCCGGGCTCATTGACCAGATCGCGGGCCAGGACAACTCCGCGACAAATCGCCCTCGCCGTCGCCACCCCCTCTTCGGCCTGGCGCACCTGCGCCTGCGTTTCGGCGAGAAAAATCAATCCGGCCAGTTCCGGGCACAACTCATCGCGATTTTCCGTCCGGTAGCGGTCGAACCGATAGGTTGCCAGAACCACCCCCTCGACCAAGGCATGGACCGCGCCGGCAAGTTCACCCTCGCGCAGGGGTAAAGAGGAGCTGCCAACGGCAAAAGAAACAATTTTTTTCCCCTGGAGAAAAGCTGCCGCAACGCCAGCCGCCTGCCGCAACCGTTCGCGATTGTTCTTCCTTTCCTTCCCCAGCCCAACCAGGAGCACCCGCTCGGCCGGCAGGCGACGGCCCGGGTGCAGCAGCAGAAGCTCCTTGGCTTTACCGGTGAATTCCTGTTCTCGAACGGCGCGACTTACCGCCCCCTCCAGGGCGGCGTCCAAGTCTTTGGATAAAGAGCCGGCGACCTTGCCCTCAGTGACAAAAAGAACCAGACAAGGGGTTTTCTGCTTCAGGGGATCCCCCTTTTTAATCTTGATTTCCATCGAATCGAATCCTTTCGGGAATTTTCCCAGCGAGCTGAAAGATAGACCGGGCGAGGGCCTTCATGAAGGTAAGTGTAACGATTTCTGCTTTCTTTTCAATGTCTGAGTTTTTGACTTTTCGCGCTATTTGGCCTAAATTCCCACCGGTGGTTGCGGATGATGCTCCTCCCACTGGCCATCAGGCCACTTGCGCCGATACCTTCCTCTTCCGCTTCGATTTGACCCGGATCAATTCCTTTTCGTCGTTTTCGGGTCATCTTGCGCCCTTCTCGGCAGCTGGTTTAGCCTCAAGGATGGGATGCACATGAAACAGCAGCAAAGATTGGCGAGCCCCGCTTTTTGGCGGGGTCTGGTGCAGTGGGGTTTTCTCCTCTGGACGCTTTTTCTCGGCGTGCAGTTCTCTCTGTTTGTCCGGCATTTTGAGTCCGGGGGCGCCGCCTACCTGCGGCCGCCAGGGGTGGAAGGATTTCTGCCCATAGGCGCCCTGGTCAGTCTGCGCTACTGGATCGACTCCGGCCATATCCACCCGGTCCATCCGGCGGCCTTGGTCCTGTTTCTGACCTTTATCGGCATGAGCCTGCTGGCGCGCAAATCGTTCTGCGCCTGGCTGTGCCCGGTGGGAACCCTCTCCGAAGCGGCGGCCGATGCCGGCAAACGCCTTTTCGGCCGCAATTTCCGCGCCTGGCGCTGGCTCGACACCGTGCTGCGGGGGACCAAATATCTGCTGCTGCTGTTTTTCCTCAAAATTATCGTGCTCGATATGCCGACTGCCGCCCTCGGCGGCTTTCTCGACAGCCCCTACTGGGCGATCAGCGATGTGAAGATGCTGCACTTCTTCACGCGCTTCTCTTCCACGACCTTCGTCGTTGTCTCTGTTCTGGTCGTCCTTTCCCTCTTTTACCGCCACGCCTGGTGCCGATATCTCTGTCCGTACGGCGCATTGCTCGGCCTCTTCTCCCTATTCAGCCCATTTCGCATTCGCCGCAACCAAGAGATTTGCTCCGATTGCGGCGCCTGCAGCCGCAACTGCCCGGCGCACCTGCCGGTTGCGACGAAAAGCAGCATCGGATCAGCTGAATGCAGTGCTTGCCTGAGCTGCCTCGACAGTTGTCCGCAACCGGGCGCGCTGCACATGTCGCCGCTGCCGAACCGGACTTTCCCCTGGTGGGGCTTTGCCGCCGTTGTCGTGCTTCTTTTCGCCGCCGGCGTCGGCGCCGGCATGCTCAGCGGCCACTGGCAAAGCTCCCTCAGCGCCGACGATTTTCGCCGCCTCATACCGCTGGCCGACCGCGTGGGTCATTAACCGCCCGCCAATCGGGTAGGAGGCGGGGTCACCCCCGCCGTTCGGCTGGCGGTTCCCGTCATCAGGGTCCGCAGGGGACTTGCCCCCCCCAAATCTTTCAGGCATCACCACAATGACCGAAACAGCGCCAGTCAAGGCGCTACGCGCCATGCCTGGCGCACATGCAAAAAAGGGCGGGAAAATTCCCGCCCTTCGCGTCCCACCTTTCCAGCAGTGGCTGGCCGCCTGCACCCCCTCCCGAGCTTCTTCGCCTCAGCGTACGCCCAACCGGCTAAAGACAAAACCGCAATAGCGGTTCAGCCGGTGGCCGCGCCCCAAACCGGCGAAAACAGGCGGCCGGCGCAATCCCAGTTTTCTCATCTCACGGACGATGGCGGGCTGCCGCCCGAATTTCAGGCCCTTGCGGAAGGCAAGCAGGGCCAGATCCTTCCTTCTGGCCAGCAGATAGACGCGGCCGAGATTCAAATAATGCAGGGAATTGGCCGGTTCCTGCTGCACCGCTTCCTGGCACAAAGCCCGCGCCTTGGCGAAAAGACCTTTTTCGCTGGCCAGACAGTAACCCAAACAGGAGAGGACGGTGGGGGTGGGATGGTGGCGCGAGGCTTCTTCGAAATGCAGTAGTCCAAGAAGCGTGTTTTGCTGCTCGATGGCGGCCATTCCGCTCCTGATGAGCGCCGCGAATTCGTCCGGGGTCATTTTTTTCTCCTTATCCGTTCAATTGCAGTCCGCCACCGGCTGTCCCGCCCGCCGCGACATTGGCGTGCGGCGGGCCCTGCGGTGGGGAATCGGGACATTTGTGGTGCATTGTCGCGAAGGAGATTGCAATGTTTATTCCGGTCGGGGATCGGGGGAGAAAGCGCGCGGGCCGAGACTATCTATTCATCGCCGCCGAGCCGATGAATGGCGCTCAGCAGCACCACGCTCAAAGAGGCGACCTCAAGCAGGATGCGACCGGTATCGACGGCGTGCCGGTAGCCAACGGTTCTCGGCCGGCTCCAGAGAAGATCGTAATGGCGGTGGGCTTCGGCGACCGCCGGAATGTTCGGCTGCGCCAGCCACGGCACGTAAATGCAAGCGACCGCGACGCACGCCGCGTAAGCAATAAAAACCTGCCTGAGTGGTCGGTTCATGGCCCGCTCATCCCCATGCCGGGAAAACAAAGGCGCCCCGCGATCGGAATATCAGTAAATGACGATATAGCCGTGCCGGGAAGCAATCGTTGAAATTTCCAGCACATCCTTGATCTGATAGGAGACGCCATCGAGAACGAAGGTGTAGCCGCCTTCAGGGTTCTCTTTCGCCAAAGCGATCAGATACTCGAAACTCGCCGTCTTCACGGTTTCCATGAATACACCTTTCTTCGCTGGGATCACCCTCAAGGAAGAAACGTCTTGTGGTCGTTTTGCCTGCGTTGGCAAAAGCTCCCCGGCAAAATGCCTGACTCTGGAGACAGATCGTGGCACCGGAGCAGACTCTGGTAAACTGAATCCTGGCGGCCCTTGATGAAAGGTCGCGGTTCCTTCCGGGGGATTCCTCTTGACTGGCCGGAAAACTGGCGTTATTTTGCCTAAATCTTTTTTACCGATACTAAAATGATCATCGGCGTCGCCAGAGAAATCAAAAACAACGAATACCGGGTCGGCATGACTCCGGCCGGAGTGCGTACTTTGGTCGAGGACGGGCACACCGTTCTGGTGGAGCGCAATGCCGGAGAGGGCAGCGGCCTTGCCGACGAAGACTACCACCGCGCCGGCGCAAAGATCGTCGCCGCCGGGGAACTGTACGCCAGCGGGGATTTGATCGTCAAGGTAAAGGAGCCGTTGCCGAGCGAATACGCCTTTTTGCGGCCGGGGCAAATCCTCTTTACTTTTCTGCACCTGGCGGCGGCTCCCGACCTCGCGCGGGTCTTGTGCGAGCGCCGGGTGAGCGCCGTGGCCTACGAGACGATCGAACTGGAGAACCGCAACCTGCCCCTGCTGCAGCCGATGAGCGAAATTGCCGGCCGGATGGCGGTGCAGGTCGGCGCCTGTTATCTGCAAAAGGACCAGGGCGGCAAAGGCGTGCTGCTCGCCGGAGCGCCGGGGGTGCGCGGCGGCCGGGTGGTGGTGCTGGGCGGGGGCGGCGCCGCCGGCAGCAATGCGGTGCGCATTGCGGTCGGCATCGGCGCCGAGGTCACGGCCATCGATATCGATCCGGGACGGCTGGCGGCCCTCGATGAGCGCTACGGCAACCGCCTCCGCACCGTGATCGCCAATTCGCAAAATATCGAGGACGAGGTGCTGCGGGCCGACCTGCTCATAGGAGCGGTCCTGGTCCCCGGCGCCCGGACGCCGCGACTGGTCCGCGCCGAACTGGTGCGCCGGATGACCGCCGGCAGCGTCATCGTCGACGTCGCCATCGACCAGGGCGGCTGCATTGAAACCATTCGTCCGACCAGCCATGAGCAGCCGGTCTACACGCTGCACGGAGTTATTCATTACGCGGTGCCCAACATGCCGGGCGCCGTCAGTCGCACCAGCACCTTCGCCCTGACCAACCGCACGCTGCCCTACGTTCGCCGCCTCGCTTCCCACGGGCTGTCGGCGGCGCTGGAAGATGCGGCCCTGGCCAAAGGGATCAACGTGCACGGCGGCCACCTCAGCCACCCGGCGGTCGCCGAGGCCCTCGGCCTCCCCTGGCAACCTTTTGTGCCCGATCGCGGCGCGGATGTGCCGCCACGGCCGGAATAATCGACGTAAAATTTCCCCGCAGCTATCTTCTTCCGGCCGCCAACCTCCTCCAGAGCAGGCTGCTTTTCGAAGAAGACGCCTTGCGCTCCCCCGGCCCCGCCCGGGGGCTTTTTTTTGCGCGCAAGAGCACAAGAATGCCGGCTATGGTTGCAGAAAATGATCGAGAATGTACCGGGCGATGCTGCGCCTGGGCGGCAGGGAGGGGAGATTATCGACGGGAAACCAGCGGGCGTCCTCCAGCTCCGCTTCCTCGACAACCACTTCGCCGCCGGCGTAATCGGCGGTGAAACCGGCCATCAGCTGGCTGGGAAAGGGCCAGGACTGGCTGCCGATGTAGCGAACGTTGTGCACCCGCACGCCGGTTTCCTCTCGCACCTCGCGGATCACCGCCTCTTCGAGGCATTCGCCGAAATCGAGAAATCCGGCGACCAGGCTGTAGCGGCCGCCCGGCCAGAGCGCCTTGCGGGTAAGGAGCACCTCGCCCGGACGTCGCACCAGTACGATGACGCAAGGGTGGATATGAGGGAAATGATCGTATCCGCAGACCTGGCACTTCTTGCCCCACCCGCCCGCCAGGCGTCCGTTGCCGCCGCCGCACCGGGGGCAGAAGGCGCTGGTTTTCTCCCAATGCAGAATCTGGCCGGCGGCGCCGCCCAGGCTGAGCAGCTCGATCGGCAGACGCGGATCGGGGGCGAGCAGATTTTCAGACAGTAGATTTTCTGGCAGGGGAAAATGGTCCGGGAGGGAAACGGCGCGGCATGGCTCGCCGTTCCAGGCGCCGATGTACACGGCCGAAGCGGAAATCTCCGGTGGCGCCTGTCGCGGCAAGGAGGGGACAACGCCGGGCCGAACCAGCAGCTCCGTCCCCCGCAGCAGCACATAAACGCCTCTGCCGCCGGGATCGGCATCGGGAGACGAGGGAAGGAAATTTTTCCGCAGACACGCTCTGTTGAAAGGCAGGTCCTGCGGCGAGCAAAAAGATGCAGGCAGCATCGTGGCCTCATCGCCGCAAGGGCGTACTTATTCGGGCAAAAGCAGCAGCGCCAGTTGGGTTTTGCCGTCGCCGATTTCTCCCCGGCGAACCATGGCGAGAGCTTCTTCCCGGGCAAATGTGAATACCTCGATTACTTCGTCCTCCTCAGGGGCGCTGTGCACCGGCTGCAAGTCGCGCGCGACGAAAAGGTGAACGACTTCGGTGCAGAAGCCTGGCGCGGTGAGCATTTCACCTAGCTTCTCCAGCCGCCCGGCGCGATAGCCGGCTTCTTCCCGCAACTCTCTTCGCGCGCACTGTTCGGGTGTTTCGTCCGCCTCAAGGCGCCCGGCGGGGATTTCCCACAGCACCTTGCCGAGCACCGGTCGCAGTTGCCGGATGAGCACCACCCGGCCATCGTCGAGCAGGGGAAGGATCGCCGCGCCGCCGGGGTGGCGAACCACCTCGAATTCCCCTTGGCGGCCATTGGGCAGCCCGTGCTGTTCCAAAACCAGGGAGAGAATGGCGCCTTTGTAGATTTGCCGATCGCCGACGTTCACCCTCGCCCTTCCTTTTCGCTTTTCTCTCCGGGCGGCGGAAAGACCATGGAAATGTCGCCGAAGACGGCACGAAAGGTCATCGGCAAGCGTCCCAGATAATCCCCATCGATCTGCACCGGCGCCTGCCCGCCGCGCACCGTGAACTCGCGCCCCTGCAGGCAGAGGGCGGCCTGCGGCCCAGGCGGCCGGCCGGCCGCAAAGCCGGCGGCGCAGCGTAGAAGGGAGAAGCGACCGGGGCGCAGCAGCAGGCAGAGATCGAGGCGGTTGGCGGTTAGGGACGCTTGCGGCGTCAGCGAGAAACCGCCTCCGTAAAGACGGCCGTTGCCGATGACAGTGTTGAAACCCCGATAAACGCGGCCGTCCTCGGTTTCAACTTCGACCGGCAGCGGCGCGCGACGCCACAACGCGGCGAAACCGCCGGCCAGATACGCCAGTTTGCCCACCAGGCGCTTGAGCCGCAGGTTGATCCCGTAAACCACATCGGCATCGAAACCGATACCGGCCATCAGCAAAAAGCGGCTTTCCCCAGCCATTCCCAAGCAGATTGGACGCACCTCTCCCGCCAGTGCGATGGCGCAGGCGGCTTCGACCGCAAACGGGATTCCCGCCTCCAGGGCAAACACATTGGTGGTTCCCAGGGGGAGAAAGCCGAGGGGAATCGGGCTGGGGGCCAGGCCATTGATCACCTCATTCAGGGTGCCGTCGCCGCCCGCGGCAATGATTCGATGGAAATCTTTATGGCGGGCATCGGCCGCCGCCGCTCGGGCGTCGCCGCGCGCCCTGGTCAAGGTCAGGTCGACATCCGCGCCATTTTGGCGCAACCAGTTTTCAGCGGCGCGTATTTTCGCCGGGGCGCGGCGACCGGCAACCGGATTGGCGATCAGTTTGATTTTCGGCACGGCGGTTCATTTCACTCGAAAAAGGGCTGCAAAGCGTCCAACGACGAGCGGCAAGTATGCCGTTTTATCCCGGGCGGGGCAACGCCTTTTGCATTCCGCCGCGGCGACCCGGGCCGTCGTTGCCGCTTCGATTTTCGATTTTTGCTGTGCTACGATGAGATGGAAGGGAGATGGGGCATGTCGCCGTCGCGGAAGGAACAACCGGAAATCGCCTGTCGTCAGGTGCTGCGCAAGGAGTCATCGGTCCATTCCGAGCAATGGACGGTGCTGCCGGCCGTTTACGCCGCCGGCGTCACGCCCGAACTGCTGTTGCACCGGTACCTGCGGCACATCCGCCGCTTTACCTGGTCGCTGATCCGCCCCCGCCAGGACGCCGAGGGGATAGAGTTCCGCCTGCTGGGCAAAAGCCTGCTCCGCTTTCAACTGCCGCGACGGACCCCGGGCGCACTGACGCTGGCCATTTGCGGCGGCTTGCTGGTGCAGCCGCGGAACTGCGCGCGGGGGGAATTGACGTTCATCTGCGAGGAATTGCCCGGAGGCCTGCGGGTCTCGTTGCAACTGGCCGATTATTGTCCCATGCTGCTTGGCGGCCCGGCGCCCAACTGGCCGCGCAAATGGTCTTATCGATTGACCCAGGCGGCCATTCACCGCCTGGTCACGGTGCGTTTCCTGACTCGCCTGCATCGGGATCTCGCCGGGCGCAAATTATGCTGCCGGGTGGTGCGGGTGCGCGGGACGGGGGAAAATATTTAAGCCACCGGCGATCGGCTTTCAGTTGTCACTGAAACCCGACCGCCGGCGGCACTGGTCTTACCAGCCCAGGCTGACCTTCAGGGAATACACCGGCCGCTCCAGGTATTCGGCGTCCAGAGTCAGACGGAACAGGGCCATGGACATCTGCACCCCGCCGAAGTAACGCGTTTCCGTAAAGCTGTGCTCGTCCAGATTCGATTTGATGAAAGGATCGTCCCCGGCATAATCCCCTTCGATGCGCACCACGCCGACGCCGACGTAGGGGGTGAGCATGGCGAACCCTTTGCTCAGCACCGCATCCGCGCCGTAGGTGCTGAGATCGAGATCATCCACCCCCTGCAGCGTTGAATAGCTGCCACGCAGCGCCAGCGCCGGCGAGGCGATTCCCCCTTCGAGAAGCGCCACCTGCACCTCGCCGCCCATCAACTTGATATTGCTGCTCGGCACCTGTGAATAAAAAGCGCCGACATCGATGTTGTACGGCAGTCCCTTGCGCAGGCGAATACTCGGAATCGGCAGGTAGGAGGGGGCGTCGCCCCCGAGAAGCTCATCCCAGGTATCCTGGTCGATATCGATGGCGCTTACCGCCACCCCGATATCGAAGCCGGTGATTCCCTGCGGCTCTGCGGGTGACAAGGCGCGGTAGGCGGTGGCCGCCCCGGCTTCGCGGATGAAATCGGCGAAGGTCTTATCACCCAGGCTGCCGAGAATTTCGACGTCGTACTTCGCCGCCATGGCCGGACTCGCCAGCAACACAGCCACCACAATTACACCAAAAACTCTTTTCATCATCGTCTTTCCTCCTGAGAATGGAAAACCGGTAGCAAGGGCCTACAAAGAAAGTGCCAAAAATATCGGACACCGGTAGGAACCGCCCGGTGGGCAGCTATAATAGGCGCATGAGCAATTTTCTGCGCACCGATCCGAAGGGCCCCGAGCGGACCGGTCGGCTTTTGGCGGTTGGCGATATTCACGGCTGCCTGCGTCAATTGCGGCAGTTGATGGAACAGGTGCAGCCCACCGTGAGCGATCAGGTGGTTTTTCTCGGCGACTATATCGACCGGGGGCTCGACTCGCGCGGCGTGCTCGACTACCTGCTCGACTTCGCCAGCCGATTTCCGCGGACCGTCTTTCTCAAGGGAAACCACGAAGAGATGTTTCTCGAATTTGTCGCCGGCCGCAATCAACTGCTGTACGTGCTCAACGGCGGCCAGGCGACCCTGGAGAACTATCAGGAAGCGGACAAATTACGCATCCCGAAAAGCCATCTCGATTTTCTGCGCAATCTGCGCATTTTCTATGAAACCGAGCGCTTCATCTTCGTCCACGCCGGCCTGCGCCCCGGTTTGCCCCTGGCGGCGCAGAGCGAAAAGGACATGGTATGGATTCGCGAGGAATTTCTCCATTCCGATTACGATTGGGGCAAAACCATCGTCTTCGGCCATACGCCGCGCCTGAATGTTCTGTTGTCTTCGCAGCGGATCGGTATCGACACCGGCGCGGTGTACGGTCGCGCCCTCTCCTGTTGCGAGGTCGAACTGCGCCGCTGCTGGTCGGTCTGAGACAAGGCTATTTCGCGTCCTTTTCCCGCCGCAACATATCCCCCGGCCGCGCCGACGCCGGCAGTGCCAGCACCGCCCGGGCGTTCGGCTGCGCGACGGGCAGGGCGGCGCCATCTTCGGTCGCCAACGACGCCGCCCGGAAAGTCGCCTGGCGCATGGCCGGCCCGATGAGCTCAAGCTCTTCGCCGGGGAAAAACCGGTTGCGTCCGACGACCACCCCCCGGTTGCCGGGGAGCAAGCGCTCGACCACCGCAACAAAGTCATAGGTGCGCCGGTAGCGCGAATCGCATCGATGCACCAGCGGATCGCGACCGCCATAAAGAAAGCCGCGATCATAGGGGCGATGGCTGACTTTTTCCAGTTCGCTGCGCCAGGTCGGATCGAACCGGTAGCCCTGCGGATCGGCCAGCCAGCTGTCGAGGGCGGCGCGATAGACGCGGGTGACCGCCGCCACGTAATAGCGGCTTTTCATTCGCCCCTCGATTTTCAGCGCGCTGACCCCGGCGGCCAGCAGTTCCGGCAGATGTTCGATCAAGCACAGATCGCGGCTGTTCAACAGATACGTTCCCCGTTCATCTTCCTCGATGGGAAAAAACTCCCCCGGCCGCGTTTCTTCATGCAGGGCATAGCGCCAGCGACAGGCCTGGGCGCACGCACCCTCGTTGGCGCTGCGGCCGGTCAGGGCGGCGGAAAGCAGACAGCGGCCCGACCAGGCGACGCATTGCGCCCCATGGACGAAGGCCTCGATTTCGGCCCCGGTTTCCTGGCGAATTTGCGCCATCTCTTGCAGTGTCAGTTCGCGCGCCAGATTTATGCGCCGCACTCCGGCCGCCAGCCAGAAGCGAACTGCCTCCGGATTGGTGGTATTGGCCTGGGTGGACAGGTGAATCTCCCGTTGCGGATCGAGCCGGCGCACCAAGGCGACCGCGCCCGGATCGGAAACGATGTAGGCATCCAGATCCAGCGGCCGCAGGGCTTCCAGATATTCGCCAAAGGGGGCGACATCCCCCGGGCGCAGAAATGCATTCAGGGTCAGGTACAGCCGCTTGCCGGCGTCTCGGGTAATTTCCCGCGCCCGCCGCAGATCGGCAAGGGGAAAATTGCCGGCCAGAGCCCGCAAGCCAAACCGTTCGCCGCCCAGGTAAACGGCATCGGCGCCATAAGCAATGGCACTCTCGAGTTTTTCCAGATCGCCGGCGGGCGCCAGCAATTCCGGCGCGATCGTTGAATCTGTCCGGGTCATTGCATCTCCTCTTTGCGGGCGAATCATAGCACGGATTTCTGTCGCGAATCCGCCCTTTTTCATCCGGCCGGCCAAGGCGGCGTTAGCCCTCGGCGGCCCTGCGCCAGCCTCCCTTTCGTCTTGACACCCGAGTAAATACCCTGTAATTTTTACGGAATTTTGCTTGAGGATCTTTTATGCGAATACCTTTTTTTCCGCTTTTCCCGGCCGCCCTGATTTTCCTCCTGGCGGGCTGCACCGCCGTCGCCCCCCCCTCGGGTTCTCTTTCGGCAACCAGCACGACGCCGGCAATCCTGCACGAAATCCAGGATCTGCGCCAAGGGCAGGATAGCCTCGCCGCGCAGATGCAGCGCCTGCAAGACAATCTGCTGCTGGCTGAGAGTCGTCTGCTCGACCACGAACAGCGGCTGCGGGACTTTCGCGCCACCATTCTGGCGGAAAAGGTCACTCCGCACGGGGAAAAGGCCGGGGCAACCACCGCGCCGGGGCAAATGGCGAGCCTTGGTAAATCCGCGCCGCCCACGGAAATCTATCTGCAGGCATTTGCCGATTACGCTTCCGGGCGTTATTCACAGGCTATCGCCGGTTTCGACACCTTCCTTCGCCTCCACGCCGGCAACGAATACGCCGGCCATGCCATGTATTGGCTCGGAGAATGCTATCTTGCCCAGCAGCAGTATCCGACCGCCGCGACGGTATTTCTAAAAACCGTGGATCAATACCCGCACAGCGGCAAGGCCCCGGACGCTCTGTTGAAGCTGGCCGAGACCTGGCGGCAGATGGATCGGGAAGGACAAGCGGCGGAAGCCCTGAATCGGCTGCGGCAGACCTATCCGGACAGCGCCGCCGCCCGCAGGGCCAAGGAATTGCAATAAAATTCATTTGCATCGGACGGGAGTCGGCAATGATGATGAAAAAAGTGGTGCTGCTGCTCTGCCTGGGGCTGATTCCTTTTGCCGCGCCAGCGCAGGATAATTCGACCACCTATATAATTAAAAAAGGGGACACTCTCTGGGGAATTTCCGAACGCTTCCTCAAAGATACCGGTTTTTGGCCCAGTCTTTGGTCACACAACCAGCAAATCACCAATCCGCATTTCATCTATCCCGGGCAAGAGATACAAATCTATGGGAACCGCCTGCGCATTCTTCCCGGTGGGGCGGAGGTAGTCGAGGCGCCGGTTGCCGTCGTCGAGCCGCCCGTCGCCGCCCCCGAACCGCAGGAAGAAATCGTCATCCGCCTTCCCGGACGGACGATCAGCTTCGTCGCCACCGAGGAACTGGATGATTCCGGCGTGCTGGTGGACTCCGACGACAGCCGGATTTTGCTGACCACCGGCGACAAAGTTTTCATCGAAATGAAGAATCTGGCGGAAAGCCGGACAGGCGATCGTTTCACCCTTTTTACCGTCCGTCAGGAAGTCGCCGATCCGCGCACCGGGAACAAAGTCGGCGTATTGGTGACGGATCTCGGCACTCTCGAAATCACCGAGATCAATCAGGCGGTCGCCACCGCCGTGATCAAATCGGCCGATATGGAAATTACCCGCGGCGCCCGTCTGCGCCCCTGGCAACCGGCGCTCCGCGAGGTTTCCCTGAAGCGGGCCGAACAGTCGCTGACCGGGGTTATTCTCACCGGCGGCGTCGGCCAACTGGCCCTCGGCCAGTACGACATCTTCTATTTCGATCTTGGCGCCAACCGGGGGATCAAACCCGGCAACATGCTCTATATCAGCCGGCCGCGCACGGCGACCAAACTCGCCCTGCAGGATAAAGACCTGCTGCTGCCGGACGTCCTTCTCGGCTCCGCCGTCGTCCTCGAAACACGACCGCAAACCGCCACCGCCCTCATTCTCAAGATGGCCAATCAGCCGATCTACCGGGGCGATCAGGTGACCACCGCCACCGAGTAAGATCAGCAAGCCCCGAATGCCCGCCCGAAAGGATTGAAGAACGCTTCAATCCTTTCGTCGTTCTGGCGGCCGGGGGAGGGGGAAAACAATGACCACCGAAGAACGAAGTTGGCTGCGCCTGCACCTGACGCCCGGTCTTGGCCGCAAGCGGCTGCTGCGGCTGATGGAAAGCTTCGCCGATATCGACCAGATCCTCGGGGCCGGGCCGCGGGCCTGGAAGGAGCGGGCCGGCATCGCTCCGGTGTTGGCCGCCGGTCTGCCGCCGGCCGATGCCCCTCAGGTGCAGCTCGCCTGGAAGAAGCTCGAAACGGCCGGGGCGTGGATTTTGCCGCTCACCGATTCACGCTATCCGCAGTTGCTGCGCAATATCCATGATCCGCCGGCCCTTCTCTACGTCATCGGGGAGTTGCCCCCGGGCGACGCCCTGGCGGTGGTCGGCTCTCGTCGCGCCAGCGAAACCGGCCGGCGCCTCACTTTCGATCTCTGCGCCGAACTGGCCGCGCGCCAAATCGTCATCGTCAGCGGCCTGGCGCGGGGAATCGACTCGTACGCCCACCTCGGCGCCCTTGAGGGAGGCGGCATCACCCTCGGCGTGCTCGGTTGCGGGATCGACCGCGTTTACCCGCCCGAGAATGCCGACCTCTTCAAACGCCTCCTGGAGCGCGGCGCCATCTGCAGTGAATATCCCCCCGGAACGCCTCCCCTCCCCGGCCATTTTCCCGGACGCAACCGAATCATCAGCGGTCTATGCCGCGGCGTGCTGGTCGTCGAGGCCGCGGAAAATAGCGGTTCGTTGATAACGGCCGAGTTCGCCCTGGACCAGGGCCGGGAAGTATTCGCCGTGCCCGGTCCGGTAAGATCGGCCACCGGCGGCGGGGTCAATCAACTGCTTAAGGATGGCGCGCACCTGGTCACCGGCGCCGCCGATATCCTCTCCGTCCTCTGGCCGCACAACCCCCGGCCCGAGGTTCGACGGGCGGAGGAAACCTTCGCCGACTCCCTTTCGGGAACTGCCCTCTCCCTCTATCGCCACCTGACAAATGAGCCGCTCCATATCGACCACTTGGCCCGGATTAGCGGCTTGACACCCATGGAGGTTTCCGCTATTTTACTGCACTTGGAACTTCTCGGGGGGGTAGAATCCCTCCCTGGAACGCGTTATATCCGCCGTCAGCGGAGTTGAAAATTCCGTTCACAGGAGTCCCTTTGAGAGACCGGGTGCTGGCCATCGTTACGCTGATTGCGCAGCTTGTCATGGAACAGCCGGAGCAAATGTCCGAGGACGATATCGTCGGGGAATTGATGTCCGTCGGTTTTGCATCGGAAGAGATCGACGCCGCGTTTCGCTGGATGGAAGGAATCGCGCTGCAGGCCTCGGGACAGAGTCAGGAGTTTCTTTCCCCGCCGACCAACCGCATCTTTTCGGCCGAGGAGACGCGGGCCCTGGACGCCGATGCGCGGGGCTTTCTCATGCGCCTGCGCGCCATGGGGGTCCTCGATACGCAAATGCACGAGGAGGTCATTGGCCGCGCCCTGCAGGCGGAGGAAGAGGTCTCGCTGGCGGAGCTGAAAACGATTATTGCCCTGACCTTCTTTTCCCGCTCGCATAACGACTGGCAAAGGGAGATGGAGTGCCTATTCGAGGACGACTGGACGCAACTGTACCATTAAGCGATTTCCGGCTGCAGGCATCCTGCAGCCTTTTTGCTTTTTTGCATAAAGAAAAACGGGCGGCAAACGGGCTGCCAATAGCGAATTTTTCGGCGGGCCAGCGCATTGGAGCGCGCCATCACTGTTTCGAGGTCTCATGACAAAATCACTGGTCATCGTCGAATCGCCGGCGAAGGCGAAAACCATCGAGAAGTTTCTCGGCAAAGGATTTAAGGTTCTCGCATCTTACGGGCATGTGCGGGCCCTGCCGAGCAAACAGGGCTCGGTCGACATCGAACGCGATTTTTTGCCCAGGTACCAGATTCTGCCCGAAAGCCAGCGGCATATCGAAATGCTGCGCAAGGAAGCGGCGCAGAGCCAGCAAATCATCCTCGCCACCGACCCCGACCGTGAAGGGGAGGCGATCGCCTGGCATCTTCTGCAGGCGTTGGATATCGAGGAGACCGGCGATTCGCCCCAGGTGCGGCGGGTAACTTTTCACGAGATCACCAAAGGCGCCATCCTGAAAGCGATGCAGCAACCGGGGGCAATCTCTCACAATCTGGTCGATGCGCAGCAGGCACGGGCCATTCTCGACTATCTGGTGGGCTTCAATCTCTCCCCGTTCCTGTGGAAAAAGATCCGCTACGGCCTCTCCGCCGGCCGGGTGCAATCGGTGGCGCTGCGCCTGATCTGCGACCGGGAGAAGGAAATTCAGGCGTTCAAGTCGCAGGAATACTGGACGATCGACGCCCTCCTCGCCTGTCCGGTCGGCAAGGAATTTCGCGCCCGGCTGGTCAGCGTCGATGGCGAGAAACTGGGCAAGTTTTCCATCTCCGACGAGGCTCGGGCCCTGGAAATCCAAACCGCCCTGGCCGAACAGAGCTTCAGCGTCGGCGCCATCGCCCGCAGCGAGAAGCGCCGCAATCCCGCCGCCCCCTTTACCACCAGCACCCTGCAGCAGGAGGCGAGCCGGAAACTCGGCTTTTCCGCCCGCAAGACGATGAGCACCGCGCAAAAACTCTACGAAGGGGTCGATATCGGCGATGGCGCGGTCGGTCTGATCACCTACATGCGTACCGATTCAGTGACTTTGTCCGAAACGGCGACCACCGAAGCGCGCGAGGTGATTACCCGCACCTTCGGCGCGGAGTACGCCCTGCCGCAACCGCGGGCGTACAAGAGCAAGGCGAAGAACGCCCAGGAGGCGCACGAAGCGGTCCGCCCGACCTCCGTCGCCAACACGCCGGAAAAAGTTAAGCCTTATCTCTCCTCCGACCAGTACCGTCTGTATCATCTGATCTGGACACGCATGGTCGCCTCGCAGATGGCGGCGGCCATCCTCGACGCCACCACGGTCGACATCGCCGCCGGCGACCGATTTGCGTTCCGCGCCTCCGGCCAGGTCATCCGTTTTCCCGGCTTCATGCGGCTGTACATCGAGGGCACCGACGATGCCGAGGAGGAAAAGGAAGGAACGCTGCCGCCGCTGAACGAGGGGGATCGGCTGGACCGCCGCGACATTCTGCCGGAGCAGCATTTTACCCAGCCGCCGCCACGCTTCACCGAAGCGAGTCTGGTGAAGACGCTGGAGGAGCACGGCATCGGCCGCCCCTCCACCTACGCATCGATCATGAACACCCTGGTGGTGCGCAAGTACGTGCGTCTGGAGAAGCGGACGTTCTACCCCGAAGATGTCGGCCTGGTGGTCAGCGACCTGCTGGTCAAGCATTTTTCCCAGTACGTCGATTACGAATTTACCGCCAAGCTGGAAGAAGAACTCGACGCCATCTCCCGCGGCGAAGAAAAGTGGCAACCGGTGCTGCACGGCTTCTGGCGTCCTTTCATCGAATTGTTGAAGCAGAAGGAGCAGGAGGTCAGCAAGGAGGATGTCACCACCGAGAAGACCGACCGCGCTTGCCCGGAATGCGAAAAACCGCTGGTGGTCAAACTCGGCCGCGCCGGCAAGTTCCTCGCCTGCTCCGGCTTTCCGGAATGCCGCTACACCGAGCCCCTGGCCTCGGAAGCGCGGGAGGAACCCACTGTTTCAGAAGAAAAATGCGAAAAATGCGGCGCGCCCATGTTGATCAAGATGGGGCGTTTCGGCAAATATCTCGCCTGCTCCGGATATCCCGCCTGCAAGAATATCCAGCCGCTGGTCAAGCCGAAATCCCTCGGCATCGTCTGCCCGCAGTGCAAGGAAGGCGATCTGCAGGAGAAGAAAAGCCGCTACGGCAAGATTTTCTACTCCTGCAACCGCTACCCGCAATGCAAATACGCCCTGTGGGACAAGCCGCTCACCGAGCCCTGCCCCAAGTGCAGCTTCCCGCTGACGGTGGAAAAAACCACCGTGCGCGAGGGTACGGTGCGCCGTTGTCCGCAGGAGCAGTGCGATTTCAAGGAAGTTCTCATTGCGCCGGAAAAGAAGGCGACCAGCGCCGCCAAGCCCGCCGCCAAGAAGAGCGCTGCGGCAAAGAAACCGGCCGTCGGGAAGAAGAGCGCCAAGAACAGCAAGTAATCCGGCCACCCGATTAACCACCGCGAGGGCGCAACGAACGCAAGGGACATTTTCCTTGACGCTCCTTGCGCCTTTGCGGTGAATCGCTCGTCGCCAACACCCCTTACCCATTACCCGAGAAATAGCCATTGTCCGCGCATCCATCCCTGACCATTATCGGCGCCGGCCTCGCCGGCTGCGAAGCGGCCTGGCAAGCCGCCCGCACCGGGTTGCCGGTCGTCCTCTACGAAATGAAACCGCACCGCTTCTCGCCGGCCCACCAGTCGCCGCTGCTCGGGGAGTTGGTCTGCTCCAACAGCTTGCGCGGCAGCGGCATGCAGAACGCCGTCGGTCTGCTGAAGGAGGAGCTTCGTCGCTGCGGCAGCTTGTTCATGGCCGCCGCCGATGCCACCGCCGTGCCCGCCGGCGGCGCCCTGGCCGTCGACCGCGAGTCCTTTGCCGCCTACCTTACGGAAAAAATAGAGAGCCACCCGCTCATCGAGCTGCGCCGGCAGGAGGCGACGGAAATACCCGCCGACGGAACGGTCATCGTCGCCTCCGGACCGCTGACCTCCGAGTCGCTGTCGGCGGCCATCGCCCGCCTGAGCGGAAACGAGCACCTGTATTTCTACGACGCCATCGCTCCGATCATCGAAGCCGATTCCATCGATTTTTCCATCGCCTGGCGGGCGTCCCGCTACGGCAGGGGGGGAGACGATTACCTGAATTGTCCCCTCAGCCGGGAGGAGTACCTCGCTTTTATCGCCGAGCTGCGCCAGGCGGAGAAAGTGGCGACCCGCGAATTCGAAAAAATGATCCACTTCGAAGGTTGTTTGCCGATCGAGACGATGGCCGAGCGGGGGGAGATGACTCTCGCTTTCGGCCCGATGAAACCGGTCGGCCTGCCCGATCCGCGCACCGGCCGCGATCCTTTCGCCGTGCTTCAACTGCGCCAGGACGACCGCCACGCCACCCTTTTCAACATGGTCGGCTTCCAGACCAAACTCACCTGGCCGGAGCAGCAGCGCATATTTCGCACCATTCCGGGGCTGGCCAACGCCCGCTTCGCCCGCCTGGGCAGCATGCACCGAAATACGTTTCTCAACGCCCCGCGTTGTCTCGAGCGCGATCTCTCCTTCCGCAACCACCCGAACCTTTTTTTTGCCGGGCAGATCACCGGCGTGGAGGGCTACGTCGAATCGGCAGCCTGCGGCTTTCTCGCCGGCCTGTTTGCCGCCGCCCGCTCCCTTTCCCAAGCGCCGCCGACGCCCCCGCCGGCGACCACCGCGCTCGGGGCGCTTCTCGCCCACCTGAACGATTCCAGCCCAGACGGCTTTCAGCCGATGAACATCAACTACGGGCTCTTTCCGCCCCTCGATGAGCGCAAGCGAAAACGCGCCGACCGTCGCCTGGGACTGGCCGATAGAGCATTGCAGGCGCTGGCCGTCTGGCGCCCACTCATCGAGGCGCCCCCGACGGGAATGGACGATGTTTGCAATTAAGTTGTTTTCCCCGGTGAAAAAATCTCCTGTGCCGCAAATCGTCCTTGCTTCCGCCTCCCCCCGGCGGCGGGAGCTGCTTGCCTCGGTGGGTATCGACTTCGCCGTCGTCGCCAGTGAGATTCCCGAGGAACTTGGCCCCGGGGAAACGCCGAGCGAACACGTGCTGCGCCTCAGCCGGGAAAAGGCCATAGAGGTGGCCGGGCGCGCGGAAGTGCCGGGGCGCTGGTTTATCGGCAGCGACACCATCGTCCTGCGCGACGGCGATGTTCTCGGCAAGCCGCGCGACGCCGCCGAGGCCGCCGGCATGCTGCGCTCGCTGAGCGACCGGACGCATCGGGTGCTTTCCGGTTACGCCGTGCATGATCGCCGCAGCGGCGCCACCGAAGCCGACGTCATCGCCACTACGGTGCGCTTCCGCCGGTTGACAGAGGCGGAAATCGCGGGTTACATTGCCACCGGCGAGCCGCAGGACAAGGCCGGCGCCTATGCCATCCAGGGGATCGGCGCCTTCATGGTGCGCGGCATCGAGGGAAGCTACACCAACGTGGTGGGCCTGCCCCTGTGCGAGGTGGTGGAAACGCTGGAGCGGCTCGGCGCGGTGCGCCTGTTCCCCCGCCTGCCTTAACACCCGGTAGCGAATTCATGTCCATTCAGAGCAATCTGCAACAGATCAACGCGCGCATCGCCGCCGCCTGCGCCCGCAGCGGACGCGATCCGGCTGCGGTGCGCCTGCTCGCCGTGTCCAAAACCAAACCGGCGGCCTCAGTCGAGGCGGCGTTCGCCGCCGGTCAGCGGCTCTTCGGTGAAAACTACGTGCAGGAGTTTCTGGCCAAAACCGAGGAGGTCACCGCCCCGGTGGAGTGGCATTTTATCGGCGCCCTGCAGAGCAACAAGGTCAAATACCTGCCGGGAAAAGTGACGCTGATCCATTCGGTTGACCGCCTCGCCCTCGCCCGGGAGATTGATCGGCAGTGGGGCAAGGTCGGCCTGCACGCGGACATCCTCCTCGAAGTCAATCTGGGGGAGGAAAACTCCAAGGCGGGCGCCGACGAAGCAACCATTATTCCCCTGGTCCGGGAAATCGCCAAGCTGCCCCGATTGCGCCTGCGGGGCCTGATGGCGCTCCCCCCCTGGTTGGCGGATCCGGAGGCGGTGCGCCCCTATTTTCGCCGCCTGCGTGAACTGGCGCGGACGATCGACGCGCTGGCCCTGCCGGAGGTGAGCATGGCGGAGCTGTCGATGGGGATGAGCCACGATTTCGAGGTGGCCGTGGAAGAGGGGGCGACGTTGGTGCGGGTGGGAACGGCCGTTTTCGGCGAGCGGATTTACTGACGGCCGGCGCGCCGAATCTTAAATTTCTAATATTTCAGGAAGACGCATGGCGAGCAATTCGGCCCCGGCCCCGCGCCCCCTCTGGGCCACCCGGCTCGGCTTCATTCTGGCCGCCGCCGGCAGCGCCGTCGGCCTCGGCAACATCTGGAAATTTCCCTACATCACCGGCCATAACGGCGGCGGCGCCTTCGTTCTCGTCTATCTCGCCTGCATCGCCGTCGTCGGCCTGCCGATCATGATGGCCGAGCTGATGATCGGCCGGCACACCCGGCGCGACGCCGTCGGCGCCTTCGTCGGCCTGGCCGGCCGCCGCTCCCCCTGGCTCGCCGCCGGCTGGATCAGCCTCGCCGCCGCCTTTCTCATCCTCTCCTACTATTCCGTGGTCGCCGGCTGGACCTTCGACTATGTGCTGCGCGCCTGCATCGGCAGTTTTTCCGGCCAACCGGCGGCCACCATCGAGGGGATGTTCGACAGCCTCATCGACGACGGCCCGCGGCAACTGCTCTGGCATTTCATCTTTGTCGTCGTCTGCCTGGGCATCGTCATCGGCGGCGTGCAGAAAGGGATCGAACGCTGGAACAAAATCCTCATGCCGGTGCTGTTTGGTCTATTGGCGCTGCTCTTCGCCAACGGCATGCTGAGCCAGGGCGCCTGGGAGGGGATCCGCTTCATGTTCCGCCCCGACTTCCAGCAGCTTACCCCGGGCTCGGTTCTGGAGGCGATGGGCCACGCCTTTTTCACCCTCTCCCTGGGGATGGCGGCGATGATCACCTACGGCTCCTATCTGGATCGCCACGAGGATCTGCTGGCGGCCGGCTTGCGGGTGGTGATTCTCGACACGCTTATCGCGCTGATGGCCGGACTGGCGATTTTCTCCGTCGTTTTTTCCGTCGGCATGGCGCCCGCCGCCGGGCCGGGTCTGGTGTTCAAGACGATCCCCGTTGTTTTTTCGCAGCTCCCCGGCGGCTTCTTTCTGGCGATCCTGTTTTTCCTGCTCCTCGCCTTCGCCGCCCTGACCAGCGCCATCTCGCTGCTGGAGGCGCAGGTGGCCTATCTCATCGACGAGCGGGGCTGGGGCCGCCGCCGGGGCACCGTCTTTCTGGCCGGCCTGGCCTTCGTCGTCGGGATCCCCTCCGCCCTGTCCTACAACACCCTCGGCGATTGGCGCCTGATCGGCGACCGCACCTTCTTCGACTCCGTCGACCTGATCGCCTCCAACTACCTGCTGCCGGTCGGCGGCTTGCTTATTTCCATTTACGTCGGCTGGTTCTGGAGCGGCAGCGAGGAGAAGGAGGAACTGCTCGCCGGCGGTTCCGGCTGGGTTTTCCCGGCCTGGCATTTCGCCATTCGTTATATCTCGCCGACGGCGGTCGCCATTGTCCTCTTCTTCAAGGCCAGGGACACCGGACTGTTCGTCTGGCTCGGCTCTTTTTTCTGAACCCGCTTTCCGCTACGGCCCCCATGCCCTTCGACACTTGCCAGTTCGCCCTGGATCGCCTCGGCGATCGCCCGGAGCATGCCGTTCTTAGCGGCGGCCAACACCCCGATCCGCGCGCCGAGACCGCCTGGCGCCTGGCGCGACGCTTCCCGGCGGAGGTCCGGTGACGCCCCGTCTTTCGCAGCGGGAAATCGCCCTCTTCTTCTTTCCGCTGCTGCTTAACGTACAGTTGATGAGCATTTCCCATTCGGTGATCAACGCCGCCCTGGCGCGCCAGGCCGACTTCGTCACCGCCCTGGCCGCCTTCTCCGTCGCCATGGTCCTGCACCTGTTCATCGCCTCGCCTTCCTATCAGAACCACACCGTCACCATCGCCATGGTGCGCGGGCGAAAATCGTTGCACGGCACCGTTCTTTTCGTCCTGCTGGTGGCGGTTTACGTCTCCCTGACGCTGGCGCTGGTCGCCTTTACGCCGGCGGGGGAGTTCGTTCTCGGCAGGCTCCTCGGGGTGAGCGAGGAAATCGCAGACGAAGCCCGCCGGGTGCTGGGGATCTTCGTCCTGCTGCCATTTTTCACCGGCTTTCGCGGCCTTTTCCAGGGACTGGTTATCCAGGCGCGCCACACCGCCCTGGTTTCCATCGCCACCCTGGTGCGGGTCGGCGCCCTCGTCGGCTTTCTGCTGCTCGGCCGGCGCTGGTTCGACGGCGCGGTCCTCGGCGCCTTCGCCCTGGTCGCCTGCATCGCCGTGGAAACCTCTTTCATGGGTTTTTTCGCCCTGCGCTGCCGCGGGACGCACGCCGGCGGCGACGAGGAAAAAGGGGCGCTGGAGATTCTCCGCTTCGCCTTTCCCCTCGCCTGGTCCTCCTGTCTGCAGCAGACGGTGCCGCTGCTCATCAACGCCATCATCAGCCGGCTGCCCGACGGACCGCTGGCCCTCGCCTCCTTCGGCGTCATCCGCGGCTTCATCTTTCTGCTCGGCGGCCCGATGCGCAACCTGCAGCAGGCCTATCTGACCTTGGTGCGGCAAGACGCCGACTACCCGCCGCTGGTGCGCTTTGCCCGCTGGCTGGGCGGCGCCCTCGCTCTGCTCACCCTGCTCGCCGCCTACCCGCTGAACGCACCGATTCTCGGCGGGCTCATGGGGCTGGAGGCGCAGACCCGCGCCTACATCGCCTTCCCCTTGGCGCTGTGCGCCGTCTACCCCTATCTGTACGGCGCTTCCAACCTGCTGCGCGGCTGGTTCACCGGCGCGCACCGCACCAGCCAGCTCGGCCGCTCGGTGGTTTACAAGGTCCTTTTCCTGCTGGCGATCTGGGGAGTTCTCTCCCTGCTTCCTTGCGCCATCCCCGGCGTCGCCATCGCCATTTTCCTGCTGATTGCCGCCGAGTGCTGCGAGATGTATTATCTTCACCACCAGCGCCGCCGCCTCACCGCCTCCCTCGACGAGTTGGCCCCGCAAACGACGAAACGGTAAAAGGATCTGCGCATGGACAAAAAACACCCCTGCCCCGACTGCCGAATGTGCCAGTGGTGCTCGGACGATCGTTGCCGGCTGTGCCTGCGCTCCGGCGGCTGTAAAAAGAAGTTGTCGATGGCGGAACAGATCAAGCTGTTTGAGGATCTCAATGCGCCGGAGTGCCCGCTAAAAGAATCAAAGCCATGACCTAAAACAAAAATGGCCCCGTCCAGCTGCGGGGCCATTTTTGTTTTTGCGATTTCCTGGGCAAGGAACCTCGTCAGGTGCGCACCACCTCCACCAGATAGCCATCCGGATCGGCGACGAAGTAGAACTTCGCCGGGCTGCCGGGAAGGCCTTTGAGCGGTTTGGGGTCGAGGCCCAGCTCCTGGTGCCGCCGGTGCGAGCCTTCCAGATCGTCGACGCCGACCGCCAGGTGCGAGTAGCCGTTGCCGAGTGCGTACGGCTCCTTCTGGTCGTGATTCCAGGTCAGCTCCAGTTCGAAAGCGCCGCCCGGCGCCCGCAGGTAGGAGAGGGTGAATTTGTGCTCGGGGAAATCCTTGCGCCGGGCGATCTCGAAGCCGAAGGCCTGCTGGTAGAATTGTTCCGATTGTTCCAGGTTCATCACCCGGATGCAGCTGTGGATCATCTGATAGTTCATCGTCATCTCCCGGAAAGATTCTGGTCATTGGGCTATACAGGACGATCGGGATAAAAGCAGCGGCCTTCGAGCCTGTCCAGCCTGCGCATCGCCTGTTGCATGGTCCTCATTTTTTTTCAGCATATCTCGCCACGATCTCCTTCGCCACCGCAAACATGCCGATCCCCGTCGGGCAGGCCGTATCGCAGCGGCCGCAGGCGACGCAACCGAGCTGTCCCCAGCGAACGACGTCCGCCGCTAGCTTGTGGTGGATGCGCCGGCGGGTGCGCAGGGCTTCGCTGCCGAGGGGATTGTGGCCGCTGGCTTCGCGCATGAAGCCGTCGAGCTGGCAGGAATCCCACATCCGGCTGCGCTCGGTGCGCTCCGGCCAGCAGCGGTCCTCGACGCCGAAGCAGGTGCAGGTGGGGCAGACGAGATTGCAGGCGGTGCAGGCGATGCAGTAGTCGGCCATTTCGGTCCAGAACGCCTCCGGCACCCGGTCGGCCAGCAGGAGGTCCGAGGCCCGTTGCAACATCCGCCGGATTTCCGTCACCGGCGCCGTGCTGTCCGTTGCCGATCCCTCCGGAAAATTTTCCCGCTCTTCGCCGCGCATTCTTGCCGCGAGCGCCCGGCCGGTCTCGGTGTAGGCGGCCACCCCGTAGGCCCCATTGTCGACGATCAGTTCCAGATCGCAATTCCCGCCGGCCACCGGCAGACGGTTGCCTTCAGCGCCGCAGGACCCGGCGATGCCGACGATGGCCGCTGTTTGCCGCCGGTTGCCGTAAAGATCGTCGGGCAGGCCGGCGGCGAAAAAGCGATCGGTGAAGGCGAGCCCCGCCAGGTCGGCGGCGGTGAACCCGAGAACGAACAGCGGCTTGGCCGCCAGCGCCGGCGGCCGGATATCGCCAGCCGCTTCGGCGGTAAAAACCAGCCCCTGCTGCGGAAAGAACACCTCCACCGGCTTGCGCGGCAGCGGACCGATATCGAGGGGTCCCTCTGCCGGTCGGGCCAGCATCCGGGTGCCGTCGGGCAGGCGCACCGGCACGCGCACGTCGTAGTCGCCGGCGATGGCGGCGAGAAAAGCCTGCAGCTGCCGCACGGTGAGCACTTTCATGGCGCCCTCCGCAGGCGGGCGGCGCACACCTTGTACACGGGGATCATCGCCTCCGGGTCGAGGGCGTTGAGGGTCAGGGCGTTGGCCGCCCCTTCGGCGAAATGGAAGGGGACGAAGAGCAGGCCGGGAGCAACCTTTCCGGTCAGACGGGCCTGGGCGGCAATTTCCCCGCGGCGGGTGGCAATGACGACCGTCTGCCGATCGGCAATGCCCAGCGCGGCGGCGTCCTCGGGGTGCAGTTCGACGAAGGGGCCGCGCTCCTCGCGGTCGAGCAGATGGGTGCGCCGGGTCATGGTGCCGGTGTGCCAGTGAAAGTACGTGCGGCCGGTGGTCAGCAGGAAGGGATATTCGGCGTCGGGCTCTTCTGGCGGCGGCTGATACTCGACGGGGCGAAAACGCCCGCGCCCGCGGCTGAAGGCGCCGGCATGCAGGATCGGCGTGCCGGGATGCTGGCGAACCGGGCAGGGCCATTGCAGGCCGAGGATATCGATCCGGTCGTAGGCAACGCCGCCGTACAGCGGGGTGAGGGCGGCGATTTCCGCCATGATCCGCTCGGCATCGGGATAGCACATGCCGCCGTAGCCGGCCGTCTGCGCCAACGCACCGAGGATCTGCCAGTCGGCCCGCGCCATCCCCAGCGGCGCCACCGCCTGGCGCACCCGCTGCACACGCCGCTCGGTGGAGGTGAAGGTCCCATCCTTCTCGGCGTAGCAGGCGGCGGGCAGCACGACGTCGGCGAGGGCCGAGGTTTCCGTTGGAAAGATATCCTGCACGACGAGAAAATCGAGTTTTTCCAGGGCGCGGCGCACATGTCCCTGATCGGGATCGGAGAGCATCGGGTTTTCGCCGAGGATGAAAAAGGCCTTCACCCGCCCTTGCCCGGCGGCGTTCATGGCGGCGGTGGCGGTCAGCCCCGGCGCGTCCGGCAATTGCGGCGTCCCCCAGGCGGCGGCGAACTTCCCGCGCACCGCCGCGTCGGCGACCGGCTGATAGCCGGTAAACACGTTCGGCAGCGCCCCCATGTCGCAGCCGCCCTGCACATTGTTCTGCCCGCGCAGCGGATTGACGCCGGTCCCCGGCCGGCCGAAATTGCCGGTGAGCAGCGCCAGATCGGCAATGGCGCGCACGTTATCGACGCCGTGCGTGTGCTGGGTGATCCCCATGGCGTAGAAGATCATCGCCCGCTCGCCGCCGGCGAAAAGGCGGGCGGCGGCGGCGATCTCGTCGGCCGGCACGCCGGTGAGGACGGCGGCGCGCTCCGGAGTCCAGGCGGCGACAGCGGCGCGCAGGGCGGCGAAACCTTCGGTGCGGGCGGCGATGAAGGCGCGGTCCGCCAGCCCCTCGCGCAGGATGACGTGCATCATGGCGTTGAGCAGCGGGATGTCGGCGCCGTTGCGCTGGCGCAGATGGATATCGGCGAGACGGCCGAGACGGATGCGCCGGCTGTCGGCGACGATCAATCTGGCGCCGCGCGCTTTCGCCTCGATGATGCGCGCGCCGATGAGCGGATGCTGCTCGGTGGTGTTGGAGCCGATGACGAAAATGGTATCCGCCGCGTCGATGCAGGCGATGGAGTTGGTCATCGCCCCGGAGCCGAGGGTGTCGGCCAGGCCGACGACGGTGGAGGAATGGCAGAGACGGGCGCAGTGATCGACGTTGTTGGTGTGGAAGACGGCGCGCGCCAGCTTCATCAGCAGGTAATTTTCTTCGTTCGTCGCCTTCGCCGAAGAGAGGAACATCGCCGCGTCAACCCCGTGCGCCGCCTGGATGGCCCGCAGGCGGGCGACGATCAGCTGCAGCGCCTCCTCCCAGGAGGCCGCCCGCAGCTTGCCGTTGCGGCGGATCAGCGGCGTAGTCAGCCGGTCGGGATGCCGGACGAAGGCATGCGCGTTCCATCCCTTGACGCAGAGGCGGCCGCGGCTGGTCGGGTGCGTGGCGCTCGGCTCGACGCCGGCCAGCCGGCCGTCGTCATCGACGAGAAGATACAGGGCGCAGCCGGTGCCGCAATAGGGGCAGGTGGTCAGAACCTTTTTCACAGCGCCCCCGGCAGAGCGCTCACCTCGTTCAGCCAGAAGACCGGCCCGTCGGTGCAGCAGTAGAGGTGATCGATGGTGCAGTGGCCGCACTTGCCGACGCCGCAGCGCATCTGGCGCTCCAGGGAGACGGCGATGCGTTCTTCGCACAGCCCCTTTTTTTTCAGCTCCGCAATAACGAAGCGGTACATCGCCGGCGGCCCGACCACCGCCGCCACGGCATTTTCCGCATCGATTTCTAGGGGCGCGATCAGCCGGGTGACCAGGCCGACATCCCCCGGCCAGCACTCCGTCCCGGCGGCATGGTCAACGGTGGTCAAACAGGCGAAACCACCGGCCGCCGTCCACTGGCGCAGATCGTCCTTGAACAGCACGGCCTGTGGATTTTTCGCGCCGTAGAGCAGAATCACCCGGCCGAATTCCCCCGGCCGATCCTCCACGTACTGCACCAGGGAGCGCATCGGCGCCAGGCCGCAGCCGCCGGCAATGAGCAGCAGATCCCTGCCGCGCAGTTTCGCCAGCTCGAAGGGGCGGCCGAAGGGGCCGCGAATGCCGAGCGCGTCGCCGGGTCGCAGCTGGTGCATCGCTGCGGTCAACCGGCCGGCGCGGCGCACCCCCAGCTCGAAATAACCACCGCGGGTCGGCGAACTGGCGACCGAAATCGGCGCTTCGCCATGGCCGAGGATGGAGACCTGCACGAACTGCCCCGGCCGCTGGCCGAGATCGCCACCACCCGGCAGGACGAGACGGAAAAGCTTTTCGTCCGGCGTCAGGTCGCGCACGGCGACAATGCGACACCAGGTGGGAATATACAGTGGCCCGGGCGCCTTTATCCCGGCGGCAACAACGGTCAAGAAAAACCTCCGCTTGTTCGGCAGTAGCAATTACCCTAACATGGCAGCTTTTCGGGTTCAAGAACGCCTTCCAACCCGGTGGCGGGGGGGGCGATATGAATCTGGTATAATGGCAGATGGATTATTTAATGCCCGGACTCCAGATGTCTCTTACGAACCACAAATACCGTTTTCCCCTGCGCGAAGGCAACCGCTTTCATCTGCTGATCGAC
>Ga0172382_10000700_pt1 | contig 62700 bp, 44 predicted proteins | sample Leawel138RmetaG_FD_122245 | JGI IMG/M metagenome (GOLD analysis project Ga0172382, IMG submission 122245) | Leachate microbial communities from a municipal landfill in Southern Ontario, Canada - Leachate well 138R metaG | ecosystem: Engineered > Solid waste > Landfill > Unclassified | place...
AATTTCGTCCTGCTGCGCCTACCCCTGCTTCACCTACCAGGTGCAAGGCACGCGCGGCGGCCTCAAGGGCAGCATGACCCATATCGACTGGAAATACTACCGGCCCGAGGAAGCGCCGCCCCAGCAGCTGATCCGGACCCCGCTGGCCAAGCCGGACGGCACACCGGCCTATTGCGGCGAAACACTCATCTGGCATGAAAAATCCTGGGATGTCGCGGACGAGAACAAGGACCTGTTCCAAACCATCGCCACCACGTTCTACCGCCGCCTCTACCAAAGCCTGGCGGAAGGCGCGCCGCTGGCCATCACCCCGCAGCAAGTCCGGCGCCAGATCGCCGTTATCGAGGAATGCCACCGCCAGAATCCGCTCTCGAGGCTGAGCGACCAATAACCTGGACCGAAGGAGCCCCTATGCTTGCAGAACAGCCGGACAAAGTCCGGGCGCTTGCCGCCCTGTTGGCCGGTCCCGTCGCGATCCGCCCGGCCGACTGGCTGTTTGTGCTGGTCCTTTTGGTCTTGACCGCCGTTCTCCTGCTGGCCGTCCGGCTGCTCTGGCAGATGCAGCGGGAACTGACCCGGCTCGGCCGGCAGCTTGACCGCTGTCCGGAACCCGTCGAAGAACCGCCTGCCGCGGCTGTCGAGCAAACCCCTGAGCCCGAGCTGATGATTCCGGCCGACCTGCCGGAACCGGTTCGCGAGCCGGAACCGCCGCCGGAGCTTCAGACCAAGCCGGCCCAACCCGTTATCGACTGGGTTTATCCGCTGGAGATCGAAGAAAAACTGCTCGATGCCGTCCGCACCGGCCGGCATAGCCTGGCGCTCGAGCTGTTTGATCAGCTGGAAAACGCGCTTCATGCCAGCCCTGACGATGTCTTCCGTCAGGTTTTGCATAACGTCACGTTGAATATGCGCCAGCTGATGTACGATTTCAACGAAAGTGAACTGGACCCTTCGATCGCCGGCCCGGACCTGATCCAGCAGATCGACCAGGCCAGGCGCGTCGAGGCGGCCTCGCTGGTGCGCACGTTTGCCGACCGGCTCAGCGGCGCGTTTCATAAGCGCGCAAGCCAGAAGCAGTCGGATATCGTCGTTCAGGCCCAAACGTTTATCGAGGCCAATTACCGCTCGTCACTGACAGTCAACGCGATTGCCACGGCTTTGTTTATCAGCGCCCCTTACCTGTATCGCCTGATGCGCGAGGAAGTCGGCATTTCACCGGCCCATTATCTCAACAACCTGCGCATCCGCCATGCGACACGGCTGTTGCGGACATCCGATAAAAACGTAGCCCAGGTTGCTGGCGAGGCCGGGTTCGAGACCGAGCAGTGCTTTTTCCGCCAATTCAAAAAGCAGATGGACTGTACACCCAATCAGTATAGAAATCGTTACTCGATCGCGGATTATACACCGCAATTTGGCGACTAACCAAAACAATACTCGCTGTTTTGTATAGAATTCAAGAGAAATAGAACACAATAGACTATTATTTGCACAAGCCGGGCGATGTACACTAGGCATATGCCGGATACAAGCGGGCAACGAAGCGGTTCACCTGTTCGTTCCGGCCGGCAATGTCTTATGCCTGTAACGGCCGGAACAGTCTTTATTCTTCGAAGGAGCGCGTGATTCATGGCCAAAAAAATGTACAAAGAACCTGTGCGTCGCCGGCTAAAGCGGGAGATCGGGGCTATCAAGCGGGATCGGCTGCTTTATATCATGGTCATCCCCGGCGTTATCTTTTTCCTGCTTTTCCGCTATGTCCCCATGTACGGCATCACGATCGCCTTCCGCGACTATAACCTGTTCCGTGGTTTCAGCGACGCGCCGTTTATCGGGATGAAGATTTTCAACCGAATGTTCAACACCGTCGCCTTCAACCGGGCTTTTGTGAACACGATCATCATCAGCCTGTCCAAGCTGGCCTGGGGCTTCCCGGCGCCGATTATCCTGTCACTGATGCTCAACGAAGTCGGGCATATGAAGCTGAAAAAAGCCGTCCAGACGTCCCTGCTGCTGCCCCATTTCATGTCCTGGGTCGTGATCGGCGGCGTGCTCTATATGATTCTGTCCCCAAACTCAGGCATCATCCGCGATATCGCCGAGCTGTTCGGCAAGGGCGAGTCCGTGGTCAACGTGATGGGCGACAAGCGCTACTTCAGAACCTTCCTGGTCGTTTCGGAGATCTGGAAGGGTATGGGATATGGTACCATCGTCTACCTGGCGGCCATCGCCGGCATTGACCAGGAGCTGTACGAGGCGGCCCGCTGTGACGGCGCCAGCAAGCCGGCCCAGATCTGGCACGTGACACTGGCTTCGATCCGGCCGATGATCGTGCTGATGCTGATCCTGAGGGTCGGCCACATCCTCGGTGCCGGGTTCGAGCAGATCTTCGTCTTGTCCAATCCGCTGGTCGTCGAGGTCGCCGACATCGTCGACACGTATGTCTACCGGATCGGCGTCGAGCAAGCAAACTATTCATTGGGTACAGCGGCAGGGCTGTTCAAGTCCGTGATCGGCCTGATCATGGTTTTGGGCGCCAACTATGTCGCCAAGAAGATCGACGAAGATTCCGGCCTGATCTAGGAGGACGTGCAAGATGAAAAAAAGACCCGCAGAAACAACCAGCATGGTTATCAACTACGCCATCCTGGTCATCCTGGCCATCACGACGCTCTACCCGTTCTGGCACGTCCTGATGTACTCGGTCAGCGACTCGCGGGCGGCCATGAGCGGCGGTTTCTTTCTCTGGCCGCGCGACTTTTCGATCAAGGCCTATCAGCTGCTCTACCGCACCCGCATGATCATCACATCCTACGGCAACACCATACAACGTACCGTACTGGGCACGTTCCTGAACCTGGCGTTCTCCGCTTCGCTGGCCTACCCGCTCTCACTGAAGCGCTTCCGGCTGCGCGGCTTTCTGACCATGATGATCTTTTTCACCATGCTTTTTTCCGGCGGCATGATCCCCACGTTCCTGCTCGTGCGGGAACTCCGGCTGATCGACACGCCCTGGGCCCTGATCCTGCCGACCCTGGTCAGCCCGTTCAACATGTTCATCATGCGCAACTATTTCCAGAGCCTGCCCGCCAGCCTTGAAGAGTCGGCCAGCCTTGACGGCGCCAAGCCGCTGCGGATCCTGCTCAGCATCATCCTGCCCCTGTCGCTGCCGGTCATCGCTGCGCTCGGGCTCTTCTACGGTATCTTCCACTGGAACGCCTTCTTCGACGGCATCTTGTATATCAACGACCCGCAGAAGCAAGTCTTGCAGGTTTTCCTGCGCAACATCATCACCGTCACCGCCATCGGCAGTACCACCACCATCGAAGACCGCGCCCTGGGCGCCGGCCTGAGCGAAGAATCCATGAAAATGGCGGCCATCTCCGCCTCGATCGTCCCGATCATCATCGTCTACCCCTGGCTGCAAAAGCATTTCGTCAAGGGTGTCCTAATCGGTTCGATCAAAGGCTGACCGCACCACAACCATTATGTGACCCACCTGCGCAGCAGGAATAACAAAGGAGGAAAACACATGAACCAGAAGCTGTCCAAAATCCTAGCCCTGACCACGGCTCTACTGATCGTGTTCACGCTGGCCGCATGCCAGGGCGGCACAACCACCACAACCGGGTCGACAACCGGCGCGACGACCACCAAGGCAACCACAACCGCAGCCACAACGACAACAGCCCCGACCACGACTGCGCCCAGGGACCCGGTGACGATCACATCGCTTCACTCGGGAGTGACTGTCCCGGTCGAACAGCCGTCGATCGTGCTCAAAGTTCGCGAACTGACCAACATCAACTGGGAACCGATGCTGGTCGGCTCGGCTGACTACCAGACCAAACTTAATTCCCTGATCGCGGCCCGCGACCTGCCGGATTTCTTCTCGTTCGGCCTGGTCAACGGACTGGAGTACAAGGATAGCGGCATGTTGGTTGAACTGACCAGCCTGCTGGCCGACTACGCTCCGGACATCCTGGAAAACCGCGGCGAGTTCCTGGCCAGCGGTCTGAACACCGCCGACGAGATCTGGGGCATTCCCAAACCGCCAGGCTACCACAACGCTTTGGCCGTCCGGACGGACTGGCTGACGAATGTCGGCCTGGATATGCCGGAAACGCTGGATGAATTCTATGAAGTCTTAAAAGCATTCACGGAAAACGACCCCAATAAGAGCGGCAAGAAAGATACGCTCGGCCTGGCCGCCAACATCCTCTACCCGACGATGTGGCAGCCGGTGTTCGGCGCCTATGACATCGCCTACAAACTGCCGGTCATGGTCGACGGTGTCGTCACCAGCCACCTGCTCCATCCCGACTACCTCAAGGTGATCGAGTTCTTCCGCAAGCTCTACCAGGAAGGCCTGATGGAACCCGACTTCGCCAACATGCCGCAGATGTCGACCCTGGAAAAGCTTTGGAACGGAACTTATGGCGTGATGGGCTTCACCCCGGTCGGCACCACCAACAACTGGATGCCCGGCCGCTATGTCGAGAGCCCGCCGCCGACGTTCGGCTGGGCGGTCATCCGCGGACCGGAAGGCAAGGGCGGTTTCAACAAGTCCTATGCCACCGGCTACTACGGCTTGGCCTCGACCTGCGAAGAACCTGAGGAAGCTATCAAGCTGGCCAATTTCCTGGGCAGCAAGGAAGGCGACCAATTGCTCTATTTCGGCATCGAGGGCAAGCATTTCAAGTGGGTCAATGAAGCCGAAGGCAAGTATGAGTACCTGGCGCCCTACAACGATTCAGCTACCCAGCGCGCCGACGGCGGCTTCATCTTCTGGAGCCAGTTCAATCGCTGGAACGACAATGCGGAAATCCGCACGATGAACATACTCACCCGCGAAGGGTTGCAGCTGAGCATCGACAATCCGGTTTCCGACGCCTATATTTACCAGCGGCCGGCGATTTCCGCCGAACTGGGTTCGACGCTGGGCGATATCGAGAACGAAGCCCTGGCCAACCTGGTCGTCACCACGGGCAACGTCGAGGAAGAATACGCGGCTTATGTCCAGCGCTGGCTCAACGAGGGCGGCGAAATCTGGCAGCAGCAGGCAACCGAGATCTACAAGATGGAAAATCCGTAATCACAACCTGTCCTGAAAAGTGCGGGAGCCGGCTTCGGCCGGCTCCCGATCCCAAAGGAGTGTGCCTATATGCCTAGCCCGCTGATCCTGGCCGAACACGGCCAATCCCGTTACCAGATCGTCATCGCCGCCGACGCGCCGGCGCCCGAGCAGTTCGCCGCGCGCGAACTGGCCGGCTTTATCGGCCAAATCTGCGGCTGCACGCTCCCGATCGTGCCGGACAGCGCGCTGCCCGGACCCTGCGAGATCCTGATCGGCCGATGCAACCGACATCTGGTTCTGCAGTCTTTCTTCGAACTGCCCAAATCGCTGGAAGCCGAAGAATTCGTCATCCAGACCCGCCACTTGTGCCTGGCGATCGTCGGCGGACAGCCGCGTGGTGTCCTCTACGGTGTTTACACCTTGCTCGAGCAACTGGGCTGCCGCTGGTTCACCTCCACAGTCAGCCATATTCCCGCCAGACAGACCCTGGCCCTTCCGTCGTTGGATATCAGGCAAAAGCCTGCTTTCGAATACAGGGAACCTTACATGCGCGACGCGTTCAACGGCCTCTGGTGCGCGCGCAACAAAATGAACAGCAACAAGTCCGACCTGGCACCCGATCAGGGCGGCCGCATGAAATGGTATAATTTCCACCACTCCTTCTATCAGATCATCAACGAAAAAGACTATTACGACGAGCACCCCGAGTATTTTTCGCTGGTCGACGGCAAACGGCTGCGCGTGCGGTCACAGCTTTGCCTGACCAACCCCGATGTCGTGCGCATCGCGATCGATAAAGTGCGCCAGTGGATCCGGGACAATCCGGACTGCCGCGTCTTCTCGGTCGGCCAGAACGACTGGGCTAATTTCTGCACCTGCGACAGCTGCAAGGCTCTGGACGAACGCGAGGGCAGCCACGCCGGCACGATGCTCCACTTTGTCAACCAGATCGCCGAGGCGATCGAGCCCGACCACCCCGATGTGCTGATCCACACCTTTGCCTACCAGTACACGCGCCAGGCCCCCCGCACCATCCGGCCGCGGCCCAATGTCATCGTTCGGCTGTGCACAATCGAATGCTGCTTCAGCCACCCGCTGGAAAGCTGCAGTCACGACCGCCACGGGGACCATCCCGGCGAGAACCTTTTTATGCGCGATCTCAAGGCGTGGTCCAAGATTACGGACCGGCTCTATATCTGGGACTACATCACCAACTTTTCCCACTACCTGCAGCCGTTCCCCAACCTGCGCGTGCTTGAGGCCAATGTTCAGCTCTTTCATCGATATGGTGTCAAAGGCGTCCTGGAACAGGGCAATTTCTCGTACGGCGGCAAGGGTGAGATGAACGAGCTGCGTTCCTACATCCTGGCCAAGCTGCTCTGGAACCCGGATTACGGCGCCGAGCGCGCCATGGACGATTTCCTGACCGGGGTTTACGGCATGGCTGCCCAGCCGATCAAGGTCTGGCTGACGCGCTATCACGACGCGGCCGCCGATCACCACGCCCACATCAACGACCCGCCGGAATCGGCGTACTTCACGGATGAGCTGCTGCGGGAGGGCGAAGAGCTGTTCGACCGCGCCGAACAGCTCGCGGACGACGAAGCCGTTTTGGAGCGCGTCCGAATCGCCCGGCTCGGCCTGCGCTATGTCACGCTCTGCCGGATGGATCCGGCCGGACCGGACCGGGCCGAAAAGCTGCGCCAGCTGGCCGCCGACTGCAAGCGTTACGGTGTCACGGAAATCTGGGAACGAAAAGTGCTGGACACCAGTTTCGCGTTTCTCGAGCAGGGACAGCCAGAACGGCGCCGCGAAATCCCGCGCTGGGACTACTACATGTAAGGAGCCATCTATGCAAACCGCTGTTCATTTTGAAAACGGCGCCGCCTGGTTGACCATCGACCAGGACAAGCACCTGCCGGTCGCCTTCCGCTCGTTCTGGCCGCAGCCGGAAACCGTCGCCCAATTTTCCGCTCGCGATTTCTCGCTGTTCGGCGTTTTCCCGTCCGGCATCCTCTGTTCGCTGAAAGTCCCCTATTCCCAGTTCGGCGAAATTTGGACCGGCGAGGGCCAGTACAACTGGGCCAACCTCGATGCCCAGGTCGACCTGTTCATCAGCCAGGCGTCCAACGCCAGGATGGCCCTGATGGTCCACCTCGACACGCGCGACTGGTTCCTGGCCGAGAACCCCGGCTGCGCAGACTCGTTCAGCCGGTTGGTCCAGACGGCCGGCTGGCAAAAATGGCGCCTTTCAGCCGCCCGGATGGTCCAGGACGTGCTGTCCCACCTGGACACGCGTTACCCGGAGCGCTTCTGGGCCGTCTTTCTCTTCGCCGGCGGTACCTGCGAGTGGTTTTCCCGCTATCCGGCCGGCGGCCTGGAACCGAACGCGATCGCCGCTAAGACCTACCGCAACTGGGCCGGTCCCGATGCCGAAATCCCCAGCCACGCCGCGCTTTGCCACACGACCCACGGCGATCTGCGCGACCCGGCGGCAGATGCGGATGCGATCCGCTACTGGCGCTACCACAACGACGTGATCGCGGACACGATCTCCTGGTTTGCCCTCAAGGTCAAGGAAATGAGCCGCGGCTCGCGCCTGGTCGGCGTTTTCTATGGCTACATGATGGTTCTGGATAGCGCCCGCCTGGTTTCGAACGGCCACAACGCCTACAGCCAGATCCTGAACGACGAGAACATCGATGTCGTCTTCTCGCCGGCCGCTTACCAGCTGCGCCGGCTGGACAACACGAGTGGTTTCCAGCTGCCGGTCGACAGCCTGCGATTGCATAAAAAGCTCTATTTCCACGAAGTCGACAACACGACGCACCTGGTTAACGACAACCCTTTGGCCCAAGCTCTGCAGAAGACCCATCACAAGCCGATGGCCGACCTGGCTCAGACCGTCGCTTACTCACGGCGGGAAACCGCCCAGGCCCTGATGCACGGCCAGGGGTACTGGTGGTTTGACATGTTCGCCGGCTGGTACGACGAACCGGCCCTGATGGACGAGCTGGCCCGGATCCGCCGGGCGACCGAGTATCTCTGGAGCGGCGACATGCGCTCAGCCAGCGAGATCGCGGTCTTCATCGACGAGGAGAGCGGCTACTTCATCGGCTGCGGCAGCTGTCTGCACCAATCACTTGTTGTTGAACAAGCCGAACAGCTGTCCCGGATCGGCGCGCCCTGGGACTGCTTCGTGGCCAGCGACTTCTGCCATCCGGATTTACTGCAGACACCTTACCGCCTGTTTGTATTCCTGAATCTGGTCAAGCCGACCACGGCGATCCGGCGGCAGATCCAGGCGCTGCGCCGGCAGGGCAAGTCATTCCTGTTCGTTTACGCGCCGGGCTTTTTAGATGAAAACGGCCCGAACCTGCCCGCGATGCAGGCTCTGACCGGCTTTCCTTTCGTACACGTCAGCGGGCAGCCGGACGGACAGATCGCCACGACGCTCGGCGGTGCGCCCTGCGTCTACGGATTCCCCAAACCGGTCACCCCGCTGTTCACATTAGGTCTGTCCGCGGCGGCTGACCCGGCGATCGAGGTTCTGGGCCACTACAGCCAGGGCGGCGAGGCGGCTCTGGCCCTGCGCACCCGGCCTGATGGCATCGATGCCTGGAGCGGCGCCGGGCCGCTGCCGGCCCAGGTGCTGCGCCAGCTGGCCGTCCGGTCCGGCGTGCACATCTACGTGGATACCGGCGACCCGGTCTATGTCAATCGAGGACTGTTCGGCCTGTTCAGCCATAAGGGCGGCCAACGAACGCTCTCATTCCCGAGCGAGGTCGTCTTGCACGATGTCTATGACAACCGTATCCTAAAAAGCGAAGACGGACTCATCTGCCTGGACGCTCCGTCTGACACGATGCAGCTGTTCCAGGTAACATGTCTGGAGGACACGCCATGAACGCCAGCATCCGTTTTGAGAACGGCGCCGCCTGGATCGATCTGGACGGGCAGCATCACCTTCCGGTCGCCTACCGCTCGTTCCGGCCTCAGGCTGAAACAATCCGGCGCTTTTCCGCCCGCAACTTCGCCTTTTACGGCGTCTTCCCTTCCGGCATCCTCTGTTCGCTGAAGGTGCCCTACTCCCAGTTCGGCGAAGTCTGGACCGGCGAAGGCCGGTATAACTGGGATAACCTGCACGAACAGGTCGACCTGTTTACCAGCCAGGCACCCGAATCCCGCTTTGCCCTGATGGTCCACCTCGACACGCGCGACTGGTTCCTCGCCCAGAACCCGCAAGCCTCCGACTCCTTCAGCCATCTGGCCCAGATGGCCGGCTGGGCCAGATGGCGTCAGGCCGCGGCCCGCTTCCTGACGGATATGCTGGACGAACTGGCCGTGTACGCGCCCGGATGGGTCTTTGCTGTCTTCCTGTTTGCCGGCGCGACCTGCGAATGGTACACCCGCTACCCGGAAGGCCTGGAACCCAACCCGGTCGTCGCCGAGGTCTACCGCCAATGGAATGGGCCCGAGGCAAGCATCCCCGACCGGGAGTCGCTGCTCCGGACCCGCCGCGGCATCTTCCGCGACCCGGTTGCCGATGGCGACGCGCTGCGCTACTGGCGCTTCCACAGCGAGGTCGTGGCCGATGCGATCGGCTGGTTCGCCCGCCGGGTCAAGACACATACCCAAGGCGCGCTGTTGGTTGGCGTCTTCTACGGCTACCTGATGGAGCTGCCTAATCCCCGCATGATCACGGAAAGCCACAACGCATTCACCCAGGTGCTGAACGACCAGAATGTCGACATTCTCTTCGCGCCGGCCTCCTACACCTGGCGCACACTGGACAGCACCAGCGCCTTCCTGCTGCCGGTCGACAGCCTGCGCCTGCACAAAAAGCTCTATTTCCACGAAATAGACAACACGACGCATCTGGCCAACAACAACCCATATGCCCAAATGCTGCAGCGCCACGCTCACAAGCGGATGGCCGATGAAGCCCAGACAGTCGCCTATTCCAAGCGCGAGGCCGCCCTGGCCATGATGCACGGGCAGGGATACTGGTGGTTCGACATGTTCGGCGGCTGGTTTGACAGCGATTCCCTGATGGACCAGCTGGCCGCTGTCCGCGACGCAACCGCTCGTTTCTGGCAGGCGGACATGCGCTCCGCGAGCGAGGTCGCCGTCTTCGTCGACCAGCCGAGCAACGACCTGATCGCCATCGACAGCTGTGTCAACGAATGCCTGGTCAAGCGCCAGGCCGAGGCGCTGGGCCGGATGGGAGCCCCCTGGGACTGCTATGTGGCGGACGACCTCTGCCACCCGGAGCTGGACCAGGCCGGCTACAAGCTCTATATTTTCCTTAACCTGTTCAGGCCGTCGGACGCGATCTGTCGGCAGATCCAGGCACTTCGCCAAGCCGGAAAGAGCCTGCTGTTCCTGTACGCGCCCGGCTTTGTCACGCCGGACGGTTTTTCCGAGACGGCCATGCAAGCGCTGTCCGGTCTGCCGCTGACCGAGCTGGCAGACGGCGGCACGGGACAGATCCAGTCTGGCGATGCTGCCTATGGCTTCAGCGCGTCGGTCGCGCCCTTGTTCACGCTGGACACGGCGCAGGCGGACGGTTCGATCGAGGTGCTGGGCCGCTATACCGACTTGCAGCAGCCGGCCTTGCTGCTGAAGCAGCGCAAGGAGGGTTTTGATGCCTGGAGCGGCGCGGGACCGGTGCCCGGATGCCTGCTGCGCGATCTGGCCCGCCGGGCCGGTGTCTTCATCTATGCCGACACGGATGACCCTTTATATGTCAACCGGAGCCTTTTTGGGCTTTACGCGCACCGGGCCGGCGAACGCCTGATCCGCTTCCCAGCCGATGTGGTGCTGCAAAACGTCTATGCGGACGAGCCGGATCTGGTCAGCCGGGACCGAACCGTCCGATTGACCTGCTCGGATGATGAGATGAAGCTGTTTCTGGTCACCAGCAAACAATGAAGGGGATGGGGACATGAATGAAGGGCAATTCCACCTGATCGCGGTGGATGGCGGTGCCACCAAGACCGACCTGGTGCTGTTTAAGGATGATGGCACGGTTGTCAACCGGGTGATCGGCGGACCGTCCAATTCCAGCGAGATCGGCTTCGAACGCTCCACCCGGACCTTGCAGGCCTTGTTCGCCGACTTGCTGGCTCCGTTCGGCGCCGGCGCGCCGCCGATCCGGGCGATTCATCTGGGCATCGCCGGCGGCGGACTCACATCCAACCGGCCCCGCTACCGGTCGTTTCTGCGCAGCCTGTTTCCGACGGATTGCGCGATCAGCAACGGCAGCGACGCGATCAGCGCCCTGAACGCAGGATTGCGCCAGGGTGACGGCATGGTCCTGATCGCCGGCACCGGTTCAGTGGTCTTTGTCCGTTCAGCCGGCGAGATCCGCCAGGTCGGCGGCTGGGGACACCTGCTCAGTGATGAAGGCAGCGGCTACGATATAGGCCGTATGGGTCTGCGACGCGCCTTGCAGGATCTGGACGGCCGCCTGCCCGGCACCCGCCTGACCGCCATGCTGGAAAAGGAGATCGGTCAGCCGGTCGACAAAGCGATCCCCGAAATCTACAGTGGCGGCAAACGGTTCATCTCCGCCCTGGCGCCGGTGGTTTTCGCCGCGGCAGCACAAGGCGATGTCGCGGCGCTCGAGATCCTTGGCGAAAGCGCCCGCCAGCTTGTCCTCCTGCTTTTGGCCGGCAGCCGTTATTTATTCGCCCCGCCATTCCTGGTCGTCCTTTCCGGCGGTTTGTGGGGCGCTAACAACCGGCTGCTGGAAAAATTAGTCTTCAAACAGCTCGACGACCGCTTCGAGGCGATCCTCCCCAGCCTGCCGCCGGTCTACGGCAGCGCCGTCGAAGCAATGGCCAGCGCCGGTTTGCCGGTTGACGAAGGCTTTGAGCGGCGTTTCGGGGAGACGCTCGTCTGTCCGGTTCGTCCCGATGAGGACGCTGTTCCGGCCGCTCCCGGCAGCGTGCACATGCGATGAAAGCCAGGATTATCCAGCACCAGGGCTGCGCATGGATCGAGATCAACGGCCAGCTGTTCGAACCCGTTTCGTTCCGCTCGTTCCGGCCGGCACCAAAAACTGTCCGCCGGTTCGCCGTGGCTGGATTCACACTTTATGGCGTTTTTCCCAGCGGCATCCTCTGTTCACTCAAGGTGCCTTATTCCCAGTTCGGCGAAGTCTGGACCGGCGATAGGCAATACGACTGGTCCGCGCTCAAGACGCAGGCCGACCTGTTCCTGGAACAGGCCCCGGACAGCTACTGGTCGCTGATGGTGCAGCTGGACACGCGCGACTGGTTTTTGGATAACCATCCTGAACTGGCCGATTCTTTCCAGCAGCTGGTACAGGCCGTCGCCAGTCCGGTCTGGCGCCAGGCGGCCGCGGCAATGGTCTGTGACCTGCTTGACTTCCTGGACGAGCAGTTCCCGAATAAAGTCTTCGGTGTCTACCTGATGGCCGGCGGAACAACCGAATGGTACACCCGAGACATTCCAGCGGCGCTTCGGCCCTGTCCGGCCCAAACCGACGCCTACCGCGCCTGGAGCGGCGACCCGCTGGCGGAAATACCGCCTCCGGAGGTTTTGCACCAGACACACGACGGCGTCCTGCGCGACCCGGCGCACAGCCGGCAAGCCCTGGACTACTGGCGGTTTTATAACGAAGCGGTTTCCGACGCCATTTGCTGGTTTGCCCGGCAGATCAAGGAACACACCGGCAGCACGCGGCTGGTCGGCGCCTTTTACGGCTATATCACCGGCATGGATCTGCCGCACGTGGTCTTATCCAACTACAACGACCTGCTGCGCGTGCTGGAAGACATAAATATCGACGCCCTGTTCTGCCCGGCCTCCTACCGGTTCCGAAAATTGGCCAGCACCAGCGGATTGCGCGTCCCGCTGGACAGCTTCTCCCTGCGCGGCAAGCTCTATTTTCACGAAGTCGACAACACGACCTGGCGCGTCAACGACAACCCGCTGGCCCAGGCACTGCAGAAGAGCCATACCCGTCTCAAAGACCGGAACGAGACCGAAAACTACTTCAAGCGCGAGGTCGCGCAGGTTCTGGCCAAGGGTCAGGGCTACTGGTGGTTTGACATGTTCGGCGGCTGGTACGACGATCCCGCCCTGATGGAGACGATCCGCCAGTTGCGGCTGCTGACCGGGTCGCTGTGGTGGCGCGGGATGGAGATGGCGGCGGAAGTTGGCTTTTTCATCGACATGCCCTCCAATTACCTGCTGGGAACCCAATCCGGTTATGACATGGCGGAATACCAGACCGAGCAGCTGAACCGCATGGGCCTGCCCTGGGACTGTTACCTGACAGAGGACTTGCTGCTGGACACGTTCCCTCGCGAGCGGATCCGGCTTTACATTTTCGCCAACCTGTTCCAGCCGGACGCCCGGGTGCTATCTGCGGTCCAGGCCCTGCGCGAGGCCGGCAAGTCTGTCCTGTTCCTGCACGCACCGGGCTATGTAGCTGACACAGGCTTTTCGCTGGAGAGCATGACCGACTTGACCGGGTTCCACTTCCGGCGGGATGACGCCGGCAGCGGTCAGATCAACGTCGCACCGGGTCCCTGGCTCGATGGCACGGTCCCGGTCACATTCGGCTTTTGCCGGCCTTGCCCGCCCCTTTTCACCGTTACGGACCCGGATGTCACGGTGGTCGGATGGGACAGCGCGAGCCAGCTGCCGGCGCTGGTCGTCCGCCGGCACGAACATGGCCTGAGCGCTTTTAGCTCGGTCGGCCGCCTGCCGGCCGACTTGCTGCGCGCGCTGGCACGCCAGGCGGGTGTCTTCGTCTACAGCGACTGTTCTGACCCGCTCTACCTCAATCGCCAGATGGTCGCCCTTTACGCGCACAAGGCCGGAGTCCGGCGCCTGCGCTGGCCGTTTCCTGCCCGTTTGGAAGATGCGTTTAATAACGAGAACCTGGAGATCGGTCCCGATGGCACCGAAATTGCCTTTTCTGACCAGGAAACCCGGATTTTCACCGTAACCCGGGCCGCCAATGGTATGATGAGAAAAAGGCTAAAAGAAGGTGTGCCCCATGAGTCTTGACCTGATCCTTGCCGCTGACGGCGACGCAGACCGCAGCGAAACCATCCTGCTGACCCCGGACGGTACGGTGCTTGATCGTGCCGACGGCGGGCCGGCCAACCCGAGCGACATCGGGACGGAACGCGCCGTTTCCAACCTGCATACCATGTTCGACAAGGTCCTGGCGCCATACGGCGGCTTGTCGGCGGTGCTCCAGTCGGTCTATGTCGGCTTTGCCGGAGGCTGGGTCGGCGACAACCAGAAGCGCTATTACAACATCCTGCGCGGCCTGCTGCCGGGCGCGCGCAGTCTGGACAACAGCAGCGACGCGATCAACGCCCTGACCTCGGGCATCGGGCAGGAGGACGGCATCTCCTTGATCGCCGGCATGGGTTCGATCGCCCTGGTCCGCTGCTGCGGCACGATCAACCAGGTCGGCGGCTGGGGTTACTTGATCGGCGACGAGGGCAGCTCTTTCGAACTGGGCCGGATGGGTCTGCGCGAGGCTTTGATGGCGATCGACGGGCGCGGCGAAATGACCCGGCTCGTCTCTTTGCTCGCCTGGCAGATCGGCAAGCCGATCGTCCAGGCGGTCCCGGACATCTACAGCGGCGGCAAGCGATACATCGCCCGGTTGGCCCCGCTGGTCATCCAGGCCGCTCAGGACGGCGACGCCGTCGCGGCTCGCCTGGTCGAGACCAGCACGCGCCATCTGGCCCAGATGCTCCAAACCGGCAGCCGCTACCTCAACGAAACGCCCTACCGGGTCGTGATCACGGGGAGCTTGTGGGATATCGACGGCAAGATGCAATCGATCGTCCAGGACCACCTCGACGAGCGCTTCATCCTGATCCGTCCCGACTTGCCGCCGATCTACGGCGCCGCGCTCGAGGCCATGTATTTGCTCGGCGGCGAACCAGATACGGCCTTCAAGCAACGCTTTGCGGAAACATACAGGAGGTTTCAGCCCCATGGAAGCAAACAGACCAGCACCTGAAAAACTGGCCCTGCTACATACTGAGCAGGTCAATCCCCTGACATCTGACTTGGACCGCCTCGATACCTTGGGCATGGTCCGGCGCATGAACAGTCTGGACTGCGAGGTGCCGCTGCGCGTCGGCGACGAGGCGGGGATGATCGCCCGGGCGATCGACCTGGTGGTCAGCCGCTTCCGCCTGGGCGGCCGCCTGGTCTATACGGGCGCCGGCACCAGCGGGCGGCTCGGCTTCATGGACGCCGCCGAGTGCCCGCCCACCTTCGGGGTTCCCCCGGACCAGGTCACCTGCGTTATGGCCGGCGGCCGCGAAGCCGTGTTTAAGGCAAAAGAACTGACGGAAGACGACGCAGACCAGGCAGCCAAGGATCTGGAAACGTTCGGCCTGCGCCCGGAAGATGTCGTGATGGCGATCGCCTCCAGCGGCCGCACGCCCTATTGCATCGGGGCTCTGCGGTACGCCGCGTCAATCGGGGCCGCCACCATTTCCTTGTCTTGCAACAAGAACGCCAGGCTGAGTCCATATGCCGAAGTCGCCATCGAGGTCGATTCCGGCGCGGAGGCGATCATGGGCTCGACACGGCTCAAGGCCGGCACGGCGCAAAAGCTGGTCCTGAATATGGTCTCGACCTTGTCGATGGTCCAGATGGGCTATGTCTACAAGAACCTGATGGTCAACGTGCGCGGCTTCAACAGCAAGCTCCAGGACAGGATGCGGCGCATCTTTGCCGAAGCGACCGGCAATCCGGATCAGGAACGGGCAAGACACCTGCTCGCGCTGACTGACGGCTCGCTCAAGCTGGCCATCACGATGGAACTTTCCGGCGCGACGCTGAATGAAGCCCGCCAGGCATTGGACAAGCACGAAGGGTTTGTGCGCCAGGCCCTGGACGATCTGACAAGGGGGCAATAACCATGACAACCAGAACATTTAACTTGAAGAGCGCTGGCTGCACCGTTTCAGGGCAGCTGAACCCGGACGAACAGCAACTGGCGCTGAGCGTCACCTACCCGGATGGCTCGCACCTGGCAGCCACCTTGCGGGACGGCTGCCAGAATCCCGGCAAACAGGGCCGGAGCAGCCTGCATGTTCCTTCAGGACAATGGCCGTTCTTTTCGGCAAAAACCGTCATTGAGTACCTGGAGCCGGGCGACGGGCAACTGGCCGTTCTTCTGCGAACGCCTTTAGGCGAAGCAGCCACGTGCGTCTACCGGCTGGACTTCTTGGAGGAAGAACAAGCGGTTCTGGTCCGTACCTGGTTTGAAGGCGGCCTGCCGTTTATTGTCCAGCAGCTGCGCTGGCTGGATTTCCAGATCACCGCAACCGATCTGGATCAATACAGAGCCGGTCTGCCCGCCTGGCAGGGAACGGTCGGCGCCATGCCCGAGCCGCTGTCCTTCGCGGATTTTGTCGCCCTCAAAAACGACGGCAACGCTTTCGCACTCTGTAACAGCGGCCGCGTGCTGCTGGCGCCGGGCCAGGGACAGCCTCGGCTGGCCGCCTTTGCCGACCTGCTCCAATACCAGGACGATCTGCTCCGATTCTCGCCAAACGAGCCGCTTTCCGCCTGGATCTGCCTGGCGCCCTGGGCGGGGACCGACGCGTTTTTGAAACAGCGCGACCGGCTGGCGGAACGCTATTTCAGTTTGCTGCCACCTCAGGCGTCTGCCGAAACGGGCGGCCGCGCGGTCGACATCCAGGCCGGCGAACTCAAAGTCCGGCTTGAATGGCGCGACCATGGCCTGCTTCTGGCTTCGATCGGGGGCGCACTGCCGGTTTATGAGCAGGGATCTCCCCAGGCGCTGGTCACGCTGCAGGTTTTGGATCTGAAGACGGCTCAGGTAAGTCAGCTGACGTCGGCGCAAGGCTGGCAATCCGTGACGGTCACGCACCAGCCGGACCGCTGGGTCTTTTCCCTGGTCCGGCCCCTGATCGACAACCGGCCGGCCGACCATTTCACGTTGCAGCTGACGGCCCTGGCGCGGCCGGAACATAACCGGGTCGAATGGACAGTCGACGTGCTCAACCAGAACCCCGGCTTGAGCGTCCTGTCCTGTGATTTTCCGCTTCTGGCCTTCCGCCAGGGTGACTGGGACCTGTTCCTGCCCAAAACCTCCGGCGTGTTGCTGCGCGACGCGGCCCGCCATGGCAGCCACCTGGCCGCCATCTATCCGGCTTACACCTTGTCCATGCCCTGGTATGCCATCTGGCAGCCGGGACGGTCCGGCCTGAACGGCTTCTACTGCGGTGCGCACGACCCGGACGGCTGCCGTAAAGACCTGTCCAGCACGACGCTGGCGGGCAGCGCGTCCGGCCGCATCCGCATCACCTGCCCGGGCGAAGGCATCGGGCACGGCGCCAACAGCTTCAGCCTGCCGGGCCAGCTCGTCTGGCAGCTGTTCGGCGGCGACTGGTACGACGCTGCCTTGCTGTACCGGGCATTTGTCCACGGCCAGGCCGACTGGCTGCCCGACCCGGCGCTGCAGGGCCGTCCGGATTCGCCGGACTGGTTCCGGGACCTGCCGTTCTGGATCATGGACTGGCTGCCCAACGGCAACCCCGACAAGGAGCCGATTCCGGTCAGCATCCGACCGGAAACCCCGCCGGGGCCGCGCGACTGGATCGACTTGGCCATCCAGCTGCAAAAGGCGCTTGGGGTTCCGATCGGGTACCATGTCTATAACTGGCACCATATCCCCTTCAACAACGACTTCCCGCATTATTTCCCGGTCGAACCCGGCTTTGCCGACGGGGTCAAGGAGCTGCAGGCCAACGATGTCCAGGTCATGCCCTACATCAACGGCCGCCTGTGGGACACACTGGACAAACGCGATCAGGATTTCCGTTTTTCGAACGAGGCGCTGCCGCACGCCGCCAAGCACCTCGACGGGTCGGTCATGACCGAGAGCTACGCCTCGCATGAGCCGGACGGCCGCTTGTGCCAGCTGTCCGTGATGTGCCCTTCGACCTGGTTCTGGACGCGCGAGCTCCAGTCGATTACGGATCGTCTGTTCGAGGAGATCGGGGTCAAGGCGGTCTACATCGACCAAGTCGCCGCGGCGGCCCAGGCGCTCTGCTGCGATCCCAACCATAACCACCTGCCGGGCGGCGGCAGCTGGTGGAACCGCTCCTACCAGGCCCTGATGCGTGAGCTCAACCGCACCAAGCCGGCCGACCGCGCCTTCACGACCGAATGCAACGCCGAGCCGCATGCCGGTTCGTTTGACGGCTTCTTGACCTGGCAGTGGATCGAGCCCGAACAGGTGCCCGCTTTCCCGCTGATCTATGCCGGCCGTGTGGCGATGCTGGGGCGCAACATCAACGGCTACAAGAAAAAAGACATGCCCTACTGCAGGTTCCACATCGCCGAGCAGGTGCTGTTCGGCCAGCAGATCGGCTGGATCAACGCGGATGTCGTCAACGACCCGCAAAAATTCCCGTTCCTCAGAAAAATGGTTCAGCTGCGCTGGCAGTACCGCGAGTTGTTCAACCGCGGCCTGCCGCAGCGACCGCCCCTGGTCGCGAGTGATATCCCCGACACGCCTTCCTTCGCCGGCATGGGCCGGCCGCCGGCCTGGCAGGTCTTCGCCATGCCGCCGGTGCGCGCTGGCTTGTGGCTGGACAGCCAGAACGGCAAGCAGGTCCTGTTCGTGATCAACACCGCAGACCAGGAGACCGGCTGCACGGTCGAGCTGCCCCGGATTCCGGCGAACGGCCGCTGGATCCATCGGGAGACAGCCGGCGAACCGGTTCTGACCGAAACGGACGATAGCTCACGCCTGGAAGCACGGCTCGAAGCAGAAGGCATGATCGTCATCGAGTGGGACGCCTGAAGAGGCCAGAACACCAGCTCTTTAAGTTCAATGCCGCGCAGGGAATCCTGCGCGGCATTTTTTATGCGTATTGTATCTTGTTCTGATGGGTAGCCTCTGGTAAGCGACACCAACTTTATGATTTGGCTCGATTTTACTTTATGATTTGGCGCGTTTTCATTTTATGTTTTGGCGCGTCGCCTCAGTTTCCTGAGCGAATCCGCTTGCGTGCGGTGATCAGGCGGGTCTTGTCGATGTGGCGCTTGGCGACATCGTAGTCCTGGCTGACCACGGCGGTGTAGAGCATGTCGATGATGCTCAGCTGGCCGATCCTCGAGCCCATGGTCGCGCTGCGGATCAGGGTTTCGGACGCCGAGGAGCAGAGACGGATGGCCGCCCGGTCGCTGAGCGGGTTGCGGCCGTAGCGCGTGATGCTTACGATCGTGGCGCCGGTCTCGGCGATGATATCCGCCGTCTCCAGGATGTCCTTGGTCTCGCCGGTGTAGGAGATCAGGACAGCGACATCCTCAGGGGTCAGGGTCGTCGCGGCCAGCACCTGCAGGTGCGGGTCTGAACTGGCGACTGAGATCTTGTTGATGCGCAAAAACTTGTTGTGGGCGTCGAGTGCGACCGTGCCCGACGTGCCCACGCCGTAGAAATCGACCCGGCGTGCCTGGCTGACCGCCCGGACCGCTTTTTCCAGCTCCGTTTCATCGAGCACGGCCATCGTGTTCTCGATCGCCTTGACGGAGTTCAGGCTGACGCTGCGGATGATGTTGCGGATCGAGTCTCCCGGACGCACATCCGTGTAGGTGATGTTGTCCTGCTGGTTGAGCGCCAGGTCCATCGACAGGACGCGGCAGAGCTCTTTGTAACCCGAATAGCCTAATGTCTTGCACAGCCGGATGACCGAGGACACACTAACGTTGCAGGCCGATGCCAATTCATCAATTGACATGTGCACGACATCCGCGGGGTAGTCCAGGATATAAGCGGCAATCTGCTGCTCTTTATTGGTCAATGACCCCATCATTTCCTGGATTCTCAGCATACAACCGGCCATCGCGAACCCTTCTTCCCTTTGTAGATTACTTCTTGCGGTCTAGACCGCTTGCCAGCAGGCCCTGGCCACGCCGACCAGAGGCGCGTCGTCGATGTCCCGGGCCTGTTCGATGATCACCAGGTGCTCCAGGTCTTCCAGCCCGGACTTCAATTCAGGCAGGAACAGGTCGGCGGATTTGGCGATCTGACCGCCCAGCAGCAGAACCTCGAAGCGTGTATCCCGCAGGATGTCGTGCAGGATTTCGGCCAGAAACAGGCCGGTGTCGCGAAAGACGCGCAGGGCCGGCCGGTCGCCTTGGCGGGCCAGTTCCGCGATCTCGCGGACTTCCGGGCCGGACGAGCCGTTAAAGGCCTCCGGGCGCAGCTGGCGAAAGCGCCCGGTAATCCCCCGCCGCGACACATAGTCCTCCGCTGTTCCGTCACGGTACGGCCGGGCGTAGATGCTGATGCCCGGACCGCCTTGCGGGTTCTTGAACACCTGGCCGTCCAGCAACGTGGCAAAACCAAGTCCCGTGCCGATGATCACGGCGCCGATGCGTCGATAACCTTCGTAGGGTCCCTGCCAGACGGCGCCCAGCATGAAGGCGGTCGAGTCATGGACGAAGCGGACCGGAACCGGTCCGGCGCCCGCCTCAAACCAGGGGCGCATCGGCACTTTGTAGATTGACTGGTACTTGTGCGTCATCAGGCAAAGGCCCTGTTCATAATCGAAAGGGCCTGGAATCGATACCCCGATCCCGGCCAGGGTCAGTCTGCGGGCGCGGGCTTCTTCCAGGCCGCGCCGGGCCAATTGGATATAGGTCTCTTCGACCGATGCCCGGTCGCCGGCCGAATCCACGGGAAGCCGGTAGGCGCTGCCCGCAATCAGGCAGCCCTGCCGGTCGACCAGCGCAGCCTTGAGCACCGTGCCGCCGGCGTCAACGGCCAGGATCGCGGACAATTCAACCGCGGATGGCTGTGTCATGTTCATAGCCTTCCTTGAGCATGGTCTTGTGCATGACCACGCTGCCGACCCCCTTGTTGATGATTTCATACGGGCCGAACGAGGCCGGCACGACCACGATGTCCAAATAGCGCTGTTCAAAGAAACGGCTGGGATCCTTAAGCGAACGGACCAGCACCTTTTCACCGTCGACCAGGGCCAGGACATGGAATCGGTCGCCTGTGTCGTCCTCGATCCGCTGTTCGAATACCAGATTGCGCAAACTGAAGTAGAGCAGGTCGTGCTCACCGACGATGATCTCGCGCCAGGTGTCGCCCTCTCGGATGGTGCGCGGCGCCTGGACCAGGTTTTTATCGACCCAGGCGGCCTTGAAGTCGCGGCGCAGCACTTTGTCACCGTGATAGGTGTGGATCGGGCGCAGTTTGCCTTCCAGATCCTTGCGCATGTAGTCGTACATCTTGTAGGTATACGAGCCGATCGTCAGGCTGCCGATCTCCAGGATCACCTGGTTGCGGCCGGACGAATGGATCGTGCCGGCCGGCAGCATGAACTGCATGCCGGGCTTCGACGGCAGCGAATGGACATAGCGGTCGTGGTCCAGCGCTTCGCCGTGCTCGTCGGCCCGTCGGGCTTTCTCGATGAACTCCTCCGGGTCGGCGTCGTCCCGGAAGCCGATATAGGTCTTGGCGCCCTGGCCGGTGACAACAACATAATAGCTTTCGTCCTGGCGGCCCAGTTCGTTGTAGTTCTGCGTGACATAATCCGCGGGCGGATGGACCTGGATCGACATGTTGCCCGAGCTGTGGAAGGTGTCGTCGTAGTTGAAGCGGATCGGGAAATAGCCGCCGAAGGTTTCGACAACCTGCGGACCGAGCAGTTCAGGCCCGACCGTCTGGATAAAGCAGTAGAAGGGGAACTCGAACTGGCGTCCGTTGGTGTCGGCCACGATCGAGACCTCCATCGGGATCAGGTCGAAAACCCAGGCGCAGTTTTTCATCTCCTCAGGCAGGTTGCGCAGATGCTTGACGTAGAAGCCGCCCCAGACACCCTCGAGGTAGACCGGACGGCAGCGCAGCGGGTAGGTGACCATGACGGCGAATAATTGCTTCAGGACCGTAAGGGAGATCAGCTGCATACGCTCCGCATCGTCCCCGGTCAGGTAATAGTCGATCTGGCTGTTGCGGATCAGCTGGCCGCGCAGGGCGGCGGTTACTTCGAAATCGACATAATAGGCCCGGCGCAGCATTGCGCTGATCTTGTCGAAGCGCTGCCGGCCCAGGTTGTTACAGGCGCCGCTGCGGTAGTTGAGCACGGTCCGCTTCTGGGTAACATCGACAAAAAGCCTCAAGTCGAACAGCGGGCGCAGCATGTCGCTCAGGGTGCCTTGGCCATAGACCAGTGTCAGGCCTGTGCCGGCGGCAGAGAATTGTTTGAGCTGATCGGCCAGCGTCGACACCTTGCTGCTGTCCAGCAGGCCGTCAAATCCTTCGTGGTAGAGCGAGCCGAAGAGCAGGACCGGATCCATATCCCGATCTTCCGGCAGGTAAGGTTTCAGCTTCTCGTCGAGCACATCTTCATCCAGGTAGAGCGGCTCAGTTGCCGCCAGCCGGACGGGGATGCCGCGAGCCTCACAGGCCAGGGCGATCGCACCGGCCAGTTTGTCCAGCGGCGCGCTCATATATCCGTCAATACCCAGGAGGCAGGCCTTTTGCCCGACCAGCTTGTCGGCCACACGGGCTGCAATGGCCAGGGCTGACGCGTCTGTATTTGCCGTGATCTGGTCGGTCAGCTGCCGGTCGACCGTGATGCGGTTGACGGCGGATGGATCGTCGTACGGAAAAGGAGTAAACATGAAACTCATAAAGGTGCCCCCGCTCTATGCTGCGCCAGCGATCTGCCGCCGCTTCTCGTGTCATTGTCGATGTTTTCAGTATAGTGGATGAAATGGGCTTCCGTCAACAATTAACTGTCAAAACAATTTTGTATTGCGCATATTAATTGTCAGCATTATTATTTTTTGTCAGTCATAAGGCCAAACGATATCGCTGCTCGACTCATGATTACCGTTTATCTTCACAATTTACCGCATCGATACGGGAAGATTTGAAAATCGATGAGCACATTTCTTGTCAAATGAAAATTATCTCTTGAAATGTTTTTGCCTATGCCGTATAGTAAGAGTGTCCATTTTTCGAGGCACGATTCCAGGTTTCGCGTTAAGGAGCGTTCGCTGATGAAAAGACCATCGCCCACCCTGCTGGCCAGAAAGACCTCCACGGATCGCCTGATCGGGCTTTACCGCTACATGCGTAAGGATTATATGCTTTATCTGATGATCCTGCCTGGCATCGCGTACATCCTGATCTTCAAGTATTGGCCGATGTACGGCATCTCGATCGCGTTTCGCGACTTCAGCATCTTTAAAGGTTATGCCGACGCGCCCTGGGTTGGGCTGCGCAACTTTGTCAATCTCTTTGGCAAAGCAGGCTTTATCCGTGCCCTGAAAAACAACATCATCATCTCCTTGCTCAAGCTGATCATGGGCTTCCCCACCCCGATCATCCTCTCGCTGATGATCAACGAGCTATCCAACTTAAAATACAAGAAGTTGATTCAGACCTCCGTCATCCTGCCCAACTTCGTCTCCTGGGTTGTCATCAACGGCCTGCTGTACGCGATCTTCTCGCCGAGCAGCGGCGCGATCCAGGGCTTGCTGGCCGCCTTCGGCTATGACGGCAAGTTCCCCAACCTGTTAACCGACAAGAGCAATTTCCGCATGGTGATCGTCCTGTCCCACATCTGGAAGGGCGCCGGCATGGGCACCATCGTCTACCTGGCCGCCATCGCCGGCATCGACCGCGAGCAATACGAGGCGGCGGCTATCGACGGTGCCGGCCGCCTGTCGCAGATGTGGCACATCACGCTGGCTTCGCTGCGTTCGACGATCGTCATTTTGTTGATTTTCCGTGTCGGCGAGATGATGTACGCCGGCTTCGACCAGATCTTCGCCATCTCCAACCCCCTGGTCATCTCGGTCGCCGACATCATCGACACCTATGTCTACACGATCGGCCTCGAGCAGCGTAACTTCATGCTGGCCACCGCGGCTGGATTATTCCAGTCCTTTATCGGCCTCATGCTGGTGCTGATCACCAACGCCATTGCCAACCGCATCGAGCCGGACAGCAGCCTGATGAATTTTGCCAAGAGAAAGTGAATCGGCCGAAGCCCAGCGGATGCCTTGTCGCAAGGGAGGACACGCATGAACAAAAAAACCGCACCTGAAATCTTCGGATTGTCGCTGAACGCCATTTTGCTGTTTATCTTCGCGTTCTCGACGACATACCCGTTCTGGCATGTGATCATGTATTCGATCAGCGACTCGCGCGCGGCCATGAGCGGCGGCTTGTTCTTCATCCCGCGCGATCCGACGCTGCTGGCCTACCGGATGCTGTTCAAGACCAAGCTGATCTTCATCGTCTACCGCAACACGATTATCCGCACGGTCGTCGGCACAGGACTTAGCGTCCTGCTCAGTTCGCTGACCGCCTACCCCCTGTCCCTGGCCCGTTTCAAAGGCCGCAGTTTTTTCTCCCTGATGATCTTTTTCACGATGCTCTTCTCCGGCGGCATGATCCCGACCTACCTGGTTGTCAAGACGCTGGGGCTGCTGGACTCGCTCTGGGCGCTGATCCTGCCGGGCGCGATGAGCGCCTACAACATGTTCATCCTGCGCAACTTTTTTCAGTCGATCCCCAACTCGCTTGAGGAGTCGGCGCTGCTCGACGGCGCCAACCCGCTCCAGGTGCTGTTTCAGATCATCCTGCCCCTGTCCGCGCCGGCCCTTGCGGCCATCGCCATGTTCTACGGCGTGGGCAACTGGAACTCCTACCTCGACGGCGTTCTGTACATCAACGACGCCAACAAGCAGATCCTCCAGGTCTACCTGCGCACCATGCTCGGCACAGCCGGCGCCAAGGGTGTGCTGGGCGATATCAGCGGCAACCTCACAGATGCAAGCAGCCTGACCGAGGAGACGATGAAAATGGTCACCATCACCGTCTCGGTCATACCCGTCCTCATTGTCTACCCGTTCCTGCAGAAGTATTACACGAAAGGCATTCTGATCGGCTCCGTCAAAGGATGACCGCAGAAAAAATCAAAGGAGGAAGATCATGAAAAACAGCAAACGTATCCTGAGCGTCGCTCTGGCTCTGCTGCTGGTGTTCGCCCTGGCGGCCTGCCAGTCGACACCGACGACAACCGGCGGAACAACCGGCGCGACCACCACCAAGGCCACCACCGCGACCACGACAGCGGCCACCACCACCACGGGGACGACCGCGCCGCCGGAGCCGATCGTGATCAGCACGCTGCACGCCGGTGACAACACACCGAACCCGGACAACCTGGTTCTGCAGGAAATCACCAAGCTGACCGGCTACATCGTCGAAATGACCTATGTTCCGGGCGCTGACTACAACACCAAGCTCAACGCCCTGATCGCAGCTGATGACCTGCCGGACCTGTTCGGTTTAAGCACCAACGACGCCCTGCAGATGCGCGACGCCGGCCTGCTGACCGACCTGACCGATATCCTGCCGGCCAATGCCCCGACGATCATGGCCGATGTCGGCGACGAGCTCTTCAAGGCGCCGGCCAACTTCGACAACAAGATCTACCTGGTCTTCCGCGGCGCCCTCGGCTACCCGATGAACACCAGCATCCGCACCGACTGGCTGGCCAATGTCGGCCTCGAAATGCCCAAGAACCTGGACGAGTTCTACACGGTCCTCAAAGCCTTCACCGAGGATGACCCCAACAAGAACGGTCAAAAAGACACTTTCGGTCTGGCCGGCGGGATCGGCCGCAACTACTACGCCAGCATTTTCGGCGCCTATGGCATTCCGGTCGACCGCAGCATCCAACTGGATGACGGCACGGTCACAACCTGGATGAAGCACCCGATGATCCTGGACGCCTTCGAGTACATGCAAAAGCTGTACAAGGAAGGCCTGATGGAACCCGATTTCGCCACCATCCCCACCATGGAGCTGTTCGGCAAGCTGTGGACCGGCGTCGCCGGCGTCCTGATCTTCCAGTGTGTCGGCACGACCAACAACTGGATGCCCAGCCGCTACACCGAGACGCCGCTGCCGACTTTTGATTTCGCCACCCTGGCTGGCCCCGGCGGTTCCGGCGGCGTGCCCAAAATCTACCCGAACTACAACAGCGGCTGGGCGGTCGCAGCCTCCTGCGAGACCCCCGTCGACGCTGTCAAGCTGGCCGAGTTCTTCGCTTCCGATGCTGGTGACGAGCTGCTCTACCTGGGTGTCGAAGACGTCATGTTCCGCTGGATCGACAAGGCGGCCGGCAAGTACGAGCGCATCGCGCCCTATAACGACGATGCCACCCACCGCGCGGCCGGCGCGTTCGTCTATCACGGCCGGTTCGCCAGCAAGAACAACATCGAAGTCCGCCTGTTCAACGAGCAGACCCGTGCCGGCGTCGCCCTGGCCCATTCCCAGGCTCTGCCGGACGCCACAATCATCGGCGCCTTTGACGAGAACATCGAATATGCGTCGGCCCTGGGCGCGATCATCGAGGAAGCTTTCGCCCAGCTGGTCGTCACCGACGGCGATCTGGCCGCCGAACACGCCGAGTTCATGAAGCAATGGGACGAAGCCGGCGGCACCATCTGGGAAGAAGCGGCTACCGCGATGTACAAGGCAGAAAATCCTTAATGACCAACCTTTCGTAATCCTGTAAGCACATGATGCAGTCCGGCCGGCTAAAGATCAGCCGGCCGGACTGGCTTTTTATCGGAGGGTGACATGCAAGCCAGTATCGCCAAGGTCAACGGCCAGATGTGCCTCTCGATCGGGGACACGCAGGCGGCGCCTGTCGCCTTCCGCTCTTTTCGTCCCCAGGCCCACATCACCGCCGACTTCAGCCAGCACGGCTTTCGGCTGTTCAACCTCTTTCCCAGCGGCATCAACTGCGCGCTGGCCAACCGCACCATCCCCTATTCCGCTTTCGGCGAGGTCTGGGCCGGCGAAGGCGTTTACCGCTGGGACCGGCTTCGCGAGCAGGTCGACCTGCTGAACGAGAATGCGCCGGACAGTCTCGTCTCCGTCAACGTGCAGCTGGACGCGCCGGACTGGTATTTGCGTGCGCATCCAGAGTGTGCCGATTCCTGGGACCAGCTGATCCAGAACGCCGGCTACCAGCCCTGGCGCGAAAGCGCCGCCCGTTACATCTGTGACCTGATCGATCAGCTCGACGCCTGGCTGCCCGGACGTTTGTACGGCATCTTCCTGCTGGCCGGCGGGACGACCGAATGGTATACCCGCAACCCGGACGGGTTCAACCATCCGCTCCCGATCCAGACCGAGGCCTTTCGCGCCTGGAGCGGCAACCCCGACGCCCAAATCCCGCCGCAGGACGTGCTGCACCGGACCGCGGACGGCTGTTTCCGCCACCCGGTCAAGGATGCGGACGCGCTGGCCTACTGGCGCTTTGTCAGCGAGATCGTGACAGACTGCATCCGCTATTTCGCCGCGATCGCCAAGCGCCACACCCACGGAACCAAGCTGGTGGGCACCTTTACCGGCTACATCCACGGCATGGACCTGCCCGGCGTGGTCCGGTCCAGTTACAATGAATTTTCCACGATTTTGCGTGATCCCAATATAGACTGCATTTTCTGCCCCGCGTCGTACCGCTTCCGCAAGCTGGCCGATACCAGCGCGTTTCGTGTCCCTATCGACAGCTACGCGCTGCATAACAAGCTCTACTTCCACGAGATCGATTCGACGACCCACCTGACCCGCGACCACCCGGTCGCCCGGCTGCACAGCAAGCACGACGGCCCCTTTCATGACCTGCGCGACACGTCAGCCTATTTCCGGCGCGAGGTCGGCATGACCCTGGCCAAAGGCCAGGGCTACTGGTGGTTCGACATGTTCGCCGGCTGGTACGACGAGCCCCGAACCATGAACGAGCTGGAAAGGCTGCGCCTGCTCAGCGAGACGATGCTGCGTCTGCCGACCAGACCCATAAGCGAAGTCTGCCTGGTCACGGACCTGGAGTCAAATTACTATCTTGGCACGGACCCGGGCACACCCTACCCGATGGCCGAGGAACAGGCACCGGAACTCAACCGCCTGGGCTGCCCCTGGGACAGCATCCTGACCGACGACCTGTTCAGCGAAGCCTTCGACGAAAGACGCATCAAGCTGTTCATCTTCCCCAACCTGTTCAAGCCGACCGAACGCCTGCTGGCAAAAATCCAGGCATTGCGCAAGGCCGGTAAAAGCCTGCTCTTCGTCCACGCGCCCGGCTACATCACGCCGGAAGGCTTCTCGCTCGACGGCATGCGCCATCTGACCGGGCTGACGCTGGCCCGGGCCGACGGCAGCGGCGACGCGATCCTGGGCAATGACGGCATCCGCTGCCCCATGACGGTCTCACCGCGCTTTTGGGTTGTCGACGGGGACGAAACCTGGGCCCGATACAGCGACGGGCGCGCCGCGCTGGCACTGCGCGGACGTCAAGAATCGGCAGGCTTTGACGCCTTCTGCGCTGCTGCGCCGGTGCCCGCGGCCTGGCTGCGCCACCTGGCCGAACGGGCCGGCTGTTTCCGGTACATCGACACGGCGGACCCGCTCTACGCCAACAGCCGCCTGCTGACGGTCTTCTGCCACGAGCCCGGCGTACGCCGGCTCTTCTGGCCGCAGCCGGCCCAGCTGATGGACTTCTTTTCGGGCGACGTGTTCCAGACCGGTCCTGAAGGTGCGGCGGTGCCTTTCGGGGCGGATGAAACGCGCATCTTCCTGGTGGAATCCGATCCAGCCGCCGCACCGGGCCGGATCCTGACATCCTGGTAAGGAGGAGCGCATGTACCAGCTGCAAAACGAGCATCTGACTGTCCGCTTCGATGTGCAAGGCCGCCTGACCTGGCTGGAAAACAACCGTTCCGGCTGCGGCAACGTCATCGATGCGCCGGCTGCCGACAGCTTCAAGCTCGTCTTCAAGCGGGGCGACAACTGGGAAAACGCCGTCTTCGGAAGGCGGCAGGCCTACCGGGTGCGTCAGGACGGCAACCGGCTCGATTTTTCTCTGGACCAGGTCTCGACACCGACCGGTTCGGCCAGGATCACGATCACGCTCAGCGCGGCACTCGAGGACGAAACACTCGTCTTTGATGCCGTCGTTGACAATCAGGACGATGCTCTCGTGACCGACTTTTTCTTCCCACAAGTCGGGCAGATCCGCAGCCTGGCCGGCGGCAAGATGGCCTTGCTCTGGCCTCAGCAGGCCGGGGAGAAGATCACCGACATCGGCGGCTATCTCAAGGGCATGAACCGATCGGCTGACAGGAGGAAGAGTGTCTCCTACACGACCAAGCTCGAGGACAACCATACACTGTCGATCACCTATCCGGGCAGCGCCAGCATGGCCTGGATGGCCTTGACCGACCGGGACCAGGTGCTGCATCTGGCTTCGTACGACCCAAAGTGCCAGGCCTGCGAGCTGCTCGCGGAAGGGACAGCCGACAGCACCATCCAACTCGGCTTCGACCGTTTTGCCTTCGTGCCGGCCGGAAAAAGCTGGGCAGCGCCGCCCGCCCGCCTGATGCTCTATACCGGCAACTGGCACCGCGGCGCGGAACGGTACCGGGACTGGTTCGACAGCTGGCGGCCGCGTTACGCCAAGCCGCAATGGATCCAGGACATGACTGGCTATTTCCTGGTTATCAACAAGCAGCAGTACGGGCATGAGATGTGGCCCTATGACACCCTGCCCGAGCTGTATGAGCAGGCCAAAGCCCACGGCTGCGACACGCTGGGGCTGTTCGGCTGGTATGCCAGCGGCCACGATAACCAATACCCGGATCTTGATGTTAGCCGTACCCTGGGCGGTGCGGTCAAGCTGAAAAAGAACATCCGGGCGGTCCAGCAGGCCGGCGGCCATGTCACCTTGTATGTCCAGGGCCACCTGATCGATGTCCAGTCCGATTTCTATAAGCACGGCGGAGCGCAGGTGGCGGCCAAGTCGATTTGGGGCTTTCCCTACACCGAACAGTACAACAAGGCCCATGACAGCAGCTACCTGCGCCGCTTCACGCGCAAGACCTTCGCCATCGCCTGCCCGTCCTGCCCCGAATGGCAGCTCCTGATGCGCGACAAGGCCGATTTCGTGGCCCGGTTCGGCCCGGACGGCGTCCTTTACGACCAGATCGGCGGCGTCGCGCCCTATCCTTGCTTCGACGAGACGCACCCGCACCAGGACGGCAATCCGGCGCTGGCCATGAGCCAGGGCCGCGTCGCGCTGCTCCGGACCATCCAGGAGCAGACCAAGGCGCACCATGCCGAATTCGGCTTCATGAGCGAGCACATCACGGACGTTTACGCCGCTTACCTGGACGGCCTGCACGGTATCAACAGCCTGCCCGGCGAACCGGGCGAGCGCGGCGCGGATCCGGCGCGCGGTGCCACCGTGAATTATCCCGAACTGTTCCGTTTCTGTTTCCCGGATGCCGTGATCACGGTCCGCAACAAATTCCCGACCATCGCGCCGCGCATGGCCAACTACGCGTTCACGTTCGGCTTTCGCCTGGAAATGGAGATCCGCTACCGCCGCGACTGCGAGGATCTCCAGGCCGACCGCTGGCCGGCCTGGCGCGAATACGCGGCGGCGGTGACGCGGCTGCGCCTGCGTTATCGTCCGATCCTGTTCCGCGGCACGTTCCTCGACGACCGGCCGCTCAATAACGGCAACCCGCAGATCATCGCCAAGGCGACCCGCTACCAGGAGGTGCTGGCCGTGACCTGCTGGAACGATACACCCGACGACCAACCCCTGGCACTTGAGGTTCCGGGCTACCGCTTCCGGGAATGGGCCGTTATCGACGGGGTCCGGCCGGACCTGCCGCACCAGCTGGCAGCCGGGCAGATCGGCCTGGCGCTTTACAAGGAGGAAGAACATGTACGAGCTGAAAAATGACCATCTCACCGTCCGTTTCGACGGCCAGGGCCGCCTGACCTGGCTGGAGAACAACCGGGCAGGCTACGGCAACATCGTCGCGGCGCTGGCCGATGACAGCTTCAAGCTGGTCTACCGCCAGGGCGGCAACTGGGAAAACGTCGTACTGGGCCGGGACCAGCAGGTCCGGGTCGTCCAGCAGGCCGACCGCCTGGAGTTTTGGATCGACAAGGCCAGGACGCCGGAAGGCGACGCGCCCATTTCCCTGGTGCTGACCGTAAGCCTTGCCGGCGATGATCTGGTCTTTGGCGCCACGATTCGAAACTCCAGCCCGGATGCCCTGGTCACCGATTTCTATTATCCCCAGGCCGGCGCGATCCGGACCCTTAGCGGCGGCAAGCCCGCTCTGCTCTGGCCTTACCAGAGCGGCGTCAAGATCACCAACATCGGTGAACGCCTGGCGGCCCTGCCGCCGGTCCGCGAAGAACACAACGCGCTCTGCATGACCTACCCGCACATGGGCAGCATGCAGTGGATGGCGCTGGTCGACGGCCAAGAAACGCTCTACCTGGGTGTGCACGATGACAAGCCCTACGCCTCGGAGCTGCGCGTCGTCGGCCGGCCCGACGATTCCGGCGTCGTGACGCTGGGCTTCGACCGCCTCCCCTTTGTCGCCGGCGGCGAGACCTGGACCTCGCCGGACACCGTGCTCAAGCTGTACACCGGCAGCTGGCACCGCGGCGCCGACGACTACGCCCGTTTTGCCAACCGGACGCGGCCGCATCACAAAAAGCCGCGCTGGGTCGAGGACATGCAGGGCTATTTCCTGGTAATCAACAAGCAGCAGTACGGCCATGAGATGTGGCCTTACAACACACTGCCGGAACTGTACCAGCGCGCCCTCGACCATGGCTGCGATGTCCTGGGCCTGTTCGGCTGGTACGACAGCGGCCACGACAACCAGTATCCGGACCTCGAGGTCAGCGAGTCGCTGGGCGGGGCGGAAACGCTGAAAGACAACATCAAGGCCGTCCAGCGATCCGGCGGCCATGTCACCTTGTACCTGCAGGGGCACCTGATCGACGTCACCTCACCCTTCTACAAGAACGGAGGGCATCGTTTTGAGATCAAGTCGCTCTGGGGCACACCGTATTACGAGCAGTACAACAAGTACCACGACAGCGCCTTTTTGAAAAACTACACACGCAAGACGTTTGCCACCGCCTGTCCGTCCTGCCCGGAATGGCGCGACCTGATGCGCGACAAGGCCAACTGGGCGGCCGCTTTCGGTCCAGACGGCGTTCTCTACGACCAGATCGGCGGCATCCCGCCCTACCCCTGCTTCGACAGCGCGCATCCCCATGACGAGGGCAAGCCGTCCCTGAACATGACCCGCGGCCGGCAGTTCCTGATGTCCGGCATCCTGGAGCGCGCCCGCGAGATCGGGCCGGACTTCGCGTTTTTAACCGAGAACATCACAGACGCCTACTCCGTCTATGTCGACTGCCTGCACGGCATCTACGCCCATCCCAGCCGGGCCGGCGACCGCCGCGACTGCCGCCTGGATCCGGACCGCTCCGAAGAACTCAACTACCCTGAGCTGTTCCGCTATTGCTTCCCCGACGTGATCGTCACGGTGCGCAACCCCAAGCCCTACCTGACGCCGCGCTTCGTCAACTACGCTTTCGCCTTCGGCTTCCGTTTCGAAATGGAGCTGCGCTACCGCGAGGATGTGCGTGACATAAAAGCGGATGCCTGGCCCGAGTGGCGTCGCTATGCCAAGGCGGTTTCGGCGCTTCGCCGCCAGCACTGGGACCTGCTCGGCCACGGCCGCTACACCGACGAGCGCGATCTGGAAAACCAGAACCCGGATGTGATCGCCCGGGCCTTTGCCAAGGACAGTCAAACGGCCGTCACCTGCTGGAACGATACCAGCGGCACCCAGCCCCTGGCGATCGCCCTGCCCGGCTATGAATTGAAATCCTGGAACACGATCGACGGATCAAGCAGCAGCCTGCCACATACATTGCAGCCTCAAGAGATCGGCATCGCCGTCTATGAAAGGAAGGATTCTTATGTTTGAACTGAAAAACCAGCACCTGACCGTCCGTTTTGATGAAAAAGGCCGCCTGACCTGGCTGGAGAACAACCAGGCCGGACACGGCAACCGGATCGCTGTTCCGGCGGAAAGCTTCAAGCTGGTCTTCCAGCGGGGCGAGAACTGGGAGCATGTCGCCTTCGGCGACCGCCAGAGCTACGAGGTCGTGCAGGGCGACGGCAAGATCGACTTCATCGTCGCATCGGTCCAGACCCCGACCGGCCCGGCCGCGATCAAGGTCGTGCTGTCCGCCCGATTGCAGGGCGAGGATCTCATTTTCGACGCTGTGATCGACAACCGGACCACTGCCCTGGTCACGGATTTCGACTATCCGCGCATCGGCGTCATCAAGAGCCTGGCCGGCGGCAAACCGGCGCTGCTCTGGCCGCACCAGAGCGGTGAAAAGGTCAGCAACATCGGACAGGTCCTGTCGGCGATGCCCTACGGCCGCGAAGAGAGCAACACGCTGGCGATCACCTACCCGGGGCCGGCCAGCATGCAGTGGATGGCGCTGACCGAAAAGGACCAGACCCTCTACCTGGGCGTCCACGATCCGGACTGCATGGCCAGCGAGCTGCGCGCCGCCGGCGATGCCGAGGATACCGGCGCCGTCACGCTCAGCTTCAACCGCTTCGCCTTCGTCAAGCAGGACGAGGCCTGGCCGTCGCCCCCGACCGTGCTCAAGCTCTACACCGGCAGCTGGCACCGCGGTGCCGACGACTACAAGGCCTGGTCGGCCACCTGGCGGCCGCACCACGAGAAGCCTCAGTGGATCCAGGACATGCTCGGCTATTTCCTGGTGATCAACAAGCAGCAGTACGGCCATGAGATGTGGCCCTACGACACGCTGCCCGAGCTGTATGAACGTGCTTTGGCGCACGGCTGCGACGCGCTCGGCCTGTTCGGCTGGTACCACAGCGGCCACGACAACCAGTACCCGGATCTCGAGGTCAGCGAGTCGCTGGGCGGCGCGGACCTGCTGAAGGCGAACATCCAGGCGGTCCAAAAGGCCGGCGGCCATGTCACCTTGTATTTCCAGGGGCACCTGATCGACGTCAACACCGACTTTTACAAGAACGGCGGCCACCGCTTTGAGTCCAAGTCGCGCTGGGGCGTCCCTTACTACGAGCAGTACAACAAGTACCATAACAGCCATTTTCTCAAGCGCTTCACGCGCAAGACTTTCTCCAACGCCTGCCCCGCCTGCCCCGAATGGCAGCAGCTGATGCGTGACAAGGCCCATTTCGTGGCCCAGTTCGGCCCCGACGGCGTCCTATACGACCAGATCGGCGGCATGCCGCCCTATCCCTGCTTCGACGACAGCCACCCGCACAAGCACGGCAAACCGTCGCTGTCGATCAGCCAGGGCCGGTACCAGCTGCTGGACGGCATCCAGCAGGAGACGAAGAAGATCGATCCCGAGTTCGCCTTCATGACCGAGCACATCACAGACTTGTACTCAGCCTTTGTCGACGCCCTGCACGGCATCAACAGCCGGCCCAGCCGCGCCGGCGACCGCCAAGCCTGTTTACTGGACGAGACGCATTGCGAGACGCTCAACTACCCCGAGCTGTTCCGCTACTGCTTCCCCGACGTGATCATCACGGTACGCAACCCGGCGCCGTACATCACGCAGCGTTTTGCCAACTATGCTTTTACCTTCGGTTTCCGCTACGAGATGGAGCTGCGCTACCTGGCCGACTGCGAGCAGATCAAGGCAGACACGTGGCCGGAGCGGCGTGCCTACGCAGCGGCCGTCTCCGCGCTGCGCCGCCGCTACTGGAAGGTCCTGGGCTATGGTGAATTTGTCGATGAGCTCGGTCTGGTCAACCAGAATCCGACGGTGATCGCCAAAGCCTATCAGGGGGATGACAAGGTGCTGGTCGCCTGCTGGAATGACACCGAGCAGGCGCAGGCGCTTGGCCTTTCTGTCCCGGGCTATGCCTTCAGCGAATGGGCGGACACCGACACGACCGCAAGTACGCTTCCGGATACGATCGGCGCCGGACGCATCGGTCTGGCTGTTTTCACCCGGTCATGATGGTGCTGCCGATGAGCGCGTCACTTGACAACCTGGTCTACCTGAGCTCGGGCGACTGGGAAGCGTACGTTTTACCGGCCTTCGGGGCCAATGTGATCCGACTGGCCTGCCAGGGCCGGGAGATCTTGCGCACACCGCCGGATCTTGCCGCCCTGGTGGCTACGCCGGTCGTTTACGGCCTGCCGATCCTGCTGCCGCCCAACCGGACGGCGGACGGCCGATTCAGCTTCGACGGCCGGACCTGGCAGCTGCCGCTCAATGAACCGGCCCGCCATAACCACCTGCACGGTCTGGTCTGCTCGGCTGCTTTTGCCGTCACCGCAAGAAAGCCGGACCGCCTGGTCTGCGACCTTGATAACGATGGCAGCTTGTTCCCGTTTCCTTGCCGCCTGACCTGCCAGATCCAGCTGACCCCGAATGGCCTGGAGCATGAGTTGAAGGTCGCCAATACCGGATCCGGCCGGATGCCGCTGGCTGTCGGCTACCACACCAATTTCCGGGAGCCGGCGAAACTGGCGGTCCCGATCGGGCAGCGCTGGGAAACCGACGCGCGCTATCTGCCGACCGGCCGTCTGCTCGAACTGGACAGCCGGGAAAAAGCCTACCGGGACGGCTTCACGCCTGACGGAGAACGCATCTCCGGCTTTTTCACCGCCGCTGGCCTGACCGCTGAGATCGGTTCATTTGCCTATACCGTCAGCGAGCCCTTCGACCAGTGGATTCTCTACAATGGCGACGGTCAGCAGGGCTTTGTCAGCATCGAGCCCCAGATCGGCCCGGTCAACAGCCTGAATAAGCCTGGTTCTTACCCCATTCTGGAACCAGGCGGCCAGGTGACCTTAACCAGTCGGATCCAGTGCCGGCAAACATCTTGCCTGAAGATGGAGGAACCGTATGCATCGACTTGAAAACGAATACCTGAAGGCCGATTTTGACGATAAGGCCTGCCTGGTCCGCCTGGAAAACAAGGCACTGGGCCGCAATGTCATTGCCAGACCTGCGTCAGACAGCTTTCGCCTGGTCGCCCGGATCGGCGACAACTGGGAGCAGGTCGTGTTCGCCCATGAACAGGCCTTCGAACTGACCGGGGATGACAAACATTTGACGGCGATCGTCAGCCAGGTGTCAACCCGGTACGCCGACCGGCCGCTGGAAATCCGCCTGGAGGTCCGGTTGGAGGGGCACGAGCTTGTTTTCGCCTCGTCCCTGGCCAACCGGTCCGATGATATGCTGGTCACGGACTGGACTTACCCCGTGATCGGGCAGATCGCCTCGCTGGCCGGTTCCAGTCCGGATCTCATTTGGCCCAACCACTTGGGCGAACGCTATCCTGAGATCACCCGGACGCCGGGCGACCTGCACCTGACATACCCGGGCGGCCATGGCCGCGGCGCCAGCATGCAATGGATGGCCCTGACAGAAAAAGACCAAACGCTGGCCCTGTCCGGCCGCGACCAGGCGATTTACAGTTCCGAGCTGGGCGCGCGCACCGGTCCGGAAGGGCTGGTGACGCTGGAGATGACCAAGTTGCCGTTCGCCCGACCTGGCGAGACCTGGACGTGCCCGCCTTACCTGCTCAGCCTCTATACCGGCAGCTGGCACGAAGCCGCCAGCCAGTACCGGGACTGGGCCGCCTCCTGGCGGCACACGCCGGCGCCTCCGGAGTGGGTCCGCCGGATGAGCGGCTATTTCCTGGTGATCAACAAGCAGCAGTACGGCGAGGAATTCTGGCCCTACGACACGCTGCCCGAGCTGTACGGCTACGCCAAAGCCAACGGCTGCGACACGGTCGGCCTGTTCGGCTGGTACCACGGCGGCCACGACAACACCTATCCCGAGATCCAGGTCAGCCCGACGCTGGGCGGCGCCAAGGCCCTGCGCGACGGCATCCGCCAGGTGCGCGAACAGGGCGGCCACGTAACCTTGTACATCCAGGGGCATCTGCTCGATCTGACAACCGGCTTCTACAAGAAAAGGGGCCACAAGCTGGAATCCAAAACACGCTGGATGACGCCCTATTACCAGACCCACTGCAAGAGCCACAACAGCCGTTTCCTGGCCAATTATACGGCCAAGTTCTTCGCCAGCGCCTGCCCCTCATGCCCGGAATGGCACGATGAGATGGCAGGAAAAGCCGAAGAGCTGGCCGGCCTGGGCCCCAGCGGCTTCCTCTACGACCAGATCGGCGGCATGCATCCCTACCCTTGCTTCGACGAGACGCATCCTCATCCGCAGAACCGGCCGTCCCTGGCCTTTGTGCCCGGCCGCGTCAAGCTGCTCGAACGCATCCAGCAAACGACCAAGCGGCTCGATCCGGAAATGGCCTTCCTCACGGAGCACATCACAGACGTCTATTCCGGCTGGGCCGACCTGCTGCACGGGATGTACGTCAACCCGAACCCGCCCGGCGGCGGCCACAACTACCCGGAACTGTTCCGCTACACGTTCCCGGAAACCTTTGTCACCATCCGGAACGGCAAGCCGTACATCAGCGAGCGTTATATGAATTTCGCATTCGTCTACGGCCTGCGCCTGGAGATGGAGCTGCGTTATCTGGACGACCAGGACGCGATCCGCTCGGACCGCCACCCGCGCGAACGCCAGCTGGCGGCGGCCATGACGGCCTTCCGCAAGCGCTATTGGCACCTGCTTGGCACCGGCCGCTTCGTCGATAGCGACGGTTTCACAACTGACAATCCGGCTGTGGTCGCCAAGGCTTTCGCGGACGGCGGCCAGGTCGGCATCGCCCTTTGGAACGACACCGAACAGGATCAGCAAGCATCGGTCGACGTGCCGGGCTTTTCCTGGCAGGAGACAGCCCGTCCGGCCGGGCAAAATAACAACCGCGTCGAGCCCGGCCACGTTCTGCTGAAACCTCAGCAGGTGGCCCTGATGATTTTTAGAGCCAACAAGGAGGAATAACCCATGCCCCAGATCACCATTGACGCCAACCAAACGCAAGCGCTCTGGAAGCGCGTCGAACGATACCAGAACACGACGCTGCGCTATCCGCCGATCCCCGCCTTCGCCGCCCAGGTCGCCGCCGCCTATGGCCGGCCGCGCCTGCTGCGCTGCTGGGTGACACTCGACGAGGTCTGGGACTACCGGACCGATACCTATGATTTCGACTACCAGATCGGGGTCCACCGCTACGACGACGACCCCAACCACTTCATCTACGACTGGGCTTCGACCGTCCCGACCGACATCCATATCCAGGAGCATCTCAAGTCCTTCAGCGAGAACAGCGATGAGCTGATGCTCAATTTGCGCCGCTACGAGCGGGAGACGGCCGAAGGCCTGGTTTCGCTCGACACGTATGAAGAGGTCGTCGAAAAGGTGATTGCCTTCTACAAGGACCTGTGCCCTAACATCCGCTACATCGAGGTCAGCAACGAAACAGACTACCGCGGTTTCGGCGGCATCGACGGCACCCATTACTACAAGCTGTACCAGCGCGTCTGCAACGCCGTGACCCGCCTGAACGCCACCAAGGGGTATGTGCTGCCACTGGGCGTCGGCGGCACGTCGACCAACGCGGTCATGAGCCGGCCGCAGCTCTGGCGGGAGTTCTTGCAGAACCTGGCCGCCGATAAGAATCCCAACCGGATGATCGATTTCTACTCAGTACACGACTACACGCACGACCCGGACCGGCTCAAGGCGTTCTACGCCATGCACAAAACCTGGATCCGGGAGCTGGGCCTGCCGGACCTGCCGATCCATGTCGACGAGTACGGCTTCACGGACACGACCGGCGTCTGGACCGACTCGCTGAAAAACGCCGCCGGTGTGCTGGTGGCCATGATCCAGTCCGGCGACCTGCCCGACCTGTTCATCCATCCCTGGTGCACCTACCACAACCCCAAGCTGCAGATGTCCTTCACCCAGTACATCACACTCGACGACGGAGCGATCGTGCCGACACCCAACGGCCACGCGATGCGCGCCCTGGCGCTGCAAAAGCAAAGCCGCCTGGCTGTCACCGGTAAGATGCCTTATAACACGGCTGTCCTGGCGACAGGCGACATCAGCGGGGTGGCGGTCCTTGCGACCAACGCCAGCGGCCATCCGCTGCCCGTGGAGATTTCTGTCAGCAACCTGTCTGCGGGCGACAAGGTCGTCACGCAGTACCTGGTCGACCGGGTGCACAACAACCTGCTTACCGGGCCGCAAACCCGAAGTCTTCTGATCACCGAACGAAAACCGCTGGCACAGGAGCAGGCGCAGCTGTCGGCCGTCCTGGATGACTACGCCTTTGCGCTCTGGCTGATCGAACCGGTCTGAAACGGGTGAATTTTATCAGGACCTGACATGTTTTTTCAACGAAACGAAGCCTGTCAGGCCCAAAACGCAAAAAGCTCCGGCAACCGCCTGCCGGCGGCTTTTTTGCATCTTATTTTTGCCATTTTTGCAAAAATAGTTATCAGGAATTTTGACAATTCATGCCATCTTCGTTGCCAAAACGGCCCCGGGAGGCTATAATCATATGCACAAAACATCTTATTTGATGTGCTGATGATGTTGTGCGGGCCCGCCTTGCGGGCAGGAAGGATCTGGCTATGGCTGGCTGTCTGCTGCGCATTCGCGAAATTATGAACTCGCTGACGCCCAAGGAAAAGAAAGTGGCATCCTATATTCTGGAATACCCGGCGGAGGTGGTCGGCCACTCGATCGAGGAGCTGGCCCGGATCAGCCAGGTCAGTATTTCGACCGTCGTCCGGCTGTGCAAGAGCCTGGGCTATTCTGGCTACAAGGAACTGCTGCGCATGCTCTCGACCGACCTGGTCCTGATGCAGCAGGACTCGATCACCTACACGGATGTCCGGCCCGGCGACTCCATCGACATGATCGTACGCTCCGTCAGCATGAGCAACACCAAGGCAATTGAAAACACCTTGTCGGTGCTTGACGAAAAAGAGCTCCTGCGCGCGATCGACGTCATCTGCCAGGCCGAGCGGGTCGACTTTTACGGTGTCGGCTCGTCCGGAAACGTCGCCCTCGACGCCAACAACAAGTTCATGCGCATCAACAAGATCTCCATTGCCAGCCAGGACCCCCATGTCCAGATTCTATCCGCCACGACCCTGAAGGCGGGCGATGTCGCCGTGCTCATCTCCTATTCCGGTGAAACCATGGATATTCTGGAGACGGCGGAAATCGTACGCCAGTCCGGCGCGACGATCATCAGCATCACGCGGCTGGGCAAGAATCCGCTCTCCGAGCTGGCGGACATCCGCCTGTACAGCTCCTCGGTCGAGGGGATGGTGCGCTCCGGCGCGATGAGCTCGCGCATCGGGCAGCTGAACATCATCGACATTCTTTATACGGCCGTCACCAGCTGTGAGTACGACAAGGTCAAGCCTTATCTGGACAGAACGCGCATCGCCACCTCGCACAAGCGGGTGCGCAGCAGCTGACAGCAGATACAGCACGAAGGAGGAAGCAACATGGAGCATCTCGGTTTATCTCTGCCGGTCAAGAACATCCCCGCCCTGGACCCGAACTTTGTCCCGCTGGCCGCATTCTGGAAGGCCTACCGAGAAAAGGCGTCCCGGCCGCTGGCCATCGTGGTCGAAGCCGGCGCAGACCAGCGCGCGGTTCTGCATACGCGCGTCCACGGGACGCCGGACATGGCCGCCGCGGACGCCTACATGGTCGACCGGCTGGTTAAGACATTACTCTGGCAAAAGGGCGGGCACCAGGTCACGATCTGCGGCAGCCAGCCGCTTTTCGAACAGATCGCCCGCGCCTACCAGCCGGGCGGCTCGCGGGCATTTGACGCCGCGTTCATGGCACGCGTCTACGAGCAGCCCTTTTCGGTCCATGCGCTGGACTATGCCCAGACACCGGAACCCTCCAGCCAGTCGGTCTCCGTCGGGCGTCATCTGGACGGCTGCCGGATCGGCTTCGATGCCGGCGGCAGCGACCGCAAGGTGTCCGCGGTCATCGACGGCGAGGTGGTTTTCAGCGAAGAGGTCGTCTGGCTGCCGAAGGAGCAGGCCGACCCTGATTACCACTACCAGGGCATCCTCGAGGCCTTCCGTGCGGCCGCGGCCCGCATGCCGCGCGTCGACGGAATCGGGATCTCCTCGGCCGGTATCTACATCAACAACCGGACGATGGTCGCCTCCCTCTTCCTCAAAGTCCCGGACGACCTGTTTGAGGCCAAGGTCAAAGACATCTTTATCCGGACCGCCCGCGAGATCGGTCCCGAAATCCCGGTCGTGGTCTGCAACGACGGCGACGTATCGGCCCTGGCCGGCGCGATGAGCCTGGATTCGGGCGAGGTGCTCGGTTTGGCGATGGGCACCAGCGAGGCCGGCGGGTACGTCGACGAACATGGTAACATTACGGGCTGGCTTAACGAATTGGCCTTCGTGCCGGTCGACGCCAACCCCGGAGCGATGGCCGACGAGTGGTCCGGCGACATCGGCTGCGGCGTCAAGTATTTTTCCCAGGACGGCGTGATCAAGCTGGCGCCGCAGGCCGGGATCGACCTCTCCGCAGCCGAGACACCGGCCGGGAAGCTGAAAATCGTCCAGAAACAGATGGAGGCGGGCGACGAGCAGGCCGCAGCGATCTATAAGAGTATCGGATGTTATCTCGCGCACGGCCTGGCGTGGTATAATGAATTTTACAAAATGAAGCATGTCCTGCTGCTGGGGCGCGTGATGAGCGGCAAGGGCGGCGACCTGATCCTGGAGGAGGCGAAGCGTGTGCTCGCCGACGAATATCCTGAAGTCACTTTGCTGCCCGCGCTGCCGGATGAGAAATTCCGGCGCATCGGCCAATCGGTCGCGGCGGCCAGCTTGCCGGACATCAGGAAAAGAGGTTGACCGTCATGCTGATCAAGAACGCCACCATTTACCGGGACGATTATAGGTTTCACCAGGGCGACCTGGCCATCGTCAACGGGCGCTTTGCCGCCCAGTCCCCGGACAACGAGAGCATCGACCTGACCGGCAAGTTTGTCCTGCCAGGCCTGATCGACATCCATTTTCACGGCAATTCCGGCGCGGACTTTTCAGACGGCAATGATGAGGGCCTGCTGCGCATCGCCCGTTATCTGCTCCAAAATGGGATTACGTCCTTTTCGCCGGCCTCAATGACCTTACCGGAGGAACAGATCCAGGCCTCCTTTGCCACTGCGCGCCGGCTCGCCGACGAAAAACCGGACGGCGCGGCGCGCATCCGGGGCATCACGATGGAAGGTCCGTTTTTCAATGCCGCCAAGAAAGGCGCCCAGAACGCCGATTACCTGCAATTGCCGGATTTTGATGTCTTTGATCGCCTGAACCGCGATTCCGGCAACATGGTTAAGATCGCCTGCGTCGCGCCAGAACTGCCCGGAGCGCTGGACTTTATCGCCAGGGCCAGCCAGGTCTGCACCGTGTCGGTCGCCCATACGACCGCCAATTACGACCAGGCCAAGGCCGGCTTTGATGCCGGCGCCCGGCATGTCACGCATCTTTACAACGCCATGCCGCCGCTGGCCCACCGCGAACCGGGCGTAATCGGCGCCGCTGCCGAAAACCCGGCGGTCACAGCCGAACTGATCACCGACGGCATCCACATCCACCCCAGCGCCGTGCGGGCCGCCTTCACCTTGTTCGGACCCGAACGCATCGTCCTGGTCAGCGATTCCATGATGGCCTGCGGCATGGCTAATGGCGAATACATGCTGGGCGGTCAGAAGGTTACCGTTAACGGCCGAAAAGCCACCTTGGCCGATGGCACCATCGCCGGGTCGGCCACCAACCTGTTTGACTGCATGCGGACCGCCATTGATTTCAACATCCGGCCGGAAGACGCCATTCGGGCGGCGACCAGCAACCCCGCCCGCGTGATCGGGGCGGATCGGGAAGTGGGCAGTATCGCGGCTGGCAAGGTCGCCGACTTTATCGTCTGCAATCCCGATTGGTCGTTGCACGCCGTTTACTGCGCGGGAAAAAAGGTGACGCGCGCCTGAAAGAGGGTTCGTTATGAAACAAAACGCGATCCTGCATCCCGAGGTCGCCGTGCGGCGCCTGACGCCGGCCGACGACGGACACCAGTATTTCTTTGGCTATTACGATCTGCCGGCCATCAGCGGCAATGGTTCGCTGCACCTGGTCAACCGGGTGCCGTTCCGCGACCGTCTGCCCCGGTCCGGCGATGTCGCCGACTTGTGCCTTTTGGATATAACCCGCCCGGACCAGGCGCCGGTCCCGTTTGCGCAAACCAACGCCTGGAATTTCCAGCAGGGCGCTCTGGCCCAGTGGGTGCCGGAAGGGTCGTCGGAACAGGTTCTGTACAACGACTGGAACGGCAAAACGTATGAGACGGTGATCTGCCGCCCGGCCACTGGTCAGGAACGGCGGATCGGCAGACCGGTTGCGACGGTCTCGCCTGACGGGCGCTGGGGCCTGTCGCTCAACTTCGACCGCATTTGGGATTTCCGGCCCGGTTACGGCTATTGCTGCCAGAAAGACCGCTGGACGGACGACCCCCAGCCTGAGGAGGACGGCGTCTGGCTGGTCAACCTGCTCTCCGGCGACTCTCGCCTGCTGATCAGCTACGCGCAGCTGGGTATGCTGTACAACGATTCCCCTGAGCTCGAGAACCGTAAGATCGTCGTTAATCACATCACCTTCAACCGCACGTCGGACCGCTTCCTGTTCCTGGTCCGCTTCTTCCCAGAACCGGGCGGCCATTGGCTGACCGGTCTGGGTACGGCCGACTTGTCCGGCATCGTCTACAAGCTGCGCCCGTACACGTACGCCTCGCACTACCATTGGCGCGACGGACGGACGATCCTGATCCACGCTGATCCCGGCACCGGCAAAGCGCTGGTCGAGTTGGACGACCTGAGCCAGAACGCCCGCGTTTATGATCCGGATTTTTTCTGCCAGGACATTCACTGCAGCTATTCTCCGGACCGGCGCTGGATCGTCGGTGACGGCTACCCGGACAAGGAAGGCTACCGGGCGATTCAGCTCTACGACCGCCACACAAAAAAAGGACTGGTGGTCGGGCGCTTCCAATCCCCGGCTGTCCCCGTTGTCGACATCCGCTGCGACCTGCATGTACGCTGGCATCCGAGCGGACGTGCGATCTCCTTCGATTCGACCCACGAGGAATTCCGTGGGGTTTACTTCATGAACCTGGGGAACCTGATCGACGCATCCGCCCATTGACAACCACAATCCCTGCACTGACCAGGAACAGAGCCAGCAGGCTGTTCCAGGCCAGAATCTGTTCGCGCAGGATCAGGCTCGAGGTCAGCATCCCGACAACCGGCACGCCGAACTTGAACACGGCGATCTCGGAAACCGGGTTGTGTTTGAGCAGCATCATCCACAGGATATAGACCAGGGCGACCGAAACAGACAGGAAGGCCATCGCCAGCAGGGCTGCCGGCCGGTTCAAGACGATTTGACCGCCGCAGGCCAGACCGGGTACGAGCAGAACGAGTCCGCCCAGCAGCTGCTGCCAGCCTGTCAGCAGGAGCGGGTCGCGATTTGCGGCCAGTTTCTTGCTGACCAAATATCCGGCGGCTGCGGCGCTCGAGGAGAGCACGACAAAGCCTTCGCCGAGCATGCGAAACTGCCAGTTGAAATTCTCATGCCAGTTGATCAGGAAAATACCGGCCAGGCCAAGCAGGCAGCCGAGTATTTTTTTCACGTTCAACCGTTCCTGGCGGAAAACAAGCGGCGTCACCAGTACGAGCAGAAACACACCGGCCTGGTTGAGGACGGAGGTTTTGGCGCTCTGGGTGTGGGCCAGGCCGATGTAGATGAAAAGATATTGCAGGACCGTCTGGAGCAGCCCCAGCAGGGCGATGCCGCCCCACGCCCCGCTCGGCGGCCGGACAGTCTGGCGGCCCAAGCGGGCGAACAGCAGTGTGCACGATCCGGCAACGGTGAAGCGGATCCCGGCAAAAATCAGCTTGCCGGCGAGATCGCCGGATGCGATTTGCATCAGCTGGTAGCTCAGCTTGACAACCGGGTAACTGACGCCCCAGATCAGGCAGCAAAAGAGCGCCGTGCACCAGATGACGGGCCGGCGCTGAAAAAGCGGTTTTTCAGGGATCATAGCGCCTGCCAGTCGAATACGATCCCCAGGGGGGCTTGCGGATCTGCCGCCAGGCGGGCGTAAACCGGAGCGGCCTGGGCCGGCGAGACCACCTCGGAGACGATCGGCCGGACCTGGAGGCGGCCGGACGCGATCAGGTCCAGCAAGACGCGATAGTCGTCCTGGCGTGTCCAGTAGCCGGGATAGGAATCGACCGAGGGGCGGACGAAATTGTGCGCGCCGATGATCGAGACACCCGGCTTATGCACCATCTGGTAGAAGTCGATCGGCTTGTCGGAAATTCGGGTGCAGCCGAGCAGGGCGATCCGGCCCTGCCGGGCAGCCAACTCCAGCGCCTGCTCCAGGGCGCGGGCCGATCCAGTCACCTCGATGATCGCGTTCATACCCCGGCCGCGGGTCAGAGCGTGAAGAGCCGGCTTGAGGTTGGCGTCATCGGGCGAAAAAACCGCGTCCGCGCCCAGCCGCAGCGCCAGTTGGCGCCGCTCAGGGGAAAAGTCCAGTGCCACGACCGGCAGGCCGCCGTCCAGGCGGGCCAGCTGGGTGGCAAAGATGCCAAGCAGACCCTGTCCCATGACCAGGACCGATTCACCCAGTTCAAGACGGACCTTGCGCAAGCCCTGCAGCGACATGCTGGCGATCACGGTAAAGGCTCCGTCCAGGGATGCGACATCGTCGCGAACCTTAACCAGACCGTCAGCCTTCATGACGGTATGCGTCTGGTGGCGGCCGTGGTAAACGATCACCCGGTCGCCTGGGACCAGGTCCGTGACGGAGCTGCCGCAGGCTGCGATCCGCCCGATGGCGCAGTAGCCCATGTAGGCGGGAAAGCTGGCGGGGGTGTTGGGCATGGCCAGCAGGTTCGCCCGCTCGGTTCCGGCGCTCAGGACCGAATAGAGCGTCTCGATCAGGACCTCGCCGTCCTGCGGCCCGCGGACTGCATACGACTCGAGGTCGGCCTGGCCGATGCCGGTAAAGACGATCCGATACCCTTCCATCATTTCCCTTTCAGCCGCGGACGGCCAGGACAACCTTGCCGACGTTGAGGCTTTGTTCCAGCAGGCTGTGCGCCTCCTGGGCCTTTTCGACCGGCAGAACGCGGTAGATGGTCGGCCGGATCTCGCGCGACTCCAGCTTGGGCCAGACACGGGATACGAGTTCGCTCAGGATCCGTGCCTTCATCTCCGGCGTCCGGTTGCGCAGCATGCTGCCGACCAGGTGAATGCCTTTGGTCAGCAGGTCGCGCAGGGGGACTTCGGTGGTGGTGCCGGCCAGAGTTGAGATGAGGATCCAGGTCCCGCCGTGAGCCATGAAGGGCAGACTCTGGCCCAGGGCTGTGCCGCCCAGGCAGTCCATGGCGACATGGATCGGACGCCCGGCCGCAAATTCCCGGCCCAGGACGGCGACGGGGTCCTCGCTGGCGCTGTTGATCACGATATCCGCGTTGAGATGGCGGATGGAAGCGGCGATTGGCTCAGATAAGACCGAGGTGATCACCCGGGCGCCGAACGCCTTGGCCAGGGGGATCGCGACGCTGGCCAGTCCGCTGGCGCCGGCCGGGATAAAGGCGGTCTGTCCGGCTTGCAGATGCCCCTCCATAAATAAATTGAGATAGGAGGTGGCAAAGGCTTCCGGCAGGGCGGCCGCCTCAGCGAAGGTCAGGCCGCGGGGAATCGGCATCAGGAGATCGTAGCGCACCGCGACCCGCTGCGCGTAGCCGCCGCCGCCCAAAAGGGCGCAGACGGCGTCCCCGATCTGCCAGGTGCTGTTCTGGGCTGCCTCCGGCCCGATATCCGCGATGACCCCGGACACTTCCAGGCCCATCCATTCCGGCCAGCCGGGCGGCGGCGGGTACTTTCCCTGGCGCTGCAGCAGGTCGGCGCGGTTCAGGGCCGCGGCGTGGATGTCGATCAGGACTTCGTCTGCTTTGATGACCGGGTCCGGCACGTCCGACCAGACCAGGTTTTTGGCGGGATCGACGAGGATGGCTTTCATGTCAGTAACTTCCTTTCAAACCCAGGCTGCGGCCGCCGTCGATCACGAAATTCTGACCGGTGATGAACGAGGCTTCGGGCGCAGCCAGATAAGCGATCAGGTCGGCGACTTCGGCGGCGTTGCCGTTTCGGCCGATGTAGTTGGTATGGCTGACATCCTTGTCGTCGCGCTGCACCAGGCCTGGTGAAACGCAGTTGACGGTGATCTGGTCCTTGCCCAGCTCAACGGCCAGCGACTTGGACATGCCGAGCAGCCCGCCCTTGGAGGCGCCGTATTCGACGCAGCCCTTGGTGCCGTTCAGGGCGACGATCGAGGCGACCAAAATGATGCGTCCGCCTTCGCCGCGCCTCAACATGCTGCGGGCCGCGGCGCGGGCGAAATAGATGCCGCCCATCAGGTTGACGCCGATGATATCCTGGATCACCTCATCGGTCTGTTCGGTCAGGTTGCGCATCTTGTCACGGGCACTGCCGCCGGCCGCATGGACCAGGATGTCGACCCGGCCCAGGCTCTGCTCAGCTTGGTCGACGGCCGCGTTGACGGCCTGCGGGTTCTGGACATCGACGGCCAGGGCCAGGGCGGAGCCGCCCCGGGCGATAATCTCGTCTGCAACGGCCCGCGCCCGGTCCAGATTGATATCACAGACCACGATCGCTGCGCCATCGGCAGCGAGCCGCAAGGCGGTGTGGCGGCCGATGTTGCCGGCCCCGCCGGTGATGAGGGCAACTTTTCCAAAAAGTTTCATAAGCATCCTCCCGTCAGAAATCCAGCTTGGATCCGCCGGCCATCAGGGTGGCCTGCTGGACCAGCAGTTCGTGGGCATAGGAATAGGGGTTCTCTTTCTCGCCGCGCACCATTTGGGCGAAATCGAGCATCATAGCGTCGTAGCGGTCGCCGTTTTCCGGCACGTCGATGATCTTGCGCGCGTCCGCGTAGGGCTGTGAGTAGTCTTTCATCGTCACGGCCATGACGGTCGGCCGTTCCAGTGGCTTGATCTCGATGCTGCCCAGGCTACCGCAGACGGTCAGGTGGCGCCGGCCGTAGCCGTTGACCTCGAAGGACGAGGTGCGCACCGTCGCCACGCCGCGCGGGTATTCCAGGATGGCCAGGCCGTTGTCCGGGACGTCGATCCCGTCCAGCCCGGTCTGTTTCTGGTACGGGATGACACGGTCGGGTTTGCCCTGCAGCAGCAGGACCAGGTCGATCAGGTGGCAACCGAAGATCGTCATCGTGCCGCCCCGGAAATGTTTCAGCCAGGTGCGGAATTCGCTGGAATGCTCGGTGCACATCGCCGTGTCGATTGAGTAAATCTCGCCCAGGTCGCCGCGCCGGACGGCTTCCAGGCAATACTGGACAGCCGGATTATAGCGGTACATGTAGCCCAGCTGGATGACCAGGCGTGCCTTCTCGGCATCCTGCAGCAGCTTGCGGTAGGCACCAATGTCCTCGCCGGCCGGCTTGTCCATGTGAATGGGCAAGCCGCGGTCGATGCAGGTCTGTGCGGTCGACACCAGATTCCAGACATCGGTCTCGACCAGGACTGCGTCCAGGTCTTCGATCGCCAGCAGTTCCGCCGGGGTCATCCAGCGAAGGCCCTTGTAGACCTCCAGGCCGCTGCGCTTCTCGATCCATTCCGGATCGGTTTCAGCGACGCCGACCACGTCAAACACGTCCGGGAAAGTCCGGACCGCTTTCATCTTGCCTTCGCCGTGGTTGTGTCCGATGCCGATCTGGCCGATCTTGATTTTTTTCATAACCGCACCTCCAGTCGATCTCATTTTAGGCAGATTTGTGATCCGAATAAATGGCCATTCAGATATTATTTGTTCTTTTTGATACTGATCCCATAACTCTTAAGAAGCCGTACCTGATGCAGAAACTGGATAGCGGCCGTTCCAGGCGGTATAATCAGACCAAAGGAGCGATGCGCCATGCCTGCTGAACTTTTATCTGATCTGATAATCATGCGTCTCTGGGCGGTCAACCAGATCAACCTGCAGCCCAGCGAACCGGTCAAGCGTGACAACCGGGAGCGCTGGGCGATCGCGATCAAGACCGCCGGCCAGACCGTTTACACGTCGCAGGGCCAGGATTACTTGTCCGACCCCGGCCATGTGGTGGTGCTGCCCCAGGGCATCTCCTACAGCTGGGCCTGTTCGGAGCCCGGCGAGTGCATCATGTTCGAATTCGACGCCCGGCCGCAAAAGCGCGGTTTCGCACCCCTTTGCATCCGCGTCGGCAATCCGGCCGAGATCATCGGACTGTCCCGGAAAGCCGCGCTGAACTGGGTTTTCCGGCGTCCGGCCTACTTGGTCAAGTGCCTGGCTAGCCTGTACGAAATCGTCGGGCAGCTGGCGGATGCCGGCCCGATCGACTACGCGGCGTCCAGCCGGCAGCAGTTGATCCTGCCGGCGGTCCGACACCTGGAGAAGCACTACAACCAGCCGGGCCTGAACAACGACACCTTGGCGGAGCTGGCCGGCGTCAGCACCGTTTATTTCCGCAAACTTTTCACGGCCATCTACAAAGTCTCCCCGATGAAATATGTCCAGGCGATCCGGATTGCGAAGGCCAAAGACATGCTGATCGGCGAATATTGTCCGATCGCGCATGTCGCCGAGGCGGTCGGGTTCGACAACATCTATCACTTCAGCAAGACGTTCAAGAAGCTGACCGGCTCCACCCCGACCGAGTATGCCCGGATGCACCGGATCGGGAAAACGGAAAGCTAAAGAGCTGTTAAGACATGAGTAGCTCTTTTCTTCGAGAGATTGACGAGTCTGGCCAATCTCTCGGGGAACCTGTCGAGCTGCTTATTGATGAACAGTCACTAAAGGACGGCAGCGTCGCCCGTCGACCCTGCCGTCCTGGCTAGCCCATTAAAACAAATGTTATACGCGCTTGTCTCCCAGAGAGGCCAGGTACGCGTCCATACGCGATTGCGTTCCGGGGTCCTCGTTCCAGGTCGTGCCGGTCGGCAGTTCAGCCAGTTCACGGGCCAGGCCCTGCTTCAGGGGCATCAGATCCGTTTGCTTGAGCCCGGTCGCCTGCAATATCTTGCTGTTGTCCACGATCCGGTTGAAATAGCGGTCGTAATGCAGCTGGTAGCTTCTGGGCGACTTGAGGTCGGGTGAGCCCAGGATCTCCAGGTAGGTTTGGGTGTCCACCGCGGCATACTCGAGTCCGATCAGGTCGTGGTAGTAGCCGGCGATCTCAGCCCAGGGGTGGTGTTCCGCCGTAGATACCGTATAGGCCTCGCGATAGGCGACAGGATTGAACAGCAGGCGGGCCAGCATTTGGGCGACATCCCCGGCCCAGGTCATCGTGCCCTGGATAGACAGGGCGTCCCGGGGCAGAACGATCGGGCGTTTGTGCAGCGCCCGGGCGACCACGATGTTGGCCTCCAGTGTCACCAGCTGGTACTTGAGTTTCGAGAAGGTGATCGCCGGACGCACGACGGTCCAGTTGTCGAAGCCGGACTGCTCGAGGATGTCCTCCTGGCGGGCCTTAGCCAGTGAATAGTCGTCGGTCGACAGGAAATGCTCGTTGTCGGACACGTCCAGCAGCTGCGGAGAGGTTTCGGTGATCGGCCCCTGGCTGTCAGCATACACCCGGTAGGAGGATAAGTAGATATAATGGCGGGTGTTTTCGAGCAGCATCTTATAGCGTACGGCAAATTGTTTGGTCGGATAGATCAGGAAATCGACGATGGCGTCGTAATCGTTTTGCAGGATTTTGCGCAGGTAATCGTCGTCCATCGCATTGGCCTGCTCATAGCGGATGTTCGGGGGCACATCGTCCTTTTTGTCCAGGGCCACCACGTGCACCTGGCAGCCCATATCGGCCAAAAGCGGAACCAGGTACGTGCCCATGGCGCCGGTTCCGCCCAGAACCAGGACCTTCTTCCCTTTATGTTGCATGGTCTCTTTTCCTCCCATGTTGTCAGATAACATCGTTCGCATGGATGTCGACCGCCTGCCCGCAGGCAGTCAGGATGAGCTTATGCAGCTGGTATTCGTAGTTGTAGTCGTAGGGATTGGCCTTTTTTCCGCGCACCATTTCCGCGAAATCGAGCATCATGGCGTCGTATCGGCCGCCCTGCGGGGGTAGCTCAACGGGCTGCTGGCGGTCTGAGTATTCGCGGCCGGCCGTATCTTGGCTCAATGTCACGGTCATTTGGGTTGGGTTTTCCAGCGGCTTGATCTCGACGGTCCCCTTGCTGCCGCAGACGACCAGCTGGCGCCGGCCGTAACCGTTGATCTCGGTCGAGGTGGCCCGCACGGTCGAGATGCCGCGCTCGTATTCGAACACGGCAAAGCCGTGGTCGATCGTCCGGACGCCGTCCAGGCCGGTTGAGCGGTTATAAGGAATGACCTTTTTCGGCATGCCTTGGATCAGGTAAACGAGGTCGACGATGTGGCAGCCCAAAAAGAACATGATTCCGGCGTCGAAATGACCCAGCCATTCGCGTTTCTCCTTGCGGTGCTCCGTGTCCATGATCGCGTCGACCTGGTAGATGGTGCCCAGCGTGCCGTCCTGGATCCATTGCAGGCACTGCTGGACCGCCTTGTTGTAACGGTACATATAGCCCATCTGGACAACCAGGTTTTTTTGCTTAGCCAGGCGGAGCAGGCGGCCGAAGTCCTCCAGGCTGTCGCCGGCAGGCTTGTCGATGTGCAGGTGGACACCCCGTTCGGCCCAGCGCAGGGCGGATTTGACCAGGTCCAGTTCAAAGCCTTCCACCTGAACGGCGTCGACACCGCGGCGGAAGAGCTCGTCTTCCGTCATCCATTCGAGCCCGGCATAAGCGGGGTTGTCTTTGTTCTGGGCGTAATAACCCGGATCTGGTTCGACAACACCGACGACCTCGAACACCTCCGGAAAGCTGCGCACACACGCCATGAACCCTGTGCTGTGGTCGTGGGCCGTGCCGATGTGACCCAGCCTGATCTTGCTGCCTGTCATAGGTGATCCTCCCGTTGTGACATGTATTTACTCTTTAACTGATCCTACCATAACACCTTTAACAAAATATTTCTGCAAGAAAGGATAAAGAACCAGAACCGGAACCGTGGAGACAATAATCAGTGCGTACTTGATCAGCTCAACATAACGCGCCTTATCTTCGCCGCCGATATCACCGATCATCTCACTGGCGTTGGCTGAGATCAAGATGTTACGCATCACCAATTGGATGGGATGCTTGGTGGCGTCCTGCAAAAAAATCGAGGCGCCAAACCATGCGTTCCAGTGACCAACGGCATAATACAACACCAGTACGGCAATCGTCGGCAGGCAAACGGGCATCAGGATCCGGGACATGACCGTGAAATGACGTGCGCCGTCGATTTGAGCAGACTCGGACAAGGCATCCGGAACACCTTTAAACGCGGTGCGCATGATGATCAGGTTATAGGTACTGATCGCTCCCGGCAGGATAAGAGCCCAAAGGGAGTTGATCATCCCAAGGCTCCTGACATTCAAATAGCCTGGAATAAGACCGCCGCTGAAATACATGGTGAAGATGATGAAGAAAGTCAGTACGCGGTTCAGCATCAAGCCTTTTCGAGACAGCACATAGGCTGAAATGATCGTGAGTGCCATATTAATGAGCGTTCCGACCACAACAACATAGATCGTATTGCGAAAACCACTGACAAAAAGCGAATGATTGATCACTTTACGATACGCACTCAGCGTAAAAGGCGTAAAAGGCAAGAGGATCGCGCCTGGATTCATCGACAGCTCGATCGGATCGCTGAAGGATGCTATGAGACAGAAATATAATGGGTAAATTGTTATGAGAATCATCACGGACAAGAATATCGTGTTGAAAAGAGAAAAAATGCGTTCACCGATTGATTGTCTCATGTCTGTATCCCCCTTTCACCACAAACTTGTTTCGCTGACGCGGCGACTGATTTTGTTGACAATAATAACGATCACAAAATTAATGATCGAGTTAAACAAACCAACTGCGCCGCTGTAACTCCATTGGAACTGCTCCAAGCCCTTGCGGTAAACAAAGGTCGAGATGACATCGGACGTTTCGTAAATGCCCTCATTGTAAAGCAGGATTATTTTTTCAAACCCGACATTCATGATGCTGCCCGCACGCAGGATAAACATGATGATGATCGTGGAGCTGATGCCTGGCAACGTTACATGCAACGTTTGTTTCCAGCGGCCGGCACCATCGATAACCGCCGCCTCGTAGTGTGTTGGATCGATGCTGGACAAAGCAGACAGATAAAGAATGGAACCCCAGCCAATATGCTGCCAGATGTCTGACAGGACATAGACAGGAACAAAATAACGTGATTTAGTCAACAATGAAACAGGTTCAAAGCCGAACAGCGCCAGCAGCTGGACAATCACGCCTGTATCCATTGTAAAAATCCTGATCAGCGAACAGACAACGACCAGTGAGATAAAATGCGGCATGTACGTGATGGTTTGGACGGTTCGCTTGAATTTCATGTTGCGGACTTCGTTTAGCAGTAAAGCAAACACGATCGGCGCCGGAAACCCGATCACAAGCGAAACCAAGCTGATGACAACGGTGTTGAGCAGGAGGCGCTGAAAGTAGTAAGAGCCGAAAAACGCTTCAAAATGCTTAAGTCCAGCCCATGGACTGCCCCATATCCCTTTTGCTGGAATGTAATCCTTGAATGCGATGACGGCACCGGCCATCGGCTTGTAACAAAAAAGGATATAAAACAACAACGCCGGCAGAATCAGTAAATAGGCATCATAATTTTTGCGTAGATCTTTATGCAAACGGCTACCAAATGAGTTGCTGTGTTTTTTTAATTGAAGGTTCTTCGTACGCCCTTCAACTGCCATAAATATGCTCCTTTGCTGTCGCGTTCGGAATTTTCAGGAAGCGGCATCGCTCCTGATGCAACCAGTAGCGATGCCGCTCAATCACCTGATCGACGAGTGTATAAAAGTCAAGTCCATCTTAGCCAATATATTTGTCATATGCGTTTTGGTAGAGTTCGAGCATGCGCTCGATTTTCATGCTCTTCAATGTGTCGATGTAGGCATCGAATTCGCTGATAGGTTTCTCGCCGGTCACAAACAGAGCAAAGTTTTCATTTATGTAGGTGAAAATTTCACTGGTTATCGTCGAATACTCCTCAGCATCTTTTGGGTCTATGGTTACAGGTGCTATGAAATGGTCCATAACATCACTGTCTTTCCAAACTGCGAGCGCGCTGTTCTGTATGTCTGAATATGACTGGAAGCAGAACTCGCCTCCCTGAATGTAGGGGCCGTTTTCCGGGCAGAAATCATATTGGGACAGCGCCTGCGCAAAGGGCAGTCCATCCGGGTTCTTCAAGACGAGATCCGTATAATACGGCTTGCCGTCTCTCATTTCAAAGCTTTTACCCTCAACGCCAAACTGCATCAAGAGATCACCTGGCTCCGTATAACCATAGTTGAGAAACTGGACAGCGATCTCCGGATTTTTGCAGGAGGTTGTTACAACAGAGAGCTGACCGGGTACCAGCGCCTGACGCTGGCTAAACAGAGCTTTGTCTCCAGCATTTGCCACCAGTGAACCAACCCCAACGAGTTCATACTTGGGATCCTTATCTTTCATGGTTCCCATCCAAACACCGATACCGCCCCCGGCATACCCGCCGGTCGCACCAGAAATGCCGTTCATGATGTTGGAGTTTTTCGTCGCGGTGTCGAGCGTCAGGAAGTTCTTGTCCAAGAGCCCATCTGCAAACAGCTTGTTTAGCCAGACTAGATAATCTTTATACGAAGCTTCAAACGCTCCGTAATGAACTTTCCCGTCTGTATGGAAATAACCTGTCGATACGAGACCATATGGACTTGTCAGGATACCCCAGTTGCCCATATTTCTGAGTTCGCCAATCGGTATGCTGAAGGGACTGGCGGCACTTTTGTCATTTTTAAAGGCTGTAAGCGTGTTGACAAACTCGTCGGCTGTTACAGGGGCAGACAACCCCAAGTCATCCAGCCAGTCTTTACGCATGATCATGCCATATGAATTCGAGACGCCGGGATCATTGCTGCGCAGATGGTAGAACCCGGGGAACTGGCCATCCGGTGTCGTTGCACCCTTCATCCATTCTTCATTGCTCATCAGGCGCTCTTTGTAGTTCACCGCAAGCGTGTCCAGGTAGTCCGTGATCGGCATAACGATGCCATCGTCAATTGCCTTGGCGATGCCGCCGCTGTAACTGCCCCAGGCACCGCTGGTGATAATGTCAGGATAATCACCGGAAGCCAGCAGCAGCGAAAAATCCGTTACCTCTTGCAGTTCAAGCTTGACGCCGGTCTGTTCCTGCCAGGCTTGCCAGAAAGGCGTATCCGGCCATGTGCTGACAGCAGTTACGTGCGCACTGACAGCCGAAGCATATTTAAGGGTCACTGTGCCATCTAGCGGATATGTCGGATACAAGGGAGCTGCTGTTGTTGTGCTCTGGCTCGTCCCACTGCCTGAAGGTGTCGTTGTTGTCCCCTTTTGTGTCGTCGTGGTGCTGCCAGCTGGCGTACATGCGCATACACTGAACAGCGCTGTAAGCAGTACAATGGTCAGCAGGATAGGAATGACTCTCTTTTTCATCGTGCTCATCATCTCCTTGGTAAGTTTGTAAAGGTGGCTATGATCGGATTTGCTGCAGCGATAACCTATTATTGCCTTGCCTATGCAGTGACGTAAAGAGACAGAACAGGTTCAAGAAGACAAATTCTCAGGTCTTAAGTTTTCAGACAAAATCGACGACATGAGTCAAAAGCGCAGAACAAAGGACAATTTTGCATTTCACATGGCATCATATGTCAGAAGATCGGACATTTTGGTATGATGTGAGAACGTGAAGGAACAATAATCCGATCTCGAAGACGCCATGATTTGAGTCGAAGGGAATGAATCTGGTTCTATTGCGGCTAGATGAGTCTTGTTGCATCATATCCAACGTTCTGCTAGCATAGCGGCCTATGCATATAAGCTTCGCGTTGACGGTTCAGCCAATGAGGTTATGTCCCATCATTCTGGCTGTATACTGACTGGCAGCTGTCCATTTACAGGAGCATGAAATGAGAAAAATCACAACGTCAAGAAGTGTACTGCTCAATTGGACGATCTCGTATTTACTCATTCTGTTGATCCCCATCACCATTTTCATCTATGGAAGCGTCGAGACTGTTCGCACGGTTCGAACAGAAGTATCCGATGCCAATGCCCTGATCTTGGATAATGTCAAGCGTGACATCGATAGTCAATTATCCGCCATGAGGACAGCGTTCAAATTCACCTACCTGAACAACCTGTTTACGTCTTTGCGTCAAATGAGCCAATTGAACAAAGCCTATGTGCGAACAACATCCGAACTCGTTGTTGACCTCTCCGCATATGTCAAGGCCGCGCAACAGGATATTGGCGTCACCGTATACTTCCTTGGAAAAGATTACATCGTCAGCGATGCGACAGCCAATCAGGCCGCAACGCTCTTTTATGCCCAGCAGTTTATCGGGATGCAAGACACGTGGGAAACCTGGCAGAAAACGCTTTCCGCGCATTACACCAACACTTTTCTCATTACATCCGGATTAAAAATCGGCTATTCCGGGTTGTGTCTGACCTACTGTCAAACGATTCGCAGTGTGCCTGATGACATCAATATCTTTATCACGATACCGCTTTCAAGCCTCGCTGCTTGCTGCAACAGTCTTGACGACAGATCCGTAATTCTAGCCGGATCCGGTGGCGCTGTGCTCCATGATTTTGGCAAGCATCCCACCATTACCAGTCTCGATGTGGATCGACCCTCAGGGGATTCGGTTAACGGTGTCGACGGCCAACCGTATGTCTGCACCTACGCGAAGTCAAGCCAGGCGGATATCTATTATGTCGTGACCACGTCAGAAGACAGTTATTGGTCAACCTTGGTCCGGTTGACTTATTTATTTATTGCCGCCATCTCCATCGCCTTATTCCTGGGTATCGTCGCGGTCTGGTTGCTTATTCGGCGCAACTACCGGCCTTTGGAGAACATAACCCGCTTGCTGCGTAAGAACGAATCACAACGCAACGAATTTGAACTGATCAACAGCTCCTACACCAATCTGACCAATGAAAATCAAAATATGCGTCGTGTGCTCGATCAGCAGACGGGCCAATTGCGTGAACACTATCTGCTCTCATTGCTCAAAGGGCGGCTGGCGACGTTTTCGGATGTCGATTTGAAGGCGTATTACCAGATCGGCAATGACAACGCAACGTTTTGCCTGATTGCACTTACCGTCAGCGCTGGATCTGATCTGATTATGCAGCAATACAACGATGAGTTCGAATTTGAAAGCATACAGCTGTTCGCTGCCGATAATGTGTTTTCCGAACTCATGGCAGATCTGCCATATGACAAAATCGAAGACGGGCACATTCTGATTTACTTTCTGCAGTTGCATAACGAGCACATAGCGATATGGGATCGCGAGAGGCTGCAACGCATCCGTAAGCTGTACGAGTTTTTCAAGACACATTTGTCGGTTGAGCTAACAGCCGTGGTCTCTGAGACGACGAATAGTTTCGAACGTATTCGCTTGCTTTACCGGGATGTCATGGATGCTCTCGAGTATCAGAATATCCTGGGCAAGACAGGTGTTCTGCTGACAGAAGACTTCAAAGCTCTATCGAAAAACGCACGCACAAAAGTTGAGCTTCTGCCTCAGGAACTTGCCGATGCAGTTCGTGAAGGTGATTATGCGGTCTGTGAAGAAATTGTAGCGCATATCTTCAATATTTATACACAGAACACGGCTGTTTCGTTTCCTGTATTTCGTGTATCGGTGATTACAGATCTGCACGCGGTTATGAATGCCTACGATGCGGTTATTACCGATCACGACCTACGCTACAAGCTCATGGTCAAAACCGTCAGCCTGATCGCTGCTGAGCAAGCCGATGAACTGAAGAACAACTTGCTCCAGCTGCTTCATTTTGCATGCCAGACCATACAAGTCCAGAAAAAAGGCAGTAACAATCTCCTGATCGAAAAAATCCAAATTTACATTCAGCAGCATTATGCCGACAGCAACCTGAACATCAGTACGATCGCGGATATCTTCGATCGGAATCCTCGTTACTTGTCACAGATATTCAGCCAGCAGACCGGCGAAGGTTTGCTGGATGCCATCAATCATGTAAGGATCCGCCATGCCATTCAATTGATGCAGACTACGCCGTGGACACTTGATGACATCAGCGCAAAGACTGGTTTTACCAACACCCGCACGTTCCGACGCGCCTTCATGCGCGTCACGAACCTTCAGCCCAGCAAGTACATGGAAACACATGGAACGTTTCTGTCCGAACACAAACAGCCCTGATCGATGGACAGGACGTTTTCGCTTGTCAGCCTCTGGGCAGCTATAAAAGCCAAAACTGGATAATCCTATTTCACCTTTATCCCCATTCATTCAGCGGAACTCGCCCGGATAGCGTCGTTTCAGTTCCGGGACGGCATGGCCGCGGCCGGTACGCTCCAGGTGTTCGCAGTAGGCTTCGAGGTGCCCGCGGGCATGGAAGGGGCCGCCTTCGCGCATCACGGTCCAGAGCGGATCGATGTTGTCCGGCTGGGTTTGCATCATGGCATCGTGCCAGTCACTTAAATAGCTGGCGCCCTGCTGGCAGATTTCGGGATGCTGCGAGGCCAGGTCGTGCTGCTCATGCGGATCAGAGGCAACGTTAAAGAGCATTTCATTCGGGAACAAGTGGTAGCCGTCGTGGTAGGTGCGCATATAGAGCCAGGGGCCGAAGCGGACACTGCGCTGGCAGACATGGGCGCATTGGCTGATCACCAGATTGGGCCGGCCGGTGTCCTTTCCGTTTAGTAGCGTATGCGCATAGGACTGCCCATCCCAGCGGGCGACTGGTTTTTGCCCAAGCAGATCTGCCAGCGTCGGCAGCAGGTCAAGGTTGAGATGCAGGCCGTCGTCGATATGGCCGGCTTTGCAGCCCGGCCACTTGAGCAGCATCGGGATGCGGCAGGTGCCGTGGTCCGCCGTGGCATGCTCGCCGTAGATGCCCAGTTCGCCCAGATTCTCCCCATGGTCGGCACTGACAATGACCGCCAGGTCGTCGAGGCCGACGCCCTGCTCCTCCAGGGCTGCCAGTACCTGGCCGATGTGCCCGTCCATGTAGCGGATGCCGCAGTCGTAGCCGTCGATCATGCGGCGCAAGTCGGCACGGTCGTCCAGGCGGCCGGGATGGCGCGGGAAGCGTGGATTGGGCTTATCGTCGAACATGCTGATTTCCCGGGCGGAATGGGGGCCGACATGATTCAAATGTTCGGCGAAGACCTCGTCGGTCAGCCAGGCGGGCAGCGGATCGTCCGCAAACGGATTGCCGAAAGACTCCGGTGCCCGGTACGGGGTGTGGGCATCCCAGTAGTTGACGTGCAGCATCCAGTTGTCGGCCGCACCGTTGCGCCGGATCCAGTCCAGGACGGTCGGGGTCACCGCCTCTGCCGATTCCATACCGCTTTGTCCGGTGTTGTGCATCTCGTTGAAGCCGGCATAGAACCACCAGGCCGAATGGCGTTCGGCAAAGGGGCTGACCGACACCGTGCGGAAGCCGGCCTGGCGCAGGATAGCCGGCAGGCTTTCCCAGCGCAGGCGGTCCGTGAAGGAACGCTCGGCTCCCTCCACACGCAAGTCAGCCGCTGTTCCTCCATGGCCGACGATGCCGGAATGAATCCCGAACATGCCGGTCATCGAGGCCGCCCGCGACGGCAGGCAGGGGGCGTCAGAGCAATAATACTGGTTGAACCGGACGGCCTTAGCTGCAATCCGGTCGATGTTCGGCGAGGTATTGCGGGAATAACCGTAACAGCCCAGATGGTCGGGACGCAGCGTGTCCAGATCGAGATAGAGAATGCGCATACCATAGCCTCCGCATTGTTTGTTTGGCAGCCGTTGTTCAGACTGGCTTGAACCCGTTGAACCAGGCGCGTTCGGCAAAAGGTTTCTTGACCGCCCTGCGGACAGGCTCCGCGGCGACGCCAATGGGCAGAACACAGACCAGATCGTAATCCGCAGGTACGCCCAGCAGATCCGCCATCTGGCGCCCGATGGCATCCGCATCCGTGATGTGGCCCTCGATCCAGCAGCTCTGGTAACCCAGGGCGACGGCTGCCAGCAGCATGTTTTCGATGGCGGCCGCATAGTCCTGAATGCTGAAGCATTTGTCCCGGTAGGCGATAATCCGCTGTGTCAGGACACAGATCAGGGCCGGGGCCGTTTCGCATTTGGGCGGCACGATAAGCTGTTTCAATGCGGCCAGGATCTTCGGATCGTCAACGGCGATCAGGCTCGTGGTCTGTTTGTTGCAGCCGGACGGCGCGGCAAGTCCCGCTTCCAAAATCGCCGTAAGATCCGACCGCGGAACCGGCGTGTCCCGGTATTTCCCCCGGTAGCTGGCCCGTTCATATATGACAGCTAAGGTATCCATCCCATCGCCTCCGATCATCTTTACTTCAAGCTTAACAAAAAGAGGGATGGTCGTCACCTAATGGAAGCACAAGTATGGAATCTGTTTTGTAGAAGAAATGTCTCTTCTACGAAAGCGCCATAGCAAGCCGCTACTCAAGCAGCCACTCAATGGGTTTTTTCAGACCCGTATTTATGTAACTGCCAGGAATAATACTTGAAAAACCTGACGAACGCGGAATATCGTTCCAATCAAATATAGCTGTTGTACCAAACATAGCGCCAATCGACGTGTATTGCTCAATCCTTAGCTCAACATGTTTATCTTTATATTGAGCAGGTATCTCCCAGATAAAGTCGTCCCAACCTTTTTCCCCAAGATAACAATCATTAATCCAAACTTTTGTAAAAAGACCAAACGGGGTGAGACGTAGAAAAACATTCCTTTGATTGGCAGGAATCTTGACTTTGTCAAGCAAGCTAAGACCACCCGCATAATGGGCGAGTATTCGGTCACTTAATGATCCATGTGTCACTGTATCGGGCAATCTAGACAGATCCAACGTATTCGTCAAGGCAAAATCCCCCATCAAGTAACAAAGCGGGAGATACAGATAGTCCTGAGTCGTTGTTTCTATCTTCACATGGTGCTGACCAGGTATCAGATCAAATGAATCAGATGTGCGATAAAGAGAATCAAACCCTGGGTTAAGACCTTCGCAGTTCCCTGTTGCATCAATCTTCTTGCCATCAAGATATACAACCGGATTGCTGTCATATGACCGCACAGCCAGCTTGACTTTTGACAACGGTTCAATAACATTAAATTCAAAGTTCTGGTTTTTACTTGAAAACCGCATTCTCAATTGATTCGGTCTATCAAGCGATAGTTTGAACTCGTTTCTTCCATCGGCGACAACGTGTTTGACTTGAAGCTGCACATGCTTATCATCATCCAGAATGCAAACACCTTCGGCAGGTAAATGATACACTTTATCATCAGGACTGTTACGATAACAGAGCTTAAAATCGAACGGTTTTTTTGATAGATTCAATATGACAAAAGACTCATCTGCGAATGCGCGCACGAAGACATCGTCAATAAGTTGCTCGTGCAACCCGATTGCCATTATATTTCTGACATACGTTATTGATAAATGCTGCATGAGATCCGGTATATTACAAAATGCCTTTTTTTGGCTTTGATCGATATATTGGTTCTCGTGTATTGTAATGACTGGTTTCTGTTCCGTCTCGGCAATCTCATCTTCAGCAATTATTTTCCAACTCCACTGATTCTTAACAAGGTTAACTAAAAGATCGCTTACTTGCATGTTAATTAAAGGCTTTTCAGCATGCAGGTAATCGTGTGCCGCCTCATTTTGCGGGTATTGCACATAAATGTCAAAAACAGGTGATTTGCGAGCATATGAAGCGGCTGTGCTGGCATCCTGGTTAAGTAAGCCGAATCCTTCATACCATGGCTGCATATCGCTCATTGGATTGAAGTACTCTTTTTTCAATGCATTGCCCCTGGCATCGAGAGCTGAAACGGCCAAAACATAATGATCGATGCCAAACATAGCTGTGAGCCAAATCATTTGTCTCATTTTAGATAAGGTCATGTCACAAGGGCCAAGCGCGAACAATTCTGCCAGGCCTCCGTTCTTATGTCTTTGAACGGACCGATGAACAGTCCCGAGCGTCAGCCATTCAGCCATATCTATTTCAGTTCTGGTATGAATCTCATCGATGCCTGGTAACGTAAAGCCATCCAGAACGCGTACAATATCACCGTTGTATTTTACAGCATTCATAACCGGGGACTCAGCCATGAGATGGCCGCTCATATGAACACCGTGTTGCTGGCACCAGGTTGCAATCGGATCACAAAATGCTTTTCGCATTTGTTTGCCAATGAGTTGATTGTATACCACCCAAAAATTCTTATTTTGAGACGAATCCGCGATGTTTATACGAGCATCATCTAGAAAGCATCGGCCAGTAACGTCCTTGTAGTCATCATACATTCCATTGTAGTAAGGTATTTTTATTTCACCAGCTGTTATACGACAAGCATAGAAAAAACTCGGATCGTCCGTAAAAAAGCCCTTAATAA
>Ga0172382_10000701_pt1 | contig 62644 bp, 66 predicted proteins | sample Leawel138RmetaG_FD_122245 | JGI IMG/M metagenome (GOLD analysis project Ga0172382, IMG submission 122245) | Leachate microbial communities from a municipal landfill in Southern Ontario, Canada - Leachate well 138R metaG | ecosystem: Engineered > Solid waste > Landfill > Unclassified | place...
GCCAGCTCATCCCCGGAGATGCACTGATCCTGAGAAGTCGCAATGCCGAGTTCTTTTGCAATCGCATAGGCGGTTTCCCGGTGGTCACCGGTAATCATGACCGTCGTTACATGTGCCTCTTTAAACCTCCGCACCGCTTCCGCCGCTTCGGGCCGCGGCGGATCGATCATGCCGACGAGACCGACAAAGATGAGTTCCGATTCCAGCGCTTCAGGGTTTTCGTAGCGAAGAGCGAGCGCGAGGACGCGGAGCGCATCGGCCGCCATCTCTCCGGCGGCAGCCTGAATCGCTTCGATATCTGCCGGCAGGAGATCCCGCATTTCTCCGCCCTGCAAAATTTTCGTGCTGTTTTTAAGGACGTCGTCGGTCGCTCCTTTTGTATAGGAAACGGTATGCCCGCTGCTGTCGCGATGGACCGTCGTCATCATCTTACGGACCGAGTCGAACGGCTGTTCATTGACGCGCGGCAGCTGCTCCTCGAGCGCTTCCTTTTTTATTCCTTTGGCGAGCGCCAGATCTACAAGCGCCAGCTCCGTCGGATCCCCGAGGCGCATCTCTCCGTCGACGCACGCATCCGAGCACAGCGCAAAGCCGTCGATCAACAGATGATACGCCTCGTAGTCCGCATCGGGGACGTCGACCGTGCGGCCGTCGGTGTACAGCCTCGTGACGGTCATCTTGTTCTGAGTGAGCGTACCGGTTTTATCGGAACACACGATGCTCACAGAACCGAGCGTCTCGACGGAAGGCAGTCTGCGGATGATCGTGTTCACTTTGACCATCCGCTGCACACCGAGCGCCAGGACGATCGTCACGACCGCAGGCAGCCCTTCCGGTATCGCAGCAACCGCAAGCGCGATCGCAGTCAGGAACATCTCGACCGGATCCCGGCTCTGCAGCAGGGCGACCGCAAACAGGCCCACGCACAGAGCAACAGCTACGATGCCGAGCATTTTCCCCAGATCGGCGAGGCGCTTTTGCAGCGGCGTCATTTCCGAACCGGCCTCTTTAATCATCCTGGCAATCTTCCCGACTTCGGTTTCCATGCCGGTATGCCAGACCACACCCTCGCCGCGTCCGTAGGATACCGGTGTGGACGAATACGCCATGTTGATGCGGTCACCGAGCGAGACAGGCTCTTCGGCTACGAAGTCGGCATCCTTTTCGGATGCGACGGATTCGCCCGTCAGCGCGGATTCCTCAATCCGCAGGTTGACGCTGCGCAGCAGCCGGAGGTCCGCCGGTACGATGCGGCCGGCCTCCAGGAGGACGATGTCGCCCGGCACGAGTTCAGAAGCGGGAACTTCCATCGCCCGGCCATCTCTGCGAACGGCGGCGACGGGGCTCGAAAGCTCTTTGAGCGCCTCGAGTGACCGCTCCGCCTTGGTCTCCTGCACGACGCCAATGGCCGCATTGATGGCGATGACGGCCGCGATGATGATCGCATCGCCGAATTCCCGAAGAACGAGCGAGATGAGCACCGCAGCCATCAGGATGTAGATCATCGGATCCCGAAGCTGAGCCGCAATCATTTGAAGCAGCGATTTTGACTGTTCTTCTTCGAATTCGTTCGGGCCGTACTGCTGCAGGCGGAGACGCGCTTCTTCGGAATTCAGTCCTTTTTCCGCATGCGTGTTCAGCGTGTTGAGCGCATATGCGCGATCGTGTCGATCCATTTTCCCTCCATAACTTGCTAATTGTCCCCGCATCGACTATAATCAGTTTAGCGCAGTTGCGCACTATAGCACTAAAGAGCAGGGAGGTTTCTCATGGCCTATGTTTCAAAATTCAAATCCGAAGAGAACGACGAACTCTTCCGGGCGATTCTGGCACTCCAAAACGAAGAAGAGTGCTATCGTTTCTTTGAAGACCTCATGACCATCAAAGAGCTGCAGGCCGTTTCCCAGCGCTGGAAAGTGGCCAGAATGCTCCATGCGGGCCGCACCTATCAGGATATCGCTTCCGATACGACCGCCAGTGCTGCGACGATCAGCCGGGTCAACAAATGCCTGCTGTACGGAGCCGAAGGCTATCGCATGCTTTTAGAGCGACTGCAGCTCTAGCCATCCGGCTTTCATTGTCCGCTTACGATTTCCCACCCGCGATTCAGCTGCCGGTCGACGAGCAGCGTGCCGTCCTGCGCGTAATCTTCTTCTTCCGGCTCGACTTCGATATCCGGCTCGATGCCCACGCCGTGGATGACGTGTCCCTTGGGTGAATAGTACTGCATGACCGTTAAATTGATGGCGCTTCCGTCCCGCAGTTGTTCCAGTTGCTGAATGATACCTTTCCCAAATGTCGTCGTGCCCACGATGAGCGCAACGCCGTTGTCCTGGAGACCAGCCGTCAGAATTTCCGACGCCGAGGCCGATCCTTCGTTTACGAGGACCACAAACGGCAGGTCCGTTTTTCCGTCTTTTACATGGAAATACTCCCGGTTACCGGCCTGGTCCTCGCTGTACACGACGGTTCCCTTGTCCATGAGCGCATCCGCCACATCGACGCTGGCGTTGACCAGCCCGCCCGGATTGTCGCGCAGGTCGAGCACGAAGCCTTTTGCACCGCGCTGCTCCACCGTCTTGAGGGCTTTCTTAAAGTCGGAGGCCGTGCTCTCCTCAAACGAAGCGATGCGGATGTGAGCGATGTCGCCATCCATCCATTCCCAGCGAACTGTCTGCGATATGATTTTCTCGCGCCGAATCGACAGTTCCACTTCTTCCCCGTCTCTCAGGAGCGTCAGCGTCACCCGCGTGCCGGCCTTCCCGCGTATCGCGGCAGCGGCCAGATCGATCTCCGTGCCCGAATAGGGCGTGCCGTCCACCTTCAGTATGATGTCACCCCGGCGCACGCCCGCAGCGTGTGCAGGTGAGCCGTCCTGCGGGGCGACCACCTCGATCGCTCCGTTTTTATTCGTGCTCAGCGAAACGCCGATGCCGGAATATTCACCGGTGAGGGAAATTACGACCGATTCGTATTCCTCCGCTGTCATATAATAAGAATACGGATCATCCAGTCCATCGAAAAGTCCCCGCAGCATACCCAGTTCCAGATCGTCATCCTCGACCGGCAGATAGTAGTGTGCGCTGACGTGTTCGCGCAGCCTGTCAATTTTCCCGTATGCGTTGTGCAAATATCGGTACCAGTCGTAGTCCTCTTCGGAGATCATCCGCTCCGCCTTGTATCCTGGCTGCAGCAGCCGGTACACATCCACACCGGCGTACAGCGCCATGGATGCCGCCCCTGCAATCAGACTTACGGCGATCAGAACGATCAGCGATCTTTTCTTGATGGAAATCATGCTCCGTCCCCTCTCCTGATATCCCGGGCCACGAGCTGGAGGCTCCGGGTATCTCTGAATTCGTTAATGCCGAGTTCGCCTGCCACATCGACGACGGCTCCGGGCTGCAGGTACATCCCGTACTCGGCGGCGCGCCGGAATAAGATGCAAGGCAGCATCGTTCCGTCTCCTGTGCGCAGCATAAAGCGCGCATGCTCTTCTTCGGTTCCCATGCGATGCACTGATTCGACGCGCGAAGGGCCGCTCGCAAACAACGGCTTTGGATTGGCTTCCCCGTGCGGCTCGAGCAGGCGCAGCGTTTCGGCAAACTCCAGTGTTTTCTCCGATGCGTCGAGCACTTTGACGACTTTGATTTCTTCTGTCAGAATATCGGGGTCGGCGCGCAGAGCCTCCGCCATCGCCTCCTGCATCGCTTGCCGGAACCGTTCGAGATTCTGCTTTTTCATCGTAAACCCGCATGCACCCGCATGGCCCCCGAAGCGCTCAAACAGAGGGGCAACGCTCGAAAGCATGCCGTGCAGATCGAGCCCCGGGACCGACCGCCCCGTCCCTTTAACGAGCCCTTCTTCCCCATCGGTCACAATGAACACGGGCCGATACAGCGACTCTTTCAGATGCCCTGCGACGATACCGGCGACACCTTCGTGGGCGTCGGGCGCGTACACGACGGGGAACAGTTCGCCGGACCCCCCCTGCCCGATTATTTTCTCGCACAGCCTGTGCGTCTTTTCCTGTTCGGCTTTTCTGGCCCGGTTGTTTGCAGCCATATCCCGCGCGATGCGGTCCAACCCGCTCCGCCCGTCGGCGTCGCCGCACAGCAGGTCGACACCGGGATCCGCAGACTCCATACGCCCCTGGGCATTGATATTTGGGGCGATCATGTAGGCGATGTGACCAGCCTCGACTTCTCTTTCTCCGAAATCCACCGCCTCCAGCAACGCGTCCAGACCTTCTCGTTCTCTGCGGTTGATAAACTCAAGGCCATATTTGACGAGCGTGCGATTTTCATCCAGAAGCGGCACGACATCGGCCACGGTCGAAATCGCCACGAGATCCAGGAGGCGATTGAGATCGGCCTTTAAAAAGCGTCCGTCACCCTGCTGTTCCAGCAGACGCTGAATCGCCTGCGCCAATTTAAACGCAACACCGCATCCGGAAAGATGGGGGAAAGGATAGGTGCTGTCGCTTCTCTTTGGATTGATGAACAGGCAGTCCGGCGTCGCATCGGGCGCGGGACTGTGATGATCGGTGATGATCAATTCGATGCCGAGGCTCTTTGCATGGGCGGCTTCGGACACCGATGTGCTGCCGCAGTCCACCGTGATGATGAGATCGATACCCTCCGAGGCAATGGTGTCGATGGCCTGTGTGGATAGCCCGTACCCTTCATGAAAGCGGGACGGGATATAGTAGCGCACGCGATCCGAAATCGCGCGAAGCGTGCACAGTAAAAGCGCCGCCGACGTGACGCCATCCGCATCGTAATCTCCGTACACGCAGATGCGCCCTCCGCCCAGTGCCGTTTGAACGACGGTTTGCGCCGCCTGCGCCATATCGTTGAGCAGAAACGGATCGTGCGTCAGCTTTGGAAACGGAGCGAGAAAGTCTTCGACGCACGACGGCTCGGTAACTCCGCGCTCCTGCAGAATGCTCAATATGGCAGGGGGGACCCTGCGGGGTCCCCTGAGCAAGTCGTTATTTTTCTGTGTAAATACCCATCGGGCCATCGCGTTTCTCCGGCTTTGTACGGCATCAGTTCAGCGCGAAACGTAATCCAGCGGATTTTTGTACACGCCGTTGAGCCGGACTTCGAAGTGCAGATGAGGTCCGGTGGACATGCCGGTCGAGCCGACCTTGGCAATGGTCTGTCCCCGGGCGACGACGTTGCCTGTGCTCACCAGAAGTTTGCTCGCATGCGCATACAGCGTAACGATGCCGCCCCCGTGGTCGATCATCACCATATAGCCATAGCTGTTGTTCCAGCCGGCCGTGATGACCGTGCCTGCATTGGCGGCGAGGATGTCGGTGCCGGAGCTGGCTCCGATATCGATGCCTGTGTGCATTTTGGGCACTTTCAGAATGGGGTGGTTGCGCATCCCGAACGGCGACGTGATGCGGGTGCTGGCTTTCGAAGGCCACTGCATCGTTCCGCCGATGTAGTTGCCGCTGCCCTGCAGACCCAGGATCTTAGCTGTAAGCGCGTTGGCTTCGGCGTTGAGCGCATCGACCTGCTTTTCTAACGCTTTGTTGTCCTGATCGACGGCTGATTTTTTGCTCTGTACCTGTTGTTTGCTGGACTGGAGCGATTCCTGGCGCGAGCTCTCTTCGGCCTGCTGCGCGAGCAGGTTGTCCCGCAGAGCCTGCAGCTGAATCTTCTGCCCGATAAAAACATCGTACTGCTGCTGCAGTGTTTCGAGCAACTCCGCATCGCTGTCGTAAATCCGCTGAACCATATCCAGATTTGTCATGAAGTCCGACATATCCGACGATCCGAGAAGCACGGTGAGAATGCCGACTTCGCCATTTTTGTACATCGTGCGCAAGCGCGCATTCAGCGCTTCGTTTTGCGCAGCGATATCCTGCTCGAGCTCCGTCAGCTCCGCCAGTTTATTCGTTATTTTCGCTTTCGTCGCATTGATGCTCTTCTGCAGCGAGTTGAGCTCCACTTCTGCCGAGTAAATCTGTTTTTCGAGCGTGCGGATTTCGCTCTGCAGCGCGCTGGCCTCCTGCTTGCCTTTGTCCAGCGCTTTCTGCGTGTCGTCGATTTGACTCTGGATGTCGTCGAGCTTGCTCTGATCGCTTGTGGCGTAGACGAACGGTGCGAAGCACAGACTCGCCGCCACGATGACAGCAAGCAACCGAGCGCCGTTGCGCTTTGATGTACCGGTTTTCATCTCTTTCTTTATGTAATTCATATGTAAACCTCCGGTCTATGCATTTAAAAATCGCCTCATGGACAGGATGCTGCCAAACGCACCGATGCTCGCCCCCAGCGCGATAAAGATCCACGACAGATTCTTCATCATGAACCCCACTTCGACAAACGAACTGGAGAACAGAAGCAGAGCCTGGGTGGCAAACAGATTGACGATGCGCGCGTAAATCAACCAGGTGAGGCCCAGCGCGATGAAGGCGGAAATGCAGCCGATCATCATGCCTTCCGCCAGCAGCGGTCCGCGGATAAACCAGTTCGTTGCACCGACATATTTCATAATCATAATCTCGCGCTGCCGGGCCATCACGGTCAGCTTGACAGTGTTGGATACGACGATTACGGAGACGATGATCAAGAACACGATGACGATGAGCGCGCCCTTTTGTATAAAATCCGTGATGGTCAGGATTTTACTGACCTCTTCCTGGTAAAAACGCACGTCCTCCACGCCGATGAGGTTGCGACAGGCCTCGTAGACGAGACGGCCGTCCTCCAGGTCCGCAAGCTCGACCCGAAGTGCATTCGGCAGCGGGTTGTCGGCAAGTCCGTCCAGCAGGTAGGACTTCTCGCCCCAGCGCTGCTTAAACGCCTGCATGGCGTCTTCTTTGCTGACGTAGACCACGCCCGAAATCTCATCCATGGACAGGAGGCTCTGCGCGATGACATCCGCATCCTGCCGCGTCGTCTCCTCGAGCAGATACACTTCGATGGTGTTGAACTGCTGTTTTGCCTTCTCCGTAGCGATGTTGATGTTGACGCTGATAAAGAAGAACAACCCCAGGATCAGCAGCATCGCCGTGATGGAGAATATGGAGGCCAGACTCATCCCCTTGTTCCGGAATACCTGGACGGTTGCCTGTGTGAGAGAATAGCGCAAGCTTCTAATCATCGTAGCCGTATTCTCCTCCCCACGCATCGCGCACAATTTTCCCCTTGTCGATCGCCACAACGCGCTTCCCCATCCGGTCTACGATGTCCTTGGCATGGGTGACCATGAGCACCGTCGTTCCCCTGCGGTTGATCTGATTGATGAGCTTCATGATTTCCCAGGCGGTGTCCGGATCCAGGTTTCCAGTCGGCTCGTCGGCGATCAGCATCATCGGATTGTTGATGAGGGCGCGTGCGATAGCGACCCGCTGCTGCTCTCCTGCAGACAGTTCCGCCGGGAACTGATCGGCCTTGTCGCTGATACCCATAATGGACAGAACCAGCGGTATCTGACGGCGCATGGCGCGCTGCGTGGACTGGACAACTTCCATGGCAAACGCCACATTTTCGTACACGGTTTTATGAGGCAACAGGCGAAAATCCTGAAACACCATGCCGATATTTCTGCGAAGAGCCGGAATTTCGCGGTTGGACAGGTGCGTGATGTCCTGCCCGTTGACAAAGATGCTTCCTTCGTCGGGTTCGATTTCTTTTAATATGAGTTTAATCAGTGTAGACTTCCCGGCCCCGGACGGACCGACCAGAAATACGAAGTCCCCTTTTTTTATCCTGATGGTTGCGTCTTCGAGACCGACATTGCTGCCGTACATCTTGGTGACGCCTTCGAATCTTATCACGTACGATCCTCTCTTGTGTCTTTTTGGCAGTTTAACGCATCAAGTATACTATATCTTCGCTTTTTTAGAAACACCATTTCCTGTGCCTCTCGTGCGCAGCGCATCCGGAGATCCGCACGTACGGTCCCAGAGTTCGGCCAGTACCGGTGCAACGATTTTTCGCACGGAAGCGATGCTATAGGGGAGTACGCAGTTGTACTGTGCCCGGTACAAATCCTCCGTCGCCACATGAGGCAGCTCCAGCCAGTCCGTTCCCCTGAAAAACCGCCTCAGTTCTCCCCGGTGAACGCCCCGGTTCATGTTGTTTGCGACAAACACCGGGCGGGGAGCTTCGATCCGTATGCGCTCGATGCCGGCGATATAAGGGCAGAGGCGCGTCGGCAGAGGGTCCAGCACGCACACGACGGCGTCCATATCCGGCAGAATGTCCCACATCAGTCCGGCACTCATGCCGGAACAGTCGAACAAGCGGACGGTGCCGGTTGCATTGTGCACAAGCCGCAGCGAATCTCCAGGCGAGAGCGCCTCGTGGACCCCGCCCGGGGGTGCATCTCCAGGACAGCGCAGAATCCAGTTAATCCCCTGTTCCATATTCGCCAGACCGCGAATGTTCTTGCGCTCTGCGACCAGGCGGTGAAACGGATAGAAATCCCTGTACAAAAATCGTTTTTCGATGCCGTACGCTTCGTAAAAATACGGAGTCCCCAGCTCGACGAGCGCGACGCTTTCGTCGGAAAACGCCTGCCCGACCCACGCAGCCAGAAGCCCTGCAACAAAGCTGACACCGCTACCCTGTGCCACGCCGATTACGGCCATGCGCACTGTCTCTTGGACGTCAGCGCCTTCCGGCCGGTTCCCTCCGGCATCGGGAATCCGAAATATCTGATTTGCCTGCATGGTCATTCCCCATATGAAGACCCGCACCCACGCCGGATAAATTATACATTATTTGCCATATTTGTCAAGATTGCGGGCAGCCTGCGCGATGGCCCCTGCCGTCAGTCCATACTTTTCGAGCAGTTCATCCGGCTTACCCGACTCGCCGAACGTGTCGCGGATACCGACCGTCGCCACGCGCACCGGATGGTGAGCGCAGCAGATCCGGGCGACGGCAGCCCCCAGGCCGCCTTCGAGCGTATGCTCCTCGGCGGTTACGATGCCGCCCGTCTCGCGCGCGGCACGGATCACGGCTTCTTCGTCCAACGGTTTGAGCGTGTGCATGTCGATGACGCGCGCCTCGATACCTTCGAGCGCCAGCTGCTCCGCAGCCAGAAGCGCTTTGCTGACCATGATGCCTGTGGCAATGATCGCACAGCCTGACCCCTCGCGCAGCACGCGGGACTTCCCGATTTCGATGTCCGCCTCCTCTTCGTAGAGAACCGGAACTGCGGCGCGGCCCAGTCGCACGTACACGGGTCCGTCGAGATCTGCGGCTTGCTGCAGCAGCTTCCGGGCGGAGACATCGTCAGCCGGATTCAGCACCGTCATGCCCGGTATCGCACGCATCAGCGCCAGATCCTCGATCGCCTGGTGGCTCGCTCCGTCCTCCCCGACAGTCAGCCCTGCGTGCGTTGCGCAGATTTTGACATTGGCGCCGGTGTACCCGATGGAGTTTCTTATAATTTCGTATGCCCGGCCGGCTGCGAACATCGCAAACGTGCTGGCGAAGACCGTCTTGCCGGATACGGCAAGTCCTGCAGCCATGCCGTACATGTTGGCTTCAGCGATGCCGACGTTAAAGAATCGATCCGGATAGGCGCCCGCAAAAAACTTCGTCATCGTAGAGCCGGACAGGTCGGCATCCAGAACGACGATGTCCTGCCGCACAGCGCCGAGTTCGACGAGTGCCTTGCCGTAACTCTGTCTTGTCGCAATCATCTCTGCCATCACAGTACACCCCCCAGTTCGCTCATCGCCTGCAACGCTTGCTCCTTGTCCGGCGCCTTCCCGTGCCAGCCGGCTTCGTTTTCCATATACGAAACACCTTTTCCCTTGACAGTCCTGGCTACGAGCACCGTCGGACGGCCTTTGTGCCCGCGGGCTTCGGCAAGCCCGGCGCGGATCGAATCGATGTCGTGACCATCGATCTTTTTTGCATTCCAGCCGAACGCCTCGAACTTTTCTGCGACAGGCGTCACGCGCATCACATCGTCGTTAGCTCCGTCGATCTGCAGCCCGTTAAAGTCGACGATGGCGCACAGGTTGTCCAGTCCGTAGTGCGCAGCGGCCATAGCCGCTTCCCACACAAGGCCCTCCTGGAGTTCCCCGTCACCCAAAAGCGCGTAGACCCGGCTGGCTCTGCCGTCGATCCGGCTGGCAAGCGCCATGCCGACCGCGGCCGAGAATCCCTGCCCCAGCGAACCGGTGGACATCTCCACGCCCGGCACGGCGCGCATGGACGGATGCCCCTGCAGCGGACTGTCGATCTTTCTGAACGTGCCGAGCAGCTCGGCCGGGAAAAATCCTTTCTCCGCCAGAACCGCATACAGAAGCGGAGAAGCGTGTCCCTTCGACAGGACGAAGCGGTCCCGGTCCGGATCCGTCGGATTGCTCCCGTCGATGTTCATATGCTCAAAGTACAGAACGGCCAGAATGTCTGCAGCCGACAGCGATCCGCCGGGATGTCCCGATCCGGCCAGGTACACCTGCCGGATGATGTTTTGCCGGATGGCCGTCGCCCTGTCCCGCAATGCTTTGTTATCCATGTTCCCTCCTTCGCTGCCGCGCGATGTATGCAAATTATGCTTTTATAATTTTACGCTCCGCTGACCTTCTGTGCGGCTACCCTGACTAAAAACAGCGGAAGCGTTGCGATCCTCTTTATGCGGGAGGGCTCCTGCCCGAGCCGGTACAGCCACTCCAATCCAAAAGACCGGAAAATCTTTGGCGCACGCTTGAGCGCGCCGGCCCACACATCGAAGCTCCCGCCTATTCCGATGCCTGCCTTCATGTGCAGAGCGTTCTTGTTTTCCAGAAGAAACCGCTCCTGTTTCGGAAAGCCGAGGGCTACACATAGAAACCCTGCCCCCGATTCGTTGATAGCTTCGACGATCGAAGCGGTGTCGCTTTGCTCGAAGTATCCGTGATGTGTGCCGGCGATACGAAGCCCCGGAATGTCGCGCATCTTGTTTGCTGCCGCCTGTTCGGAGATACCCGGCCGGCCGCCCAGAAAATAGACGCTGACCCCGTTCGCTGCACAGCGCTTTAGGGCGCAGTGGGCGAAGTCGATCCCGGCCACCCGCTCGCGCAGCGGACGCCCGAGCATTCGCGATGCGTGCAGAAGCCCGACACCGTCGGGAATAACAAGGTCTGCGGACATCAGCAGCTGTGCCAGCGACGAATCGCCGGAAGCCTGAGACACGATTTCGGCATTCGGCGTTGCAATCCACGCCATCGACTTCCCGTTGAGAAAGCCGTCAAACGCAGACAGGGCATCCCCCATCGTTACATTATCCACAGGGATGCCCAGAATATCGATTGTGCCTTTTCGCTGATCCATACCCTTCTCCGCTATCGCATGTATTCTACCACAAAGCTCCTGTTCATTAAACACGAATTTGCGCAAACCGATAGTATCGAAGCGCCGCTTGTGCTATCATAAACGCATCTAAATCCGGGAGGACAATCATGAAAATCTGTGTAATCGGTTTGGGATATATCGGGCTTCCGACGGCGGCCATGTTCGCGCGTTCGGGACTGGACGTCCTGGGCGTCGACTGCAACGAGACCATCGTACACGAGCTGAATCAGGGAAGGACGCTCATCGAAGAGGACGGACTGGCGGAATGGATTCCGGGTGTCGTCGCGAGCGGAAAACTCCGGGCATCCACGACTCCCGAAGAGGCCGACGCATTCATCATCACCGTGCCGACCCCGTTGGATGTGGAGAAAAAAGCGGATCTGTCGTTCGTCGAATCGGCGGCGCGCTCCATTGCACCGCTGCTGCGGCCCGGCAACATCGTCGTATTGGAATCCACCTCTCCCGCAGGGACGGTGGAAGAGCGGCTAAAGCCCCTGCTGGAGCAAAGCGGCCTTTCGGCCGGGACAGATTTCTCGCTGGGGTATTCGCCTGAGCGCGTCATCCCCGGCAATATCCTGCGCGAGCTCGTTACAAACGACCGGATTGCAGGGGGCATCGACGGGGCATCGGCAAAAAAAATCGCAGCGCTGTACCGGGCATTCGTGCAGGGCAGCATCTACGAGACCGATGTGCGGACGGCTGAGCTGTGCAAGCTGGCGGAAAACACCTACCGCGACGTCAACATCGCCTTTGCCAACGAGCTGGCGAAGATCAGCGAGAATCAGGGTGTCGATGTGTGGGAAGTGATACGCCTGTGCAACAGGCATCCGCGCGTCAACATCCACCAGCCCGGACCGGGCGTGGGAGGACACTGTATCGCCGTGGATCCGTGGTTCATCGTGGAGAAAAACCCGGAAGACTCGCAGCTCATACGGCTTTCGAGAGAAATCAACGACCGCATGCCTCTTTATGCAGCCGACCTCGCATCGGGGATCCTGTCGGCCATCGAGCATCCGGCCGAAGAAGAGCATCCGGTCGGAGCGACGTACCCCAAAGGTGTCGGCCGCCCGGTCGTCGCAGTCCTGGGCATCGCATACAAGCCGAATGTGGACGACACGAGAGAAAGCCCCATACGCACGCTGATCGAAGAACTCGAGCGCCGCGGCATGGACGTGCGCTGGCACGATCCTCACGTGAAAAACCAGCCAGGCAACGCCCCGGGCACACTCGAAGCAGCCGAAGGGGCGGATCTTCTGATTCTGGGCGTCAATCACACAGAATTTCGTCAACTGGATTATCGGTCAATCGCCCGCTCAATGCGGCACCGGAACCTTCTCGATGCGCGCGGCTCCGTCGATGCCGAGGCGGCCCGAAGCGCAGGATTCCTCGTCTATGCGCTGGGGCGGGGGCACAGACTCCGCTGAGATCAGGGTTGAATTTTTCTGAATTTTTGATAACGCGCCTGCAGCAGTTCTTCCACAGGAACGCGCTGCTTTTCGGCGAGGAACGCTTCGATGTCGCTGCGCAGCAGCGCAAAGGTCTCCTCAAATCCCTTGCCGCGCTCGGGAATGATGCGTTCGGCCACGGAGAGCTGCACCAGGTCCTGTGCCGTCAGCTTGAGACAGTCCGCCGCTTCCGCGGCCCGGCCCGCATCTTTCCACAGGATGCTTGCACAGCCTTCCGGCGATATGACGCTGTATACGGAATTTTCGAGCATCCACACTTCATCGGCAACCGACAGTCCCAACGCGCCGCCGCTGCCGCCCTCGCCGATTAAAATCGCAAGCACCGGTACACGAAGCGTCATCATTTCCATCAGATTCTCTGCGATAGCCCGGCCCTGACCGCGCTCTTCGGCGCCGATGCCGCAAAAAGCCCCGGACGTGTCGACGAGCGTAACGACAGGTCTTCCAAACTTTTCCGCCTGCTTCATGAGGCGAAGCGCCTTTCGATACCCTTCCGGGTGCGCGCTTCCGAAATTTCTTGCGGCCCGCTCGCGGGTCGTCGTCCCCTTTTCCTGGGCGATGAGCGTAACGTACGTCTGCCCGAGCCGGGCAATCCCGCCGACAATCGCCGGATCATCCCCGAAGAGCCGGTCTCCGTGGAACTCTGTAAATTCGTCAAACAGACCTCTTATATACGAACGCGCCGTAGGCCGGTCCTTGGCCCGGGCCGCTGCTACGCGATGCTTGGCTTCCATAATTCATCCCTCCCTGCGAGGTTTTTTGTGCGCCCGGAGCATCCGGACGATGAATTTCTTCTGCTGATCCCTCGGTACAATTTTATCTAAAAACCCGTTTTTAAGCAGCGATTCGGCGCGCCCCAGCCCGGGCGGAAGTTTCTGCCGGATCGTCTGTTCGATGACTCTGGGTCCGGCAAAGCAGATCAGCGCACCCGGCTCCGCCGCAGTCACGTCCGCCTCCATGGCAAAGCTCGCCGTAACACCGCCCGTCGTCGGATCCGTGAGCACGGCCAGATAAAAGCCTCCTGCGTCAGAAAACCGCTTGACCGCACCGCTGGTCTTCGCCATCTGCATCAAAGACAACATGCCTTCCTGCATGCGTGCGCCGCCCGAAGCCGTAAACCCCACGACCGGCAGGTCTTCCTCCGCTGCGTGTTCAAACAGCCGCGCAATTTTCTCGCCCGTCACCGTGCCCATCGAACCCATCATGAATGCAGCATCCATTACAAACAATGCGGTCTCGATGCCGCCGATGCGCGCCGTGCCCGTCAGGACGCTTTCGCTTTCCTCGGATGCGCGCTCCGCCGCTTTTAGCTTCTCTTTGTATTCCGGAAAATTCAGCGGATCGGAGCTCTTCAGATCCGGCCAGAGTTCGACAAAGCTGCCCGGGTCGGCGATCCAGACGATGCGCTGCCTGGCCGGAAACCGCATGTGCAGCCCGCAGTTCGGACAGGTGTAGGCGTTTTCCTGAACATCGGACGTAAAGACCGATTTCTTGCACCCCGGACAGACGGTGAACAATTCGGGCGGAATGTAGACGCCGGAAGGCGCCGGTTTCGCACCGGTCGTCGAAAGCTCCAGTTCGTTCCTCGGCTTTTTAAAAAGTCCTTTGATCATTTTATACCCCTCGATTCAAGGTAATCCGTCGTATAGGCACCGCTTTGAAACACCGGGTCGGCCAGGATGTCCAGATGCAGGTCGATGTTCGTATCCACGCCGGTAATCACCAACTCGGCCAGCGCCGCCTGCATCTTGCGGATCGCTTTTTCCCGCGTGCTCGCGTGGACGATCATCTTGCCCAGCAGAGAATCGTAATACGGCGGAACGGTGCATCCCGTGTACAGAGCCGTATCGAACCGGACGCGGGGCCCGCCGGGAATGTGCAGAAAGTCCACCGTACCCGATGACGGGCGGAACCCTTCCGCCGGGTTTTCTGCATTGACCCGGCACTCGATGGAGTGCCCCTGAATGTTTACATCTTCCTGATTATAGGGAAACGGCACGCCGGCGGCGATGCGAATCTGCCATTTGACGAGGTCGATGTTGGCCACCGTCTCGGTGACGGGATGCTCGACCTGCAGACGGGTATTCATCTCCATAAAGTAGTGATCTCCGGCCTCGTCGACGAGAAATTCCAGCGTCCCCGCATTGACGTATCCGATGTGCTCGGCCGCCCGCACAGCGTCGGCATGCATGCGCGCCCGCGTCTGCTCCGGAAGATCCACCGCCGGACTCTCCTCCAGCACCTTTTGCTTCCGCCTCTGCATGGAGCAGTCCCGTTCGCCGAGGCAGATGACTTTGCCAAAGGTATCGGCCAGAATCTGCACTTCGATGTGGCGGACATTCTGCATGTATTTTTCCAGATAGAGCCCGGAATCGCCGAAGCCGGACGACGCTTCGCGCGACGCATCCAGAAACGCGCGCTCGAAATCGCTTTCGTCCGTCACGAGCCGGATGCCCCGGCCGCCGCCTCCGGCGCGCGCTTTGATCATCAGAGGATATCCGATATCGCGCGCAGCCGCTCTGGCTTCGCCGGCATCGCTTACGATCTCCGTTCCCGGAACGACCGGAAGTCCGAGATTCCTCATCGTTCTGCGGGCGTGGTCTTTATCCCCCATGGCGATCATGTGACGGCTCTCCGGCCCGATAAACCGGATGTTGCACTGCTCGCACAGCGCAGCGAATTTCGCATTTTCCGCCAGAAACCCGTAGCCCGGATGGATGGCTTCCGCGTTCGTGACGGCGGCGGCAGACAGAATGGCCTGCATGTTCAGATAGCTGTCCGCGGCCGGCGCTTTTCCGATGCAGATGCTCTCGTCGGCCAGCCCGACGTGCAGCGCTTCCTGATCCGCATCGCTGTAGACAGCCACCGTGGCGATGCCCATATCCTTGCACGCGCGGATGACGCGCACGGCGATTTCACCTCTGTTAGCGATCAGCACCTTCTGAAACATGTTACCCCTCCAAAACGGCGAACGAAAACTCGCCTTCCGCCGCGACCCTGCCCGAAACGGACACTGTTCCCTGCGCAAAGTAGAACGGCGGCCGGCTCTTCGTAAGGCTGCAGCGAATCTCCAGCTCGTCACCGGGCTGCACTTTTTCCCGGAATTTAACCTGACGGATGCCCGTGTAGTACGGAGTGGCACCGGCAGGCATGTCGCTTCCCAGCAGCACGCAGCACGCCTGCGCCATCATTTCGCACAGGATGACGCCGGGCACGACCGGATGCCCCGGAAAGTGACCCTGCAGAAAAAATTCGTCTCCCCGCACCCGATACGACGCGACCGCCTCGCCGTTCACGAGATCCGCCTCGTCCAACAGCAACATGGGAGGCCGGTGCGGCAGTATTTTTTTGAGTTCGTTCTGATTCATGTTCTATACCTCTTTTAAGCGGAACAGGCAGGCTCCGTAGTCGACAACCGCTTCGTTTTCGACGCAGATTTCCTCGACAATTCCGTCGACCGGTGCCGCGATTTCGTTGAGCATCTTCATGGCTTCGACGATGCACAGCACCTGCCCGCGCTCCACGCGGTCTCCCTGCGACACATACGGCGCGCTCTCCGGGGACGGCGCCAGGTAGACGACGCCCACGAGCGGAGAGGCCACTTCGAGCAGATCGCTTCGGACCGGTTCTTCAACAGCCGACTGAGGTGCGTCCGTCCGGAGCGGCGCCTCCTGAAAAGGCGCAGGGACCGCGCTGTGCACAGATACGGTCTGACCGGTTTTCTCGACGCGGACCCGCAGTCCGTCCTGTTCGGCCTCGATCGCCGTCAGGCCTTTGGCGATCAGAAGATCGGCGAGCTGTTCCACAATGTTGATGTCCATTTTTCTTCCTTTCCGGCCTACAGCGATACAAAGGCCAGGCACGCGTTATGCCCCCCGAACCCCAGCGAAGTCGACAGGCTTACATCTACGCCAGCCTCGCGCGCCCGGTTGGGAACGTAATCCAGATCGCAGTCGGGATCCGCCTCGCGATATCCGATGGTCGGCGGAATGTGTCCGGTCCGCAGCGCCAGGATGCTGGCAATGGCTTCCACACCGCCGGCAGCACCCAGCATGTGCCCTGTCATGGATTTCGTAGAGCTTACGAGCACGTCTGTACCCGCGCGTTCGCCGAGTGCGGTGCGAATGGCAAGCGTCTCGTATTTGTCGTTGAGCGGCGTGCTCGTACCGTGTGCGTTGATGTACATTTTTTCGTATCCGTTTCCAACCCGTTCTGCGAGCGCCAGCTCGATGGCCCGGCTGCTGCCGCCGACTTCCGGATCCGGAGCCGTCATGTGATACGCATCGCACGTGTTGCCGTATCCCGCAATTTCCGCATAGATATGCGCTCCTCGTGCCTTGGCGCGCTCGTATTCTTCCAGAATTAGAACGCCCGCTCCCTCGCCCATCACAAATCCCGAACGCTCCCGGTCGAATGGAATGGAGGCGCGGTCCGGGTCCGTGCTCGTCGTCAGGGCCATGCTGCTCGTAAATCCGGCGACGCTGATGGGATTGATGGCGGCTTCCGCACCGCCTGCGATGATCGCATCGGCATAGCCGTGTCCGATGGCCCGGTACGCTTCGCCGATGGCGTGGGTGGCCGTCGCGCAGGCCGTGACAACCGGCAGGTTGACTCCTTTGGCCCGATAGCGGATCGCAGCCAGCCCCGAGGCCATGTTGCCGATCATCATAGGCACGAGAAAGGGCGACACGCGCCTGGGACCGCGTTCAAGCAGTTTTTCCGTCTCCTGAAACATCGTTCCCAGCCCGCCGATACCCGAGCCGATGTACACGCCCAGTCGGTCTTCGTCGACCGTGCCCGCCAGACCGCTGTCCGCCATCGCCTCGTCACCCGCCGCAAGCGCAAACTGGATAAACCGGTCGTACTTCCGGAACTCGCTTCCCCCGAGCACCGCCGGCCCGTCGAAATCCTTCACCTCGGCGGCCAGCGTTACTTTATATTCCGATGTGTCGAAATGCGTAATGCTCCCGATGCCGTGGCGCCCGGCCAGCATGGCCTGCCACATATCGTCTTTGCTGTTGCCGATGGGACTTACGGCGCCCATGCCTGTGATAACAACTCTTCTCATGACACTCTCCCCGATTCGAATTCTTCTTTAAGAAGGCGGAACACGTCGGCTACCGGTAAAATTTCCTGCGCCAGATAGCCCTTGGCACCTGTGAACACGAACGCTTCGTCCATGCGACCCCGGTAGGCGTTGATCAGTGCATGGCAGATGCAGTACGGCGCTTCGGTCTTCGGGCAGGGCGTAAGGCAGTTGAACTCGCAGAACTCCGGCCGCTTATCGCCCTGTGCCACCGCATCGAGAAAACCGCTGCGGAACGCCCGGCCGGGCAGTCCGACCGGACTTGCGATCAACTGGACGTCATCCTCACCTGCCCGTATATAGGCTTGCTTGAATTCCGGCGATGCGTCGCATTCATCCGTCGTCACAAACCGGCTGCCGAGCTGCGCAGCACTGACGCCGAGATCCAGGACGTTTGCGATGTCGCCGCCGTAATAGACACCGCCGCCTGCGATGAGAGGAATCGGTCCGAACGGCGCGAGCTCCCTCTGCACGTCCCGGACGATGCTTTCGAGCGAACACGATGGGTCGGTCAAGTCGTCCGGTTTAAAGCCCAGGTGCCCGCCGGCCAGGGGGCCTTCCACGACGACGGCATCCGGCGTGTATCCGAACCGGCTCTGCCAGCGCTTAGCGATGAGCTTTGCCGCCTTGCCCGACGACACGATGGGGGCGATTTTCGTTTTGGTTCCCGCCGGCAAAAGCCCCGGGAGCTCCAGCGGCAACCCGGCCCCGGCAAAGAGGATATCAGCTCCGGCAGCGATGGATTCCCTAACCAGCTTTTCGAAATCCGAAAGTGCAACCATGATGTTGACGCCGATGACGCCATCGGTCTTTTCCTTGGCCGCATAGATCTCTTTAGCGACGCTGCGGCCCGGCTCCATAAAATCCAGGCCCGTCGCCGAGATCACTCCAAGACCGCCCTGTTCGGCCACGGCAGACGCGAGGCCGGAGAGCGAAATACCGACACCCATGCCGCCCTGCACGACCGGCAGTGCAATTGTAAGATCTCCGATGGACCAGGCATGGTCCTCCCACTTGCGCATGTCTCCTCCTAAATATATAAGCCGCCGTCGACGCGGATCACTTCGCCTGTGATGTACGCGCCGGCGTCGCTTGCAAGAAATACGGCCACGTTTGCGATGTCTTCGGGCGTCCCGAAGCGGCGCATCGGTATCTGGTCCAGCACGGCGCGCTGCTTTTCTTCGGGCAGCGCCTCCGTCATCTCCGTGCGGACGAATCCGGGTGCGATGGCATTGCACGTGATGCCGCGCCCGGCCAGCTCTTTGGCCACGGATTTCGTAAAGCCGATGAGACCGGCTTTCGACGCCGCGTAATTTGCCTGCCCGGGATTCCCCATCAGGCCCGACACGGACGATATATTGATGATGCGTCCGGCTCGCTTTTTGAGGAAGTGGCGATACAGACTCTTCGTAAAGTGAAACGCACCGCCCAGATTCACACTTAGCACGCGCGAAAAGTCCTCCTCGGACATCGTTGCGAGCAATCCGTCGCGCGTAATGCCCGCATTGTTGACCAGTATGTCGACACCTCCGAATTCGGCCAGAATGGCCTCGACAACCGTCGGGACCTGGATCGGATCGGCGACGTTGCACGCATACGCCTGCGCGCGCACGCCGAACGCTGAAGCCTGTTCGCACACAGCCTGTGCCGCCGCTTCGCTACCGTTGTATATGACAGCGATATCTGCGCCCTGCTCCGCCAGAGCCAGAGCGATGGCGCGTCCGATGCCTCTGGATCCCCCGGTGATGATGGCTGTTTTACCGTTCCACATGTGTCTGCCCCTCTTTCCATTTTTCCAGCGACTCTGCCGAGTCGACGGAGTACACGGGTATCCCGGGCGCGATGCGCACCGAAAACCCGCCGAGCGTCCTGCCCGGTCCCGCCTCTGCAAAACCGTCGATACCTTGACGAACCATGTTGTGAATCAACGCTTCCCAGCGCACGGGATGATCGATCTGATCGCGCAGCAGCCGGGCTGCATCTTCGCCGTAGCGCTCTCCTGTGACATTTGAGTACAGGGGCATGCGCGGCGTCCTAAAGTCTATGCTCTCCAGCGCTTCTTCCATCGAACGGGCAGCGTCCGCCATGAGCGGGGAATGAAATCCGCCGCTGACAGCCACGGGCACGCTGCGTCCGCCCGCTTCTCTGACTTTCTCCTTTAAATATTCAATCTCAGAGACGGTGCCCGATACGACGAGCTGCCCCGGACAGTTGTAGTTGGCCGGATACAGCTCGCGTCCTTCGCACAGCGCCTCGACCTCATCGTTCGTCATCCTCAGAACCGCCAGCATGGTACCCGGACGCTCCGAAGCCGCCTGTGCCATGAACGCAGATCTCATTTGCACGAGATCAAACCCCTGCTCCGGTGTCACATAGCCTGCGTAAGCGAGCGCCGCAAGCTCCCCGAGCGAAAATCCGGCGACGGCGTCGGCCCGCAGCCCCGCCTCCTCCAGCGCAAAAGCGGCCGCCAAATCCACAGCGTACACCGCCGGCTGCGTGTTTTCCGTCTTCGCAAGATCGGCCGCGCTGCCGTCGAAGCAGAGCTCCAGCAGATCGCGGCGGTGAATTTGCAGTCGATCCAGCACCTCGCGTGCCGCCGTGCTCGTTTCGTACAGGGATTTTCCCATGCCGGGGTACTGCGCGCCCTGTCCGCTGAACAGAAGTCCTACACCAGCCATGCGTCGCACCTCTTTAACAGTTCTTCCGCCTCCGAGACGACCGAACGGACGATGTCGCGGGCGGACTGTTCCTCCCGGATCATGCCGGCAATCTGGCCGGCCATAAAATAGCCTTCCGATTCGGATCCGTCCAGCACCGCTTTCTTTAAACCTCCCGCCCGAAGTCCCGACAGTTGATCGTCGCAGACGCTGCGGTCGAATTCCATCTCGGCGTACCGCCTGGCCACCGGGCTTTTCAGCGTGCGGATCGGATGACCCGAGCGCCTGCCTGTGACGAGCGTCGCGATGTCCGAGGCTTTGAGAATCTTTTTTTTGTAGTTTTCGTGGATGCCGCACTCCTGCGCCACGAGAAACCGCGTGCCCATCTGTACGCCGGAAGCTCCGAGCATCAGACAGGCGGCAAGTCCGCGGCCGTCACCGATGCCTCCGGCCGCAATCACGGGGATGCGCACCGCGTCGCACACCTGAGGCACGAGCGCCATCGTCGACGTATCGCCCACGTGACCGCCGGCTTCTCCGCCTTCTGCGATGACCGCCGAAGCGCCGATTCGTTCCATCAGCCTCGCAAAGGCCACGGAAGCCGCAACGGGCACCACTTTGATGCCGGCGGCAAGCCAGGCTTCCATGTACTTCGACGGATTGCCCGCCCCCGTCGTCACGACCGGTACGCCCTCCTCGACGACGAGCTTCGCCATGTCTTCGACGCCCGGGCTCATCAGCATCAGATTGACGCCAAACGGCTTGTCGGTAAGCGTCTTGACTTTGCAGATCTCCGAGCGCAGGCGTTCGCAGTCAGTGCCCATCGCAGAGAGGATTCCAAGCCCGCCGGCTTCCGACACGGCCGAAGCCAGTGCAGCATCGGCGATCCACGCCATGCCGCCCTGCAGGATGGGATATTCGATTTTTAACAGGTCACACACCTTCGAACGCAGCATCCGGAACCTCCTATACCAGCTTTTCGATGGCGTCGATTACATCCTGCACCGTCTTGAGGTCTTCGGTGATCTTCAGCTCGATGTCGAACGCCTCTTCCAGATTCATGACGATTTCCACCGTGTCCAGCGAATCCAGTTTCAGCTCTTCAAAACTCTGTGCCGCATCGATGTCTCCGGCGTCGCAATCTTTGTACTCTGCAAGAATCGCAATGACTTTTTCCTTTACCATGGTAGTACCTCCCGTTTGTACTTTTCTAATACAGTGTTTTCCACTCAGTCTTTCGACCACTTTATGATGCAAGCGCCTGTCGTGAGACCCGCTCCGAATGCGCTCATCACCAAAATCTGTCCTGCCCGTATCGTTCCGGCGCGGCACGCTTCGTCCAGCAGGATGGGAATGCTGGCTGCCGATGTGTTGCCGGTGTGGCGCATGTTGTTTAAAAACTTCTCCGGCGCAATCGGCAGTTTTTTCGCCGCCGCCTCCAGGATGCGCAAATTCGCCTGATGCGGCAGCACGTAATCCACCTGTTCGGGCGAAATTCCCGCGTCGTCGAGCACGCTTAAGATGTCTTTCACCATGGCGCCGACGGCGAACCGGTAAATTTCTCTCCCGTCCATGTGCAGGTAGCCGTCTTCATCGTCCGCTTCTGCGGAACCGTACGGACAGTTTGAGGCCTGTCGCCTCATGTACAGCGGTTCGGCCCGGCCTACGGCCCCGACCCGGAGCGCCAACAGATCGTCGCCCTCTTCTACGACGACTGCGCCGGCTCCGTCGCCGAACAGGACGCTGACTTCCCGCTTCGTCCAGTCCACCGTGCGGCTCATCGATTCGGCCGCAATGAGCAGTATGCGCTTCGCCCGCCCCGAAGCGATGAGTGCCCTCGCCATGTCCAGGCCATAGATGAAGCCGGAACACGCGGCGTTGATGTCCAGCGCCGGACACGATGCGCCGAGCTCCTGCTGCACGAGGCAAGCCAGGGCGGGCGTGACGTAGTCTGCGCTCATGGTGGCGCAAAGGATATAATCCAGCTCGTCGGCAGCCCGCCCTGCGTTTTTGAGAGCGTTGGCACCGGCCTCTGCCGCCGTCTGCGTAAGGCCGTGCTCGCAGATATGCCGGGATTCGATGCCCGTGCGGCTTTCGATCCACTCGTGACTCGTATCCAGGATTTCGCTGAGGTCGTGATTTGTGACGCTGAGCGGAGGCAGCGAACTGCCCGTGCCCGTAATCGTTATGCTCATGGCTTTTCTTTCAACAACCTTTCTTCAAAAAACTGATTCATCTTACGCATGGCTTCGTACAGCGCATCCTTTTCTTCACCGCTGAGTCCGGACGCGATGTTGCTGACGAGTTTTTTATGAAAATACCGGTGGACCCGGTTCATCTGTTGGCCTTTTTCGGTTAGGCGGACATATACTTTTCTGCCGTCAAGCTCGTCCCGCTCCTTGGTGACGTACCCTTTTTTGACGAGCTTGTTGATGGCCACGGTTACGGAAGGCGGCGTGATGAACAGATCTTCGGCAAGATCTCCGATGGTGCGGCCGGCTCCCTCGGGTTCGGCCACCGCCTCCAGGATGTGTACCTCACTGACCGTCAGGTCGTGTCCGGCCCGTTTGATCGACACCTCTTCGATCTTCGTGATGCTGTTAAAGGTGTCCACCAGCAGATCGTTGAGTCTTCTGTTGAATGTAGGCATTTGGATCCTCTTTTGTTGAGTGTTTATATGTACAGTTTTTAGCGTTTAATTTATATGTGCTATGGGTGTTTTGGTGTTTGTTCGTGTGTTTTATTTAGTTTGTCTAATTAATTGATAATTGCATTATACACCTTCACACCGGCTTGTCAACATAAAAAAGGAGCTATATTTTGTATAGCTCCCACCTGCATTCGCGCACGAGGTATTTTAGCTGATAGCGCTTTTGCACGCCGTCGACGGTACTCTGACAGTCGTACACGATGGTTTGTATCCCGGCGACGCGACGCTCCTCTGCCGAGATCACCTGATCCACCCGCACTTCCTGTCCGCTTCCGTCCGCATCCCGGAACCGGAACTTGTACGGCCTCGGATGCCCCGACCCTTTGAACACCGCGATGGCATCGACCGGCTTTGCCACGATCTTCATAGTCCGTATCCTCCCATCATGAGGAACTGGCCCTCGTTGACGCCGCCCTCCATCGGCTTAATCGTCGTATTGGCAAAGACCCCCCGCATAATCGCATCCGTTCCGTAACGGGCCCGGATATCGTCGACGCACGCATCGACGGACCGGCTCTCCAGCTCTTCGCCCCAGCCGAACACCGACAGCCGTTCCTGATCCGTCCGGTCGAACACCGACAGCTGCTCCTGATCCGTCCGGCTGAACGCACCGAGGCTGACGCCCAGCTGGCGAACGGGTTCGCCCATCCAGCATTCGTCCACGAGCATCCGGGCAATCCGGTAAATCTCCGATGTCCGATCTGTGTAAAGCGAAAGCTGCCGCTGGTGTTGCCTGCTTGCGAACACATCGGTCCGGAACGACACGGAAATGAGGGAGGCGCGGACTCTCTGCCCGCGCAGACGGGCCGACGCGCGCTCGCACAGACTCAGAAGGTAGGCGTGCAGCTCGCTGCGATCCGTAACGTCGTAAAAAATCGTCATGCTGTTACCGATGCCCTTTTGGAGGATGCGATCGTTGGGGATGACCGGAGTGGAATCTATACCCCTGGCATACTGTCCGATGAGCTCTCCGTGGCTTTTTAGCATGGCGACGAGCTGACGGCGGTCCATGGCGGCCAGCTCGCCGATGGTTCGAACGTTGATTGCCGCCAGCTTTTTCGCTGTGGCGCGCCCGACCATAAACAGCTCCGACACCGGAAGCGGCCACATCTTTTCCGGGATCTCTTCCGGAAACAGCGTGTGGATACGATCCGGCTTTTCCATCTCCGACGCCATTTTCGCAAGCAGTTTATTGGAAGATATGCCGATGTTTACCGTAAATCCGAGTTCGCAGCGCATGCGGCGCTGAATGTCCGCTGCAGCCGCCAACGCATCGCCGAAGCAGCCGGCCGAAACGGTATAGTCCAGGAAGCACTCGTCGATGCTGTAGCGCTGAATGACCGGACTGTATTCCGCCAGGATGCTGTACATCGCATCGCTGCAGCCCATGTACAGATCGTAATCCGGAGAAATCACGAGCAGGTCCGGACATTTTTGACGGGCTTCGAACAGGCTCTCTCCGGTCTTGACGCCGTGCTTTTTTGCGGGAATCGATTTGGCCAGCACGATGCCGTGGCGGGAAGCCTGACTGCCGCCTACGGCGGACGGGACGGTCCTCAAATCCAGGGTAGCACCCCGCTCGAGCAGAGCCCGCGCGCTCCAGCTCAGATACGCTGTATTTGCATCGATGTGGAAAATGATCATGCTCCTCCCTCCGTCGCACGATCATTATAACGAACGTATGTTCTTTTTTCAAGTCAAAAAACAGCCCGTTAAACAGGGCTCCTAGAAAAGCGGGCATCTGGGGATGAATTTTTATAAGCCATTAACAAGAGCTTTTTAAGAGGCATTAACAAGAGCTTTTTAAGAGCCGTAAAACTTTACGGCCTTGTTGTACTCTCTTACGATGCTCTGCAGAATATCTTCGTGCTGGAAGTCCTTGTGATACAAGATGTTGATTTCTCGAATCATGCTGAGATTTTCGATCGGAAGCACGGTAATCTTCCCTTTTTGCAGCTCGTCGAGGCAGGCGCTTCGCGCCAGAATCGAGATGCCGATGTCTCGGCGAATCAGATCCTTAATCGTCGCGATGTTGTCGACCTCCAGGATCAGGTTAAAATCGTCCAGCGACATGTTGTTGCTTTCCAGGTGCGCCGTGAAGAGATTCCTCGTCCCGGATGACGGCCTGCGCAAAATGAGCGGTTCCTTTTTTAAATCCTCGATTGTCACCATGCTCTTTTGGGCCAGCGGACTGTTGTTCGACACGACGAGCATCAGCGAGTCGGTGTCCAGCAGCAGCGAGTTGATGCTGTTGTCCTGCACTTTTCCTTCGACTACGGCAAGATCCAGTTCGTAATTCTTCAACATGTCATAAAGATCGCTTATGGACCCTGTAACGATCGTTATGCTTGTGCCGGGATGCTCGTAGCAGTACTTGCCGAGCACTTCGGCTACGGCATTGCTCTCTGCCGTGTGTGTGATGCCGACCGTAAGCCGGCGGATGCGGCGATGTGCATCCCGGATGTTCTGCTCCATCCGCTGATATAAAGCGATATTTCTCCTCGCATACGAAATCACGATCTCCCCTTGTTCCGTGGGCTTGATCTCGTTTCCGGCGCGGTTAAATATTTTGATGCCCAGCTCGCGCTCCAGCTGTTTGATGTGCTGGGTTACGGCCGGTTGCGTCAACGAAAGATGCTCTGCCGCACGCGTATAACTTTTGTGTTCCAGAACCGCCAGCAGCGTGTATAGCTTCGGATCGATCACGGGATTACCTCCTGTCGATTATATTCCAACGCTTATATATAAGTTAATTTTATCAACTGCGAATATATTATAATTTTACTTAATGCAAATTGCAACGATAATAAATGCAGAACACAAAATCCACCCCGGAATCAACTGCCGATCGAAAACGCGCGGCAGTGAAAACAAGCGAAAGAAGGCGCACGCTGATGAGACACCCCTGGACCTGCCTAAATGAGACAACCGTCGTACTTCTATCCCTGTCGGCCATCCTGCTGGCCGGGTTTCTGCTGACGCGCCTTACAAAAATTGCAAAGCTACCCAATGTGACCGGATATATCCTCGCCGGTGTTCTGATTGGCCCGCACGTCCTGAATCTGATTCCGAATCAGATGGTGGAAAACATGTGCTTTATCAGCGACATTGCACTGGCATTCATCGCGTTCGGCGTCGGACGGTTCTTTAAAAGGGAAGCATTCCGGGAAACCGGAGCCGGTGTCTTTATCATCACCCTGGCCGAATCGCTGCTGGCCGGTGTGCTCGTAACCCTCCTGATGTGCTATGCCTTCCGATTGGACTGGAGCTTCAGCCTGCTTTTAGGCGCCATCGCGACGGCGACAGCACCTGCGAGCCTCATGGTCACCATCCGCCAGTACCGGGCTCGCGGAAACTTTGTCAACCTCCTTCTGCAGGTCATCGCCCTGGACGACGCCGTGTGCCTCGCAGCGTTCAGCCTGGCGGCCGCCTTCGTAAGCGCGAGTTTCGGCAACGGCCTGTCTGCTGCCGAAATCGGCATGCCGCTGCTGTTCAATCTCGTGGCGCTCGTTCTCGGATTTGTGAGCGGGCTCGTGCTCAGCCGGCTGATGACGCCGAAGAGAAGCGAAGATAATCGCCTGATTGTAACGATTGCGCTCCTGCTCGGCATCGCCGGTCTGTGCGCAGCCGTCGACATCTCTCCGCTTCTGTCCTGCATGCTGTTTGGTACAACTTACATCAACCTGACGAAAGACAGCGACCTCTACAAGCAGGTCGAACGGTTTACGCCTCCCGTTCTTTCCTTGTTCTTTGTCGTATCGGGCATGAATCTGGATCTCAGCGCATTCAACACGCTCGGAGTCATAGGGGTCGCATACTTCGTCGTGCGCATCGTCGGGAAATACGCCGGCTCCTATCTCGGTTGCACGCTGGTCGGTGCGCCCGAAAATATCCGGCGCTACCTCGGCCTGGCGCTCGTGCCCCAGGCCGGCGTCGCCATCGGTCTGGCATTTCTGGGAAAGCGGATTCTGCCGCCCGATGCGGGAAACATGCTGCTGACAATTATCCTGGCTTCTTCCGTATTATATGAACTCATCGGCCCGTCCAGTGCAAAGCTCGCCCTGATTCTGTCGGAATCCATCAAGACGGAATCCGCTCCGGCCGCTACAGCCTCTTTGCTGCGCTCCGGTCGATGACGGCTACGACGTTGGGATGCAACTGCAGAATGGACGCGGGAAGACGCGGGCTGATCGGGCCCCGCAGCGCACCGTACACGGCATCGATTTTGCTTTCGCCGTTGGCTAAAAACAAAAGCATCTTCGACTGAAGAATCGGCCGGATGCCCATGGTGATCGCCTCCGTGGGGACGTCCTCTATGGAAGAGAAAAAGCGCGCATTGGCGCGAATCGTACTTTCGTGCAGGGCAATTTTATGCGTATCGGGATAAAAGCAGTCGCCCGGTTCGTTGAAACCGATGTGTCCGTTGATACCGATGCCTACGACCTGCAGGTCGATCCCTCCGCTGCGTTCGATCTCGGCATCGTAACGCCTGCAGGCGGCTTCGATATCGCCGGCCATGCCGTCGGGCAGATGGATGTGCTCCGGGCGGACGTTGATGTGGTCGAACAGGTGTTCCTTCATAAAATACGTATAGCTCTGATCGTTGGACGGATCGAGCCCGCAGTACTCGTCCAGATTGAAGAAACGGGTTTCCGAAAAGTCCAGCTTTCCCTCCCGGTGGGCTTCCACCAGGCCTTGATACATTCCGATCGGAGTTGTCCCTGTCGCACAGCCCAGTACACAGGCCGGGTGATTCGAAACGTAGTCTTTGACAATCGAAGCCGCCGTGCGGCTCATGTCTTCATAATTTTCTTCGATAATAATTCTCATGGGTTTTCTCCTCGCTGTACTTCGCTGGCAGGTTTTACTACGGTAGTAATTTTATCACAGGTTGCAGGTCGGATAAAGTCCTATGACCCGTTTGAAAGCAAAAAATTTACAAACCGGCCAGTTACGTACTGCTTGAACTGTGTTCATATAATGGATATAATGATGTTCATCAACAATCCGTGAAGATTCTAACCGCTTCCGGATGTAACGAAACGGAGGAATACGCTTATGAGAAAAATTATCGCATCCCTGTTGGTCGTTCTTCTGCTGCTTGCAAGCCTCGCCGGCTGCGGCGGAGGCGGAGGCGCCACCACGGAAAACATCATCAAAGTCGGTGTGTTTGAGCCTGTCACAGGCGAGAACGGAGGCGGCGGGTTCCAGGAAGTCCTGGGCATCCGCTATGCGAACACCATCTATCCAACCGTAGAAATCGACGGGGAGACCTACACGATTCAGCTGGTCGAAGTGGACAATAAGTCCGACAAGACCGAAGCGGTCACAGCCGCACAGAGACTGATCAGCGAAGGCGTATCGGTCGTCATCGGCTCCTACGGCTCCGGCGTATCCATCGCAGCCGGCGACATCTTCGCAGAAGGGAAAGTACCGGCCGTCGGCGCTTCCTGCACGAACCCGCAGGTCACAGCCGGCAACGACTATTACTTCCGCGTGTGCTTCCTGGATCCGTTCCAGGGCACGGTCATGGCCAACTATGCCATCCAGAACGGCGCAAAAACCGCTGCGGTCATCACGCAGCTCGGCGATGACTATTCGTCCGGTCTCGGCGCGTTCTTCGTCCAGGCGTTCAACCGGCTGGGCGGCGAAGGTTCGGTCGTCTCCGAACAGCAGTTCCAGACGAATCAGACCGATTTTAAGGCCATCCTCACCAATATCAAAGCGCTGAATCCCGACGTCATCTTCGCACCGTCATCCATCACAACGGCACCGCTGATCATCAAGCAGGCCCGCGAGCTGGGTCTCACCTGCCCCATCATGGGCGGCGACACCTGGGAGAATGCGACCATCATCGAAAATGCAGGTGCTGATGCCGAAGGCATCGTCCTGTCGACCTTCTTCGACGAAGAAGAGCCGGCCACGGACGAAGCGGCCTCCTTCATCGCAGGATTCAAAGAATATCTCGTGCAAAATGGCCAGGAAGACATCATCCCGGCCGTATCCGCACTGGGCTACGACGCCTACCTCACCGTCCTCGAAGCCATCCGTCAGGCCGGATCCACCGAAGGAACCGCCATCCGCGACGCGCTGGTCGGGGTCGAGGTCGTCGGCGTTACGGGCGCTATCTCGTTTGACGAAATCGGCGATGCCGACAAAGACATGGCGTTCATCAAAACCGTCGAAAACGGCAAATTCAAGTTCCTGATGACCGTTTCCGTCGAATAATCCGTCTAACGAACCGGGCGGGGGCCGACGCTCCCGCCCATTTCTTGTAACTGACAGAAAGCAACACGGTAAAGGAGAACCCCATGAGCAGCACGATCCTGTTGCAGCACACGCTGACAGGCATCTCACTGGGCGGTGCATATGCGCTGATCGCCATCGGATACACCATGGTATACGGCATTCTTCGGCTCATCAATTTTGCACACGGCGACATCTTTATGATGGCGGGCTACTTTATGATCTTCGCGATGGCCTCCATGCCCTGGTTTATCGCTATTCCGCTCGTCATGATCCTCACGGTTATGCTCGGCATCGCCGTCGAGCAGGTCGCCTACAAACCGCTGCGCAGCGCGCCGAGGATGTCGATCATGATATCCGCCATCGGCGTATCCTATCTGCTGCAAAACCTGGCGACGTACCTGTTTACAGCGCTGCCGCGGGGGTACCCTGAAATCCCTTACCTGAAAAAAATACTGCACATCGGCGATGTATCCGCCTCGCTTGTCACAATCATTACGCCGTTTTTAACCGTTGCGCTGACGTTCCTGCTCATCGCGCTTATCAACCACACCAAGCTGGGTATGGCCATGCGCGCTGTGTCGAGGGACTATGAAACGTCGCAGCTGATGGGCATCAAAATCAACCGGGTAATCAGCGCAACGTTCGCCATCGGTTCGCTTCTGGCCTTCATCGGTTCGCTGCTGTACTTTACAGATCGCATGACGGTATTCCCGTTCAGCGGGACACTTCCCGGCTTGAAGTGCTTCGTCGCTGCCGTGCTCGGCGGGATCGGAAGCATCCCGGGGGCCGTCGTCGGCGGATTCATCCTCGGCATCGGCGAAACCGTGCTCGTCGCCATGGGTTACTCGACGTTCAGCGATGCGTTTACGTTCGCCATTCTCATCGTGATGCTTTTGTTCCGGCCGACAGGTCTTTTCGGAGAGAAGGTGACGGATAAGGTATGAAGACGCTGGATAAAAAGATTACATATCTGTTATCGGCAGGACTGCTGGCAGCGGCCATCATGGTCCTTCTGTACATGGATCATAACCGCACCACGTACAACTACTCCCTGTCCATCCTGCAGCGCAGCGCCATCTATGCCGTTGCGGCCGTCGCCATGAATCTGCTGACCGGGTTCACCGGTCTGTTCTCGCTCGGGCAGGCCGGCTTTATGGCCATCGGCGCCTATACGGTCGCCATCCTGACGATTCCCGTCGCACAGCGCCCGTCGGTGTACTACATCAGCGGGATTGCCGAACCTCTGGCGCAGGCGACCGCTCCGCTGTGGGCCGCCCTGCTGCTCGGAGGCCTGTTCGCCGCGCTGCTGGGATTCTTTATCGGCTACCCCGTCCTGCGCCTCAAAAGCGATTACCTGGCAATCGCGACGCTGGGGTTTTCCGAAATCATCCGCGCGTTCATCGCGGCGCCCATGCTCAACCGCGTCACGAACGGCTCGTACGGACTGAAGAGCATTCCGGGATTCCCGTCCACGCTCATGGTATTTTTGATTTCCGGTCTGTGCATCTTTCTGATGGTCCTCGTCATACGATCTTCGTACGGCCGCGCATTCCAGGCGATCCGCGAAGACGAAATCGCAGCGGAATCCATGGGAATCGGCCTGTTTAAGCACAAGCAGATGGCGTTTGTCATCAGTTGCTTTTTTACAGGCATCAGCGGAGGCATGCTCGCTGTCTTTATGCGGTCCATCGACTCCAAGACCTTCCAGATCGGTCTGACCTACGATATTCTTCTGATCGTCGTCCTCGGCGGTATCGGCAGCATCACCGGCAGCGTGCTGGGTTCGTTTCTCATGACCGCCGGCCGGGAGTGGCTGCGCTTCTTCGATAATCCGCTGACGATTGCAGGCGTTCAGGTACCGCTGTTCCGCACCGGCTTTCGCATGGTCATCTTCTCGCTGATCCTCATGGCCGTCGTGCTGTATTACCGCAAAGGCCTGATGGGAACCAAAGAGTTCTCGTGGAACGGAATCTACGCGTTCCTGCAGCGCCTCGGGCAGAAACGAAGCAAGACGCGGCCCGGGAAGGAGGGCGGGAACGATGAGTGAAACCGTACTGAAACTGAACCGGATTACGATGCAGTTTGGCGGACTCATGGCCGTCAACGATTTTTCCATGGACGTCAACCGCGGAGAAGTCGTCGCGATCATCGGCCCGAACGGCGCCGGAAAGACAACTGCCTTCAATGTGATTACAGGTGTGTACGCCCCGACAAACGGGTCTGTGGATTTTTGCGGCGAGACGATCATCAGCAACCGCCCGCAGGGCAAAATGCGCAAGCTGTACGCAGGCGATGCGGACAGCATCTGCGACCGGGTCGTCCGAAAAACGCCGGACCGGATCACGAAGCTTGGAATTGCGCGCACATTTCAGAATATCCGCCTCTTCAAAAGCCTGACGGTGTTCGAAAACGTGCTGATCGCCAAGCATATGAACATCAAGGCCAATCTGTTTTCGGCTGCCTTTATGCTCAACCGGCACGAAGAGCATCGCATGCGGCAGGAGACCGCTCAACTGTTGGAGATTTTAGAGCTTGCCGATGTCGCAGACGAAGTGGCCAGCTCCCTCCCCTACGGCAAACAGCGCCGCCTCGAAATTGCGCGCGCGATTGCCACCGGACCGGAACTCCTGCTCTTAGACGAGCCGGCGGCCGGGATGAACCCCCAGGAAACAAACGACCTGATTCATTTGATCCACAGGCTCAAGCAAGACTTTCAGCTGACGGTACTCATGATCGAGCACCACATGAATCTCGTTATGGAAATCTCCGACCGGATTTATGTGCTGGATTTCGGGCGGCTCATCGCTTCCGGCACGCCGGATCACATACAAAACGACAAGCGCGTTATCGACGCGTATCTGGGGGTGGCAGAGGATGAGTAACGAGCGGCTTCTCACGATTGAAGATCTTCGGGTGGACTACGGCGGCATTCACGCCGTTAAAGGAATCTCCATCGACGTGCCGAAGGACCGGATCATAACGCTGATCGGATCCAACGGCGCCGGCAAGAGCACGACGCTGCGCACGATTGCAGGGGTCGTAAAAGCTACGTCCGGGTCCATCTGCTTTGAGGGAAATGAACTGATCGGGAAAACTCCCGACGAAATCGTGTCGATGGGCATCACGCTGGTGCCGGAAGGCCGTCGCGTGTTTGAGAATCTGACCGTTCTCGAAAACTTAAAAATCGGTGCCTTTATCCATAAGTACAAGTTAGATGATGACCTGGAGCGCGTATACCACCTGTTTCCCAGGCTGCGCGAGCGCGCCTGGCAGCTGGCCGGCACGCTGTCCGGCGGCGAGCAGCAGATGCTGGCGGTCGGCAGAGCGCTCATGAGCCGACCCAAACTCCTGATGATGGACGAGCCGTCGCTGGGGCTTGCACCTTTAATCGTTAAAGATATCTTCGACATCATCCGGACCGTCAACCGCGAGGGCATCACCGTTCTTCTCGTGGAACAAAACGCCAACCAGGCGTTGAAAATCGCAGACTACGCCTACGTTCTGGAGACGGGCGACATCTCGATGCAGGGCAGCGGCAATGAGCTGCTGGCCGATGAGCGCATCCGCGAAGCGTATCTGGGTAAAAGGAAAGAATGAATACTCAAAAGACTAAAAGAGCGATACCGTAAAGACTAAAAGAGCGATACCGTCAAAATCGATATCGCTCTTTTTTTACTTTACGAAGAAATGTTTAACCAGATAGGCAATCCCGAATCCTGCTCCCAGCACGATATAAATCAGAAGTCAGGGAGGGCAGCTGCCTAAAAACGATTTTATTACCTCTTTCATGAAATCCCCCTCTCACATGTAAGGTGCGTTCGTATCGCACTCTACTCTGCAGTCGAAGCGCGGTCCAGGTCCTACCCCTGGAGAATCCGCTCCGCCAGTGCGAGCGGATCCACGGCATTCTCCCCGTCGAATGCGCGCATGTTGCCGCCCGAGATTTCGTCGATCAGGCCGATGTGTCCATCCGCCCCCAGACGTCCGAATTCAAACTTGATATCGTAGAGCTCCAGGCCCTTTTCTTCGAGCTTTCCGGCCACGATATCGCCGATGTCGCGCGCCAGGCCGACCAGGATATCGTACTCGCCCCGGGTCATGATCCCGAGCAGCTCAAGCGCATCCGACGTGATGAGCGGGTCGCTTCTCCCGTCGTCCTTGAGCGTCACTTCCACATATCCGTCCAGGGGTGCTCCCTCTTCGACGTACATGCCGTACCGCCTGTAAAAGCTCCCCACCGCGCGATAGCGCACGATCACTTCCACGCCGTTTCCGAACACCTGCGCCGGCATCACCGTCATCGTTCCCCTGTCGATGTCCGCACTCAGGTAGTGCGTCGGTATGCCCGCCCGCGCAATCTCTTCAAAGAAAAACTTCGTCAGGCGCAAACCCGCCTTCCCGGCCCCCTGCAGGGTCATGCCGACCGCGTTGGCCCCCGGATCGAACACGCCGTCCGCCCCCGTCACGTCGTCCTTAAACTGCAGCACAACGTTTCCTTCTGCATTGAGATACACATCTTTTGTTTTCCCGGTACGGATTTTTTGCATCGTTTACGGCTCCTCGCACAAGGGCATGCGGTACATATGGCGGAAAATCGCACAGCGCAGAGTCCCGCCGGCGGATAGCATCAGTATAATGGATACAGCAAAAAAAGACAAAGCGATTGTGCGCTTGTTACACAAAGCGCCTGATCTCAGAATTCTTGAAGCAGTTCGTCCAGATAATAGCGATAGGCTGTCGGGACGGGGTAGGTGCTCAGCAGCTCATCGCGCGCGACCCAGGTCCAGCGATCCGGATTTTTTGCGGAGAGCACGTCGACCCGATAGCCTTTCATGTGCCATTCCACGTGCGTAAATACATGTCTGGCAGCTCCGAGAGGTGCGATCGACGATGCGGAGATTGTAAGATCCTCCAGCAGGTTTGCAAAATCGGACGGTGCCAGCCATCCGTCTGCGCCCGGAAATTCCCACAGGTGCTCGAGGAGCCCGCCGCCCGGCCTTTTTTGCAGTGCGACGCGTCCTTTGCTGACGAGGAGCATCACCGTCTTCTTTTCGATGCGCCTTTCTTTTTTTGTGTCCCGCACCGGCAGTTGCTTCTCCAAACCGCGGATGCGGGCGAGGCAGTCGGCACTCCACGGACACCGTTCGCACAGCGGCGCACCGCCGGGCAGGCAGATGGTCGCTCCCAGGTCCATGAGCGCTTCGTTGAAGTCACCCGGACGATCGGATGGAATCCATCCCTCAAGCGATGCAGTCAGATCGTTTTTGACGGGCTGGCGGTCGATGCTCTCTTCGCAGGCCGTCAACCGTGCCAGAATGCGAAACACGTTTCCGTCCGACGCAGGTACCCGCTGGCCAAACGCAATCGAAGCGATGGCGCCGGCCGTATACGGACCGATGCCGGGCAGCTGCACCAAATGAGACGGCTCCTGCGGCATGCATCCGCCGTATTGCCCGACGATGATAGCTGCTGCTTTTTTCAGGTTCGTCGCTCTGCGGTAGTACCCGAGCCCTTCCCACAGCTTGAGCAGCGCATCGTCATCCACGGCCGCCAGATCGGAAACGGAAGGCAGCGCACGGATAAACCGCTCGTAATACGGAATGACGGTTTCCACCCGGGTCTGTTGAAGCATAATTTCCGACACCCAGATCTTATACGGGTCTTTGTCGATCCGCCACGGAAGATCCCGCTTGTTTTCGTCGTACCAGTCCAGGAGCTCAGACTGAAGCCGTTTGCCGTCGATTGTCATCGGTTTTTCCGCCATCCGCGAACCCTCTCCGCTACCGCTGCTGCGCGCCTGCAGCGCGGTTCTTAAACCGCATGGCGCGAATCGAATTCAGTACGACGAGGACGGTCACGCCGACGTCTGCGAACACAGCCCCCCACATCGACGCCGCACCCATCGCTCCCAGAATCAAAAACAGACCTTTAACGATCAGGACGAACCAAAGATTCTGCGTCACGATTTTTTGCGTATGCCTTGCAATCCGGACAGCAAGAGGCACTTTCGACACTTCGTCGGTCATGAGCACGACGTCGGAGGCCTCAATAGCGGCATCTGAACCGAGGCCACCCATCGCGATGCCGATATCGGCGCGTGCAAGCACCGGAGCGTCGTTGATCCCGTCGCCGACGAACACCGTCCGGCCCGCAGACGAATCTTCGGAAGCCATCGCTTCCATAAGCTCTACTTTTTCTTCGGGCAGCAACCCCGCATGCACTTCGTGAATCCCGAGCTCCGCGGCAACCCGCTGCGCAGCGGTCTGCGTGTCTCCGGTGAGCATCGCAATCCTCCGGATCCCGAGTTCCCTCAGCTCCCGGATCGCCCTTGACGCATCTTCTTTCAGAGCATCGGAGACATCGATCCGACCGGCAAACACCCGGTCGACTGCGACGTAAACCGATGTTCCGGCAGAATTGGACACAGGCAGAACGACCTCGTTTGACCGCATCCATTTCTCGTTGCCGGCCAGAACTTCGCGCCCGTCCACGCGGACCCGCACGCCGTGCCCGGCAATCTCCTCGTACGATTCCACCCGCTCGTGCTCGATTTCCTTTCCGTACCGGGCAATGACCGCCCGGCCCACCGGGTGGTTGGACTGGCTTTCCGCATGCGCTGCGTAGGCGAGGACTTCTTCGTCGCTCCAGCCGTCCGCCGCGGCGATCTGCGTCACGCGAAATACGCCCTGTGTCAGCGTGCCGGTTTTATCGAACACGACCGCATCGACATTCGTAAGCGCCTCCAGATAGCTGCTCCCCTTGACGAGGATACCCTGTCTCGAAGCGCCGCCGATGCCGCCAAAAAAGCTGAGCGGTATGGAGATGACCAGTGCGCACGGGCACGAGATGACGAGCAGAACCAGCGCCCGGTAAACCCACTCAGACAGCACCGCGCCGGGCAACACGAGCGGAGGCACGAACGCGAGCAGCGCAGCGGCCAGCACAACTGCCGGCGTATATACGCGGGCAAACCTGGAGATGAACTGCTCCGCAGGCGCTTTTCGATTTGCAGCATGCTCCACGAGCTCTAAGATCTTTGACACGGCCGAATGCTCATAATCCCGCTCGACCGCTACGGTCAGAGCACCGTTCATGTTGATAAACCCGCTCAGAACATCGCTGCCGGGTTCGAGCAGGCGCGGCACGGATTCGCCCGTGAGCGCCGACGTGTCCGCCATGGACGTTCCCTCGGTTACGTGGCCGTCCAGAGGTATGCGTTCTCCGGGCTTGACGAGGATTGAGTCTCCGATGTGAACCTCCTGAGGTTCGACTTTCTGGACGCCGCCGTCGCGCAGTACATTGGCGTATTCTGGCCGGATGGCCATCAGCGCACCGATGGAGCGCCTGGAGCGTCCGACCGCAACACCCTGCAGCGTCTCTCCGACGAGATAAAACAACATAACCGCAACGCCTTCGGGATACTCTCCGATCAGGAACGCACCGATGGTCGCAATGCTCATCAGAAAATATTCGTTAAACACATCGCGCCTGAGCGCCGCCTTAACCGCATGCCAGACGACACCGTGGCCCAATATGACGTAACTGCTCAAAAACACAGCCAGCCTCAGCGTGCCCTGCGGCTGTAAAATCAGCCCGCCCAGAAACAGAGCGCTCCCGGCGAGAAGCTGAGCGATCTGGCTGCGGCTGAGGCTGCCATCGTGGTCATGATTGTGGTCGTGGTTGTGATTATGACTATCGTCGTGATTGTGATCGTGATGCGTCATGTCTTCCTCCCTGCTGATTCTATTCGTAACGATCCTCGAGGATGTGCTCCAGGGCCTGATCGAAAACCTGACGGACATGTTCATCTGCCAGCGAGTAGAACACGGTTTTCCCCTCGCGTCGGTTCGAAACCAGTTTCGCCTGCTTTAAGTGTCGCAGCTGATGCGATACTGCCGACTGCGTCATCCCGAGCAGCGCTGCGATATCGCATACGCACATCTCGGACTCGTCGAGCGCCCACAGAATCCGCACCCTGGTCGAATCGCCGAACACCTTGAACAGCTCGGCCAGGTCGTACAGCGTTTCGTCCGGCGGCATCAGCTCGCGCACCCGGTTGACCGTCTCTTCGTGTATGACTGTGTCGCCGCAGCGTTCCACAGCTTCCGGTTTTATCTGCATCACTTCCTCCTGGATTTCTCTAAAGTGAATATATGAACATATATTCATATGTTCATATTAAGTATAGCACTTTGCGCGCAAAGTGCAACAACAAAAATATTAATATGTAAAATATACAAATCCTCCGCCGCGAACCGTCGTATCGGTCCAAAGGCGCAGATCGATCGTTTTTACATGTCCTTCATCCAGCACGGTAACGACGGCCTGCCCGCCGTCCGGTTCGCACGCAAGCGAGACGATCGTCACCCAGTGCCAGCGGTCCAGGTTGCACACGTCCCCGTTGCACAGATTGAGAAACGCGACAGGAGCATCCGACCGGAGTCCCTGTTCGACGAACGACCGGACCGTCTCAAACGAAGGCCGGCCTGCCGGAGAGCCGAAAACGTTCAGCACGTGGTCGCAGACGCGAAAGCCCCTGCCGTTTGCGTAGCGTAAGAACCCGTCCCGGAACATGTCTGTGGACGGCATGCCTTCTTCGCCCGGTGTTACGTGATTCCACGCTTCTTCCATCGCCGACACGCAGGCGCTTTGATTACCTGCCTCGATTCTGTGCCCCGCACCGGATGCGTACAGCATGTATGCCATGATGTTGCACGCGGCGGTCGGGCCGCATCCGCTCGTCTGCTGCCACTTCGTCGGATACCACTCCTGATTGTATCCGATGACGGGCTCCCCCCGGTACTGCGCTATTTGAAAAACCTCATCCCCATATTTCAATGCGATGCGGCTCTGTTTCATCTTTCGTTCTCCTCCTGATTGATATATCGATTTCGTTTCGGTGTTTCCCCCCGAATCTCTAAGAACTTCCGTTCAGCGAAACAGTAAACGCGCTTATTTTATCACACTATGTCTCCGCTGTCTCCGGTTGACACCGGGAAGTGCTATACTTATACTTAATATTAGTACGCAATGCTGAGTTTAGCATAGCCGCAGGTTGGTGGGAGGGTAGAAGAATGAAACAGCGGATCAGCGGTAAAACCGTCTATTCGGTGGCGATGGCTTTTATCGGGTATTGCATCGGTGCAGCGTTTGCGACAGGCCAGGAAGTTTTGCAATACTTCAGTTCTCATGGATTCCTGGGCATCGCAGGTGTTGCCATCTCCTGCGTCTTATACATCTACATGTGCACTTCGTTTCTCCTCGCAGGGCTCGACATCCCTTCGGGCGACGGGAACGAAGTGTTTCGCTACTATGCCGGAGACAAAGTCGGCCGCTTGTTCGAGGCGTATACGATTCTTCTGTTATACACGATGCTCGTCATCATGCTGGCAGGCTCCGGCGCCGTATTCGCACAGTACTACGGTCTCGACCCATTCTGGGGCCGCTTGACGATGGCGGTGCTCGTCTTGTTGTCCGTGATCTTCGGATTGCACCGTCTCGTGACGATCCTCGCTCCGCTCGGTGCGCTCGTGATCATCGGCTGCATGGCCGTTGCATTCATCGGATTCCTGAAAAATGCAGGGCAGCTGCAATACGCTCAAGCCTACGTCGAAAGCACCGATATGTTCAAGATGTCCGAGTCGTTCTGGTTTTCGGGCATCCTGCACGCGACGCTCATGGTCGTGCTCTTAGCGGTGTTCAACACGTCGCTCGGCACGACGATCGACAACAAGCGGGAGGCGTATCTCGGCGGTCTGCTCGGCGGCGGAGCGTTCGGCGCCGGCATGCTGCTCGTCGTGCTCGCAGAGCTTGCGCACATCGAACACGTCGCGTTCAGCGACGTGCCCATGCTGTACATTGCGACACAGCTGGGCATCCCTGCGATCGCCCCCTTCTTTTCCATCGTGCTGCTTGCAGGCATCTTTACGACGACCGCTCCGCTGCTGTGGTCCATCTGCATCCGCTTTGCAGAGGATAAGACGCCGCGCTTTCGGCTGTTGGCGCTCGCGCTCTCAGCGGTCGGGCTGTTCGCTTCGTTCATGCCGTTTCAAAAGGTGGTCAACCTCGTGTTTCCCACCGTCGGGTATGTCGGCGTCGTGTTCATGGCGTTTATGATCGTGAAACAAATCCGGCTCCTCCGGGAATCGAAAGAGCCGGATGCAGAACGGAGAATCGACTGATCAGTGCTCGCTGCACTCATCGTGATGGCTGTGCTCCTGGCACACGCTTCCGGTCGACGTCAGTTCGCCCCGGGCATACGCTTCGGCTGCGGCCCGGGCATCGCCTGTCGCACCGACGATCACTTCGATGTCCTTTTCGTCAAATATGGCGATTGCACCGCCGCCCATGCCGCCCGATATGATGGCGTGCACACCGATGTCGTGCAGGAAATTCGGCAGGAATCCAGGCCGGTGCCCGGGATTATCGAGCGCTTCCTCCCGAACGATTTTACCGTCTTCCGCTTCGAATATCATAAACGTCTCGCAGTGTCCGAAATGCTCCGTTACGGCTCCGTTGTCGCTTGCTACCGCAATTTTAATCATGATTATTTTTCCTCCGCAGTTTCTAAGAGTTTCGCCAGGGAATCGAGCCAGTCACCCTCAAACAATTCGATCATGCCCTTGTCGGAGGCGGCCGTCAGCTTGGGGTCGATCGGCAGCTTCGCCAGGACATCGAGGCTGTGCGCTTTCGCGATTTCTTCGATGTGGCTCTCACCGAATATCTGATAGTCTTTTCCGTTGTCGGGGCACCTGAAGTACGACATGTTTTCCACAAGCCCTACGATCGGAACGTTCATCATCTCCGCCATCTTTACGGCTTTTGCCACGATCATGGATACCAGTTCCTGAGGCGATGTAACGACGATGATGCCGTCAACCGGTATCGACTGAAAGACCGTGAGTGCCACATCGCCGGTGCCCGGCGGCATGTCTATAAACATGTAGTCCACGTCGCGCCAGATTACGTCGGTCCAGAACTGCTTGACCGTGCCTGCGATGATGGGGCCTCTCCAGACGACCGGATCCGTCTCGTTTTCGAGCAGCAGATTGACCGACATGATGTCGATGCCGGTCTTCGTGGTGACGGGGAATACTCCGATTTCGCTGCCTGCAGCTTTGTCCTTTACACCGAACGCCTTGGGAATCGACGGGCCCGTAACATCCGCATCCAGGATGGCCGTGCGATATCCCAGGCGGTGCATGCTGACTGCAAGCAGAGACGTAACGAGGGATTTCCCGACGCCGCCCTTGCCGCTGACCACGGCATAGACTTTTTTGACATTGCTCATCTCGTGCTGTTTTTCGAGAAAGTCGCTCTGCGGTTCGTTTCGTTCCGCGCAGTTCTCCGAACAGCCGCTGCAATTTTGGTTGCAATTTTCGCTCATAATTTCAGTTTACCTCTTCCTCTAAAAGCAGTTTCATCGTCTCTTTATAAACGCTTCTCACTGCGGTTCCAGAAATACACTCGATATCGACGACGGTTTTCCCGTCGTTGATCGCTTCGACTGCGCGCGGATCGAATGGAATATTGCCCACAAAAGGCAGTCCGTGCTCCGCGCAAAATGCTTCAATTTTCTTGGTATTCGACAGGTTTGTATCGCTCTTGTTGACGCACACGACCGCCTCGACTTCGAAAGCGGCTGCCGTCCGGATGATCCTCTCCATATCGCTGATGCCCGACACGGAAGGCTCCGCGACGATCAGCACCATGTCCACGCCCGAAAGCGATGCGATGACCGGACAGCCGATGCCCGGCGAGCCGTCGATGATCGCGAGATCAACATCCCCGGCCCCGGATTTCATCTGTTTTTTTACTTCGGTAACGAGCAGGCCCGATGTACCGCTCCCCATGGCAAGCTGCGCAGTCGAAAATACCTGTCCGCTGTCACGGTACAGCATCAGCTCGCCCGCCACCGCCGGAATCATGCGGGCTGCGCCGGCCGGACAGACGTATTCGCATACGCCACAGCCTTCGCACGAAAACGGCTGTACCCGGTAGACGTCCCCTGTCTCGATAGCGTCGAACCGGCAGTGCTGCCTGCAGAGGTCGCAGGCTGTGCAGAGGTCCGGATCGATGACTGCCTGCGGCAGTCCGCAGTAATCGCTTCGTTCCGGTTCGGACGTCCACCCCATAATCAGGTGCAGGTTTGGCGCATCGACGTCGCAGTCTGCATAAGCCTTTGCCGCTGCCAGCTTAATAAAGGCGCTGGCAATCGTCGTCTTGCCCGTGCCGCCCTTGCCGCTAAGAATGAGCAGCTGCTTCATGGCCTACCTCCTCTTTAACCGTCTCTAAAAGCGTCCGGAACGCATCCCGGTACACGTCGCTTTCGTTAGCGACGATCTTCGCGTCGGAGTTCAGCGCACCCAGTTCGTGATCGAACGGTATGCGGCTCAGGATTTTTATCCCGCGCTCCACGCAGTACACCTCGGAAGGATTTTCTCCTTCGAGGCATTTGTTGAGCACGACACCGAACGGTTTTTCGAACAGCGTCACAAGCTCGTGTACCATGCGCAGATTGTGCATACCGAATATCGTCGGCTCTGCGACGAGGATGCAGTAGTCGGCATCTTTGATGCTTTCCATCACGATGCAGGCACTGCCCGGCGGGCAATCGATAAACGTCGCTTCGCCGTCCGCCCTGCGGGGTTGCTGTTCTGAGTCGCTGTGCAGCGGCTCCTCTAAGCTACTTTGTTCGAGAAGCCTGTGAATGATCGGTATGCCGGTCGCTTCCCCTGTATTCAGGATGCCCGTGTACACCTCTACACGGTCCGCTGTACCGCGCTGCACGCAGCCGATCGCCTTGTCTTTTTCGCTCAGCGCGCCCTCCGGGCAGACCAGAACGCACCCGCCGCACGAGTGGCAGATGTCGTCGAACACGATCAGCTTACCGCTTGCGTACGCAAGCGCGTTAAAGTTGCAGAATTCAACGCATTTCCGGCAACCGGTACAGGCCGCAGGGTCCACGTGCGGAATCAGAACCGTCACCGGCTCCTCCTGCACCTGCCCGGGCTTAAAGAACAGGTGCCCGTTGGGCTCCTCCACGTCGCAGTCCACATACACCGACGGTGCGGCCACAGCAGCCAGATTGACGGTGACCAGCGTCTTCCCCGTACCGCCTTTGCCGCTGAGAACAGCTACCCTCATGCTACCGCTCCCCCTGCCCGTGGTGGCCGGCATGGATTTCGTCCAGGTGCGGCAGCTCTCCGGCAAGGAAGGCCTCGATGTTTTCCCCGGCGGTTTTATGCAGCGTTTTGTGCATCCTGATGTTTGCAGCCAGAATAACATCTGCTGCATTTTCGCCGCACCGGGGAGTCAGAAGGACCTCGGCTTTGCTGTCTACGACGAGCTGAGCCGCTTTAACGCCCGCGCCGCCGGCCATCATCGCCGCACTGTTGTCTACAAAGGTGCTTTCCTTTGTCTCGGTGTCATAAATAAGATAGTACGGCGCGCGCCCGAACGAAGCGCTTACGTCCGTTTCAAATACATTGTTATCCGTAGGTATAGCTATGATCATGTGAGATCCTCCTCGTTTACAGAACAGAGACCGCGCCGATGCCTGCGGCAACCGCGCGCAATCCCGTCGCACAGCCGGTATTCGCCGCCTTCGATCGAAAGGATTTTTCCGTCGACAAGCGACTCGGCGAGCTTCTTTCTCGCTTCGCTGTAAATACCCTGCACCGTTGTCCGCGCAACATTCATCTGAAGCGCGCATTCCTCCTGGGTATAGCCTTCCAGGTCGATCAACCGGATGGCTTCGTATTCGTCAACCGTCATGTTGAGGCGCACAGGCACCTCCGCCGCCGAATCGAGCGGGCCGAACGTGCTGCTTTGCGGCAGGCGGCAGACCTGTCTCCATTTTATCGGCCGTGCCATATGACTTCACCCCGCTTCTCCGACACTACAGTTCTTCCTCCTGCCGATCGATCTCCTCCAGGCGCTTTTCGATTTCTCCAAGGCGTTCCTGCAGTATAATTTTCTCTTCGATCAGCGCGTCATTTTCTCCCGACGCGAGATCTGCGCCAGGTCCGATTCCGAACCGGCGACCCAGTCTGCAGTCCAGTTTACGGCACAGACCGTAACGAACCGCAAGGCCCAGGCCAAGGCCGATCCCTACACCCGCAGCGCATCGAACCGCTTTCGATTCCAGACACGTACCGAACCCTCGTCCGGTCATGGGTCCTTTACCAAGCGGACCCGTCCTGTCCCATCCAGGCATTCTTTTCACCTCCATCGCTTATTCTTAACGTACGGCACACCTTATTAGTTTATGACATATGCCATCTATTATTATACCGCATCCGCGGCCTGTGGCAAGAGATATTTCAAGAATGCCGGGAAAGAAAACAGTTGCATCGCGTGTCGCCTGCTTCGTCCGGGCTTTACGGCCGCAGGTCTCCATGATAAGATATTTACACACAAAATCGAAGGAGGAAAAACCATTGGAAAGATATGTCGCAACAAGAATCGGACCGGAACTGACGGTCATCGACGATGATTATGTCCGCATATTTCTGATTACGGGCCGAGACCGCGCCCTCCTGTTCGATGTCGGAAATCCGGACGGCGATCTAAAGAGTTTTGTCGAGGGACTGACAGATCTGCCGGTGTTTGTCGTTCTGTCGCACGCGCACATCGATCACGTAGGCGCTCTGGAGCAGTACGGACTCGTTCACATCCACCGGGACGAAGAGCCGTTGCTCCGCAACCACTGCCCGGATCTGCCGGTCGAATATGTGGAAGACGGACAGGTGTTCGACCTCGGTGGCGAGTGCGTCACGGCTTATCATGTGCCCGGTCACACGCCGGGCGGACTCGTGCTGTACGACGAATCGCGCAAAAGGCTCTACGCAGGCGACATGCTGTCCGACCTGACGCTGTACATGTACATGGATCACTGCTCCATGGAAGATTTTGTAGCATCCATGGACAAAATGCTGAATCTTCCGTTCGAAGAAGCGATCACGAGCCACGGGACGCTGTCCATCGGCCGGGAAAGCGCTGAAACGCTGCGTCGGGTCGCGCTCGGTGTAATGGATCAAAGCCTGGAAATCAAGACGACTCACAAAGAATTTACCGAAGACGAAACCGCCGAAACGGCGCGAATCGGAGATTACTCGATGCACGTATAGCGCGCGTGCAATTTAGGAGGAAGAAAATGTCGGAACAGAAAAAAGCAGCGATCGAACAGGTCATCGCAAAGTATTTCGATGCGAGCTATAACGGAAGCGGCGAAGGGATGATCGAGGTGTTTCATCCGGCGGCGCACATCTACGGCCTCCGGGACAGCGGTGCGCTCATCGACTGGCCGATTGAGGAATTTGCAGAGCTGGTTGCAGAGGATGATCCGCCCGCAAAAAGCGGACAGCCGCGCGAAGATGAGATTCTTGCCATCCGGTTTACCGGGGAGCGCGAAGCGGCTGCCTTTGTAACGCTGCGCATCGGGCAGACGCGCTACACCGACGTGCTGAACTTTATTGAATTCGAAGGACGCTGGCAGGTCATCGCTAAAATGCTCGCAGCCGCTGCAGTAACCGCAGAATAAACTCCGCGAACGGGTTTATATTCCGCTCCCTTCGCGGCGCCACACGATCTGCCCGTCCACAACGGTCATCACTGTCCTGATGTCCTTGATTTCGTCATCCGGCACTGTGAGAATATCCCGTTCGGTCACGATTAGGTCGGCCAGCTTCCCGACTTCGAGCGTGCCTTTTTTGCTCTCCTCAAACGAAGCGAATGCGCTGTCGATTGTGAACAGCCGCAGCGCTTCAGAGCGACTGAGGCGGTCTTCGGGGATGAATCCCTCCGGTGGCTGACCCTGAAGGTCCTGTCTGAGCACAGCCGAATGGATGTTGTGATAGGGATTGAAGTATTCGACCGGTGCATCGGATCCGCCGCTTACGTGCACACCCTGCTCCTGCAACGCTTTGATTAAATACGATTTGAAAGCCCTGTCCCCGACGCGGTGATGGAGCATTTTAAGATCGTTGTTAAAGAAAATCGGCTGGACATACACCATCACATTTTGCCTCGACAGCTTCCGCATAATGTCTTCTGTAAGGATATGCCCGTGTACGATGCCGTGGCGCGCATTGTCCCTCCGGTGACGCTGCCGGGCGTTTTCAAAGCTTGCAAGGACCATTTCGATGGCCCTGTCGCCGATGGCGTGCACAGCGATTTGCATACCGTTTTTATGGGCATATTCGATAAACGCATCCAGCTCATCCTGTGGATACATGGCCACTCCGCAACTCGAAGGATCGTCTGCATAAGGCTCTGACAACAGCGCAGTACGGGCACCCAGCCCGCCGTCCTGGAAAAGCTTTAACGGTCCTACTTTAAAAAAGTCACTGCCTGTACCGGTCCTGTAGCCCATGCCGACGAGCTGCTCAAGCCCGCCCCGGTCGAGCGAACACTGCTCGTACACGCGCACGGTCAACCGGCCTTCGCGGTCGAGCTCTTCGTAGGCGTTAAGAATTTTAAGATAATCGACATCCGGGAACGAATGAAAGTCGTCGCTTTGAACCGAAGTAACTCCATGTTGCGTCAGTTCTGCACTTGTCTGTACGATCATATCTTTAATCTCATCCAGACCGGGCGAATCGATGTAGCGGCGCGGGTATTGCATCGCATCTTCTTTAAATATACCTCTTGCAAGTTCCACGTTTCGATGAGTCTGCACATCCGCATCCATCATGTCGATCGCTTTTGTGTTGCACACCGCCATGTGTCCGCACGTCCGCACGAACATGATGGGGTGTCTGTCGGAAATCGCATCGAGATCCTCGCGTGTAAAGAAACGCTTTTCCGCAAGGAACTCCTGATTCCATCCACTGCCCAGCACCCATCGGCCTTCTTCGATATTCTGACTCCGGATGGTGCGCTTTACATCTTGAATCACTTCGTCGATCGAGCCATACTTACACAAATCAATTTGCTTTTTTGCGTACGCGTACCCCAGAAGGTGCATATGGCTGTCGTTGAATCCCGGCAGTACAAGATGCCCCTTCAGGTCGATGACCGTCTCATACCGATCCTTCAGCGCTTCCTCGCTTCGCCCCAGGAAGTCAATTCGATTCCCGACAATCCCGATTGATTCGTAATAGCGATCCTGCGCATCCAGCGATGCGATTTTCCCATTGAATAACAGTATGCTCATCGGTCACCCCTCCTTCTCACTACCTTACATCGCTCATAAGATTTGTCAATTATTTTTACACTGTAGTGCATCTGCGGCGGCAAATACTTCCTTCTCCTTTTGACTATCAATCCCTTTTCCATTATGATTCAGTGTGATGGTCAAAAACTCATTTGAAGGGGGACGGGCATGATAACAGAATATATCAACGACATAAAACGCGAATTCAACGGGTACGGAAAAACCGGACTGTCCAAAGATTTGATGGCGGGGCTCACCGTCGCCGCAGTGGCCCTTCCGCTGGCGCTGGCGTTCGGTGTCAGCTCGGGAGCTACAGCCGCTTCCGGACTCATCACGGCGATCATCGCAGGCCTGCTCATCGGGGCGCTCTCAGGCGCTTCGTTTCAAATTTCGGGGCCGACGGGCGCCATGACCGCTATCCTGATACTTCTGGTGAGCAAGCACGGGCTCAACGGGATGTTCATCGCTACGTTTTTAGCAGGCCTGATGTTGATACTGGCCGGCGTTTTAAAGCTCGGTCGCATCATTTCCTATATCCCCTCTTCTGTCATCACCGGCTTTACATCGGGCATCGCTGTAATCATCGCCCTCGGCCAGCTGGACAACTTGTTCGGCGTGTCGTCGAAAGGGGACCACGCACTCGTCAAACTGATGTCTTATGCGACCGACGGTTTTCATCCTCACTTGCCGACGCTTGCAATCGGACTCTTTGTAGTTGCGGTGATGGCTCTCTGGCCCGCGCGGTGGAACGCAACGTTTCCTTCGTCTCTTGCCAGCCTCATCCTCGTGCTTGTTCTCAATCGGTTTTTGCAGCTCGACACACCGCTCGTGGGGGCGATTCCCAAAACGCTGTTTCTGGCAGACCGCCTTACACTTGCATCCCTGTCACCGGGCGACTTCGGCACATTTATGATGCCGGCTCTCAGCATCGCAGCGCTTGCGATGATCGAAAGCCTCCTGTGCGGCGCCGCTGCGGGGAAGATGAAGAACGAGGTGCTGAGCGCCGATCGGGAGCTTGTCGCTCAGGGAATCGGCAATGTCGTAATCCCGTTTTTCGGTGGCGTACCCGCCACTGCAGCCATCGCACGGACAAGCGTCGTCATCAAGTCCGGCGGAGTAACGAGGCTTGCAGGCATCATCCACTCCGTCGTGCTGCTTCTGTCCATGTTCCTGCTCGCTCCCGTCATGTCTGCCATTCCGCTTTCCGCGCTGTCGGGCGTGTTGATCGTCACCGCCTGGAGAATGAACGACTGGGAGAACATCCGCTTTATTTTCGGACACCGGTTTAAATCAGGTATCGCAAAATTCGCTGTCACTCTCTGCGCAACCGTCGTGCTCGACCTGACGCAGGCCATCGTCGCAGGGGTTTTATTTTCTACGGTTCTCTTCGTCGCCCGCCTTACGGATCTCGATGTCGACATCCGTGAAGTCGATCGAAAAAGACTTGAGGCAATCGGCATTCATCTCGCCGATGACCCGTGCCATATCCGCGTCGCTTATCTGACGGGCACCATTTTCTTCGCTTCGGTGGACAAGCTGAAAGCGCAGCTTTCGGATCTGGACCGCGCATCCGTCCTGATTTTGTCCATGCGGGGGGTTCCGGTCATCGATCTTTCGGGCATCCAGGCACTCAACGAACTGATTCGGGAGCTGCAGCAATCGGGAACTACTGTGCTGCTGACGAGCGTGCAGCCGAAAGTCATGGCAAATCTGATCCGGGGCGGCATAAGAGAACTCATCGACGAACGCTGCGTGTTCAGCAGCGCAGAACACGCGATCGTTTACGCCCACGAGCAGCATCCGGACTGCATAGAGCCGGAAGCCGCTATATAGGCTTTACACTGCCCGCTACGACCGATTTGAGCACCGGCAGCACATCGCTTTCGAACCAGGCATTCTTCTTCATCCAGCGCTGATTCAGCGGAGAGGGATGCACGAGCGGAAAATACTCCGGCAGATAGCCCTTAAAATTTCGCACGGTCTCAGTCAGATTCTCTGCACGTCGATCTTTCAAATAAAACTCCTGCGCATAGCGCCCGACGAGCAGTATCGTTTCGAGATCCGGCATCGCTTCCAGCAGCCGGGGGTGCCACTTGTCTGCAAATCCTTTTCTCGGCGGCGCATCGCCGCTTTTTCCTTTCCCGGGGTAGTAAAAATCCATCGGGAGCTGGGCGATGAGGCCCGAATCGTAAAACGTTTCGCGGGATATCCCCATCCATTCGCGCAGCCGGTCGCCGCTCGCATCGTTCCACACGAGCCTGGTTTCTTCTGCGATGCGGCCCGGCGCCTGACCGACGATGGCGATGCGAGCCTGCTTCGATACGGTGTAAAGAGGCGGGATTTCCCGCGCCGTATACTTCGTATTCATGGGGTCAGCCATGATCTCCCGCTCGATTTTTTCAAAGACCGTCATGACGCTTACTCCTTTCGAATCGACAGCAGGATACACGCAGCGCACCGCGTTTCCAATGCCCGCGGACGCAGCGATCCGTTTCGTCGACTCTGCCCTATTTTAACACATTTGCGGAATTCAGCAGCAACGCATTGTAGATAAAGAGAACATCCTGATCGACAAAGTCAACGTACTCACCGACCAGCTCGCTGCGGATGTAGCGGATGTCGACGAGCGTCACGCGACTATATGCCTCGAGAAGCAGCGGGACGAGACTGCTCGCAAACGAGTCGCGGAACACGACGAGCTCGCGGCCCGTACGAGCTTCCGGATTTTCGACGACGAGGAGCGCCGCCGCACCGGACAGATATATATCGTAGGGATCTCTGCCGCTCAGCTTATCCACGTCGTAGACCGGTGCAAACGCGTCGGTTTCCACGTTGAATACGCGGCTGTACCCAGTCGCTGTGTTTTCGGCATAGACTACACGATCGGGAATAAGTCGAAGGGCCGACTGCCCGTAATATGCGCCCTGGAGCAGTTCGTCCGCCTCCGTTAGAACGTACGCTTCCGGTGAAGCGATGCCTGTGCCGAGCGCCTGCCCGATGCGCCCGGCCACGTCCCACAGCCTTTCCTGACGCCAGTGAATGTCGGTTCGGTAGAAGTCTTCGATGGTCAGCGAATCCGCGATGTCGATGTACTCCGCATACGGCATACCGTCTTCAATCATCGAAAACAGCCGGTCGTAGTCCATCGACGGATAGTCCATGCGGGCGCCGAGGTAGTAGTGCTTGTCCGGGATGACCGCTGCGTATACGTTCGTCTGCGTTCCCTCCAGGTACGCATCGTACAGCCACTGGAAGCGATTGAGGGCTGTCTGCACGGACTTATCGTTCAGCGGATAATCAAGCTTGGCCGCGATTCCGTCTTCGATGTAGATGTCGTTGTTGTCTTTGTACCCGAGCAGGTGATAACGAACCGACGCTTTGAGCGACCGGAATCCAAACCGGGCGGGAAACTGATCTTTGGCATACTCCTCGAACCCGTCCATAAACGTCCCGGCAAGGACCGAACGCACGCTCAGCGCCGGCCTCTGCGCAAGCGTCCGGCGCTCTTCGAGCGAGATGCTTCCCGGCGCCTTGATCCAGGCGAACAGAGCGAGCAGCAGCCAAAGGCCGCAGACGAGCGCGACGATCGCTCTGTCTGCCTTAACAGTACCTGTCTCCTGATTTTCCGTAATGTCTGTTCGCTTCATCCTTTAAACACTCTTTCGGTTGGCGTGACTACACTCATCCCCTAAAATCTGAAATATAAAAATGGGTTGAACGATGAATCCACGAGGTAGGCCGTGATCGCCAGAAGCAAGACAATCGCGACGACGGGCTCAGCCAGCCCCAGCGTGCGCTGCCCGATCCGGCCTGTGCGCAGGCGTTCGGCGACATGCTTTGGCCAGGGCGTGCTTCCTATGGCCGCGAGCAAAAACGTTACTGCGTAGCTGCGCAGGTAATACAACGACACCGTATCGGTGAGCGGAATGCCGCCCGCTCCAGCCATCAGTCCGAGCCTTCGAACCGCTTCGGTCAGACTGGGCGCATCGAACAGCACGAAGCTGACACCGACAATGATGAGTACGTAAGCGTGAGACAAAATCCCGGGCGCCGCCGCAAGCCGCTGGCCGATCCAAAACTTCTCAAGAACCAAAAAGACGGCAAACAGCAAGCCCCACAAAACAAAGTTCCAAGCCGCCCCGTGCCAGAGACCCGTCAGCATCCAGACTGCGAATATGTTGAACAACCAGCGACGGTTCGTCACCCGGTTGCCTCCGAGCGGTATGTAGAGGTAATCGCGAAACCACGAGCCGAGCGATATGTGCCACCGCCGCCAGAATTCCGTAATGCTTTTGGAGACAAGCGGGTAGTTGAAATTTTCCATGTAGTCAAAGCCCAGCATGCGCCCCAGGCCGATAGCCATATCGCTGTACCCGGAAAAGTCAAAGTAAATCTGCAGCGTAAAGGCTGCTGCATACATCCATGCAAACAGCACTGTTTCGTTCTGCGTCTCCCCAAACAGCGCGCACAGCTCTCCGAGCGAGTTGGCGATGAGCACCTTTTTCGAGAGGCCGATCATCAGACGGCCGAGGCCGAGACGCATCCGGCGGACGCTGTGCGTTCGGGATTCGAGTGCAGCCGCCACATCGGCGTAGCGCACGATCGGTCCTGCGATCAGCTGCGGGAACAGCGCAATGTACGTCGCCAGCTTGACGAGACTCCTCTGCGCTTTAACATCCCCCCGATATACATCTATGGTATAGCTGAGAATCTGAAATGTGTAGAAGCTGATGCCGATCGGCAGCGAAATGCGCAGCAGCGGTACGGAAAGCCCCGTGACTGCGTTGAAGTTGGCGATAAAAAAATCCATGTATTTGAAATAGCCCAGCAGGCCGAGCGAAAAAGCGACGGAGGCGGCCAGCCAGGCCTTCGCCTGTGTTTCGTGACGGTGTTTTTCGATTATCAGCCCGAACGCATACTGAACCGCTATGGACAGCAGCATAATCGCTACGTACTTCGGCTCACCCCAGCCGTAAAACAACAGGGACGCAAAAAGAAGCACAAGGTTCTTGCGCTTCTTCGGCGTCAAAAAATAAACAGTCAATGTCACCGGCAGGAAGTAGTACAAAAATGTGATGCTCGAAAACAGCATGTATCTTCCCCTATCGACCTGACCGCAAGGCAATCAGGCTCCTGCGCTACAGTGCGACGTCAGGTTCCCCGCCGAGCACCTGGATAAACGCATCCACCAGATCCTGAGACGTGACTGCATCGCTCAACTCCGACGAAACCATCGCGAGCATCACGATGTCGCCGCGCGCGACCACCTGCAGGTCATCCGCACCGACGCAGATCCACTTCCACGGATCGATACCTTCCTTCATTGCCTGAGCGATGTCTTTTGCCGCCGCGCCTTCGCTTGCGCGCACGAGCACCAGCGAGTACGCCTGCGATCCGATCATGGCCTCAGACACAGCGATTTCCGAAATATCGGAAGCTTCGCTCAGCCCCGTATACGCTTGAACGGCATCCGAATCCTCCAAATCGACTTCGATGTCTCCCACGGCAATGCCCGGATCTTTGATTTCGTACATCTTTTCGATGATTGAAGCGAGCGTCCCGTCGTACTCCCCGCCGCCTCCGCTCTGACATCCGCTCAAAGCGAGCAGCAGAACAAGCGCCAATGCAATTATGATATTTCTCTTCATGTTTTCCTCCAATTTTATCGTATGAGCGGGTACCGTGTACCCATTTTGAAAATATAGCACACAAAGACCCCGCTTGCAACGAAGATACGGCTTTCGTATACTGTATGTGATATGCGCACAAACCGCATGCGGCAGACAGCTGGAATGCGCGCGGGATACGGGAGAAATCGACGATGAGGAACACAGAAAGCGGCAGAAGCAAACGTATGAGGGTGGCTATTTTTGTGCTGTTGATCGCCGTTAGCTTCGGCCTCTTTATGGCAAGCCGGAACCCGGCAACGCCGAATGTGCTTCCCGATCAATCCGGAACAGAGCAGGATGTAAACCGGGGAGAAGGCAGTGTAACCGATGAATTGCCGGATGAACACGGCCGGTATACGACACCGGAGGATGTCGCGTCCTATCTCCACGCCTATGGGGAGCTGACCGTCAACTATATCACGAAGAAACAGGCGCGCGCACTCGGCTGGAACAGCAGTGAAGGAAACCTGTGGGATGTGACCGACGAACTGTCCATCGGAGGCGATGCGTTTGGCAACCGGGAAAGATTGCTCCCGGAAGCAGACGGCAGGCAGTATTATGAGTGCGACGTCAACTACGAAGGGGGCTACCGCGGGTCCGAGCGCCTCGTGTATTCAAACGACGGGCTCATATTCTATACGGACGACCACTACGCCACGTACGTCCGCCTCTACTGACGGATCGGCGGAAAACAAACGGACCGGCCGCGCGATGCGCAACCGGCCCTTCCATCCGATCCATACGATTGAACCATGCGTTCCCTACACGGAGAACGTGCAGAAAGGAGCCTGCGATGGCCTGCATCGTGCTGGATGCAAACCGGCTGACGGATAGAGAAACCGCCCACTCCTACCTCGAATATATTCTCCGTTTTCCGCCGCACTACGGCCGCAACCTCGACGCGCTGTACGATCTGCTGACGGAAATCTCCGAGCCGACGAACATCGTGCTCGTTCGCCGCTTCTGCGGTGACCCGTCCGAAAATCCGCTCCGGGAATCCATCCTCAAAACCGTCGAAGAGGCCTGTCGGGATAACGACCGGCTGACGCTCAGCATCCTGTAGTCTGCCCTTCTAGACTTCGTCGCACACGTCCCCTTCGACTTCGAATGGATAACACTCTTCGTCTGTTCCGCCGACGCCCTGCCCTTTGATGTGGACGGGTTTCAGCACGGACTTGTTGATGCCGAAGTGGAATACATCCGTCCGCTGATAGCTGCCCGCGATGTCGTGGATGGATTTCTGTGTAATGATCTGCGAAAGATCGCACTCCGCATAGGCGATTCCCTCTTGATTGTCTTTAATCGTGTCGCTGATTACAAGGCCCGCGGGCGAAACGATCATCGATCCGCCGTAGGTCAGCTTGTCCAGCAGATCCCGAAGGTCCTGGCGTCCATCGGAGAGCACTTCGTAGCCCTGTTCGTCGACTGCCTGCGACGAAACCGCCGTAAACACTTTCCCTTCGTAGGACATGGAGCAAGCGCGCACGATCAATGTATCCAGGTAAGGCTGCCCTTTCGATGGCGTGCGTGACGTGGGGAAGCAGGCAGGATAAGTCGAGATATGGATCTGTTCTCCCTGTGAGATGAGTGCAAACTTGGCGAGCGAGTTGGTGTTTTCCCCGCAGATCAGCGCGCCGATGCGACCGATCTCCGTGTCGTGCACATTGAGTGTGGAACCGTCACCGAACGCCCAGGCGAGCTTTTCGGACCACGTAGGCAGCAGCTTTCTGTGCCGTGCGATCATATTCCCGTCGCGGTCGAAGATGACATTCGTATTCCAAAGCACGCCGAGGCTCTGCTTCGGCGCTTTTTCCGTGATACCCACGGAAAGGAATACGCGGTTATCCCGTGCAATCTGCTGCAGGCGATGAAATGCAGGTCCTGGAATCTCGATGGAACTCTGCGCGAACTTCATGAACAGCGCATGCTGGTCCATCGGCGCAAGCATGTGGACATACGTGGGAAAGCCGGGGATAAACGACTCGGAAAACACGACGAGGTCCGCGCCGGACGCTTTCGCCTTTTCGGTATACTGCTGCACTTTAAGAAGGCAGGCGTCCAGATCAAAATACGCCGGTGCAGCCTGGACAGCGGCTACGACGGGTTTCGGCAATGTGGCAACGTTCATAAATTAACCTCCCAATGCGATACACAGGAATGCGGCGAAGGTGTACACCTTCACCGCTACTATGTTATACATTGAGCATTATACCACAAATCACTCTGCTTGATACAGACCGGAGTTTGTTTTGCGCGCCGGGAATTACTTCAGATCCGGGTGCACGTAGCGGCCCCGGCCTTTTGTTTTTTTGCCGTACTGAATCGGGCCCGGTATGACCCGGGGATCGATTGTGAAAATCAGATCAGTCTCTCAGCTTCAGCTCCAGAAATCTCGTCCCTTCGACCGGATTGTATACGTAGGGGTCAATGTCGTAGAATCCATGTGACTCATATAGCCTTTGCGCCTTTTCCATTGAAGGGAGCGTATCCAGTCTCATATATCGATAGTCCAGTTTATTTGCTTCTTCGATGACCGTAACGATGAGCTTGTTGCCCAGACCCATTCCCCGGTACTCGTCGCGGGTGTACAGTCTCTTCATTTCGCACGCGTTTTTTGAGATGTTGCGAAGAGCAACGCATCCTGCGGTTTTCCCATCGACAAACACGAGAATCAGAGCACCGTCCGGTGACGCATATTTACCCGGCAAAGATTGCAGTTCTTCTTCGAAGTCCTGAAAGTCCAGACTGATTCCCAATGATTGCGCGTATTCTCTGAAGAGCTGTCTCGCTTCTTCGACCAACGCCACTTCAGTTGCATATTTAAATTCAATGTTATTTCCCATGCTGTTCACCAGGAGTTCTGTAAATGCCGCAAGCCTATTCACTTGCCCGCGTAATACCGGTCATAATAGTCTGCAAGCGGTTCAATGACAGGTTCAGCCGGTTCATCGGAGTACTCCGTTGCGATGCACAACATGTCACCTGTTCCCGGGTGAACCAGGATATCGAGCCAGTCATATCCGCTTAATTCAAAAAAGTAATATTCCTCACCGTCGTAGGAATACAATTCGTCACTCATTCCTGCGATAGTCGTAGGTTCGTAGGGAGTCGCCATGTCCGGATGCTCGTCGAGCCACGCCTGGACAAGCACCTGCGCCTCCGCACCTGTCAGCCGGCTACCCGCTTCATCTCCGTCACTATCTGTATTACATCCCGCGAACAGCGCAAAGCTCAACAGCACCGTCAGGATGATTGCAAGATTCTTCTTCATATAAACCTCCTTCGAGTAACTCATAGCACCGGCTATCTACTCGCTGGTATCGAAGTCCGACCGAGATAAACGCCGTCTCTGGTAAAGAAATAGACATCACGTTCCATGCTGCTGTGTTCGTATATCCTGATTCCGCGGCTGGCCGGCGCTCCGGGCTCTGTTATTTTCGGATATTGAAACTCTGAATCCGAAATGTACCTGTTTGTCCAATCGCTGTCCTGGTATTCCCGTAGCGACCGGTCCGAAAAGAAAAACACGGTCGCCATGACCTGTTCAGTCTTTTCTATCCGTTCTGCGCGTGTGGTGTTTCCATTACCCGGGGGATAAGAAAAGATGATGCAATACCATCCGCTGTCAACATAGTTTCCGTTCCGCTTGACTGGACGGATATAGGAAATACCTGTGCCGTCATCCCGCGGTGCATATCGCTCTTCTCCGAGCTCAAATTGATTCCTGTCCCAGTTTTGAGCAACGGTATCGATAATCCGGTGATAGTCTGCGCTGAGCGTCGCACCGTCGAAACCGGTCGCTGTCTTAAAAGTAACCTCCCGTATACGCTCCGGCTTATCAGGAACCCTGCACCAGCCGAGCACTTCGTATTGACTGTCCGTCAAATAGATGGTGACTCCGGGAACGGCAAGAACCGCACTGACCGTTACCCAGTCGCTCCCGCTATAATGCTTCTCATATGACAGCGCCTCGATAAACCGGAGTTCCTCGCGGCTGTACCGGTCGGAAAGATAGAACGGCGAATCTTCGGGCGTGCCCGATGTGAACAGCACGTGCGCCGTGTCCGGAAAAAAATGCTGCAAGGTTATTCGCGATAGCACATAAGACTGCTGATCGTCACTCGAACTCACAGGAACATCCAATGCCGTTTGACCGGCGTTCCAGTAAGCCGTGCTTTTTAGGGCGCCCCCCTCCTGAAGACTTTCGTAAAGAGTCTTTTCACCGGTTCGCAGAAATTGCGACAGGGCATTCTCTGAAACGATTGCCGCATCCCCACGGGTAAAGTTCCCTCCGGCAGACACGCGTTCATCCACAAGGCCCCGCTGTATGCCGAAACTCACGGCCTGTGCATAACTGAAATCGGATGCATTCCCGCCGTCCTCATACCCCAGAGCCCGCAGAACGAACGTAACATACATCGCTGCAGTCGCCCGCCCGCTTCCACCGAATTGTCTGTCGGATATCCCTTTTGCGAGTCCCTTGTGGTAAGCATAGCCCACATAAGGGTCGCTCCACTTCGCCACATCCTGAAAAGGGTGAGTGTATCCGGAAGCCAGTGCCTCTTGCTCCAGTCCCATGAGACGCAGCAACATCACCAGAGCCTCCGCACGGTTCGGCGCGCGTTCCAGTTCAAAGATCGGTTGGCCGTTCTTGTCAGTTCCTGTCCCGCGAAACAAGCCCATCTCATAGAGAAGAGCGGCGGATTGCTGCCCGTTCGATCCCGCTGCCAATGCAGTAGCAGGTTGTAGCGACAAAGCGACTGTCAACAAAATCGCAAGCATAGAGATTCGCAAACATCTTCCCACTTTACAACCTCCCGCAAAGTAAACTATAATAAATAACCGGAATAGCGGACCTATACATTAAACCTGAAGTTGACGATGTCCCCGTCCTGCACGATATATTCCTTACCTTCCAGGCGAAATTTGCCCAGTTCTTTGGCTTTTGCCATGCTGCCTGCTTCTTTGAAGTCCGCAAAACTTACCACTTCCGCCCGGATAAATCCGCGCTCGATGTCGGAATGTATTTTACCGGCAGCCGACCGGGCGTTCAAACCCTTTCTAATTGTCCAGGCTCGAACCTCGTCTTCGCCCGCCGTTAGAAACGATATCAGATTCAATCTTTCGTAAATGGTTTTGGCCAGCACGTCCACGCCGGATGTTTCGATGCGGAGCTCTTCCATAAACTCAGCCCGATCCTGCGGATCCAGTTCGCTGATTTCCATCTCCGCTTTTGCGCTGATTTGAAACACCGGATATCCGTGGTCCCGGCAGTGCGCCACGATTTCGTCCTGTTGCTCGTAGCCCTCGACAAGCTGCATGTCATCCACATTCACGACGATCACGACCGGCTTGTCGGTTAAAAAGTCGAGGTGCTCGATGGTCTGACTTTCTTCATCGGAAAGAGTTGCATCCGAAAAGGACACCCCCTCTTCGAAGAGCGCGAGAAGCTTTTTAAGAACGGTGCTTTCCGCTTCCTGTTCTTTCAGGATTTTCTTACCGCTTGCGATTCGCTCGATCCGGCCTTCCACCATCTGCAGATCTGCCAGGAGCAGTTCGGTTTTAATGTTTTCTATATCCCTTATAACGTCGATTGAACCTTCGGCATGCATCACATGCTCGTCGGCAAATGCCCTGACGATATGGACAAGGCAATCAACCTGCCTGATATTGCTCAGAAACTGGTTTCCAGACCCCAGGCCTTCGCTGGAACCGCTTACCAAACCGGGGACATCAATCACTTCGATCTGAGCATACGTCGTTTTTTTAGGATGATATTGCTCCGACAAAAAAGCTACCCGCTCATCCGGCACCTGTGCCAGCCCAAGGTGAGCTTCGACCTTGCCGCTCTGAAAAGAACTGGTCTCCATCTTTTGGTTTGTAAGCAGGTTAAAAAAAGTCGTTTTGCCAACAATGGGCAGGCCGATTAATCCAACTTTCAATTTATGCGATCTCCTTCGTAAATAATTGTTCTATATTTGGGTAGAGTTCCTTCGAGTATTGACAACGTTGCGAACATGGAACCGGACGATTCCAATCTGAAGGATAATTTATCACGGAAATCGTTTGATTGCAATGTACAACAATGGTAGCATGGATGCGTAGATTTCTTGCACAAAAATGGAGGACCTTCGCATGAAAATGTCTGTACTTTACTACACCGAAACCGGAAACACGAAGCGCATGGCGGCTATAATCGCCGAAGGTATGGCATCGATCGAAGGAGTGGAGACAAAATGCTTCCCGCTCGACACAATTGACCGGGACTGGATAAAGGAGAGCTGCTGCGTCGTACTGGGAACACCCACTCACCGGTCAAACGTGAGCAGTGCCATTAAAGTTTGGCTCGACGAATCCGCATCAGAATACGACCTGGCCGGGAAAATCGGCGGCGCATTCGCTACGTCAAACTACGTGCACGGCGGTGGCACCATGGCGATACAGTTCATCCTCGATCACCTGATGGTGTTCGGCATGTTGGTCTATTCGGGCGGCAGCGCACTGGGGCGGCCGATCATCCATTTAGGACCTGTCGCTCTGGAAAACGAACTCGAAAAAACGGAGGACATATTTCGCACGTACGGGCGACGCATGGCAGCGAAGGCCGTTGAGGTTTTTAAAAGGTAGAGGGCTCCTGCGCCGCCTAAACTGAAACAAATCTTATAGGTAGCACGGGCGGCACCTGATATCCACCTGAAGCAGATAGCATTTATCTGATTTTTTACATCTTAGCTGTAATTAGGACAAAATTTTCGCTCTTGAGTGAACGATTTGGGAATATATGGAGTTTCTCTTGAGATAATAGACACATTTCGCAAATGTGTCTATTATCTTTCCGAAACTTAGAAAGTATTCACTCATTATCGTAAATTTTGCACTTTTATTCCACGATTCTTGCAGAAGGCGATTCGACAGAGCCGCGCTCGCGTCAGTCGGAAATTTTGACGAGCGTCACCAGTCCATTCCTCCTTTTGCTGCATCTACATGAACTTTTCCATGATGCAGTTATTGTTAAAAGAATCAGCTTTTATCCAAGGCAATAAATTGTATTAAGATAATAAAATGGTACAATAGTTTATTAAGAGGTAAGGTATAGTGACTACGAAGAAGGCCTTTAAAGAACAACTTTTCATTACTGCGGCCGTCGGCCTGATCTACTTTCTCTTTCTTGTGCCTATGAGCAGTTTGTTTGCGCTGCTTCCCGGGACAGAGGTCCGCCCCGGCTCGTTTATTCCGCCGGCAGCAGGAATTTATTTTGGAATGCCAGCTGCAATCGGAGTTTTCGCCGGCAATCTCGCCGCCGATATTTTTACGTACCGAACCTTAGATCTGCCGATGCTCTTCGGCAGTTTATTTAATTTTTTTATGGCCTACATCCCGCACAGACTCTGGTATGCCACCGATCGAAAACATTTAAAGCAGGACCTATTAGTCTACGACAGCAGGAGTCTCGTAAAGTATATCGCGATATTGCTGTACAGTTCTGTTGCCGCTGCTATTGGTGTAAGCTATTCCATGCTGATGTTTGCCGAGGTCGATCCCGGAAATAGCATCGCTCAGTTGTTCTTGAATAATTTTGAGTTTGGCCTTATCTTTGGCGCCATTTCCCTGATGCTCCTACCTAAAGGCAACTATAAGCCGATGTTGCCTGAAGAAATCTTTCGCAGCAAAACAGCTTCCCGATTCGCCTATTTTCTTTTGCTGCTGCCTCTAATAATTTTCGCACAAGGACTATTCTCCGAACAGGGTTTTACAGCGACCGATGCAGGGCTCATCCTGCCTCTCATATCCGTTTCCCTTGCTCTCGGCATTGCGCTGCTCCCGGCATATCAGCCGGAAGCAAGCAAGGACAGCGAGATGCTCAAGACCTCGATCCGCTTGCGAATCTTTATGTATTTCATCACCGCGGTGATGTTGATCGCCTTCACCCTGCTGCTGGTCTTTTTCGGTTTCTACAGCAAGGTCGAACCGGATACAATGCGCCTCTGGAATGTGACGTACATTGCCGCCGGCATCAGCTTAAATTTCATCATGCTTATATCTGCCGCCATCCTCCGCAATATGGAAAAGAAGATCACCGTGCCTTTATACAATCTGGCGCGAGCCCTTCAGACTGAAGACCATGCGAAGACTGGCAAAGATGAGATGGATGTTTTATCTTCAGCGGTTGACTTTTATTCGGTCAGCATGGAGGGTGACGAAAATACTGCTGATGAATACAAACTATATATCGGTCTGACCGATAAGGATGCCTGCGAGCAGCTGATGACCGTAGAGCAGGCCCGGGCTGTTCTCGGACACATATGCCTCGACTATGTCCAGGGCTATATGGCGGACGAAACCAGCGGTGGCTGGTTAGATGAAGGGAAAAATAAAATTCAGGAGAATACCCTGGTGTTTACCATCCTGGGTGCAACTGACGAGCAGATATACGGCATAGCGGATGAGTCGATCGTCGCCTTGAATCAGGAAGCGATTCTGATCATCAAAAACAGCAGACAGCATGAATTCTATAGAGGCTCACTAATCCAGTAGGCAATGAATACATGCAGCCTCCGCCCAAAATCGCAAAAGCCTGCTCCTATAAAAGAGGGCAGGCTTTTCAGAGTTGCCGCCGGAATCAAAGCCGCAGGCCCCGCAAGCGTAAATCAGGTCATATGAGACATGTCCGTCTGCTCCACAAGATATCCCCTTTGACCGAAGCCCAGCATCCCGGCGACCATAGAGACGGGGAACATCCGGATTTCGCGGTTCAGCCTGGTTACGCTGTCGTTGTAGATCAGGCGGCTTGTGCGCACCATATTTTCAAACGTCTGCACCGCATCCATGGCTTTGATATAATTTTGATCGGTCTTCAGATCGGAGCACTGCTCCGCTGTCATGGCAATCCTGTCCAGAGCTTCGGCAATCGCTCGTTCCTGACGCATCACATCATCCGGCGCGGATGTTGCCGTGATGATGCTTCTTTTTAATTTTATTGTCTCAATCAGCGCTTCGCCCTCAACCCCTGCGTAGTCCTTTGCCAAATCTAAAAGGACTGTCAGCGCATCGAAGCGACAGGAAAGCTGCACTCCGATCTGGCTCATGGCATTGCAGCTGTTCTGATCCAGCGCGGCCAGTCTGCGGCGGGTGGAGATGATCCATAGAACAATGGCCGCAGCGATTACGGCTATTGTGATCGTGATGAAGATCGGCAGCATCGTCACCTCCTCCTTTCTGCGAAAGTTGTATAGGTCACGGCGCAGTTAGTCCTCCGTGTACGGCGACACGTCAGGCTCGATCCAGGCTTTGCCATCGCGCCAGTCCACATCGAAGTCAAACAGCTTTGCAATATCCCGCAGCTTGATATAGTTGTTGCCGCCGATGGTATAGGCGGTCAGACCCGTCACCGGCGCGGCGGTGGCAGCCCACACAAAGTCTGTGGTGCTGAGCGTCGCACTTTTACTGTCCTTGCCGATTTCGGCAAGTTCACCGCCGACCCTGGTGTATAACGCATGGTTGTACAGCTTCGCCTTGCCGTCTTCCCAGCGGACATCGAAGCGGGTTTTCAGCAGGGCTGCCACATCCCTGAGTTTTACAAAGTTATTGCTATTGATGTTATAGGCAGGAAGATTAACTTCTTTATCATTGAGCATAAATTTCGTGGCTGTGGGTTTTGCTGTGGTGTCGCCTGAGCCGCTTGGTCCGGCGGGCTTGGCAGGCTCGGGTTGAGCCGGAGCAGGTTTGACAGGGGCCGGCATATCGGCAACTTTATAGCTTTCCCCTGCGAAATATACATAACCGTTTGCATAGCCATAACCATAGCCGTCTGCCCTGCCGCCCAGGACGTAGTAGTCATTTTTTGCGGCAAAATCTACCACAATGTTTCCATAGCGGTCAAAGACGGTCCAGTAGCACTCATAGGCCTGTGTATCAAGATATGTAATAATTTGCCCCTGGTTAAGCTGGTGTTTTGCCAGGGTATAGCCGCCGCCCAGAGGCACGGCAACCCGATAGCCATCCAGCTTTTTAATCAGCTTGCCTGAATAATCATATATTTCCGCAAAGGTCCAGGAATATCCGCCACCCTTTGTCGGCACACCGCTTTTATTTACTTCCGTAGTGTATGTGTTGGTTATAATGCCGTCTGCCCATTGGAAACCAACGTCACTGGAAGGATATATTCTGTCCTTATTTCCGGGAATAATTGCCTTGCCTGCTTTGTCCATTACCCCTACGGGAGCATACAGGACCAGACCCTTGCTGAAGCCTTTTGCTCCAAGGTATTCAACAAAACAGGTCAGACCATCCTTGTAGCAAAGCATGAGGTTGTTGTACATGTTTTCACCCCC
>Ga0172382_10000702_pt1 | contig 62537 bp, 62 predicted proteins | sample Leawel138RmetaG_FD_122245 | JGI IMG/M metagenome (GOLD analysis project Ga0172382, IMG submission 122245) | Leachate microbial communities from a municipal landfill in Southern Ontario, Canada - Leachate well 138R metaG | ecosystem: Engineered > Solid waste > Landfill > Unclassified | place...
CAGCGAACCCCGGGCTGCGGCACTCAAAGCTTACATAGTGGGAACTATGCGCGCTTTTCGCTTCTTGCCCGGAGCACGCTGGACAAGAATCTATCGAGACAAGACTTCCGAGAACTACTCTAGCTGGTCCTGCCGCCTCAACCCAGGGCCTGTTAACACGGGTGCGAAGCCATGAATTCTCAAAGAGTCTTCTGGATTACCGGCGCCGCCACCATCTTGGTTCTGGTGCTCATAAGTGGTGCCCTGGTGGCCCGCTCCGAAGCCCCAAAAACGGCTCCCTTCACGGTGGCGACCAGCCCCTCGAGCGAAAACGAAGTGCTGAGAAACGAACTTGCTCAAGCCTATGCCGACCTCGACCGCGCCTATCGTGACATCGAACGGTTGCAACAGACACCCGGCTCTCAAAAAAAGCATCACGGAAAAGACCACGATGAGGATGACGACGATTGAAGCGCGTCCAGCCAGAACAGTGGTGGAAGGTCAACCTTCTCCTGCTAGCGGTGGCCGGTACCCTCACGGGTGCCGGTTGGTTGGCTCTGACCGAGCCGCCTTCGACCGCTCTTCAACCTCCGGACTCGCCCCGCTCCGCACTCAGTCGTCCGGCTCCCCCAAGTTGGACGGTGACCACCACCCGAGCCTCCTAAATCAACGGCGATTCCTGGCCATGAGCACCGAAGTTGGGATATGGATCTTCGGTGACCACCCCCTCGCCACGTCCGCCCTAGAAGAGACTCAAAGCTGGGTGGAGAGAGCAGAGCAAACGCTGAGTCGATTCCGAGAAGACTCGGAACTGAGCGGGCTCAACCGGGCCGCCGGGCGAGGCCCCAAAAAGGTATCCTCTCTCCTGCTGGCCTCGGTGGGTTCGGCTCTCAGCCTGGCCCACCGGTCCCAGGGCCTGGTCGACCCCACCGTCTTATCCGCGCTCGTTCGCGCCGGCTACGGTCCAGGTCCGAGGTGTGGTCGCATCGACTATACTGCAGTCCATGTCGACACCGAGCACAGCACCATCACCCTACCCGCAGGCATCGCCCTAGATTTGGGGGGCTTTGCCAAAGGCTGGTTGGCGGACCGACTGGCCTCTCGGCTGGCCAAGTACGGCTCAGTACTGGTCGACATGGGGGGAGATCTAAGAGCAGTAGGCCCCTTGGTCTGGCCCCTAGGCGTACAAAACCCCTGGAGTCCCCAAGAAAAACTTCTCGACTTGGATTTAGAAGAGCAGGGGGTGGCCACTAGTAGCATTCTCAAGCGGAATTGGGGCCCCGGACAGCACCACCTGATCGACCCTCGCACCTCTCGCCCCTTAGTCAACGACCTGGTTGCCGCCACCGTGATTGCCCCCAGCGCGACCCTGGCCGAAGCTGCGGCCAAGGTCGCACTTCTGCTGGGTGGTCAAGCGGGACGGCGGTACCTACAGAAAGAAGACCTCCGGGGGGTCTTGTTCGGAAAGAACGGTTCCATCTTATGAAGACCGACACAGTAGTATATGCAGCCATAGGAGGCGCCGCCGTCGCGGCCGCAACGTTCACGGTAGCAGCCGGGGCCCTGCGGCTCACCCCGGACACTTCCCTATTTTGGTATCTCTCCCGCTCCTCAGGACTGGTGGCCTACGCTCTTTTGTGGCTCAGCACTCTAGCTGGTCTCCTCATGAGTGGCCGAGCACGTCTTCTGCCGGGCCGTACCGCCATGGAGTTACACAAAATGGCGAGCGGTACGGCGCTGGCTTTCGCCTTGTTTCATGGTCTCGTGCTCAGCGGAGACCGTTATATGAACTGGAGCCTCAGCGACCTCTTAGTCCCGCTGACGACCTCTTACCAGCCTTTTTGGCTGGCTGCCGGTCAACTCTCCTTGACCTTTTCCGTGGCTCTGCTGGCCAGCTCTGCACTGCGACAAAGTTTGGGGAATAAAGCCTGGCGCGTGCTGCACTACATAGCCTTTCTTGCCTACTGGCTCGCTCTGGGTCACGCCTTGGTGATGGGCAGCGATACCGGCCATCCCCTGGTCAGCGGCTTTTACCTGCTCAGCGGTGGCTCGATCCTGTGGCTCACCACCGCCCGTATATGGATCCGAGAGGGTGGTAAACATGTCTGAACGGATCCTGCTAGTCGAGGATGACGCCATGATTTCAGATGCTCTGAGCTACAGCTTGAGCAAAGAGGGCTTCGAAGTGCTGCAGGCCTTCGATGGGCCGGAGGGGTTGAGGTTGGCCAAGGAGGCCGAGCCACACCTGATCCTTCTCGACCTCATGCTGCCCACCATCGGAGGTCTGGAGGTTTGCCGCGAGATACGTCGCTTCAGCACGGTCCCTATCTTGATGGTCACCGCTCGGGGAGAGGAAACCGAGCGGGTCATCGGCCTTGAATTGGGTGCCGACGACTACATCGTCAAACCCTTTGGGACTCGAGAGCTGATAGCTCGAATCCGAGCTAACCTCAGGCGCGTCGGTTTCGTGGAGAAAAAAGAGACAAAATTCGGCACCATCGCTATCGACTTTTCCAAGCGAGAAGTGACTCGCAACGGAGAACCTGTTCATCTTCCTTTCCGAGAGTTCGAACTTCTGGCCGCCTTAGCGGCAGCCAAGGGCGCCGTGGTGGAGCGTTCCACACTCTTCGATTCTGTGTGGGGCACGGACTGGGTGGGAGACCACCGCACCCTGGATGTGCATATCCGTTGGCTGCGAGAAAAATTGGAAGAGCAGCCTGCCCAACCAAAACTCATCCTCACCATTCGTGGTGTTGGTTACCGACTGGTCGCAGCCGAGGAACTCAAGTGAAGTGGCCCTGGCAGCGGAGTATCCAAGCACGCATCGTTTTGATCCTAGTGGGACTGCTCAGCGCCGTTTTGTTGATGGTAAATTTTGGAATGAGCAAAGTCCTCAGCGCCGCCCAACTCGAAGAGACCGCTAACCACCTCCAGATCCAAGCCTTACTGGCGGCAGTCACCCTCCAAGATCCCCTTTCCGGCTATCAACAAGAGCTAGAAGACGACGACGATGACGATGACGATGACGATGACCACGACCACCACCGCCGCCGCGACAAAGGGGTCCGCCGAAGCAGCGAGCGGCTGGCCAAATGGGCCAAGACCTACGCCGAGGAGAGCGGAGTTCAGGTCGTAGTCACCGATAGATCCGGATACTCCCTACTGAAGGGGCAAAAACCGCTCACGAAGGACGAATTGAAAGAAGCCCGCCGAGGCATCTCTTACCATAGATGGACCTCGGACACCATCTATGCCAGCGCCCCCATCCTTCGGGGAGACGATCTTCTGGGAGTCATCCGGCTGGCCAGCCCCAGAGCCCAAGTCACCGCTCGCAGCCGCACGCTCAGTTTGCAGCTGGCTCTGGCCAGCCTGCTGGCTTTGGGGTGTGCTATCGTCGCTGCCGTCTGGCTCAGTCGTCGCTTGGTGAAGCCTCTTCGGCGCTTGGAGAGCAACGCGCTCCGAGCCAGTCGTGGAGAGTGGGACCAGGCTGTAGTGGTGGAGGGTCACGATGAATTAGCTTCTCTCGCCCTAGCCTTTTCTGCCATGTTGTCCGAGCTCAGGTCGGTGTTCGAGCAGCAGCGTCGCTTCGTGAGCAACGCAAGCCATGAACTACGCACCCCACTGACTCGAATCAAACTGCGCACGGAAGCGCTCGTCGACGGAGGACTGGCAGACCCGAGCATTGCCGAGAAGTACGTACGCGAGGTCGACAGCGAAGTCGACCGACTGGCTCACTTAGCCAATTCTCTATTGGACCTGACCCGGCTCGAAGAGTCCCCGGAAACGGCCGAAACCTCCGACGCCGTGTCCGTTTTACGCGCCGCTGCAGCTGCCACCGAACCTGGGGAAGTGAAGTTTCTCACCGAGATCCCAGACTCACTTCCACCGGTCCGGCTCTCTCCCGAGAGCCTGGAGTTGCTGGTGGTCAACCTGCTAGACAACGCTCTCAAACACACTCCCAAAGAGGGTGAGATTCGCCTGAGCGCCCTACGTCGAGACTCTGGGCTGACCATCATCGTCGAGGACAACGGTCAAGGGATCGCAGCCGAACACCTACCCTACATCTTCCAGAGGTTCTACCAATCGAATCCGGCCCGCTCCCGAGGCGGCTCGGGATTGGGCCTCGCTCTGGTCAAGGCCGCTGCCGAATCGGCCGGCGGGCAGGTCTCGGTGACCAGTGAACTCGGCCGGGGAAGTCGCTTTACTGTAGAGTTGCCCGCCTGCTAAAGGAGCTGCTTTAAAGCTCCTTGGAAAGATCGAAAGTCGCCTCGAAGCGGGGCTTTCCGTCACGCTCAAGATAGTAGTAAAGAACGTTCCCATCAGGCGAAAGACGCAGGCTCCAAACGTTTGTCGCAGCTGGCGGTAAAAGAGCTGCGGTCTCTTCGTCGGCGGGAAAGATCAGCTGCCTACCGAGCAGTTGATGAGTGTCGACTCCTCCGTAGTTGGTCAACTCATCCGGGGTACCGTCTTTACCTCGATGATCGTGCTTCAAGAGTATCGAATCCTCGATCCTGGTGAGCATCCAAACGCGGGAATTGTCGTTGCCCACTCTCAAGGGTATCCGAATATGGTCATCAGAGATCTTAATAACCTCGATCCGCATCGGCTTGTTCATGGGATCGTCAGGCTTGTCGGCCGGGAAGGTCATCTTGCCGGCATAAGCCTTGCCGGCGTGACCCTTCAACTGGTCAAAAAGGGGTAGGTCTTGGGCCAATGAGCTAGCGCTCAAGAGAAAAAGTAGCCCCAGAACTCCAAGTAAAGTGGTGGTTCTTACACGTTTCATACCCAGAGATTGACGAAATTCTGACAAAGGCCTTCAAGGCTTAAACCCAGGCTCCAAAAGCAGTCCCACGAGGCCCTACTTCGGCCCCCCGGAGGTCACCGTCACCAAACCGTCCTCGATGAGAAAGATACGGTCGGCCTGTTGTGCCAGCCTCTCATCATGGGTCACCATCATAAAGGTGACGTTCTGCTCTTTGGTCATCTCCCGCATCAATTCAAAAACTTCCTTAGAGGAAGCGGAATCGAGGTTCCCCGTCGGCTCATCGGCTAGGATCAGGGCAGGTTGCTGGGCTAGAGCCCGGATAACGGCCACCCGTTGCTGCTGTCCCCCAGAAATCTGGTTAGCCTTTTTGGCCTGAATGGAGGCGACTCCCACTCGCTCCATCAAGCCCAAAACCCGCTCTCGTTCTGCTTTAGTAGCGACGCCGTTTTTGATCACGATCGGCATCAGAGCATTTTCCAAACAGCTAAATTCTGCCATAAGGTGATGAAACTGAAAGACAAGTCCCACTTTCTCGTTTCGCAAAGTGGCCAACCCGTTAGAGTCGAGTTCGGAGATATCCACCCCGGCGATGCTCACCAGACCGCTGGTGGGCTGATCGAGTGCACCCAGGATATTGAGTAGAGTCGATTTGCCCGAACCGCTCTGGCCTACGATGGCCACAAACTCGCCACGGTCGACGACGAAATCTATGCCCTTGAGAACGAACAGGCCCGGAAAGAGGTCGCCCTGGGAGATGATCGACTCTCCGGCCTCGAATCGGAGCTTTTCGGTTCGACTCCTCAATAGTTCTTTCTGTTCCTGGCTGAGAAAACGGAAGAGGTGTTCAAAACTTAGCTCCTTCCCTTTCCAGGGGTTCTCCAGCAAGCGCTCGTCGGTGGCCTGGATGTGCTCCTCCATCGATTGCTCGAACAGCGCCGATTTGTCGCCTTTCTGTACCAACAGACCGGTAGAGACGTAGCTGTTTGAGGAATCATCGGCCTTGATGTAGAGCCCGCCTCGCTTCTGGTGGCTCACCCGCCACGCCCGCAAGAGTTCCAGGCAGCGGTTGTAGGCCTCCAATAGCCTGGGACTGCCGGAGCCGGCCACGAATCTCCTCAGCACCGGGCTGGTTTCGTCCAGCGCTTCCAGCAGTGTTCGATGGCGAGGCAACATGTAGCGTCGGCTCTCCAAGAGCAGCCCGCCCAGTTGGGAGTCGCGAGAGACCCCGAAGAAGCTATCCAAAACTTGGATCGTGCAACTCTGGGGCCCGCTGGCGCCCTCTAAGGGGCCTTCGCCATGATCCAACAGCCAGACCATGGTGGGCTGAACGTATTTGAGAAAGTGAGCCGGCTTGATTCGCTTCGTCCTGATGGCGCGGTTAAAGGCGGAGTTGAGAGCCAGGATGGTGGCCCCCAGAATCATGAGGTGATAGGTCGCTTCTTGGGCATCGTCGCGGAGGATTCATTGGTAGACTTCGCGCACAGAGCGAAGCACCTTCAGACCTTTGGCTTCGATGATTAGAGCCGCCGCCACAAAAGTTCGAAGCTCCTCGTGGATGGGCGGGTTGAGCCAACTGTGGATGAGATCGATCGAGTCGTCGGAAATCGAATCGATGTCATAGCTCTCACCCGGTCTCACATGAGGTAGGCGCCAATTGTTGCAGATCATAGTATAGAAAAGCCCGACTCTGGTCACTCCGAGACGACCGGCGGTCTCGCTCCAAAGCTGCTCCAGACCCGGCGGTAAACAGATCGACTTCAAGGCGTAGTGCGCCGGGGTCGTAGGAGTGCTCTGCCATCGATATGCGTGACACAGCAGACTCACCTTGGTCATGAGGTTTTCCAGCAGGTGCTCATCAGCTTGAGACAGGGCGCTCTCCCAGAGCGGGTCGACCTTCCCGAACTCCGTCTCTAACCAGGGGCGACAATCCTTATCGTCACCGTGATAGCGCCCGGCCAACTCATCGCAGCAACCAGAGACTTTCTCAAAAGGCACAGGTAGAGTGTAAAGCGGTGAAAGAAGCGGAAGAAAACCCGTGGTCGGTGAGGCGCGTGTCTCAAGAAAACCGAGGGCGATCTGAACTGAGGTTTGATCGGGGTTCATCACCCACCTATACCCAATTTCCCTTTCTCTAGTCTCGGCCGGGCCTTGTGACCAGGAAGGGCCAAGCGGAACGCGAAAGTGCCCCCAGCCAGGAGCCTGTGCGACGAAGGCTAACAGACTAGGAGTTTTGAGCATGGCAAGTTTTGAGGGACCGGCATCATCAGGAGGAGAGCTTTATGGAGCCCCGGCTTCACCGATGACGGCGCCGTCTGTTCCAGAAGCTCCCAAGCTGACCCCGGAGCGAGCTCAGCAAGAGCTCGCCAGGCTAACCGCTATCATCAAAGACAACCCCAATCTCCACTTTCTAGAGCCTCGGGTGGTCAAGTGCGTGGAGGTCGGAACCCAGGACTCCGCCACCTTCCTATCCTTTTATCGGCTGATCTCCCAGTCGCTCTCAGAAGAGCTGATGCAGCAGAAAGACAAGATTCGAGAGCTTGAGACATCTTTGGCCTCGGACAAGAAGAATTTTGCTCAGAACGAAATGGAAGCAGCCTTGGCCGAGGCCTCCGAGGTGGTCAACCGGGCCACCGGTCAGCCTGCCGCCGTACCCGCCCCAACGTCCGGGCACGAGGCCCCTCCGGAGGTCGTCAATTCGGCCCAGGTCGAGGAGCTACAGAAGCGGTTGGATCAGGCCGAGGTGCAGCGCGAACGGTTGTTGCAGGACATCCAGAACATCCGCAACCGGGCCAAGACAGACATCGAAGTGAGAGCCTTCAAAGCCGTGGAGAAGTTTACCCAGTCGTTGCTGCCTGCGCTGGATGCTTTTCACCAGGCCATGCCCAGTCTGCAGAACGCCACCGATACGGTTTCCATCGTGACCGGAATTGAAATGATCCACGAGCAGCTCGAATCCGCTCTGACGCAAGCCGGACTGCAAAAGATGGTCGTGGTGGGCCAGCCCTTCGACCCTCACCTGCACGAAGCCATCGGAGAGGTCCAAACCGGGGATGTACCGGACGACCATATCTTCGACGAACTGCAACCCGGCTATCTCTTCGGAGAGCGGCTGATCCGGGCCGCCGTGGTCCGATTGGCGAGAAACGACGGCTCGGTGGCCCCCTCTCCCCAGCAGAGCGCTCCCGAGCCGACCCCATTGGCTCCGGAAGCGGCCACAGCAGAGCCCCAATCCCCGATCCCTACCGCCACCCCGGCGGCCACCGAAGCCCCGCCAGCGGCCCAACCCGCACCGGAAGCGGTGGCACCACCCCCCGATCCGGTTTCCGAAGTTTCGATAGCGACCGACGGTCCCGTCTCGCCCCCTCCCGTTCCCGAAATGGAGATAGAAGCCACTCCTCCAGCGGAGGCCTCGGCACCCCCCACGCCGGAAGCCCCCGCACCGGCTTCGGACGCACCGGCAACACCCGTGCCGGAAGCCATAGCCGAGACCGAAGCCCCGGCTCCAGCGCCCCCCGAAGAGGCTCCTCCTCAAGACCCCCCGGCCCCGGCCGCCCCGGTGGAAGCTCCCCCTGAGGTAAGCGAGAGCGAGCAGGCCGATCGGCCCACCCAATCCCTCGAGCCCGACCAACAACCCCCGGCCGATTGAGAGTTTCCAGCCACCGGGCCTGGTCTGGCAAAAGGACGAGGAAACCTCTATGGGGAACCCGAACGAAGAGACGAATCGTAGTTTAAGGGCCGAGAAGGCCGTCTTTATACAACAAGGAGCGAGTAACGCGTGAGCAAAATTGTGGGAATAGATCTGGGGACAACCAACAGTCTCATTTCTGTAGTCGAGGGCGGCGTTCCAACGGTGATTCCGAGCGCAGAGGGGGATTTTTTATTTCCCTCGGTGGTCGGCTTTTCCAGAAACGGTGACCGCCTGGTCGGGTCTGTCGCCAAGCGCCAAGCCATCTCCAATCCCGAACGTACTTTTATCTCCGTCAAACGCTCCATGGGTACCGACATCCGGATCAATGTCGACGACCGCTCCTACACACCTCAGGAAATTTCCGCCATGATCCTCCAGAAAGTCAAGGCCGACGCCGAAGCGTACCTGGGCTTTCCCGTGGAGAAGGCGGTCATCACGGTCCCTGCTTACTTCAACGACTCCGAGCGCCAGGCCACCAAAGACGCCGGGTCGATCGCCGGCCTCGAGGTGCTGCGGATCATCAACGAGCCTACCGCCTCTTGTATGGCCTACGGCCTGGATAAGATCGACAAATCGGAAACCGTTCTGATCTGGGACCTGGGCGGCGGGACCTTCGACGTCTCGATCCTGGAGATCGGCGGGGGTGTCTTTCAGGTCAAGGCCACCGCCGGAAACGCCCGGCTCGGTGGAGACGACTGGGACCAGCGGATCATGGACTGGCTGGTGGACGAGTTCCGCAAGACCTCCCAGATCGATCTGCGGACCGACCGGGTGGCCATGCAGCGCCTCAAGGAAGCTGCTGAAAACGCCAAGATCAAGCTCTCCAACGAGACCGCCACCCAGATCAAGCTACCCTTCATTGCCGCTGATGCTTCCGGGCCCAAGCACCTGGACCTGGAACTCACCCGCACCCGTTTCCAGGAACTCACGAGCGACCTCATCGAAAAGACCGCCGAACCGGCGATCCAGGCCCTGGAAGACGCCGGACTGGGCAAGAACGACATCGACAAGGTCCTGCTGGTGGGTGGTTCCACCCGTATGCCCGCGGTGCAAGACAAGGTCCGTGCCCTCTTCGGCAAGGAGCCTTCCAAGGACATCGACCCGGACAAGGTTGTGGCCATGGGAGCGGCCGTTCAAGGCGCCGTGATGGCCGGCGAAGTCAAAGATATGGTTCTGCTGGACGTCACCTCCCTTTCGCTGGGGATCGAGACCATGGGCGGCGTGTTTACCAAGCTGATCGAACGAAATACCCAGATCCCGGTAGAGAAGACCCGGGTGTTTACCACCGCCACCGACGGCCAGACCGTGGTCGAGGTTCACGTTTTGCAGGGTGAACGCGATATCGCTTCCCACAACAAATCGTTGGGCCGCTTCGAGCTGCGCAACATCCCCCCCGCTCCCCGGGGAGTGCCCCAGATCGAGGTGACCTTCGATATCGACGCCAACGGCATCGTCAATGTTTCGGCCAAAGACCTGGCCACCAACAACAAACAAAAGATTTCGATTCAATCACCCACCAACCTGACTCAAGACGAGATCAACACCATGGTGAAGGAGGCGGCGATCTACGCCGAGGAAGACGCCAAGCGCCGCTCCGAGGCCACCATTCGAAACCGTGCCAACGTGGAACTGGACACCGCCGAGCGCACCATGCGTGAACTCTCCAACCAGATGACCTTCGACCAGCAACGCAAGATGCGCGATTGCATCGACCGCCTGCGAATGGCTCTCCAAACCTACGAAAACGAACGCATCAAAGAGTGCACCAAATCTCTTAAAGACGCCATGTACGCCATCAGTACCGAAGCCTACCTCTCCACCGGTGGGAGTCGGGCCGAACAAGCAGCCAAACAGGCCGGGGTGGACGTGGAGGCTGCTCGAGCTTCCGCTGCTTCCGGAGGAGGCATGGGTGGTGCTGACCAGGGTGGAATTTCCGGCGGCACGCCCGGTGACGACGGCGCGAGTGGCGCCGCCGAGCCGGAGCCGGAAGACGAAGACCTGTTCGACTGGTTCAACAAGGACGAATAGGGCACTACATTCTAACACTTCTGAAATAGACCGCCCGCTCTTTCCTCTGATATAACAAAAGCGTGCTCGTAATGGGCCGCTTTATTTATTATGAGCCGCGACTACTATGAAATACTCGGTGTTCCCCGCAACGCCGACAAAAAAGATATCAAAAAAGCCTTCAAGCAGATGGCTCGCAAGTACCACCCGGATGTAGCTGAAAACAAAGAAGAAGCTGAACAAAAGTTTGGCGAGATCAACGAGGCTTACTCGGTCTTGATCGACGAAGAGAAGCGGGCTCACTACGACCGTTTCGGAACGGCCCCCGGGGTCAATCAGGGTGGCCCGGGCGGAGGGGCAGGCTTCGGTGGTTTTGGCGGCTTCGGCGACATTTTCGATGCCATCTTCGGAGGCATGGGCGGAGGGGGCGGTGGCAGAAGCCGAGGCCCCGGGCGGGGTGCCGATCTGCGCATGGGGGTTCGCATCACCCTCCTGGAAGCGTTCGACGGAGTCACCAAAGAGGTCGAACTGACCACCGACGTGACCTGCACGGGTTGTGAAGGCCGGCGCACCAAATCGGCCAACGGATATCGCAACTGCCGCGAGTGTCACGGAACCGGGCAGATCCATCAGGCCATCTCCACTCCCTTCGGCAGAATCACCCAATCGGCCCCGTGTGCTGCTTGTCGGGGTGAAGGTCGTCAACTGACCGACCCGTGCGACCAGTGCGCGGGCCGCGGGGTGGTTGCCAAAGCCCGGAGTCTAGAGGTCAAGATCCCCGCCGGCATCGATACCGCACGCATGATCAGAATTGAAGGAGAGGGCGCTCCCGGCCGGATGGGCGGCCCTCCGGGCGATCTCTACCTGGAGATCGATGTCGAACCGAACAAAGAGTTTGACCGTCGAGGCGATGATCTCATCCACAAACTCAAGGTCCGCTTCACCGACGCCGCTCTGGGTGAAAAGGTGACTGTTCCGATGCTCAATGGAGATGAGGAGACTCTCAATATTCCAGCCGGCACTCAGAACAATACGATCTTCAGGGTCAAGGGCAAAGGTATGCCCAAACTCGGTCGGGCCAGCCGGGGAGACCTCCACGTGGTGGTGGAAGTGATGGTTCCCACCAAGCTCAATAGTAAGCAAAAGAAGCTTTTAAAAGAGTTTTCTGAGGCCGGTCCTCAACACGCCGAGCCTAGTCTATTCACTAAGATTAAAGACGCCATCTTCGGATAATCATGCCACGTACCGAGCAACCCTGGCTGATACTGGATCTTCTGCATTCTGAAGAGGATGCTCCCTGGGTCGAGCAAACTCTGGTCTTGCGAGGACTGGAAGGCTGGGAGATCCATCAGGAGTATCCTGAAGTCAAGTGGCGCCTCTACTTTCCCCTGGAGGGTGAACACCAGCAACGACTCGCCGAACTCAAGGGAGCCCTCGAAGAGGCCGGCTCTAAGGTCTCGGAGAGCGGTTATATCCGAGACGAAGACTGGGCGGAAAACTGGAAAGAGTTTTATCATCCCTTCGCGGTAGGCCATCGACTGGTCGTCTGCCCTAGTTGGGAAAAACCCGAGCCTCAACTGGCGGCAAACCGGGAGGTCATTCTTCTCGATCCGGGCTCTGCTTTTGGTACCGGATATCATGAAAGTACCCGCCTTTGTCTACAGTTGCTGGAGGACCTGGTTGAGGATCCCCAATGGGGCACGGGAACGCTGCTGGACTACGGAACCGGCTCCGGCATCCTGGCCATAGGCGCGCTACACCTGGGTTGTCCCCGGGTGGTGGCAAGCGATCGCGACCCACTGGCCGTGGCGGTGGCCCGGGACAACCTGGAGGTCAACGGCTTCGCCGCCCCGGTCTTTGAGGTGCGCCAGGACGACGTACCTCAACCCCCTGAGGGTTCTGCCGGCCGCTATCCCTTTGTGGTGGCCAACCTCACCGCCGATATCCTGGCCCAGCTCTCCCAACCCCTGTCGGCCGTATGCGCCCGCCACCTGATACTGGGGGGGATCGTAGAAAAGCGAGCCCCCAAAGTGGAAGACGCCTATTCCGCCGCCGGCGGGAAGATCCTCAAGAAGCTTCAGGAAAACGACTGGGTGGCCTATCATTTCTATTTCGAGAGACCGGAACGTCTTGCGTAAGACACCCCGAATCTTCCTACCCGAGACTCAGTTCACCGAGCAAGGGGTAGTCTTGCGCAAACGAGACGGCCACTACCTGCGAAACGTCTTGAGGATGAGGGAAAACCAGTTGTTTGTGGCTCTGGACGGTGGCGGGCGAAGCTGGCTCTGCGAACTCTCGGGAAAGCCGGTCTGCACGCGGCGCGACGACTTCAAGTCGATCCCCGAACTCATTCCCCGCATCACCATGGGAGTAGCTCTCTGCAAAGGCTCGCGCTTCGAGAGCACGATCGAGAAGCTGGCCGAGATAGGAGTCTCCACACTGGTGCCGTTGCTCACCGAGCGCACCGAGCGCAAGGGTCCCTCCGACTCGAAGTTTTTGAGATGGGAAGAGATCGCGACGGCCTCCAGTGCCCTCTCCTATCGGCTGCTTCCCCTCAAGGTCGAGCCGGTTTGTGAACTGGAGAGCTTCCTCAGCCGAGACCTTCCTAAGATCTTTTACTGTCACCCTGGAGGCGCGGCCGCGGCCGACTGCTTAAAAAACAGACACGAAGAGCTGGTGATCCTGGTGGGGCCCGAGGGCGGCTTCTCTCCCAGCGAAGAGCCGATGTTGTCCAGGGCAGGGCGCCCGGTGGATCTGGGGCCTCTAAATCTGCGGGTGGAGACGGCCGCTACCGTGAGTGCGGCCTTGGCTCTGGCCCTATGCCCAAAGGAATGTAAGACCTAGAGGTCGATCATAAAAGAATGATCAGCACCAAGAGTCTCGGACGAATGACCACGTTTGAGCAGTTTCAAGAATCCATCCGCCAGGGCTCCCAAAGTGTGCCTCTGACCGTGCAGATGGCGGCGGACTTAGACACCCCCCTTTCTCTCTTCTTGAAGGTCAAGAAACCTGACGAGGTTGGGTTTCTGCTGGAGAGCGTGGAGCGAGGGGAGTCCACCGGGCGCTACTCGTTTTTGGGGATCGGTAGCAAAGACGAGTTGCTCAAACCTCCCCCGGGGCACGACCCGTTGGAATGGCTGAAGAGTGTCCTACCCCTGGAAACCACCGAACTCCCCTCCTCTATCCCCTCCTTTTGGGGCGGGGCGGTGGGCCACCTGGGCTGGGATGCCATCCGCATGTTGGAGCCGGCGGTGGGGCCGCGCCCAGAAAGGTTTGGTGAAGACGACGTCGCTCAGCACGCTTTTTTACACTGCAAGCGATGTCTGATCTTCGATCACGTTGCCCAGATGATCATCGGGGTGGTGTTGGTACAAGCCGAGGGGCGAGAATTAAGAGAAGCCTATGACAAAGGGGTCGAGGATCTCAACGAACTGCGGCAGCGCACCAGCGGGAGCGTCAAACTCTGCGAACCGGCCAGACCCCGAGACTTCGAGTCGCAAGAGCATTTCCTCACCGAACGCGAAGCCTTCATGGGAAAAGTTGACCAGGTCAAAGACTACATCCGGGCCGGAGACATCTTTCAATTGGTTCTGTCTCAACGAGTGAAACGAAAGACCTGGGTCGACTCGGTCGGTATCTATCGCGCCCTGCGAATGCTGAACCCTTCTCCCTACACCTTCCTCCTGGATTTCGGCGACTACCAGCTGGTGGGTTCCTCCCCTGAAATGCTGGTCCAACTCAGTGGACGGCGAGCGGTGGTCTGTCCCATCGCCGGGACCCGCAAAAGAACCGGCGAGCTTTCTCTGGATCGGGAGGCCGAGAAAGATATGCTGGAAGACCCCAAAGAGCGTGCCGAGCACTTGATGTTGGTAGACCTGGGTCGAAACGATCTGGGGCGAGTCTGCGAGTACGGTTCGGTTCGCGTGCCCCGCTACGCCGAAGTGGAACACTACTCTCACGTCATGCACATGGTGAGTCGAGTGGAAGGCAAGCTCAAGCCCGAACACGATGCCTACGATCTGGTTCGCGCCGCCTTTCCCGCCGGCACCGTATCCGGGGCCCCCAAGATCAGGGCCATCCAATTGATCGATGAACTCGAAGAGGTGCCCCGGGGGTTTTACGCCGGTGCTGTGGGTTACTTCGGCAGTTGGGGGAATCTGGACACCTGCATCGCCATCCGCACCCTGATGCTCAAAGACGGATGGGTCACCTTCCAGGCCGGAGCCGGCATCGTGGCCGATTCCGACCCGGCCTCTGAGTGGGAGGAGACCCTCAACAAACTGGCCGCCCTGCGGGAGGCGGTAGATCTGGCAGAACACGGCCTGGGAGGCGCTCTCTCTTGAAGAATTCAAGCATCATCATCCTGGATAACTACGACTCGTTCACTTACAACCTGGTCCAAATCCTGGGCACGCTCTGCGCCGAGCGGTTTCACCTGGAGGTGATACGAAACGATCAGATCGATCTCCAACAGCTCCTGGAAAAAGACCCGGCCCTGGTGGTGGTCTCCCCCGGTCCGGGCCGGCCTGAAGACGCCGGCATCTCGGTGGAACTCATGGGCCACAGCGAGCTGAAGGCTCCTAGATTGGGGGTTTGCCTCGGCCACCAGGCGCTGGCCTGCGCCTTCGGAGCTGAAGTCGTTTCAGCCCCACGCCTGCTCCACGGGAAGGTCTCCTCCGTTTACCACGATGGCAAAGGGGTCTTCCAGGGGATCACCAATCCGCTGGTGGCGACCCGATACCACAGCCTGGTGGTGAAAGAAGAGTCGCTACCCGCCGAACTTGTCGTGAGTGCCTGGACCTCCCACGGCGAGATCATGGGATTGCGCCACCGAGACTTGCCGATCGAAGGAGTCCAATTTCATCCGGAGTCACTGGAGACCCGAGAGGGCGCGCGACTCTTGAAAAACTTTGTTGATCAGGTGGGTTGAGGCGAATTCTACTTGCGTGCCCAGACGTCCACCTGGGCGATATTGCCGCCTTTGGTGCGAACCCCGAACCCCAGGCCGAGATAGGCGTGATAAAACTCTTCGGGGTAGCCTTTGGCTGTTTTGATCTGTCGGCTCTGCTTGGCTCCGGCGATCTGGGCCGCCACCGTGTTCCAGGGGGCGCCGATGACAGCTCCTTTGTAGGGGGTCCAGGAAACGTTTCCGTTCTTCGTCTTGAAGCTATTGCTGTGGAGTGAAATCATCACCACTTTTCCCCCCTCGTACTGCATGAGGATCTCCTCGCCGTACTTAATGAAAATGGGGTTCTTTTCGCTTCCCACGACCTCACTCTGGTTCAAGATGGCTTCCACCTGTCCACTTGTCATACCCAGACTGATGGCTCCCACGCCCTCCCCCGGGGTGACCCCCCAACCTTGAGCCAGAACCGAAGCCGAGATCAAGATTAGCATGGAAAAGAGAAAGCCTATCTTACGTTTCACCGTGCACCTCATAAAGAATGACATTCAAGTAGCTGCATATAACCTACTCGGGCGAGGTGGGTTTCTCCTGGCTTTTACAAAGGGCGATCAAAAATTCCGCAAATTCTTGGGACTGTTCGGAGGTCACGGTCATCCAGGCCTCTCCGGTCGGCAAGATTGGCTCCCCCTCTCGCACCACTTCGATCCGTCTGATCGGCTGCTCCTTGTACCCTTCTATCAGTACCAGGTCGGTGCCCCGGCCAGCCAGTCGGATCACGTCTTCGAAGGGGTATTCATCATCTCCGAAGGCGATACAGAAACCCGGTCCGGCCAAAACCGTGCGGGAGGCTCCCGCCTCCTGATGGCGCGTGCTATCGGTACCGGGAGCATCGCGAAAAACCTGATGGTGGGTGTGCTTGACCGTGGCCACCCGAAGGCCCGAGGCCTTGAGAATGGGGATCACAGTTTCGATAAGGTAGGTCTTCCCTACCCCTGACCGCCCCACGACGGCCACGATCTGCGGGCCCAGGGGTTTAGAGCCAACCGGCCATCAGTCTGAGGAAATTTTCTTCTTCGATCTTGTCAGGGTTGAGGTCGAGGTTTTGAGGTGCTTTGGCAATTGAAGTGTTCATACCGCTAATATAAAGACAGGTGGTCACAAGATCGTTAAATTGGCCGGTAGTTTGTAACTGAATTGTAAAACTCTTTGGTCACAGGATCCGATTTCCGGTGGCCGAACTTAGGAGCGGTTGAACAATCCGATCGATGAATTTCTTCACTCCGAGCGTCAGGGTGGATCCATTTCCGGGGAAGGCTCCTTCAGCATCAACCTGCGGGAAGCGGTCCGCAAGATGGCCCTGTTCGGCCAGACCAAACAAGAAGCTTGGACTCTGAAATTCGGTCAAGCTTTTTGCCGTCTTGGGTGTAAAGAGCTTGAAATCTCGCGAATGCAAGACTACTGGAGGTTGGATGGTAGAGGCGCCAGTCGAAAACTCAGTCTGAGCGTGCTCAAGCAGTGTCTGAGCAAACTGGGGCTCGGTGGTGAGCAACAGGCGGAAGATTTTCTGGCCGTGGGTCTGAGCGCTCTCTCCGTACCTACCTCTGAGGGTAAAGCACTGGAAGCCGCGTGCTGGGTAGAGGACTTTGTGAGCGAACCGCTCTTCGGAGAGTGGGAAGAAGGTTCGGAAGAAGTCCAGGGACCTACTCTCTTTCTGCGCTTCTCCAAGGATGCCTCACCCCCGCTCCCCAGGTCGCTCTGGGAAAACGGCTTTGCCTACAGTACCATGGCCGTGTTTTACAAAACCGGAGCTTCCAGTCGTATCCACCTCACAACTCCAATGGAAAGGCGTCGCTCAAAATCGGGAACGCTCGATCGTCTTGTTAGCTCGAAACGAGCTCAAAGGCCCCACCCAGATCTTTCCCGTGGTTGCCGGTTGCTTGCTCCAGCCTGTGGTGGCTCCCGGACTGTGTGAGGGCTTCCAGATCGTGGTGATAGCAGACGAGTGTCCTACCGACCTGGGCCACAACCAGCTACGGGAAAGCCCCCAGCTCAAGAGCCTCATCGATTCCTGTAAACCTCCCATACAACATGCCTTAGAACTCATGCGCTCGACGGTGAGCAATGAAGACCAAAAGCGCACCGTGGTGAATAAGCCGAAGACCCCTCTGGTGGCCGATGTTGCTCCCAGTTGCATGGGCTTTTTTCTGATCTTTACCGTTCCCCTGGCATTCGTCGAACCGCTCACCGGGGCTGTCCTTTCACTCTTTTTCGGAGGACCGCCTGGTCTCTACTTTTGGTATAGCCGAAAACAACGGAATAGAGAGTTTGAAGAGATGAAAGATGTAGCAAGCCGGGTCCTGAACTCCCGAATGCAGGAGTTATCCCCAGTTGACCGAGAACCGCTGCCGAAGTTATCCCCGATTGAATAGGAGCCAACCCTTGAGTTCAACCATCTGGTCTTTTTCCGCCGTGGGCCAGGATCGCCCCGGCATCGTGGCCGCGCTCTCCAAGTTGCTTTACCAACACGACTGCAACCTGTCCGACTCCAGCATGACCATCCTGGCCGGGCAGTTCGCCGTGGTCCTGATTCTGGAAACCGGTACGAAGACCGAGTCGGATGCCCTGGGCAAGGCCATCGAAGAGTTGGGGAAAGAATGGCACCTCCAGGTCAAAGCGGGACCTGTTGAAGAGAGTGAAACCGCTTTCTCAGGCTCTGGAGCCAGCCTTCTGGTCTCGGTCTACGGCGCCGATCAGGCGGGCATTACCTGGAGAGTGGCCGAGGCCATCGCCTCTCACGGCTACAACGTGACCGACCTCTCCACTCGCAAGATCGAAGGCTCGGCCCCGGTCTACATTCTCTTGCTGGAGATCGAAGCCGGACCGGCGGCCAGAGAGCGAGATGTGTTACAGACCGCGCTCCAGGACCTCGGCAAGACCCTGGGCTGCTCGGTTACCCTCAAAGAGGTAGAGAGCTCGGAGCTTTAGATGGCTGTCCAAGAGATCGTCCTATTTCCCGATCCCATCTTAAAAACCGTTTGCCAACCGTGCGACCCCGAGGCTGCCGAGACCCGAGAGTTGGTGCAGGATCTGATCGACACGGTAGCGGCCAGTCCCGGGGTGGGTTTAGCCGCCCCTCAGATCGGAGTGCCCCTGCGAGCCTTCGTGGTGGACGTCAGACCTAAGCCCGGGGCCGGGTTGCTGGTCATGCTAAACCCCGAGATCGTCTCTTCATCGGGACCCAAAACAGGCCGCGAGGGCTGCCTCTCGGTCCCCGACTTCACGGCCAACGTGCGGCGGCCTCAGGAAGTGGTTGTTCGGGGTCTGAATCCCGAAGGCCAGTCGATAGTTATACACAGTAGCGGCTTCGAAGCTGTTTGCATCCAGCACGAGTTGGATCATCTAGACGGGATCCTGTTTCTGGATCGAGTGGCTAGCCTCAAGCGCGATGTGTTTCGCCGAAAGGGATTTGAGCCCAGATTTGAAGCTCGGGAGTATCCCAAGATCGTGGGCAAGGAAGTAGATTCGAAATGAAAAGAGTTCTGATATTGTTCGGTACAATCACCGCATTGGAGTTATGGGCACTCTACATCTTCCGCTCCCATCCTCTGGTGCGCCCGGAATGGTTCGGCACGCTGCTTTTGGGCATTCAACTGCTGATGGCGCTGGGCGGTATCCGGGCCTGCCGCTGGTTGCTTCGGCGCTCTCCGGTGGCCCAACTTCCCAGCCCCCAGCGAGATTGGACCAAGCTCTGGGTCTGGAGCGGACCGGTAGGGGGAGTTCTTCTGGCCCTGGCCTGCGTCGTGGGCAAACTGGTGGCGGGCTTTTTCAACAGCCTCCTGATCGGCTGGATGGTTACCGCCCATCTGGCCGGAGGAGCCGTGGTTTGGGCAGTGGCGCTCCCCTGGGCGATCAGTGATCTGCTCAGCGACGCCGGCACCGGACTTCGCGAGCGACTACTCATGCAGTTGGGGATCGCCTCTCATATTATAGGTTTTGCCGTCTATCTGGGCTATTTTCCCGGCGCTGAACTCAAGCCCATATCGCTACTTGCTGCCGTCTACTTCTTTGGTACGATTCTGTATTACCTGATGGCGGTTTCCGTTAGCTGGGCTTTCATCTTCCAGTTCTGGAAGCCCCGTGCCCTGCCCCCCACAGAGCAACAGCACCACCACCACTAAGCCTTCTCTTCATCAGCAGGGTCAGGCTCCGACTCCTCTTCCGGGCTCGCCTCCTCGGCGGGCTCAGTGATTAGCGGTTCCGCCTCCTGGACAGGTTCCGGAGCGGCCGGGCTCTCCGGCGCAGGGATGACCTCCGGAGTAGGGGCAGCCGGCAGTTTCACGCTCTTGCCGGTTCGAGTCACCAACTCGGTGGCTCGCTGCACGGAGACGTACAAAACCGGGATCAAGAACACCCCGAGGGCCGTCGCCACCAGCATCCCCATCCCCACCGCCGTGCCCAGCGAGCGCTGGCTGGCCGCACCCGCCTCCGAGGCGAGAGCCAGCGGAACCACCCCCAGGATGAAGGCGAAGGCCGTCATCAAGATGGGCCGAAAGCGCAGCTTGGAGCCGAGCAGCGTGGCCTCCACCAAACTCAGATCGGTTTGCTCGTACTGCTCCTTGGCAAACTCCACGATAAGGATGGCGTTTTTCGCCGCCAGACCGATGAGCGCGATGATCCCGATCTGGACGTACACGTTGTTGTCCATCTTGATCAGCATGGTACCGAGGAGCGCTCCCAAAACACCGGCGGGCAAGCCCAGCAACACGGAAAAGGGCACCGTCCAGCTCTCATACTGGGCGGCCAGAAATAAGAACACGAAAATCAGCGCCATCCCCAGGATCAGACCTTGCTGTCCCGCCGACTCCTTTTCTTGATAAGCCGTGCCGGTCCACTCGATCCCAAACCCCGCAGGCAAGTTTTCCGCGGCCAATTTCTCCATCGCCTCGATTGCCTCACCGGAGCTGTATCCGGGAGCGGGTCCACCGTAAATCTCAGCACTTCGATACAGATTGTACCTCTGCAGAGCATCCGGACCCTTGACCTCCTCCACCGTCAGCAAGGTGGAAAGTGGTATCATGTCGCCCTGCCTGGAGCGGACGTACAGATTTCCGATGTCCTCGGGATAGCGACGATACTCGGCTTCCGACTGCACGTAGACCCGCCAGGTTCGGCCGAAGCGGTTGAACTGATTGACGAACATGCCTCCCAGGTTTACCTGCAAGGCATTGAAGATATCGGGAAGGGCTATTTCAAGCTCGGTAGCCTTGATCCGGTCCAGGTTGACCTTGAGCTTGGGCACGTCGTTGGAAAACGGGCTCATCAGGCCCTGCAGTTCCGGGCTCTGGGAAGCCGCTGCCACCAAACCCTTGGCCGCCTTCTCCAGCTCTTCGGGGGTCTGTCCACTGCGATCTTCCACTTCCAGCACGAAGCCTCCGGAGGTCCCGAGACCGGGAATTGGAGGCGGGTTGACCGGGAACACCATGCCTTCAGAAAGCTGAGAAAACTGAGCGTAAAGGGCGCGGATGACCCCACCTGCCCGGGTCTGCGGGGTCTGACGCTCCGACCAGTCCGTGAATACGCAGATGAAGGAGGCCTGATTGGAGCCGTTGGCGCCGGTCACCACGTTCATACCCCCGAACGAGATCACCGTCTTGACCGAGGGGTTCTCCATCATGATCTTTTCGGCTTCTTTGGCTACCGCATCGGTCCGCTCCAGGGAGGATCCGCTGGGCAGGGTGCAGCCCACAAAGACATAGCCGTTGTCTTCATTTGGAATAAACCCACCCGGTACCTTATTGCCCAGGGCGTAGGTGCCCACAAAAACGGCCACCAGCACGGCCAGTCCGATGGACAGATGTCGTAGCAAAAAGCCCACGGTCTTGCCGTAGAGGGTTGCCACCTTGTCGAAGATGCTGTTGAAAGCCTTCAGGTACCAACCCAGGGGGCCCCGCATGGGCGTCCGGGGTCGCAGCAACAATCGACATAGGGCAGGAGTCAGGGTGAGGGCGACCACCGCCGAAAGGAGTACCGAAACTGAGAGGGTGATGGCAAACTGCTTGTAGAGTTGCCCGGTCAGACCTCCCATAAAAGCCACCGGCACGAACACCGAACAGAGCACCAGAGCGATGGCCATGACCGGTCCTGAAACCTCTTCCATGGCCTTTTCCGTGGCCTCCAGCGGGGTCAGGCCGTGCTCGATATGGTGCTCCACGGCCTCCACCACCACGATGGCGTCGTCCACCACGATCCCGATCGCCAGCACGATTCCGAACAGGGTGAGAGTGTTGATGGAAAAACCGATGGCAGCCAACACCGCGAAGGTACCCACCAGCGAGACCGGCACCGCCAGCATAGGGATCAGGGTAGCGCGAAAATTTCCCAGAAAGGTAAAGATGACCAGGATCACCAGGATGAAGGCATCCCGAAGGGTTTTCATGACCTCGTGGATGGAGGCGTTGACGAAGACCGTGGAGTCAAAAGAGATTTCGTAATCCACCCCTTCCGGAAAGGTCTGCTTCATCTCTTCCAGACGCTCATTGATCTTCTCAGCCAAATCCAGAGCGTTAGCGCCCGGGAGTTGGTAGATCATGATGGGAATGGCCGCCTTACCGTTGAGACGCCCGAAGGAGCTGTAGTCCTTGGAGCCCAGTTCGGTGCGGGCTACATCCTTGACTTGAACCAGTCTCCCCCCTCGGGAGCCCCGCAGCGTGATCTGCTCAAACTCTTCGGCGGTCTCCAATCGGCCCTTGACCGAGACCGGGTACTGGAAATCCAAACCCGAAGGCTGCGGTGGCATGCCGATGGTTCCGGCTGCGGCTTGCATATTTTGCTGCTGGATGGCGTTGGCGAGATCACTGGGAGTCAGATTCTTGGAGGCCAGTTCGTCAGGGCGAACCCACAGCCTCATGGCGTAGTCCAGCCTGCCCACGGGGATATCGGCGGAACCCACCCCCTTGATCCGACCGATCGGGTCCAGCATGTTGATGGCGGCGTAGTTGCTCAGAAACAGGTTGTCCCGAGAATCGTCGGGAGAAAAAACCGTAGCGACCATCAAGATCTGGGTTGACTGCTTTTTCACACTCAAGCCACTCTGATTGACCTCCGGGGGCAGCTTGGAGACGGCCCGATTGACCCGGTTTTGCACGTCGACCGCGGCCAAGTCGGGGTCGCGCCCTACCTCGAAGGTCACGGTGAGTTGGTAACTTCCATCGTTGCGCGACTTGCTGAGCATGTAGATCATGCCTTCAGCCCCGTTCACCTCCTGCTCGATGGGAGCAGCCACGGTCTGTTCCACGGTTGTGGAATCGGCTCCGGGATAAAACGCCGTGACCTGAACCGTGGGAGGCACCATGTCGGGATACTGGGAGATCGGCAAACTGGGGATCGCCACCAGACCGGCGATGGTGATGAGCAATGAGATAACGGTGGCCAGCACCGGTCGGTGAATAAAAGTGGAGAACATGCTTTACTCCGTAGCCCCGGCGGTCACCGTGACCCGGGCACCGGGCTTGAGGCGCGCCATTCCGTCGGTCACAACTCGATCGCCATTTTGCAGTCCGCTGGTCACTATGTAGGAGTTCTCAAAACGTTGGCCCACTTCAATCTCGCGTCGCTCTACCGTGTCATCGCTCCGGAGCAGCCAGACGTAGTGGCTGGATTGAAGTTCCAACACCGCTCGCTGAGGCACCAGTAAAGAGTTCGGAGCATTGGCCCGGTTGAGGTTGACCTTCACATACTGGCCAGGCTTGAGCACCCCACCCGGATTATCGTACTCCAGCCGAATCTTGATGGTGCCGGTAGCCGAATCCACGGATCGGTCCAGCATGCTAAATTCTCCGGTCTTGTCGTATTCCGTTCCATCGGCCAGGGTCAGGGTGAAATGGCGGTCCTCGGTCTGCGTTCCGGATTCGTACGCCCGGACCAGTGCCAGATAGTCGGCCTCGTTGATGGAAAACTCCACGTACATAGGATCGGTAGAAGAGATGGTAGCCAGAACCGAACCTCCAGGGGCGATCAGGCTGCCCGGATAGGTGTTGAGTTCACCGATGGTGCCGGTGATGGGGGAAGAGATGGTGGTGTAGTCCAGGTTTACCTGAGCCGCCTTCAGGTTGGCAAGCGCCGCATCTAGATTAGCCTGGGCCCCTTCGATGGAGGCGTTGTCCCGGATCGAGGTGTTCTCCACTTCAGCCTTGGCCGCATCCAGTTGGGCGGCCGCCACATCGCGAGCCGAGACCGTCTGATCGTAGAGTTGCTGGGGAATGATGTTGCGGGCCACCAGGGGTTTGTAGCGCTCCACCTCCCGCTGCTGGTTGGCCAGATGGGCCTCGGCTTGCGCCTGATTGGCCCTGGCTTTCTTCCAGTTGACCTTCTCCTGGGCGAACTTCAAGCTGGAGCGGGCATCGGCGACTTTGGCCTCGGCCACCTCCACCTGGGCCTGAAACGGGCGTGGATCGATGGAAAACAGAACCTGGCCGCGCACCACCGTGCTGCCTTCCCGAAAGGAGAAGTCCTGGAGGTATCCCTCGATACGAGAGTGGATCTCCACCTCATTGGCCGCCAGAACCTCACCGGTGTAGTGGCCTTTCAGGGTCACGTCGGATTGGCCCACGGTCATCACGTTGACAGGGAGAGGGGCCTCGGACGGATCAGCGGCCGTCACCGGAGTGGGCTGCGGCGAGCTTTCACCAGGCGTTTTTTCGACCGGTTGCTGTTCCTGGCAGCCGGCCAGCAAGGACGCGATAACAAGGGCGCCAAGCGCCTGGGCAAATCTATTCTTCAAGGGGCCTCCTCGGTTGATTCAGGAAAGTTCTATTCAAAATGCGGTCCGGAACAGTCTCACCCAGCGATCGCTCCAGTCGAGCGAAAGCCAGATCCTGGTCGTACTCCGCCTCGATCAAAGCGGCCCGAGCGGCCACCAGGTTGCGCAAAGAGTCGGACACTTCAAGAGTCGTGGCCAGGCCGTAGCGATAACGCTCGGTAGCCATCTCGTGGTACTCGATGGAATTTTGCAGTTGCTGTTCGGCTGTCTTTAAGCTAAAACCGCTCTGGTTGAAATCCAGCCAGTGGATGTCAACGTCGTTGACGATCTGGTTTCGGAGTTGCTCCTTACTGGCCTGAAGGTCTCGAATGACCGACTCGGCTTCCGCCACTTTGGCGGCCCGCAACCCTCCATCGAAAAGAGCCCACTGGATCTGAAGAGTGATGGATGGAACGTTGGTGGGAGCGAGCGAGTGGCCGAACGCGGTCTGGTAGTTCGCGGCCAACACCACTTCAGGTTTGCTCTCTCCTCGGGCGGCCAAAAGCAGCTTGTCAGCCACCTGCATCTGGTATTCCACCGACAGCATCTCCGGCCGATTTAGTAAGGCGAACTCTCGCAACTCGGCGACTTCGATCCCTTCCTCTACCTGGATCGGCTCCGGCGGAATCGGGTCGACCCCGAATTCTTTTTCAGCCAGGACCTGGGTGAGGTTAGAAGAGGTTTGGTCAACCCTGGTCAAACTCTCTGAGAGGTTCTCGATGGACCGAGTGACCTGGATCTCGGCTTGCAAAATATCGTACCTGGCCATGATCCCCCGCTCAAACAAAGCCTGGGTGACCTCCAAATTTTCCCTACTAACCTCCAGATCACTGCGATACGCATCCACACTGGCCTGGGCTTTGAGCTTATTGAAAAACGCCTGTTTGATGTCGTAGGTGAGTTGCAACTCCTGGATCTGCGAGTTGGCGTCCTGAACATTGATATTCAGAAAGGCCGCCGAGATCGCGTGCTCTACCTTTCCGAAGGTGGTGAGGAGCTTTTGCAGCGAAAGGGTGAACTGATCGGTGACCGGATCGATCAAAACAAATCGATCCGGAAAATTGGGAAAACTCCGAGTCAATAAAGGGCTTGTCTCGATCGAGCGACGGGGCTGAATGGCGGTCCGATTATCCAGAAACAGTTTGACATTCTTTGTGGACTTTTGCTGTTCGTAAGAAGCCCGGGCTTGATTCACCTTCTCCCTGGCACTGACCATCTGAGGGTTTTGCTCTAGTCCGAGTCGGATCGCGTCTTCTAGCTCGAGCCGCTCCAGGCCGGCCGGGCCGATCGGAGGGAGCGCCGGAATGATCAGGGTCGTGGAACGCGGAGCAGGCTCTGCCAAAGAGCCCTCTTCCTGGGCTGCTCCGAACAAGGGGACTGACAAGAGTAGCAAAGCAGCCAGTGAAAGGATGCCGCGTCGAGACTTTTTCAACGGGTCTGTTATCCGCATGGGATAAAATATCTACCCTTTCTTTGGGATAGCCCGCGGTTTCGCTACCGTTTAAGATCTCCTCTGAGGGTACGGAAAAACAGTAGAATTCTACCTACTCCGAGAGGATTGTTTCCAGTCTTCGAGTGTTTCCAGGTGGCGGAGCAACTTACGAAGTAGCCCCACCGTGGTCTTGCGCTCGGCCTCGCTCAACACGCTGTACACCTCGTTCATGTACTCCAGCCGTCTTTGAATGGCTTCTCGCGCCAGCTCCAACCCGGCTTCGGTCAGGGTGACCTTCACGCATCGCCTGTCTTTGGTATCTCCATTGCGAGTAATGAGGTCCCGTTTCTCCAGCCGGTCCAAACGGTTGGTCACGGCGCCGGAACTCAGAAAGCACGAGCGCATCAGGCCGGTGGGGGTCAGGCTGTAGGGTGGTCCGCTTCGAAGCAGTGCGGCCAGGACATCAAAACCCCAGTTATGGAGTTGGTATTGGGCTAGGAATCGATTGGTGCGAGCCTCGATGTGGTGATCCAGAACAACGATCCGTGCGCCTATCTCAAAACCACAGAGATCCATTTCCGGCATCTCCGCAGCCCACTCCCCGACGGCCTCGTCCACAAAATCTCCATCCACCACTGCCCGCCTTTCGGGAGACCATTCCCCCCGCCCTCTTAGGATCTCAATGTTTGGAAAACCTGTTATCCCTCTTTATTTTGCGGCGAAAATCCGAGCGTTCACGCCGGGCCTGTCTGCGATCCCGGCGCTCTTCGTTCTGGCTCAGTTCCTCCAGCAAGCCCCGCCAGTTTTCCAGCCTCCGCCGAGTCAGGCTCCCCTGTTCGATGGCTTCCACCACCGCGCAGCCAGGTTCAGAATGGTGAGAGCAATCAGCGAAACGACAGCGACTCTGCAGTTCCTCGATATCGGAAAAGACCCGAGACACCCCGTCTCCTTGTGACCACATGGCAAACTCCCTTACGCCGGGAGTGTCCATGATCAGAGCGCCGTTGGGCAGGGGAAAAAGCTCTCGGAAAGTGGTCACGTGACGGCCCTTGTGATCGGTAGAACGCACGTCTTTCGTCTCCTGTACCTCTTCTCCCATCAAGGCGTTGACCAGAGTCGACTTCCCAACCCCTGAAGCCCCCACCAGGGCGTAGGTTTCACCCTTTTCTAACAACTTATTAAGACACTCCCGGATGGCGGCGGTCCGGGTGCCGGCGTTGCTGCAGACCACAACCTCCAAGCCTTCCGCCAGGCCCTCCACCTCTTGCCGTGCCTTCTCGATCTCGGGCTCCTGGGCCAGATCTCCCTTGGAAAGGACGACCGCCGGTGCGGCCCCTCCGGAAACGATAGCCACGACGAAACGCTCGATCCGATTCAGATTGACATCATCGGCCGGGTTGACCACGAACACCTTGTCCACGTTGGTGGCCACCACCTGGGCTTCTCCCCGCCCCCCGGGTGCCTCCCGGAGAAAACAAGACCGACGCGGCAGAACACCGATCACCGAGTGGGTCAGGACCACGCTCGACTCTTCGTCGGTCAGCGGACAGTCGAACCCCTCCAGCACCACCCAGTCCCCCACTCCCGGGCGTTCTCGAGTGGTGTGGCGGTGAAACAGAATGCCCGCCGGGTGGGCCCAGACCAGGCCCTCGGCGGTGACCACGGTGAAGGTATTTTCACGCTGAGACAAGATGCGGCCCGGGCAGTTCAGAGCGGGGTCCAGGTCCAGGGCCTGATAGGCTTCAGCCCACTCCTCACCCCACCCCCAGGCGGCCAATCCGTCTGCTTTCAGCAAGCCTTATACCTCATACAACTATGTTATCCGTGAATGATCACGGATCTCCTCTCAGGGAGTCACTGGTTCCTACCACCCAGGTCGGCCTACTTGGCCCAAGGGTCGTGGCAGCGAAAGTTGTTCTGGTCGATTTTTGTTTCGGCTCTGATTATAGTAGGTTTTTTGCTGTTCCCCATGCTCCACCGTGGATGGGCGACGTGCTCCGATTTATCATGCTGCTATAGTACCTAACCTCGTGTTCCGTGGAAAAGCCAGGAAAAGTAGCGTGTGAATCTCAGGGCTAACGCACGAACGAACTCAGGTTCTGTCGCACGAACAATAGTTCGCAAGGAACCATTAACCACCGGGTTACAGTGTCCATCCATGGAATTTCAAGACGTTGACTTTCACCTCGCCTACCTTTTCTCCAATCAACCCGAACTCGCAGAACGATTTCTCGGCTTCGTCCGTGACGAACTGAAGGCAAAGGATACCGACTTACAAACTTATCACAAGGTCATCAGCCTGATGGAAGATATGGCCGAGCAACTTTCCGAGATCGTTCCACCCATGGAGGTGTGGTGTACGCTGGTTGAGACTGCCGAAGAAGAATACATGCCCGGCGGGCCTCCGATCAGTCCCATTACCGACAGTTTTTTCTGCCTCTGGACGGTGTCAGACCTGGCTCTAGGTCTGGCGAACGAAACCCTGGGCGGCGCTGTTCTCACGATGCTAGAAGAATCCAAACTCGGTAAAAAGGCGGAGAAGGTCGCTACCATCGTGCGGAACATCGCCCACTCAAGCCCCCGGGTCTATGAAGTAGTGTCCAGCGGTCCTGAACTGGTGCTAGAAGACGTGTTGAACGGCCGGAGATTCGATTGCCGCACCGATTCGGGATACGAAGGAAAGCCTAAGGAGCTCTGGTTGGTGCGTCTGCTGCCCGGATTGAAAAAGGGCTCTTCCTTTCTCACCATCACCAGCCCCTATGTACTGACGGGGGCGAATCGAGAGGAGTGGGTGGAGAGCTTGCACGCGGTCGCTTCAACAGACGAGCAGGCAAGTCTGGATGAGTTCCTCAAGATCGGTGATTCCCGTTTCTGCTGGCTGGAATTTATCCATCAGGCATACGCCGGCACCAGGGGCACGGCCATCGTACTGCGCGGGCTTCTCCACCTTCCTGAGTCACGCCCGCATTCCGATGGACGAGACCTGGCGCCTATGCATATTGAGAGGCTCTCAAGAGGAGAGGAATACGAACTTTCTTTTACCCAGGGTCAAAGAAAACTGATCGCCAAGATGCTGCCGGAGTACGCCCCTAGGCTCTCCCCCAAGAAGACCGGACGGATGGATGTGGCCTTCAATCTGCAAGAAATACAGGTTCTTCACTCCATGGCTGAGCACCGATTGGCAACGACGAGTGGAGCAGATCTGAGGGTGGCTCGCGATCTCTGGGACTTCCTATCCGAGGTCATCGCCGGATTGACTCCCATCCGCCTAGACCTTGACGAGGTCGAGCCAATCTGGTCTGAGAAGTCGGAAGACGTCCTGTTTCGGTTCCGCCTCCTAGAAGCTCCCGAAAACGTGGTCCGATACGTGAAGGTCCCGCTCCACTACACTCTGCATGACCTTCACCAGGTTCTTCAGACCGTGTTCGGTTGGGAAAACTCCCATCTCCACACCTTCGATATTGGAGAAGATGCCTATTCCGATCCACTCTTTCGTATGGAAGATTGTGCCCCGGAAAGTGAGATTGATATCGAAGAGGCGTTCGAGTCGACTTCCAAAGGACTCTACAGCTACGACTTTGGTGATAGCTGGAAAGTTTCGCTGGAAATTCTGAGAGGCTACGAATGGGGAGATGATCTTCCCCTACTGGTTGCAGGCAAGGGGCCAAACCCCGTGGAGGACTGCGGAGGAATACCCGGGTTCGAAAGTCTGTTGGATCTGCTCAGAAACCCCAAAAAGAAAGATCCTGACCGTCTGCGTGATTTCGTGCCACCTGATTACGACCCCTGGGGCTTTTCCCTCGAAGCGACTCAGGTTACGCTTGATAGCCAGTTTTTGGACAGTTCGGAACCCAGGCAAAAGGAGCTATTTGACAAGCGATATCAGCAACCCGAAGCGGACTTTCCGCTCTCCTTTCACCATCTCTCTCAGCGATCACTGGAGAGATTTATAAAGGCAGCTCACAGTTTCTACTTGCAAGCTCCGTGGCTTGAGCTTACTGATACTCAACCGTTTTTAATTGAAGGCCTCACTCCCCATCCCCTGGTGGTCATAATCATGGGAAACGCCGGAATTCATTACGGTCTGAGTGTGTTCGAGGACCCCGAATCTGCTCTTGCCATGCTGGCCGGTGAAGTCGATCCCAGAACACTAAGGAACTTTTTCTTCCTTGACTTTCTCGAAGGGTGGAAAGCCAAACTACTGCAAAAGGAGATCCAAGAACGAGGGCTGACCGCACTTACGGACATAGCGCCCTACGCGCTCACCCCCACGGTAAGCGTTGAAGAACGATCCTTTCGGTTGGTCACCGATGTCATCGATTTACTTTCGCAGTACAACCTGAGCGGCCCAGATCGACAATCCTTCGGAGGCGTTTCAGTCTCCTGGCCGATCGCCCACCAGGCGTTGCAAGAACTCCAGCCCTTTTCTACTCGGCCTAAGGAGAAGCTAGGACGCAACGACCCTTGTTGGTGTGGGAGTGGGAATAAGTACAAAAGATGCCATCAGGGAAGGGACTGAGAGACCCTTCCTTTCATGCAAAGTCGAAGCTGCTATTTCCACCACAGGTGCTTGGCTGAGCCTGGTCCCAGGTCGAGGTGCTTTTCGTTGACAAAGAAAGAGCTCATAGCTCCTGTCCAGTCGTAATCTTGGGAGGCGCCGGGGAAGGCCTCTTGAAAAACATCACCGTCAACGTCCAGGAAGTCATTCACATTGATGGACGTTACCTCACCTCCCAAGCTACCCGTGGTTTTGGATTGGGGAAAAAGGTGAACGCGGGGCTCGTCTTCCGAGGTGAGCACCGCGACTAGATTGGTGGAGGTAGGGTTGTGCTTGTAGGCCTTGAGAGTTTTGGATCCAGGGTACAAGTCTTTGGCCACCGCCAAAATGGAACGGCCGGCTTTGGGGGAAAGCAAGTAGGCGCTCAGGCCACGATTGCCACCTCCCACCGTACCTATGTCGCTGTCTTCGGTGGCCATGGACTTGATCGAGTCGGCGGCAGCAGTAGCGAGCTTACCCGCGGGCAATGAAGAATTTCGAGCGCTTCCGGCGCTATTTAGAGCTTGAATGAACATATCAACACTCTAACCCGCTCTACTGAAAAACATCTGAAAGAGAGAAGCTCCGGTACTCCCACTGACCCCCCGAGATCCGTAGCTCTCCATAGCCCGGGGTTTCACCTCCCCGGGGGGAACTCACGCTACCAGGGTTGATGATGGTGGCCCCTCCGTCCGCGGTCTCCTGAAAGCGCCGGCGGTGGGTGTGGCCGTGGATGATGACGCTCACCTCGGAGGGAAAGCGGCCGAGTACGGTGGGGGCGTGGTCCAAAGGCAGGTCCCAACCGTGGATCATTGCGATCTTCACCTGCTCCAGGGTTTCGGTTACCGAGTGGGGTAGCCGCCGGCCCAGAAAACTGTCACAGTTTCCCTTGACGCAGACCACCGGAGCAAAGGTCTCGAGCTTTTCCAGCACCGCACTTGCGGTCACGTCGCCGGCGTGCCAGATCTGATCATACCCGCCCTCTTGCAAGATCTTTTCCAGTTGCCGGACCAGGGGATCAGCGAGATTCCAGCTAGACCAGTGGGTGTCGGATATCACGGCAAGTTTAATCATCGAATCTCCAGGACCAGGGGGTCCTCCCCTTCAGCTTCTTCGATCGGCGCCAGTTCTTTCCACCAGTCAGCCCACTCCGGCGGAACTTCCTCGTCGGCAGCCCGCTGGACCACGATCCCGTAGGCCTGCACGGCCTCCAGCAACTCCTGGGCCAGATCGGGAAGATGGCAGCCATCCTTCAAGGCCAGAGCCGACAGATGAACCTGAAGGTCTCGTTCAGCCCGAAAATCGGAAAATCCCGGCCCGGTGGTCACCGTCACGAAGGTGAGAGCCAGGCGGGCCGTGCTTTCCAGGGCGTCGCGGCAGTTGGGCTCCAAACACTTCAGGACAACCCGCTTCACAGGCTCACGACCTTATCGGACTTGAGGGTGAGTCGAACCAGTTCGTCCAGCCCCACCAATTTGGCCTCCCGCAGGAAAAAGCTCGCCTTACCCACTCCCCGCAGTTCGGCACAACTGCGGCAGATGTAGACCTGCACGCCCCGCGCGGCCAGCGCCCGCCAGCCACCCGCCACCGGTATGGAGAAGCCCGGCTCATCCACGGTCTGATCCCGGAGCCCCTGATAGACCCCGTCGCCCCGCAGAAAGACCCAGGCCACCGGGTCCGAGTTGAGACCCTCCAGGCAACGGGAGAAGAAAGCTTCGAAGCCCTGCCGTGCCTGAGGAGAGTGCTGAAGCAGGTAGCCGGTCAAACCGGGACGGCCGGCTTTTCCCGGGCCGAGTCCGGAGCGTAATGAGACTTCACGTAATCTTCCACCATGCAGAGAAAGTCACCCGCGATCTTTTTCGCGTCACCCTTGAGGGTCGCCACCTTGACTCCGTCGGCGTAGACAGGAGCGCTTGGCTGCTCACCGGTGCCGGGCAGAGAGAGGCCGATGTTGGCCCCCTTGGCTTCCCCGGGTCCGTTGACCACGCAGCCCATCACCGCCACCTTCATGGTCTCCACCCCCTGGTAGCCGGACTCGGTCCAAAACTTCATTTTGTCTTTGAGGTAAGTCTCCACGTCGATAGCCAGTTCCTGAAACAGGGTACTGGTGGTGCGGCCGCAGCCCGGGCAAGCGGTGACCCGAGGGGTGAAGTTGCGCAGTCCGATGTTCTGTAAAATCTCCTGGCAGATCTCCACCTCTTCGGTGCGGGGTGCACCCGGCTTGGGGGTCAGCGAAACCCGGATGGTGTCGCCGATCCCTTCATGCAGCAAGACCCCCAGGGCCAGGCTTGAACTGACCGTACCCTTTAGACCCATACCCGCCTCGGTGAGTCCCACGTGCAGCGGATAGGTGCAACGCTTGGACAACTCCCGATAGACGTGGATCACCTCGGTCACTTCACTGACCTTGGTGGAAAGGATGATCTGGTTTCTGGGCATGCCGTACTCTTCGGCCTGCCGGGCCGAGCGAAGAGCCGACTCCACCATGGTTTCCAGAAAGACCAGTTTGGCTCCCTTGGGGCTGCCGGCAGCCAGGTCCTCATCGATCAGCTCTTTGAGCAGAGCTTGATCAAGGGAGCCTCCATTGACCCCGATACGAACGGGCTTTCGATACTCGATGGCGGCCTCGATCATGGTTTTAAAATTGCTATCGTGCTGCTTGCCCACCCCCACGTTGCCGGGGTTGATGCGGTACTTGTCCAGCGCACGGGCGCACTCGGGGTGGGCCACCAGGAGCTTGTGTCCGTTGTAGTGGAAGTCGCCGATCAGCGGGGTCTCATAGCCGGCCGCTCTCACCTTCTTCCGGATCTCGGGCACCGCCCGGGCGTTGTCGTCATCCTTCACGGTGAAACGGACCAGTTCCGAACCGGCCTCGGCGAGTTCAATGATCTGAGCCACGGTGGACGCCACGTCGGCGGTGTCGGTATTGGTCATGCTCTGAACCCGGACGGGGTTGGAACCCCCGATACCGATACTTCCCACTGTGGCTTCGATAGTATTTCTGAGTCTAATGATCATGCTGCTACTCATTTCCCACAACCGGTGGGATAAAAACCCATTTTTTTGGGGAAGGAGATGGTGTTCCCCAACAGAAGGCTTGACCATCCCTTAACGATTTTCGCGAGGTAAATATGCAAGCCGAAACCGCTCAAAAAGCTCAGACCGAAGACTTTCTACCCCTCAACGGCATGGATCACGTGGAGTTCTACGTGGGCAATGCCAAACAATCGGCCCAATTCTATCGCACCATCCTCGGCTTTCATATTCGAGGCTACCGGGGCCCTGAGACGGGCTGCCGAGACCGGGCCTCCTACTTCTTGGAACAAGGAAAAATCCGATTCGTCCTCACCTCGGCCATCCGCTCGGACCACCCGGTGGCCGAGCACGTGGCCCGACACGGCGACGGAGTGCGGGTGCTGGCCCTGGAAGTGGACGACGCCAAGAAGGCTCTGGAAGAGACCAGCAAGCGAGGGGCAGTGACCGTGCAGGAACTCCAGGAGCATTCCGACCAGCACGGCACGGTACGCACCTCGGCCATCGCCACCTACGGCGATACCATCCACCAGTTCGTAGAGCGTAAAGACTACAAGGGACGCTTCTTTCCAGGTTTCGAAGATCTGGACATCGCGCCCCCGGCCGGTGAAGTCGGTCTGGTGGGGATCGATCACGTGGTGGGCAACGTGGAACTGGGCCGGATGAACGAATGGGTCCGCTTTTACGGTGAAGTCCTCGGCTTTTCTCAGCTCATCCACTTCGACGACGAGGCCATCTCCACCGATTACACCGCTCTGATGTCCAAGGTGATGCAGAACGGCACCGGCAAGATCAAGTTCCCCATCAACGAACCGGCGGAGAGCAAAAAGAAATCTCAGATCGAGGAGTATCTCGACTTTTATGGTGGTCCCGGGGTGCAGCACATCGCCCTGATTACCGGAGACATCATCAGCACCGTCAACAAACTGAAAGCGCAAGGGCTCGAGTTCTTGACCATCCCGCACAGCTACTACGAAGACCTGGCCGACCGGGTGGGAGTCATCAAGGAGAAGATCGAGGACCTCCAAGATCTGGGCATCCTGGTGGACCGAGACGATGAGGGCTACTTGCTCCAGATCTTCACCCGGCCGATCCAGGACCGGCCCACCGTCTTCTTCGAAGTGATTCAACGTCGGGGCAGCCGGGGTTTTGGTCTGGGCAACTTCAAGGCGCTGTTCGAGGCGATAGAGCGCGAACAGGCCCGACGCGGAAACCTGTAGGAGCAAAACCAATGCTGGTTTTAGAAGAGCACGAGCAACCGACCTTGGAAGGAGAGAACCTCGTTCTCTTCACCGGCAACTCCAACCCCCAACTGGCTTCCGCCATCGCCGAATATCTCGATATCCCCCTGGGGAAGGCCCTGGTAGGGCGCTTCACCAACGGAGAACTACGGGTGCAGATCGAGGAGAACGTGCGCGGGGCGGAGGTCTTTTTGATCCAACCCACCTGCGGCAACGTGAACGACACCTTGATGGAGTTGCTGGTCATGTGCGACGCCCTGACCCGCTCTTCGGCCAAGACCATCACCGTGCTGGTTCCCTACTACGGATACGCTCGACAAGAGAAAAAGACCACCGGCCGTGAGCCCATCACAGCCAAACTGGTGGCCAACCTCATGACCAGCGCGGGAGCCGATCGGGTGATCACCGTCGATCTCCACGCCGCCGCCATCCAGGGCTTTTTCGATATTCCCGTGGACAATCTGGTGGCCATGCCGATCGTGGTGGACTACTTCCGCCAGAAATACATCAGCAAGGATGAACTGGTAGTGGTGAGCCCGGATGCCGGTGGGGTGAGCCGGGCCCGGATGTTCGCCGAGCGTCTGGGTGCGGGTCTGGCCATCATCTTCAAACGCAGACCTCGCCCCGATGCAGTCGACGTGATGGACTTCGTGGGCGAGATCCAGGGCAAGACCGCCCTCATCGTGGACGACATCATCTCCACCGGGGGCACCCTGCTACGGGGGGTCGACCTGCTGATGGAAAAGGGAGCCAAGCGGGTCTTCGCGGCCACCACTCACGGCCTCTTTGCGGGTAATTGCATCGAAGCCATCGAAGCCTCACCCATCGAGGAGGTCATCGTGACCGACACCGTTCCTATCACCTCTTCGGCCCGGCGAGGAAAGGTCACCGTGCTTTCGGTGGCGCCACTGCTGGGCGAAGCCATCCGTCGAAACTACTTCAACCTCTCAGTAAGCAAACTGTTCGGATAAAAATTATGACCACTCAAACTCAAAGCAAATCACTTCACCCCAGTTGGAAAACCTTTTCTCAAACTTTCTTTGATTATCCGGAGGTGGGGTTCAGCCTGGACCTTTCCACCACCGGAGTCTCAGCTTCGGCCCTCAAGAAGCTGGAGCCTCGCCTGAACCAGGCTATCCAGGCTATGGCCCGATTGGAGTCAGGCGCCATCGCCAACCAGGACGAAAACCGGATGGTCGGGCACTACTGGTTGCGGGACTCCAAGCTGGCTCCCGAACAGGATCTCGCCGACGCCGTGGATTCCACCGTGCTGAGTGTAAAGCAGTTTGCCCGGGATGTTCATTCCGGCCGACTTTGCTCTCCCCAGGGATACCGCTTCAGCACTTTGATCAGCATCGGAATCGGGGGTTCGGCCTTGGGGCCGCAATTGGTCAATCGGGCTCTGGGCTCCCCCACCCAGCCCATGGACATCCATTTTCTCGACAACACGGATCCCCAAGGCGTGGACGATCTCATCGATCTTCTCGGCCCCGAGCAACTGGCCACCACCCTGGTCCTGGTGACCAGCAAGTCCGGTGGAACCCCGGAAACCCTCAACGGCATGCTGGAGGTCGAAAGCGCCTTCGAAGAAGCCGGCCACTCCTTCCCGGGTCACGCGGTGGCCATCACCGGAGACGGGAGCAAACTGTTCCAGAAAGCCGCCGAAGAAGGCTGGATAGCCACCTTCCCCATGGAAGACTGGGTGGGCGGTCGGACCTCCGTGACTTCCGCGGTGGGCCTGGTGCCAGCCGCCCTGGGCGGGGTCAATATCGATGAGTTTTTGCGCGGAGCCAAGCACATGGACGGCCTGACCAGGCTCGACGATCCCCTGGATAATCCGGCAGCCTTACTGGCTGCGGCCTGGTATCTTCTGGGCGACGGTCAGGGCAGTAAAGCCATGGTCGTGCTCCCCTACAAAGACCGCCTGGAGTTGTTCAGCCGCTACCTCCAACAACTGGTCATGGAGTCGCTGGGCAAGCGGGAGGACCGGGATGGGAAGGTCGTGGAGCAGGGCCTTTCCGTCTACGGCAACAAGGGGAGCACCGATCAACACGCCTACGTTCAACAGTTGCGAGACGGTCTTCGAAACTTCTTCGTGACCTTCATCACCGTGGATGAAGTGCGGCTCGGGGCAGCCTTCGAGGTGGCTGATGGGATTCGCACCGGAGATTACCTCAACGCTTTCTTTCTAGGCACCAAGTACGCCCTGGCCGAAGAGGGAAGACCCAGCCTCTCCATCTCTCTGGCCCAGGTCTCGCCCTACCACCTGGCCGGACTGATCGCGCTCTTCGAACGGGCGGTCGGTCTCTACGCCGAGTTGATCAACGTCAACGCCTATCACCAGCCCGGGGTCGAAGCTGGCAAGAAAGCTGCCGAAGGCTCCCTGAACTTGCAAGCCGAGATCCTCTCGGTCCTGGAGTCGGAGTCGCGTTCGTTCACCGCCCAGGAATTAGCAAAACTGACCGGATCCAAGAAACCCGATCTGGTTTACCATCTGGCCCGGCATCTCACCCACACGGGCCGGGCCCGGATGACGGATCACGGACCGGACGCCATGTTTCGTGCAGTCTTAGCTTGATGAGTCGTTGGTTTCACGATAAAGATTGGGTTCTGGTTCGGGTGACCGGAAGTGATCGAAGCGACTTTTTGCATCGCCTCACCACCAACGTCTTACCCACCTCGGAGAGCCCCCTGGTGCACAACTTTTTTCTTTCGGTCAACGCCAAAGTGCAAGCCGAATTCTGGGTGTCCGCCCAACCTGACTACCTGGCTTTGCTGACCCCGGCGGCTCAGGTGGAAAGGCTCGAGGAGAGCATCGACCGCTACCACTTCGGAGAAAAACTGGAGGTCCAACGCCGTCAGGGTAGTCTCTTTGTGGTTTGCGATGCCCCGGCCGACCTGCATTCGCACTGCCAGGTGGTGTTTCAACCCGATCCCCGCTATGGCGACGACTGCTGCTGGTGCTACACCGAACAGCCTGAAGAGTTCAAAGACTATCTTAGCCAGAACGCTCAACCCATGCCCGAAGTGGAGGCCGAGAGGCGCCGGATCGAGCTGGGCCGGCTTCGCTACCAACTCGATTACGACGACGAGACCCTGTTCGTGGAGGTCGCCCAGGAAGGAGATTTTTCCGAGAGCAAGGGCTGCTATCCCGGCCAGGAGATCGTGGCCCGGGTGCTTCATCGAGGGCGCCTCAATCGCCACCTGAGGGGTTTTGAATCCGAGACGGTCATTCCCGCCGACTGGGCCTGTACCGTAGACGGCAAGACGGTAGCCGAGGTAAAAAGCACCGTGACCCGCGCCCAGGGAGAAGGTAGCGTGGGCTACCTTTTGGTGCGCCGGGAGTACGGAGAAGTGGGCCAGGAGTTGAAGTGGACCGACCAGCAAGGTAAGGAATATCCTCTCCGGGTCAGTGCACGAGCCGGGGAGATCTTGACCGGGGTAGAGCCGTGAAAAATTATCTCGAACTCCTGCGCGAGGTGCGCGACAACGGAGTCTTCAAGAGCGACCGTACCGGCACCGGCACCTACTCGAGATTCGGTGCTCAACTTCGCTTTGATCTCTCCAGTGGCTTCCCGGCGGTGACCACCAAGAAGCTCTTCTTCCAATCCGTGGTCACGGAGTTACTGTGGTTTCTGCGGGGAGAAAGCAACATCGAGTTTCTCAAGGAAAACAACTGCGGGATCTGGGACGCCTGGGCCGACGAACAGGGTGAACTGGGTCCCATCTACGGAGTGCAGTGGCGCCGCTGGCCTGGTCCGGATGGCAAGGAGTACGACCAGATCGCCGGTCTCATCCAGCAGATCCGGGAAAACCCCTCTTCCCGCCGCCACCTCGTTTCGGCCTGGAACGTCTCCAGTCTGGAAGAGATGGCTCTGCCCCCCTGCCATACCCTTTTCCAGTTCTACGTTTTAGAGGGCAAGCTCTCGTGCGGGCTCTATCAGCGTAGTGCCGATCTGTTTTTGGGGGTGCCTTTCAACATCGCTTCTTATGCTTTGTTGACCCACATGATCGCTCAGGTGTGTGGCCTTGAAGTCGGAGACTTCGTGCACAGTTTTGGCGACGTACACATTTACGCAAACCACCTCGAACAGGTCCAGGAGCAACTCTCCCGCACTCCTCGAAAGCTGCCGAGCCTGAAACTCGACACTTCCATCAAGGAAATTGACGACTTCTTACCCAATCATATATCGTTGGTAGGGTACGACCCTTATCCGGCATTAAGGGCACCCATCTCGGTATAGGAGCGATCCGTGCAATACTTCCATCATCCCCTCCAGCCCACCTCGGGCGGGGTGGACAAAGAGAAGGTCAAGGGCCTGACTCTATGGAGCAAGATAGAGCAAGCGTTACGCAAGCAGTCGGGCAATGACCAGATTCTGTTCCACGCGGAACTGAAGCGCCTTTGCCTGGTGGTGGAGGCTGCCTTGGAGTTGTGGGATCCTCAAGTCAATAAGGATCAGGACCCCCAGGCCCTCTTCTTGCGCCAATTTTCCATTCAGCTCCGGGTCCTGGCTCACATGCGAAAGCTCACTCCAAACCAGGTGGAGACGGCCGCCCTGCAAGGCAATCAGAGAGCCGGTGTCGACAAAAGTAAATCCGGAGCCGAGCACTACTTAGAGGCGCTCCAAAAACAGATCCAATTGAGTGAAGAGCAGTTGCTGGAAGGCATCGGGGTGCAACCGCTGGCGGCGGTTTTGGTAGAGGAACAATCTCTGTTCAGAGATCTGGGGGCGGTTTTTTATCGAATCCACGACCACGTGACCAAACGGCGAGGCGACGTTGAACACACCCTCCAACAGCTTCTAACACTCCACTCTAGAAAGAAACCTCAAACGTGATCATCGAAATAGAAGGCAACCAACCTGAGAGCCTTCGCATCATTACCGAACTAGCAGAAAAGTACGGAAACTCCATCGAGCAGATCCATGGGCGCGGCCCGGTGGACACCCTGCACGTGATCGGAGACCCCAAGGACCTGGCTCAGCACACCGAATACCTGGAAACCCTACCCGGGGTCGGGCGAGTGTGGCGAATCTCAAGCTCCTACAAAAACATCGGTCGAAGAGTCTCCTCGGAGGGGCAACGCTCGGTCAAGCGAGAGTCGCGGGTGGTGGAAGTCTCCGGGCCCGACGGCAAGATCCGACGGATCGGGGCGGGACCTTGCGTCTTCGTGGTGGGACCGGATTCGGCGCAATCCGAGCAACAAGTGTTTGAAGCCGCCCGGCTGATCGCCGAACTTGCCGATCGCTTGAATATTCGTGATCGAGTGATGCTGAGAGCGGGCGCCTACAAACCGCGCACTCGCCCCACCGACTTTCGAGGTCTGGGCATGGAGGGCATCGAGATACTGGACCGGGTCCGCGATGAGACCGGCCTGCCGTACGTCTCGGAGGTCATGGACCATACCCTGGTGGAGGAACTGGCCGGGCATCTGGACTGTTTTCAAATCGGCACCCGAAACGCCCAGGATTTCAAGCTCCTGGAGACCGTGGGCGACACCGGAAAGCCGGTCATCTTGAAGCGGGGCTTCGGAAACGATGCAGCCGAGTGGTTCAACGCAGCAGAGTACGTGGCCAATCGGGGAAACCTGGATATCCTGCTGTGCGAGCGGGGGGTCAAGACCATGTTTTGTGGTAAGGGCTACAACCGATTCACTCCCGATCTCAACGTGATCACCTACGCCCAGGAGCAGACCGTACTACCGGTGATCTACGATCCCAGCCACGCGGCCGGAGACGATCGCCTGGTCGTTGCCAACATGCTCTCGGCTCTCCCCTATCGACCGGCCGCTTTGCTGGTCGAGACCATTCATCGAGAGTCTTTCCGCTCCCAGCAGCTGTGCGACGCCAAACAGGCCCTGGCCATGGGACCGCTAGAAAATGCGATCCAGGCGGTGCTGGCCTTTGAAGAAGAGGTCCTTCCCCACCTCCAGAGCGCTGACCACTACTTCCAAAATCGACCTCTGATTTAACAGGCCCTGAGGATCTGGCCAGAAATAGAGACTGGGACCGGACTTGAGTCCGATCCCAGCGGGTTGGGGGATAGGGTAAGCATAGGATAGAAACCAGGACATCGAGAGCCTCGATGGCTTAGCATCGTCCTATTCGATAGGGTATATCCTACTTCTCATCAGGAAGAAGCTTGGAGAGCAAGCTGCCCACCCGCGGCTTCTCCAGCCAGCTTTTTCCTAAGGGAAGCGGTGCCTGGACATCCCCCTTTTTTTCCTGGGTATATTCCAACATGTGTCTCTTCCAATTTGCGGGTAGTCCCGTCATAATTTTTCTACCATGAGACTACAAATAGGAGTATGAGCGAATTGTGAACAAACGGGCTTTGGAGCATTCCCAGGCCCGAACCCCTTGCAGCGCGAATCAGATTTTTGGAAATGGGACAGGCCAAGGCGGTCAAAAAAGAACTCGATCTAACCCTCGCAAAACGAAGCCCCGAAGGCTCGCTGATGAGCCCGGCTTTACTTTTCGTGGTGATCTGGTGCACCCAACTTGGGACTGCGCATCGGCAGTTGTCCGGGGTTTGCTTTACTCTGGTCGCGCTGGCCGGCCTGGGCAGGTTCTTCTTTGTGCAGGTCGCCTTGAAACAGAACATGGCCCACCCCAACACCTTTATCTCGCTATTTCGGCTACTGACCGCTACGATGGCCTTTGCCTGGGGAGCTTTGAGCGGCTACGCCATTACCGTGGACAGCTATCACTGGACCGCCCTCTTTACACTCCTGGTAAACGCCGGGATCTGTGCGGGAGCCACGGCCTCTCTGGTACCCGATCTCACCTCCCAGCGTCTCTTTCTCTTCTTGTCCATGATACCACCGGCGCTGGCGGCCTTCGTGGGCGCCAACTACCCCATGGCGCTGGTGGTGGTGTTTTTTATCATTTTTTTGGGAGGTCAGGGCTATCGGCAGAATTTCTGGTTGAAACACGCCATTGAAAATCAACTTCAATTAGAAGAGCGGACCGTTCAACTCGAGGAGGCCAAGCTCAGAGCCGAGGCTGCGGTGGAAGCCCGCTCGGTCTTTCTGGCCACCATGAGCCACGAGATACGAACTCCCCTCAACGGGGTAATAGGGATGACCGGGTTGCTCCTGGACACCAACCTCAGCCGGGAGCAAACCGAGTACACCACCACCATCCGTCGTTCAGGCGAGGCCTTGATGGCGATCATCAACAATATTCTGGACTTCTCCAAGTTGGAAGCGGAGATGATGGATCTGGAATCCACCGATTACGAACTCCGCCCGGCCCTGGAAGACGTGGTGGATCTGCTCTACTATCAGGCCCGTGAAAAGGATCTACAAATCCACCTCACCGTTGACCATCGTCTGCCCCTGAACCTGGTCGGCGACCCCACCCGGCTCAAGCAAATCTTTTTAAATCTCCTATCCAACGCCATCAAGTTCACCCAGGAGGGTACGGTAGCCCTGAAGGCTCGACCAGACGACGAAGGAAATTCGATCCTGTACGAAGTCGTCGACACGGGGATCGGTATCCCACCCTCTCGATTCCACAAACTTTTTAAGGAGTTTTCCCAGGTCGACTCCTCCACCTCACGGAAGTTCGGAGGCACCGGACTGGGGTTAGTCATCTGCGAGCGACTGGCAACCGCCATGGGGGGTACCATTGGCGCAGAGAGCCAACCCGGACACGGCTCTACCTTCTGGGTCAAACTCCCCCTTCAAAGCGCACCGGAACCCGAGGGAGAAGACCACAAGAGGCTCAGCCTGGAGGGGGTTAGAGTAGGCCTGATCGCTCACCACGAGACCGCCCGGCAGTCCCTGGAAGAACTTCTCAAAACTGTCAATTGCCAGGTCGTCTCGGTGACCGAACCGGACCATACCCTGCAGGGGGTGGATGCGATCTTGATCGACTGTTCGGAGGCCAACGGCCAGAGCGCCCATAGTCTGACCCGTACTATGGCGGTCATCGACGACTCCGTGCCCACCGTCCTCATCAAACCGGCCTTCAAGGAACTGCTCGAGCCAGAAATCCTCTCTCGAGTCAGCGCAAACCTATCCGGGCCGGTCCGGCACCACACCCTGATCGAAACCATCAAGATGGTTCTGGGCAAGCTGGACAGTCGGAGCGGGTCCGGGGAACTTCGAGACGCTGATAGAGAAGGAGCAAGCCTGAGAGTTCTGGTGGTGGAAGATAATCAAGTCAACCAAAAGCTGCTGGCTCGCCTGGTGGAAAAAAACGGCTATCACTGCGACGTGGTGGCCAACGGAGCCGAGGCCATCAAGGCGGTGCAAGAACTCCCCTACCACCTGGTCTTGATGGATTGCTACATGCCGGTCATGGATGGGCTGGAAGCGACCCGAGAAATCCGAAAGCTGAAATCTCCGGGGGAATTGCCGATCGTTGCAGTGACCGCCAACGCTTCGATCCAGGACCGAAATCGCTGCATCGAGGTGGGAATGAACGAATACGTCACCAAACCGATCCGCCCAGCCCAGTTCAAGAAGCTGCTGAAAAAACTGCTGAACCCATCCAACGGGGGCCTGGCTTAACCCCCCTGGAGGCGCTTACGAATGGAGTCGGCCAGGTCCTGGTTGGCTCCACCCCGCCGACGACGACGACCTTCGTTGGAGCTGTCATCAGGAGCACTTTCCACGCTCTCCTCCTCAGTCTTGTCACGACGACGTCCGGTGCGTTGGACCTGATCGAGAAACCCTGAGGTACCTCCGCCTGAAAAGCCGCCCGAAGAACTTGAAAAGGCGCTCTCTACGGCCGTTCGTTCCTTGGCCCGCTGGGCTTCCCGGGCGGCCTCCAACCGCTTATTTTTCTCTTCGATGGCCCGCATATCGATCTTAGGCAGCGAGGTATAGGGAAAAAACTTGGGGTTCGGGGCCGAGGAGACCTGAGACAGAATGGCCGAAACCTGTTCACTTCGCAAATAAAGGGCGGGGGTAGGCAGGGTCACGTTGCCGCTTCCGGCCGCAGCAGCCGCCGGCGCGCTGGAGGTACCTGCCCCGGGTGCACTCCTGGGAGCAACTCCTAAACTTTCGAGATGCTTGTCGAGCTTTTCCAGGTAAGTCTTGGCTTGCGCGTTGGCGGGATCGAGTTGAAGAGCCTTGTGCAGCAATTCCCGGCCACGATCGAACAGTTTACCCTTCAGGGCTGTTTCTGCTGCTGCGATATAGTATCTGGTGGCTTTGGGAAGTTGTCCCATCTCTTCGTAGAGTTGGGCCACCTCTAATCTTTGCTTTATCTCGTCTTGTGCACTCATAACGTTCCTCCCATGGTATCTCCAGGCTATTGCCAGGGAAACAGCATTAGCCCGATAGCCCTGGTCCAGTATGCTATCGCCTGATCCAACTTTCCTCTTTGATAAAAGAGTGTACCGAGATTATGGTAAACGTGCCAGAATCCTGGATTTAATTGGACAACTTTATCCCATTCCAAGATCGCCAGTTCGATCTTACCTTGCTCCAGGTAGGCCTCACCCAGATTGTAGTACGAAGGCCAGTGGTTGGAGTGGGTTCGAGTGACCGCTTGCCACTCCAGGATCGCCTCCTCCAACTGACCGCGGTGGTAAAAAAACGTGTTGGCAAGGTTCCAGTGGGCGGGCCAAAACTCCGGTTCGAACTGAACGGTCTTCTGCCATTGATTGATCGCCTCATCGAACTGCGAACGCTGGTAGTAGGCATTGCCCAGATTGTTGTGGGCCTGCCAAAACCCGTGCTCGGCGTTGGACGCCTTCTCCCATCCGGCGATGGCCAGATCCATGTTGCCGTGCTCCCAGTGCATGTTGGCGATGTTGTAATGGGCCTGGGCAAAGTTGGGGTTCATCTCGATAGACTTTTCCCACAACTCCATAGCACCGTCGAGATCGCCCTGGTCGACCTTGATGGTGCCGATGTTGTAGAGCGCCACTGCAAACTGGGGGTCGAGTTCGATGGCTTTCTCCCAGTGCTTGATGGCCTCTTCCTTGCGGCCCTTGCCGTGAAAGGCGTTGCCCAGGTTGTAGTGGACCTCGGCAAATTGCGGATTGAGCACCAGTGCCTTCTGCCATTCCTCGATGGCCGCGTCCGTCTTGTCTTGCCGGAAAAAACCGTTCCCCAGGTTGTAATAAGCCGGGGCGAATTTGGGGTTGAGCACCGTGACCTTTCGGTACTCCTCGATCGACTTATCGATCTGGTTCTGGCGATAGTAGGCCGAGCCCATGTTGTAGTGGGCCACGAAGTTGTTGGGGTTTAGAGCAACCGCCTTGTTGTACTCGTCGACCGCCTCGGGGAGCTTCCCCAATCCATCCAGGGCCGTGCCCAGGTTGTTGTGGGTCAGGGCGTTGTAGGGGTCCAGTACGGTGGCCTTGCGCCACTCCATAATGGCCAGGTCCAGCTTCCCTTGCTTGTAGTAGTTGTTGCCCAGGATGTTGTGTAGAGCCGCTTCTGAAGGGCTGATGTTGGTCTTGTAGAGGTCCTCGGGGACCGACTCGGTTTCCAGCGCCTTGATCAAATCGCCCACACTCTGAAAACGCTCTCCAGGGTCCTTGGCCATGCACTTGAGGACAGCCTGATCGATATTTTCCGGAATCCGCCGATTGATCTCCCGGAGGGGAGTGGGTTCGGCGGTCAGGTGTTGCTGGATCACCGCCGGTAGATTGTCGGCCGTGTAAGGCACGCGGCCGGCCAACATCTGGTACAACACGATCCCCAGGGAGTAGATGTCGGCCCGGCGATCCACCTTTTCACCCCGGGCCTGCTCGGGTGAAAAATAGAAACAGGAACCGATCATCTGACCCGGCTGGGTCAGGGTCTGGGACATCTCCACCCAGGCGATTCCGAAATCAGCGAGCTTGACCTCACCCTTATCGGTGACCATCACGTTGCCCGGCTTGACGTCTCGGTGCACGATCCCGTGTTGGTGGGCGTAGTCTAAAGCGTGGCAAAGGGGAATGAAAAGTTCCAATGCTTTGGGAACCTCCATGGGTCCCTTGACCTTTTCGATCACCCCGTCGAGATCGGTTCCATCGATGTACTCAAAGACCAGGTAATAGATGCCCTCGTGCTCGGCGATGTCGTAGATGGCTACGATATTGGGGTGGTTTAAACGCGCCGCCCCCTGAGCTTCGCGCAGAAACCGCTCCTTGGCCTCCGGATTGCCTACCAACTGTTGGGAAAGGATCTTGATGGCCGCAGGGCGGTCCAGCAAAGGATCATGACCATGGTAGACCACCCCCATGCCGCCCCGGCCTAACTCCTCAATGATATGATAGCGTCCGATGGTTGCGTTGATCATGGGCGGCTCTGTTCGTTCCCTGAAGAGGCCTCACCTGTTGCCTGACGGCGAAATACCCGTGGGGAGTGGTTTCCTAGAGTGAGTTTCGGGCATTCTCTGGTTAATCTACTTAGAAGTTGAGGGATCCCGATGACCGGTCCCTCTGGAAGCGGTACGTGGGCGGCATAAAAATTGGGGTCGATGTTGAGGGTTCGTAACTGAATCATATCGATCCCGTAGTCGTTGACGAACTTGACCAGAGCTTCGACTTCCTCGGCGGCATCGGTCCAACCCGGCATCATCAAGAGGTTCAGGGAGAGGTGACAGCCCGCCTCACCTGCCAGGCGAGTGGACTCCCGGACCGCCTCGAAATTGTATCGTCGGGGTTGATAGTAGGCCTCGTAGACCCGGGGTAAGACCGAGTTGGTGGAGACCCTCAAGGAGTCGAGTCCGGCCTCCACGATCTTCTTCAATTTCTCCGGGAGAGAGGCGTTGGAATTCAGATGGATGGAGCCCCGGTCCGGCAGGGCTGCCAAACGCTCCACGGCTTCGGCGATCGCATCGCCGGCCAAAAGCGGCTCGCCCTCGCATCCCTGTCCGAAGCTGAAGATGGCGTCCGGGGAAGCGAGATGGTGAGCTCCCAGTTCCACGATCTCCTCCACCAGCGGTTTGAATTTGAAGCGCTCCTGGGGGCTGGGTGGCAGGTCCTCCGGCTGCAGAGAGATGCAGCCCCGACACTGAGCGTTACAGGCCGGGCTGACCGTGACCGCTCCTTCCCAACGATGCATGAAGATGTTCTGGGCGTTGTAACAACCGTATTCGAGAGCGCAGGTCTCCAACTGGTCCAGGATCCTGTTCTCGGGAAAACGCTCCTTGAGTTCCGAGATCCGAGGGCCGAGTTCCGGCTGGTGATAATATTGCGGGGCCCAGTGGGGATTGGACTCGGTCTGCAGGGCCGCGCACAGCAGTTCCTCTCCCCGGGCAAACACCGCGGTGTACCCGAAAAACGGAAGATAACCCACCCCCTCGGGAGGCTCGGCAAAAGCGGGTAAAAGGGTCCGCGTGTAGCCCACCGGAATTCGGGCCGCCACGGCCAGGCCATCCAGTTCAACCTGTCGGCCGTCCGGATCCAGAGCCAGGGCCCGGCGCTCGGGTAAGAGTTGCAGGTCGGCCCCCGGAGGAAGCGGGATGAGTTCGTCTTCTTCAGGGACCCGAAAACTGCATCCGGACCTGGCCAGCCCAAGTAGCCCCGGAACATCCTCAACCTGTCCGTCAGGTCCTGCGCATAATGGAAGAAGAGGCTCCCCTCCCCTTTGCCGAGAGGGTTGCCTCTTCTTCCTTCGTTGACTCTTAGCCGTCATCGACGCGCTAGTGTTCTGTCAATCTTTGGAGTTCGGTTGAGGGTGGCCAGACGTAATTTCTATCTAAATCGATTTGAGTGCGCGTATCGGGAATACGTAAGCGAAAATCGATGACGATAGAATTGATGGCTGGCCGCCCTCGGCCGAATTTTGAAGTTTGACAGAGCACTAGAGCGCCCCTTTACCCAACGAGAGCAGGAACTCAGCGTTGGTGGGAGCCCGCCGCATCCGTTCCAGGACAGCTTCCGTGGGTTCTTGCTGATTGTCGCTGAGCATAGACAGAGCCCGGCGCATCAGGATGATCTTTTGGAGCTCGGCTTCGGTGAGTAGCTTGTCTTCCCGGCGAGTGCCCGACTTGATGATGTCGATGGCCGGATAAACCCGCTTCTCTGCCAGGCGGCGAGAGAGGTCGAGTTCCATGTTGCCGGTACCCTTGAACTCCTCGAAGATCACTTCATCCATCTTGGAGCCGGTTTCGATAAGCGCAGTGGCAATGATGGTCAAGCTACCGCCGTTCTCGATGTTACGGGCTGCCCCGAAGAACCGCTTGGGAGTTCTCAAGGCGGCTGTGTCGAGACCACCGCTCAAGGTTCGTCCGGAAGGCGGGGTGATGTTGTTGTAAGCCCGACCCATTCGAGTCAAGCTGTCCATCAGGATCACCACGTCCTTGCCCATCTCCACCATTCGTTGTGCTTTGGCCAGGGCCAGTTCGCACACGTGGGCGTGATGCTCGGGCGACTCGTCGAAGGTGGAGGCGATGACCTCACCGATGATCGAGCGTTCCATATCGGTAACTTCCTCAGGACGCTCATCGATCAGGAGTGCCATCAGAGTGACTTCCGGATAGTTTTCCGAAATTCCGTTGGCGATCTTCTTCAGCAGGATGGTCTTACCGGCTTTGGGAGGGGCCACCAGCAGTCCGCGTTGCCCTTTTCCGATGGGAGCGAAGAGGTCGATGATGCGGCGAGAGTAGTCGTTTTTCTCATCACTCTCCAGGGTGTATCGCTCTTCCGGAAAGATCGGCGTGAGTTGGTCAAACTTGGGCCGGCGACGGGCCGAGTCAGGATCCACCCCGTTGACCGTGGCCACCTTGAGAAGTCCGTAGTATTTTTCTCCGCTCTTGGGAGCCCGAACCTGACCGAGCACCATATCGCCCATGCGCAGACCGAACCGCCTTACCTGAGCGACCGAGACATAGATATCCGTGGGGCTGGGCAGATAGCGGCGCCCCCGCAGAAAGCCGTAGCCTTCGGGTAAAATTTCCAGGATACCGGAAGCATACAGGAGCTGGCGCTTGGCCGTAGAGCGACCGCCGTCGTCCTCGTCGTCTTCTCCGTCGTCGTCCGACTCATCCTCTTCGTCGTTTTCATCCCGCTCATCCCGCTCATCTCGGCGGCCGCGGCGACGTCGACTCCGTTCCCGGCGACGGGGGCGGCGACCGGAGTCGGAGTCTTCGTCATCAGAATCGTCTTCAGCGTCGTCCGAAGTTTCATCCGAACCGGTTGCTTCTTCCTCCCGGTCGTCCCTGGTCCGGGGGCGTCTGTCTCGTGAGTTGTCATCAACCTCGCTCGGACGACGACGCGAGCGACGGCGGCTTCGAGAGCCCCTGCGATCGCTGTCTTCGTCGCCGTTTTCCTCGGCATTGTCGTCTTCGTCCTGGTCTCGGGACTCGGGTTCAGCGGGCTCTTTGGATTCCGACTTTGAACTCTTTTTCGATTCTTCTTTGGGAGCGCCGTTGACCTGCTCCAGAATGAGAGCGATCATGTCGTCTTTGCGCAGTTTCTGAAACCCTTTTAGTCCAAGGTCCTTGGCTTTTTCCATGAGTTCCGGTCGATTGCAGCTCTTCAATGAGTCTGCCGTCATCTTCGCCATTAGCGATTCTCCTTTGTGGGGTCCGTGTGATAGATCTTACCGGCGTCTGAACTCACAGGCGTGAGGTTAGACTCCCAGCAGAATCCTCTCCGTATTTCTTGTTGCCCACAGCCCGAGAGCTGTGATCCCTAGCACGAAAGCCAGGAGTATGGTGAAATCCACCATTCCCCCCGCGATAGCTCCGTTCATGAAGTGACGGGTGCCGCTCTGCAGGTAGTACGCCGGGGTCAGGACCGCCACCTTATAGAACAAGACACTCATTTCCTGGAGAGCTAGTGGAATGTAGATCACCATGAAGAGGGTCGAGGTGGCGGCGTTGGCCGCGGCTCCGTTCGAGCAGATTAACCCGACCAGGATACCGAGAGCTGAAAATGCCAGGCATCCGGCCATCAAATGTAAGAGCAGATACGCTGAGGGGATGATGCCGTTCCCCAAAAGAACGGCTAGCGTGGAGAGGTAGGAAAGAATAAATCCGGATCCAACCTTCCCTACCCACATTTCTACCATGCTGACAGGCGCTGTCAAGACCCCGAGCATAGTTCTGTGATCTTTTTCTTCAATAAAAGAAGCTGAACAAAACATCAAGCCCGACATTGCGGTAAAGACCAACCAGCTCGGAAGCATGCCTTCCGACCAGGAAACATCGCCCTTTCGAGCCGTCTTCCCCTCCACTTCCAGGTCCAGCGGAAGTTCCTGGCCAGCCAAATTTCGGGCTGCAGTCTCGATGGAGCGCTCCAACAATCGGGTACGCAAAGATTCCGTCTCGGTGACCTGCAGAGTAAGAATGGGAAACTCTCCGGCCACAATCGAAGGGGCCACCTCTTCGTCGAGGAGGAGATATCCGTCGATCTGCCCCTCTTCCAGGGCTTTGGCAGCCAGCGTATCCTCTACAAAGCCGTGGACCACGACCTGGTCTGAGGTGGAGAGAACCAAACCCAGGCCCTGCTGGAGAGAGCCCACGATACCCAGGTGAGGCTTTCCGAAGTCATCGTCGGAGGAGAGTCTGAAAAAGAGAATGCTGCAGACCACCGGTCCGATGAGAATGAGCAAGAAGGTGCTGTTGCGAAAAGCGTCTTCAAGATCGCGCTTGGCGATTGCCCAAGCCCGAAGCACGGGATCTATTCCTCTTCAGAAGCTTCTTCCTCGGCGGCCTCGCTGGGGGCCAGAGGATACTCCTCGATATTGACCACTTCATACTCGGCCTCGACCGGGGCGGTGACATCGCTGACGTAGTTGGCGGGCACTTCAGGAATGATCACTTTGAAACTTTTCTTCATGACTTTCTTCTGGCCAGGCCTGACATCAAAAACCAGCATTTCTTGCTTTTCCAGCTTGGATGCGATCTTCTTGGCCTGGGCTTTGGTCTGATAGACACCGCCGTAGTAGAGTTCGGTACCTTCTTTGTTGAAGGTCAGATTCTTATGACCGCCCTTTTTTAGAACCGTGGCGACCGGGTCCAGGAGTTCCTTTCGGCTCGCTTCCATGACCACCCGGAAATCGGCTTCCACGAAAGTCTCACGCTCACCAGGTTTGTGGATGGTGTCTGGGTATCCGGCCTCAGCCAGCATTTTCGCAGCGGCTTCGGCGTGGGCCTTGTCGTCAATCCAGATGGCGACTTTGGTCTTTTCATCGGAAGGCGCGGGACCCGTCCCAAATTTCACGATGGCCAGCGCCGCCACATCCAAAACCAGTAGGATGCCGACGACAACCAATAAGATTCTACGCACTACGGTCATTTTTCAATCTCCTGAACGGTTATTCAATTGAACTTTTGCCACCCCACTCCTCTTTATCCGGGCTGCAAACCCAGGACCAGTTCCCGCAATCCCTTTCCGTTGCTGCTCTGGGTTAGTTCGGCAGGGGTCCCTTCCAGAGCGATCACCCCGTCGCTCAATATCAAGATCCTGTGGCAGAGTCGCTCCACTTCTTCCAGGCGATGAGAAGTGAACACCACAGCGCCTCCGTTGTCTGCAAACGCTTTCAGCCGAAGGTGAAGATGCTCGGTCCCCTGGGGGTCGAGACCGTCCGCGGGCTCATCCAGGAGTAGCAATTCTGGCTGATGAATGGTGGCCCGGGCCAGAGCCAACCGTCGGCGAAACCCCTGGGACAACTGGCCTGCCGGCTTGTCGGCGAACTCTTTAAGCCCATGACTTTCCAGGTGCTGGTCCAGATCGACTTTACGGCCGTAGAGTTCGGCAAAAAAAGACAGGTTTCTCCGCACCGACAATCTGGGATAAAGGCCCGCCCCCGAAGTCAGTACCCCTACTTTGTAGCTCCAACTCTTGCTCCGGGCGGGATCGCAGTCGGCGATACGGATCTGGCCGCTATGGGGCCTGAGTAAGCCCGTGGCCAGCAAAAATGTGGTCGTTTTTCCAGCCCCGTTGACTCCCAGGTAGCCAACGATCTCACCCGAGGAAACTTGAAAGGAGACGCTCTGAAGAACCGGAGTCTTATAATAGGAGAAGCTGACGGCGTCGAAAGACAGGCCCATGCCTTACATATAGCCCCAGTCTTCCTCCAACTTGGCTCGAAAATCCCGATTGATGCGCATGGCTTCATTGCATTTTTCATTGCCATCCCACATCTTTTGGAGAGCCGAATCCAGAACCGCGAAATCTGTCTCTTCGCTGTCTGCGAAAAGCTTCATCATCTCCATGGCTTCTTCGTACTCAAGGATCCCGGTCATCCCCATATCGACCTCCGCCGACCCGTATTCGTAGTACCCCGAGGATTGGATGAGTTCGACATAACGATCGCGCTGATTCAAAAGGCTGCGCTGGATGTGGTCCAGCCAGTTCGAAAACTGGAGGCGGGTCATCTCTTGATTTCGCATTTTTTGCACCCGCCCCGCGAATTCATCATAACGCCCGGTGATATCGATTTCGTGCGTCTTGGGCGCTGGGCGATCCAGAGGATCCTCGGACAAGAGGATGGTTTGACAATGGGGACACTTATCAGCACCCGGTTCAATCGAATTGCCGCAGAAGGGGCATTCGTCCTCCAAAGCCTCCCGCGCGGAGACTTTTTCGGAAGACTGCTCCTCATCCGCCGCCAGTTGCTGCGAACACGAATGGCAGACTTTGGCCTCCGGGCTATTTGCCGAGCCACAGAAAAAACAGACTTGCATGCTCACCTTCCGAGACCGACCTTCAACGGTTGGAATCGTGTCCCTCCTCCCTGAGTCGCCCTTGTTCCAGGACCAGTCGGCGCTCTGCGAAAGCGGCTGCCTGGGGGTCGTGGGTGACCATAATGGTGGTCAAAGTGCGGCTACGATTGATGGATTGGAGGACCTCCAAAACTTCCCTGGTGGATGCCGCATCCAGGTTTCCGGTAGGTTCGTCGGCCAACAAAAGTTCCGGTAAATTTCCCAGGGCCCGGGCGATCGCAACTTTTTGCTTCTGCCCCCCCGAGAGGGTCCCGGTCAACTGGTCGCGCTCCCGCTCCAGATTGATAAGGCGCAAAAGCTCGCGGGCTCGTTGCCGCGCTTCTGCCGACGATAATCCCGCCAACTGCATGGGCAAGGTGATATTCTCCAGGGCTGTCAGCGCCGGCAACAAGCGAAAATCTTGAAACACAAACCCGATATGCTTGAGCCGAATCTTCTCCCGCAGAGACTCCCCATCGCGAGCCACATCGCGGTTGCCCAAATGAATCTCTCCAAAATCCGGATAGTCGAGACAGCCCAGCAGGTAGAGCAGCGAACTCTTGCCGGCCCCGCTCGGTCCGGTCACCGCCACGAATTGCCCCGACGGCACCCGTAGATCCACCCCATCCAGAACCTTGTTGGGTCTGTGTCCGGTTTTGTAGACCTTATGAACCCCCCGGAGCAAGACTTCCATTACAGCCCTTTCCGCAACTGACCGACAAGGTCGATTCGGCTGACGATGAAGCAGGGAATGATGGCCCCCACGATCCCCACCAGAAAGGAAAGACCTAGCGCTTGCAGGAGTAGCATGGGGGTGATGCCTGCCATGGGGTAAGGGATCTCCAGGAGCAAGCCGACCGCCTTGTCGAGAACTCCGGTAGCGAGCGTACCAAAGAGCAGTCCGATCACTCCCCCGGTCACATTGAGAAATGTCGCTTCATAAAGAATGGTCATGGAGATGACCCGCCGAGAGGCTCCCACGGCTCGCAAGGTGGCATACTCCCCAAGTCGCTCGTAGGTAGACATGAGCATAGTGTTCATGCTGGCTGTCACGGCGATCAGGACGCCCACCATAGAGACTGCCACCTGCAAAAGCCATCCGTACCCCAGATATTCCTGAGCAGAAGCCAGGTACTGCTTGCGAGTCAGGACCTTGATTCTGCGGGCCCCGGTGTAATCGCCGACAGCCTCCTGATCGTCTAAATAAGCGTTGAGCTTGGCCTCGAGTTCAGCCTTGATCCGATCGGCTTGCTTTTCATCATCTAAGGTGAGCCAGAACTCGTGGACCCCGCGATCCGGCCTCTGCTCAAGAAACGCCTCGATGGGTGCCAGCACCGAGTAGTCCAAAAAACCGTAACTTCCCATCGTGGCACCCACGTCAAACGGCAGGTCCTCGATGATCAAGAACCCCCGCTGCCGCAACTCGGCCACCTCATCCTGTAAGTCCCTTCCAATGAGGATGGGGTAGATCAGGGTATCTTCCGAGACGCTTTGAGGTGTCGTCTCTGGGGCCTCGGGGAGAAGAGGCGGAGATGGACCGGGGCTGGGTGTGGTCTCCGGCTCGGGCTCTCCTCGGACCACCGAAGCCGGCTTGGGCACCAGTTTCGAAGGTTCAACCCCGTGTTCCCAGTCCCTGAACACCGCCCCCACCTGATCGAAAGAGAGGGCTAGGACCGGTATGACCGAGCGCGGGCTGTCCAGGCTGGAGCGTATGACGGGCACCACCGAGCCTACGCCCTCCACCTTCAAAATATCTTGCAGCTCTCTAGGCAGGGAAACCCCGCTTGCTCCGGAGCCCCCCAGGGGGCTGACCGGGAGAGTCGAGGTGCGACTGCCGGTCACGTAGATGTGCACTTCCCGACTCCCCAACTCCCGCTCCACCCGTTTGGTGAAACCGGCGGCCAGAGAGACCAGGGCCACGAAAGAGCCGATGGCCAGTACCACCCCCACCAGGGTGAGAAGGCTCCGTTCTTTATTACGCAGGACGTTGCGAAAAGCCAGAGACGCGATCATATCTTACCTTCTAGATAAAATCGGTAAGGTGCTTTGGCATTGCGAGTAATACCGATGCGAGGACCTGACTTTATTGAGCGACTATCCAGGGGGGTTGCCCTTTCCAAAACGATTGGCCCTTCCCGCAAACAGGTTCCGTCCAGTTCAAGAGTAAGCGCGAGGCACTGGGCCAGCTTTCCCGGTCCATCGGCCAGACCCTTGGTTCGGCCTCTTCTTTGTTCGCACAACTCCCGACCGGCCACCACCACCCCGGCCCGAATCAAAACCGCTCCCGCCGAATCTGGGCCGTGACCCACCACATTGAAGCAGAGATGAATCCCGTAGCTCCGATAGATATAGGCTCTCCCTACCGGACCGAACATGCTGCGGCAGCGGGCTGTGGGACCAGAGCGAGCGTGGGAAGCCTGGTCGTCGGCCCCCAGATAGGCTTCGGTTTCAACGATCCGCAAACTCACTCCAGCGTGGCTGATCACGCTTCCTAGCAACTCGGGGGCGATCAAAAGGGGTGAACGCATGTAGAACGGATCAATGGGCAACCCTGCTGACGCGCTCCTCAAACCAACTGCGTAATCGCACCAGTGGCCAGGTATTGACCACTCGATCGGGGTCCAACCCAACTCTGCGCGCCATATCCACTCCGTGGCGAAGATTGTCGAACTCCGCCAGCGAGTGGGCATCGGTATTAATACTGATCAGACAGCCCTTCTCCATAGCCAGGCGCAGCAACTCTTCGGAGAGGTCGAGCCGCCACGGGTTGGCGTTGATCTCCACCGCTACTCGACGCTCGGCGCATGCCGCGAACACCTGTTCCCAGTCCGCCGTGTAGCCGTCTCTGCGATCCAGCCGCCGCCCGGTGGGATGGGCCAGAACGCGGACCCTAGGGTGTCGGGTACCTTCCAGCAAGCGCTTTGTCATGCTTTCGGAGTCGAGATGAAAAAACGAATGAACGGCCGCCACCACGTAGTCCAGACCGTCCAGAACCTGGGAGGGGTAATCCAGGGTGCCATCCTCCAAAATGTCGCACTCAACGCTGCGAAACACGCGAATGTTCGGAAGGGTGGAGTCCAGAGCCCGAATCTCTGCTCCTTGCTCCTGCAACCGTTCGATGGTCAGTCCATTAGCGATGACCAGCGCGCGGGAGTGATCGCTCACGCCAAAATACTCGTGGCCTCTTCGACCGGCTTCCGCCACCATCTCAGCCAGGCTGTGCTTACCGTCCGACCAGGTGGTGTGGGTGTGCAGATTGCCTTTCACCTGAGACTCTTCCAGCAAGGGGCCCACCGACCAGGGGGCCTCGTGCTCGCGAAGCTCCGGAGCCACGAAGGCCAGCCCCTGTTGCTGAAAAATCTCTTCTTCCGAAGCGGCGGTCATGGGTTTAAGCCCGGCCACGAACGGCTCCGGTCCGGTGCAGGAAAGGATCTCCCAGCCTGGATTGGTCGCAGGGCGAAAGAGCAGATGAATGGGGCAGCCCGAGGGGTGAGACAGAATCAGGTCATCCCCCTGGGGGAGTGTGGCGACTTCGTCTCCGGAGGTACGACCCAACACCTCCTGCCGAGCAGCTTCGAGATTGTCGCAGAGGAGTAGGATCTCCAACCTGTCGGAAAAGGGAGCACGCCGACGCACCGCGCCCACCACCAAAACGCTCCGAACTCCGGCCACTTCGGCCAGGCGGTCGCAGGTCTGAACTCCCCACTCTTCCAAGCGGCTTTTCACAAAAATCACCGAGGAGGCCAGGGCCTTCTCCACCAGTTCCAGATACTTGCTCTGAGACTTCTTGGAAAACCCCTTCACGGTCTCCAGTCGCTCTTCCAGGCAGGCAGCCTGAAGGTCCCGCAAACTGGAAATCCCCAGTTCTTTGTGGAGCGCTACCGTCTTCTTCGCCCCCAGGCCGGGCAGGGAGGCCACCTCCACCAAACCCGCCGGGATCTCTTTCTTCAAAGCCTCCAACTGAGGAATAGAACCGGTGGCCAGAAATGCTTCCAGCTTATCCGCGATAGCAGCACCAACCCCTGGGATCGACTTTAACTCGCCTCGTTTGCTGATCGCGTTCAGGTCTTCCTCCAGGTCTCGCAGGACCCGGGAGGCCTTGACGTAGGCCTTGATCTTGAAGGGGTTCTCCCCTTGCAGTTCGAGGTACTGGGCGATCTGAGAAAACGCTTCGGAAGCGCTCTCATTAAGCGAAAAAAGGGAAGCGCTTTGCTTCCCCTTCTGATTATCTGAATTCATACCGTCTTAGTGATGCTCTACACTTTTACTTCGCCGAAATATTGCCGGTTCCATCCCCAAATCCTTTAGGGCGCTGCCAAAAGTGATCTCTTCCTTGAGGGCCCCGAGGCCAAATCCCGAGTCGTGATCGTCCAACTGATTGGGTGCAGCCTGTTGAAAGCCGGTGGCCACCACGGTGATTCTGATCTCGCCTTCCATGCGGTCGTCCTGAACGGATCCGAAGATGATCTGAGCTTCCGGGTCGACCGCTTCGGAGATGATGCGAGCAGCTTCGTGCAACTCGATCAAGGTCATGTCATTTCCACCGGTGATGTTGAACAGAACTCCGGTGGCGCCGTCGATGGAGGCTTCCAGCAGCGGCGAACTGATGGCTGCCCGGGCGGCTTCCACCGCTCGGTTTTCACCAGAGGCGATCCCGATACCCAGCAGGGCCGAGCCAGCGTCGGCCATGATGGTCTGGACGTCGGCAAAGTCCACGTTGATGCGACCGGGCACGGTGATGATCTCGGAGATACCCTGGACCCCGTTGCGCAGCACATCGTCGGCCAGACGAAAGGCTTCGGAGATGTTCTCTTTTTCGCTCACGATCTTCAACAGGCGATCATTGGGAATGGTGATAATGGTATCGACTTTTTTCTTGAGTTCGTCGATCCCGCTCTCGGCCATCTGCAGCCGTCGCTGTCCTTCGAAGGTGAAAGGCTTGGTTACAACCGCTACCGTCAAAGCACCGGCCTGGCGAGCCAGTTCAGCCACCACGGGAGCCGCTCCGGTTCCCGTCCCACCGCCCATTCCGGCGGTAATGAATACCATGTCAGCTCCATCGAGGGCCTTCAAAACTTCTTCGGCATTCTCTTCGATGGCCTTACGACCAACTTCCGGAGCCGAACCGGCCCCTAAGCCGCGGGTTGCTTGAGAGCCGATGTGGATACGTTGATCGGCATCACACAAGAACAATGCTTGAGCATCGGTATTGATGGCGATGAACTCCACTCCACCGAGACCCTCTTGGATCATTCTACTCACGGCGTTACAGCCGGCTCCACCCACACCGATCACCTTGATACCGGCAAAGTGCTCGAGTTGGTGCCTATTTTCGGCTTGAGGAGAAGGTTTGACCGGGGTGGTCAAGCCGTTGGAAACCGTAGTCGGAACCGCTCGTGCCTGAGTAGGTGCAGGAGCGGGCGTGGCGTAAGCCGGAACAGCCGGCGTCGCAGGGACGACCGGTGTCGCAGCCAGTCCGACGCCAGGCTTGGGCAGACTCGGCTTGGATGGTAGGGTCGGCGAAGAGGCGGTCGGAGGCAGGGGCTCCAACGAGGGCTCGACGCTCGGCTCCTCACTGCCCATCGGCTCCTGATGCCCTACCGGCACGAATAAGTTATCTTCTTCCATCACAACCACCTCAAATTTTATTTCCTCAGAAACGAGGAACTGGTATAAGAACTCTGGAGAACTACCCATCGTTCAGGCTGGAATCCTTCCATTTTTTGAAATTATTTCTGTTTTTTTTCAGAAAACCTGAATTTTTATCGAACATCCATTCGCATGATTAACGGATGTTCACATTTCGGCTTCCCAAAGCACTGCTTTAGAACTAAACAGCTCGCTATTCTCGAAGGAGAAATTTCTTGGAGTTGTCGATGATCACAAACCTTCCCCAAACCGTTCAGAATTCAAATACCGGCTCGGTCCGAACCAGCGCGCGACCAGCCCATTCCAACGCCAACTCGGCGAGCCCGGCTCCGATGGATGGCGGCATCGTCTCCTCCGAGGCCACCGATCCCGATGCCGACATCGGTGAAATGAGTAACGCCCTGAACGAAGCCTATGAGGGCGAAGAGAGTCCGGAGACCGACGAAGCCCAGGAAAAGGCCAAAAAGATTGCCCAATTGGAAGAACAGATCGCGGCCGTGCAAGAAGATTTGACCAAAGCGGAGCAAGCCGGTGACCAGGAGGGCGTCGCCTCCTACGGGCAAGAGCTTCAGGAGTTGAAAGCCCAATTGGCTCAACTCACCGGGGAAGGCTCCGGCTCCAACAACTCCCAGGACAGCGCCGCGGATTCTCTGGGAGGCTCCACCCCGGTCGACTCATCAGGCGCCTCGGCACCCGCCGACTCCGGCGGAGGTGGTTCAGCGGCGGCCCCGAGTGAGGGGGGCGGCGGGGGTGCAGCCCCAGCCTCCAGTGGAGGGGGCGGAGGAGCGACTCCGGCTTCCGGAGGCGGAGGCGGGGGTGGAGGAAACCCGGGAGTCGGCTCCTCTCCAGCGCCCTTCCCTCTGGACACCTCGTATAGTTCCCAAGAGGCCGATCCGGGAGTGGAGGCCATGCTGAAGCGCGCCGGAGACATGGAAGGGATGCACGAGAATCGGGACACCGCTGCGATTCAACAGATCACCGGAAAGACTGGCATAAACCCTGCCACCACCCCCTGGTGTGCGGCTTTTGCTATGAATCTGATGAAGGAACACGGGGTCCTGGATCTAGATGGGCTCAGCAATCCAAACTACTGTCCGGAGATCAAGAAATGGGCCACCCAGAAGAACAACTACGGTCGACCAGGCGAGTACAATCCGAAACCGGGCGACGCCATCGTGTTTGACTGGGAACGCAACGGCGAGACCGACCACATCGGGCTGGTAGAAAAGGTCGTGGACGGTAGAGTCTACACAATCGAGGGCAACTCCGGAGACGCAGTGAAACGCAAGGTCTACCCTCTCAACAGCGGTTCCATCGACGGCTACGTGAAGGGCAAAAACGATGCTGCCAAGCCACGAAACCAGGCCCCAGCCCCAACTCCCGCTCCCGCTCCCGCTCCCGCGAGGCCTTCCACGGTGGCGGTCTAAAAAGCTCTACCCTCGGGGTTGAGGGTCCAGGGGATACCGACCCGGTTTAGCATCTTGGCCAGATCGTGAATGGGCAACCCCATGACATTAAAGAAGCATCCGTCGAGTCGGCTTATCATGGTGCCCCCGACACCTTGAATCCCGTACCCTCCAGCTTTATCGAAGGGGTCGCCGGTGGCGATGTAGGCCTCCATTGTGGAAGCGGAGAGTTTCGCGAAACTCACCAGTGTTCGGCGCCAGGCGGTATGTTCGTTCTGGCCGTCGTGCAGCCAGATCGCGGTGACCACACCATGTTCGGTACCCGAAAGGCGCTCCAGAAACCGTCTTGCCTCAGCGGCATCCGTCGGCTTGTCGAGAATGTCGTCATCGATATGCACGACCGTGTCGGCCGACAGGACGGGGCAAACCCGGCCAGAGCTTCGCAGGCTCTCCACTACGCTCAACCCTTTGAGTCGGGCCCGGGCCAGCGCCGGCTTCTCGGCGCAGCGACCCTGGCCGCCGGCGTCCACCGCTTCCTCCACCTCGGCCCCCGCGGCCTGCACGAAGAAGGGGACCCCCAGGGCCTCCAGGAGCCCGCGCCGCCGCGGAGAATGGGAGGCCAAACAGAGTCCGGCGTTGGATGGGTCGGGGCTAATCATTCCGACGAGTTTAGCCCACCCTCACTGCGCCGGTCAAGGAGAACAAATTGAAGGACTGTCCCGATCTTACTCAACTTTCGCCCCAAGAAAAGGTGGAGTTTTGGAAGACCAACGACCCCCGCGACCTGAAAATGTTGGGAGACCGCCTGCTGGCCGAGTCACTCCCCCACGTGGAATCCTCGACCCCCCGCGAAGAAGTGAGTAAGCGAGCGGCCGAGAGCCGGCAACAGCTCGGGTGGAGTCTGGATAAAATTTCCGAGACCCTGGGCGTGAATAGCGAAATACTGATCGCCTGGGAGGAAGACCGGGTCAAACCACCGGAGTCTCTCCCTTTGGTGCTTTCCAGATTAGGGACCGCACAGCCCGAGTAAACAGGTGCCGTTCACGCCAATCCCCAGGGTCGCCCTCCTGGGCTGGGAGATCAGCACTCACGGCCTGATGTTTTTGATAGCCGCGGCGGTGGTCATCGGGTTGTGCCGAGCCGCCCTGACCACCCGGCAGTTTCATGGACTGCTCGACTCCGTTCCCTGGCTCGTTCTAGGCTCTCTGGTGGGGGCCCGCAGCCTGTTTATCGTGAGCCGCCCTTCTTTGTGGAGCGAGTATTTTTCCTGGATCAAGTTCTGGGAAGGTGGCATGGTGAGCCATGGAGGCCTCTGGGGCTGCCTGCTGGTGCTCTGGCTACGCCGGGACGCACTCGGGGGGGCTAACTTTTTTGACCGGATCTGTGGTCCTTGCCTGGTGGGCTGGGGGGTGGGACGGATCGGCTGCTTTTTGACCTGGCATGGAGAGGAGGGAGTGCCCGGTACCGTACCCTGGGCGGTGGTGGTCGACGGCACCGCCCGGCATCCAGTGACCGCCTACCTCGCCATCCTTTATATCCTGGGTGGCGTGATCCTCATGAAAACGGAATATCGGATCGGACAAAAAACCGCTACCGCTCTCCTCTACTTTGCGCTAGTGAGAGCCCTTAGCGATCTCATGAGAGAGTACGACCCTGAGTACCTCCGCAACCTCTCCTGGGCGGCCTGCTCCTTGACGCTCGGCCTCGGAGTCTACCTCTTGCGTCGCTTTTCCTATAGCCCCGGCAAAGGCTAGCAGCGCTCGGCGTTGAATTTGGAAGTTGTGGACAAAGAGCAGCTCGTCAAACAATTCGCGTCTCTGCTAGGAAATGTGGGAGCGAATGAGCAGCAGGCGGAGTTACCCGACGACGGTTGGGTGGAAGACTGGGCCGAGCCGCTGGAGAACATCCCGGGCGGCACCGTCGATTCTTTCAACGATTATGAAGAGATCGCCCTGGAAGACGGGCGGCTGTTGCGCCGTTATATGAGTGGTTCGGTTCGGGTGGAAAATCCCACCAGCGGGGTAATTCAGGAAGAGAAGGTGGACGGCTCCATGATCATCTCACTTCCCGACGGCAAGGTCCTCTTTCAGGAGTTTCGAGGCGAGCCGTTGCTCCTCTATGATACCGAAAAGAGCGGTCCGCCGGGTCTGGCTCGAGTCTCCTCAGCTCAACTCCCGGGGGAGACCCAACCTCGATTCGTCTTTCATTTTCAAGACGGAGAGATCGCCCACATGGTGGAACTGGAATCGCTCCGGTACTACAGATTGCGCAGGGCTTGAGTTCGATGGAAGAAGAAGCCAAAGAAGAGGGTGGAAAGGTCTCCATCGGCGACGCCCTGGAAGCCATCCGCTCCGGCAAAAAAATTGCTGTCCCCAAGAAAGCCGCTCCCACCAAACCTTCTCGGCGTAAAGGGCGAGCCACCGCCTCCTTTTGGGTGAAAAACCTCCAGGAGAGCGTGCAGCGGAGGATGGATCTGCTCTACGACTCTATCCGTGACGACCCGGGAGCCATGAGCCAGATGAAACGGAGAGATTTTTACTCCTCCGAACGGTTCAGCATTCCCCTCAATGCCGTGACGGCGGTCGTAGAGGTCACCCCCGGCGAGCCTCCTCCCCCCATGCGGCCACTCTCCACCTTCGATGATATCGACGGAGTGGATCTCGGCCAGGTCTCGCCCGAGGCTGTTCCGAGAAGTGGTCAGGTGCATTCCACCGCAGTCGCCAACGGCGAATTCGCCGGCAAGACCGAGCAACTCGAAAAACTGGACCTTTCCGGCCACCTGGAGCAGCAGATGCTGCAACGGCCGGGCGATCCCAACGATCCGCGCTTTGCTCCCTCCTCGGAATTCGACAGCGGCCAATGGATCATCGAAGAAATTCGGGCAACCCCTAAAGAGCGTGGAAAGAAGCTTAAGGTCAATCCCCTCATTCGTAAAATGTTCGAAAAACGTAACGAGGAGTCCGAGTGATTTTGCGGCTTTCTTTGGAACCTCGCTCAGAAATGTAAACTTTTCTTTAACACGGGGGTATTTTGCATCAATCTTGATAATATAACTCACAAGAGCCGGACCTGAGGCACACTTCAGGTCCACTACAAAGACTAAGTCACGAGAGGGAGCAATCCATGGCATTTATCCAAGGCGGTTTTAACGCCGGTCAGAATCCGTTCATCAACCAATTTCCTACTTCTTTCGGAGGGCCCGTATTTGGGGCTCCTCCTTCTTTCGGGTTTAATCCTCAACAAGCCCAGATGATGTTTATGCTGCAAGCAATGATGCAAGCCATGCAGCAGATGTCCCAGGGATGGGGCGGATTCGCCGGTGGAGGCCAGCAAGTGCCTCAGATCGGTGGCGGCGGCGGTGGCGGCTACGGCGGAGCACCGGTCGGCGGCGGCGGTGGCGGCGGCTACGGCGGCGGAGCGGGCGGCGGCGGCGGTGGCGGCGGCGGCGGGGGCGCAGCGGGCGGCGGCGGGGGTGGCGGCGGCGCGGG